>Ga0302326_10019929_pt1 | contig 13824 bp, 14 predicted proteins | sample Palsa_T0_3_FD_202264 | JGI IMG/M metagenome (GOLD analysis project Ga0302326, IMG submission 202264) | Peat permafrost microbial communities from Stordalen Mire near Abisko, Sweden - Palsa_T0_3 | ecosystem: Environmental > Terrestrial > Soil > Palsa > Peat permafrost | place: Sweden: Abisko... | reverse complement strand
GGAAATCGTAATTGACGACCCGCGCCTGAGGCCTATTCTGGAGAAAGTCGAGACGGGCCAACGTCTGTCTTATGACGATGGCGTGACGCTTTACCAGAGCTCCGACATTTTGTCTGTCGGTTACATGGCGAACCTGGTGCGGGAGCGGCTGCACGGCTCTATCACTTACTTCAACGTGAATCGGCACATCAACCCGACGGATGTGTGCGTGGCTAGTTGCCGCTTGTGCGCGTTCGGCAAGCACGCGAAGGACCCCAAGGCCTACACCATGTCGCTCGAAGAGGTGTGGCACCGCGCCGGCGAAGGCTGGAGCGAGGCGGTCACGGAGTTCCACATCGTGGGCGGGTTGCATCCGGAGCTGACGTTGGATTGGTATTGCGAGATGCTGCGCGGGCTGAAGTACCGCTTCCCGCAGGTGCATCTGAAAGCTTTCACCATGGTGGAGATAGGGTACTTGGCGCAGCGCGCGAAGACCTCCGCGCGCGACGTGCTCGAGCGCTTGCGCGGCGCGGGCATGGATTCGCTGCCGGGCGGCGGCGCGGAGATTTTCTGCGACCGCGTGCGGCGCATCATTTGCGACCACAAGATCACCGGCGAGCAGTGGATCGACACCGCGCGCACGGCGCATTCGCTGGGGTTGCATTCCAACTGCACTATGCTTTACGGCCACATCGAGAACGCCGAGGATCGCGCGGACCACTTGGTGAAGTTGCGCGCGTTGCAGGATGAGACCGGCGGATTCATCACGTTCATTCCGCTGGCGTTTCATCCCGATAACACGCCGTTGCAGCACATCCCGAAGACCACCGGATTCACGGACATCAAGAATATCGCGGTGGCGCGGCTGATGCTGGACAACATACCCCACATCAAGGCGTATTGGATCATGATGACGCCGCGCATCGCGCAGATCGCGCTGCGGTTTGGCGCGGACGATATCGATGGGACGGTGGTGGAGGAGAAGATCTACCACGACGCCGGGGCTACTACCAGCCAGTCGCTGCGGCGCGGGGAGTTGTTGCAATTGATACGGAAGGCGGGCCGCGATCCGGTGGAGCGGGATACGTTGTACCGGCCGGTCAAGCGGACGGAGACGGCGTTTACGGTGCTGGTGTAAGAGCAGCAGTCAGGAGACAGCGACTGTTTCCGAGCCGCGACCATCAGGGAGCGGTTTGAGCCGGAAATCCCCGAAACGGCTAACTCCAAGCGCCCGTCAGTTCAATCCGGAAATCTCTTCCGGAAGTCGGCCTCCACGTCTTCCTGTGATTTCCAGTGTCCTTTCCGATACTCCGCGTCGGATTGAGACAGCATCTTCAGAAGAATCAATGCATCCTGCATCTGCGCATAGCTGGCGGCATCCATGGCCACGGCGCGCGCCTGCCCGTTTTGGGTGATTACAACCGGGTTGCGGCTCTCGTTCACGGCCTTGACGACTTCCGCGGAATGCGTTTTCATGTACGTGATCGGTCTGACATGGGTTGCTTTCACGGGGCCTAAAATAGCACTAAATTCGACCCGGTGCGCACGTTACTGACGCTCGAGTTGATCGAGCACCTCTTGCACGAAGGCCGGAGAGCCGTTGGCCTCATTGGAATTGATCTTTTCCAGGTGGACGGCGCCAGTCTTGCCGGCAATCCAGGTGCGCGGGACGCTGAGGGCCGGTTGGATCTGCGCGAAGTATCCTTCAGCGATCAGGACCGTTGTATAGTTCCACCGCTTCACGAATAGATCCGCCATTCCGGGGTTCTCATCGACATCCAGAGTGACCAGTTGAACATCCGTTCGCGTCTTAATCTTATCGTAGAGTTCCTGGATGTGCGGAAGGTTCGGTTGCAAATTGGCGTACACGTCCATCAGCGCGAGATATGGCCATGGATAGTGGGAGTCCTTTGCAACGGCCAGGTCGAAATCGCGCACGGCCTCCGTGAGGTCTTTGGAGAGCAGAGAGACGCCCACAAGAAAAAGGGTGGTAGGGTCGTTCGGCGAGTCGTGCAATTTGGCGCGGTAGCCCGCCGCGAGATCACCGGTCCAATCCGTGACCAGCGCGCGGGCTTCCTCCGGGTAATGGCAGGCCACGTCCGCCGCCTCGCCGGTACAGGCGCAGGCGATGCCGGCGAATAGCAGGATGTCTAACCGTAAGTGGGGCATTCACGTAACCACTTGGTGAAGCCTAATCATATGACGGACAGGTCTTGCATTGCGTTGACCATTTTCCGTTTCGCGTCGCACCGGACGCGCAGGCAACCGCTTCAATCCGGCGAACCTTCTCCTGAAAATCGGCTCCGCCTTCTCCTTTTTGCCGGCACCCACACCTTAAGGCGGGGAATTCCGCAACAGAGATAGCGCGCCGGCCAGGAAGCCGGCCGCGGCCTGATACTCGCGGTTCTTCATTTAGAGCGCCGGTTGGAACACGCGAGGCTTTCCCGCGGGGGGTCATGCGCGGCAACAGCGCGGGCACACGCGAGGCGTACTCGCCATATTCCGGAAACAGGCTGCGCAAGTGCTGCTGCTCGAGCTGAATCGCCCTCAGGCAATGTTACGGTGCTGGGGTAAGGGTAAGGCCGTCCCAATTGCGGACACACAATCCTCAAAATAGACAGTGTCTGCCGGATTGAGTAAGCCATCGAAGCGCATCGCACGATCACTGCAAAGTCTCTGCGAAAGTCTCGGCACGATTGGGTGGAGGTAGAATTGCATAAGTCGATGTTTCGGCGGGATGCTCGATGACAGCCTTTATCCAAGACCTTCGCTACGGCTTCCGTGTGCTAAGGAAGAATCCGGGCTTTACCACGGTCGCGGTGTTGACGCTCGCGCTCGGCATCGGGGCTAATACGGCAATCTTCAGCGTCATCAATGGGGTATTGCTGAAGCCCCTGCCTTATCCCGATCCTGGCCGGCTGGTGACGTTGTGGGAACGCAGGCCGGCCGGAGGCTTCGAGCAGGAGAAGGCAACGGGCCCGGATTTCATCGATTGGCGGCAGCGAAATCACGTCTTCGAGGGCATGGCGTTCTGGTTCGGTGGCGGCGCACTCAATCTGGTCGGTGCGGAAGGTACCGAGAAGGTGGAGGTGGTTTACGCTTCCTCGGGCCTCTTCCCAGTGCTTGGGGTGAAGCCGTTGCTGGGCCGCACATTTCTTCCCGAGGAAGACCAATGGCAGGGGAATCGCGTAGCCCTGATAAGCCACGAACTATGGCAAAGCCGGTTCGGCGCAGCCCCCAACGTCTTGGGGCGCACTATTACCGTCGATACCGACGGCCGCGGAGGTTACACCATTGTAGGGGTGATGCCCCGCGGCTTCCGGTTTCCAAGTAAATGCGAGCTTTGGTTGCCCGCGGGTTGGATGGGCGTTCGACTCGACGAGCGGCGTTCGGCGCACTGGCATGCGGTGATCGCACGGTTGAAGCCGGGCGTGACGCTGGATCGGGTGCAGTTAGAAATGACCGCCATCCAGGCGCGTATTGCGCAAGAACATCCGCACGATCTCGTCGGCTCGCAGGTCGCGGTGGTACCCTTGCTGGAGCAAATCCTGGGGCGGCGCCTGCGACCGGTTCTGCTGATTTTGTGGGCCTCCGTTGCATGCGTGCTGTTGATTGCCTGCGCGAACCTGGCTAACCTGCTGCTTGCCCGTGGGTTTGGGCGGCAAAAGGAGGTCGCCGTACGCCTCGCGGTTGGCGCAAGCCGTTGGCGCGTAGCTCGTCAACTCCTCACCGAAAGTATCCTACTGGCCCTGGCGGGGGGAGCAATCGGCGTGGCGTGGGCGTCTTGGGGCCTCGGTCTGTTCATAGCCATCGCCGCCAGCCACATCCCGCGACTCCAGGAAGTAACGGTGGATGGCAGGGCGCTCGCCTTCACGCTGGGACTGTCCTTGATGACGGGCCTGCTCTTCGGTTTCGCGCCAGCTTGGCAAATCTCCAAGCCCGATCTGAACGAAACCTTGAAGGAAGGCGGCAGAAGCGGAAGCGGCGTTCAAGGGAGCCGTCTCCGTCCCTTACTAGTGATTTTTGAAATCGCACTGTCGTTGGTTTTACTAATTGGCGCTGGATTGATCGCCAAGAGCTTTGTAAACCTCTTGCGAATCAATCGCGGATTTCAACCCGGCCATCTGCTGACGGCGGATTTGGATTTCTCCATGTCCGGATTCACAACATGGGTTGAGCCGACTGCGACCCGCCCTCAGGTGGCCTTGCAGCAGATCATGGCGCGAATCAAGAGTTATCCGGCCATCGAATCCGTGGCTGCCGTGAGCAGGCTCCCGCGTGACATAGGCAACGCACTAACTCAAGCCGTGGTAATCGAAAACCGCCCTCCCATGGCTAGAGGGATGGCTAGAGGAATGGCTAGAGGCGAGTACGCCACCGCCAACTTTCAGGGCATTACACCGGACTACTTCCGCACCATGGGCATTCCGATCCTTGAAGGCCGATCATTTACCGAAGAAGACGTGTATGAGGCGCCGCGGGTCGTGATCATTAACCAGACGATGGCGAACCGGTTTTTCCCTAATGAGAGTCCGATTGGCAAGCGCCTGGCTTTGGGGGGACGGAAGAACCCCGGGCAACCCGATACGGACCCAACGGGACGGCCCTTGTGGATGGAGATTGCCGGCGTGGTTGCCGATACCAAGAACTTGAGTTTGAATGCTGAGACTGTGCCGGATGTTTATGTCCCTTACTGGCAATGGCCAATGCAAAGCCCAACCCTCGTCGTGCGTACCGCCGCCAGCCGTGCAGTGGTCGCGGCGGTAATCCGTAGCGGGGCGAAGGGGGTGAACAAAAACGTACCCCCGCCAATAATACGAAGCATGGACGAGATTCTGGCAGACTCTGTGGCCGAACCCCGCGATCAAACCGTGCTGGTTGGCCTGTTTGGAATCGCTGGGCTGGTTCTGGCAGCAGTTGGGATTTATGGCGTGACCTCGTACGCGGTTTCGCAGCGCACGCATGAAATCGGCATTCGCATGGTGCTGGGAGCGACCCGAAACGACGTGCTCAGACTCGTCGTCGGTCAGGGATTCAAGTTGACGCTCATGGGCATCGGGATTGGCATCGTCTGTGCGCTCGGACTTACCGGCTTTCTGTCCAGCTCGCTTTACGGCGTCAAACCGATCGACCCGACGATGTTCACTCTCCTTTCCTTGGTTTTGGCGAGTGTTGCGCTCATCGCAAGTTACATCCCCGCGCGCCGCGTGACTAAGGTCGACCCGATGATGGCTTTGCGGTATGAATGAGACTTCCGCCCCGCGAGAGGCGCCTGCCCCAGCTCACCGCAGCGCCTTCCACAGCAGGAAGAGCGCGCCGGCCAGGAAGCCTGCGGCTGCCTGATACTCTCGGTTCTTTGTGTAGAGCCTCCATTGGAACGCGCGCGGTCGACCCGCGGGAGTCATGCGCGGCAACAGCGCCGGCACCTGCGCGGCGTAGGCGGCGTATTCCGGAAACAGGCTGCGCAAGTGCTGCTGCTCAAGCTGAATCGCGGGCAGATAGATGCACAGAAACACCGCAGCGAACAGCGCACCCAAGCCGGCGCTACGCGAGGCTATCGCCAGACCCGCAGCCACCAGCATCGTCCCCATATAGAGCGGATTGCGCGTATAGCGGTAGGGTCCGCCGGTGGCCAGGGTCCGGTCCTTCGCCAAGTGTCCGGCGGCCCACACGCGCAATCCCAGCCCCAGCAGCGAAACCGGCAGCCCATAAGCGAGCGACCGCGCATCCGGATGCGAAAAACACGCGAACGCGGCCACCAGCGCGAAGCCGACGGGCACGCGCAGGCGCGCCACGAAATCCGCGTAGGGCTTGGGAAAAAACAGTTTCAAGCCAGACAATCCGCCGGGTGGTTGCGCTGCGCAAGCCGCGGCTGGAGCGCCTCGAAGACCGCGTCGGGCGTCACCGCGCGCATACTGGCATCGATCTCGTTCCCGCGCTTGTACGACGTGACCGCCTGGGGACCGCGCAGCACCGTGAAGGTCCCGCCGTACGGGCCGGTCTGCGCCGGATCGGTGGGACCAAAAATCGCCACGCCCGGCCGCCCCAGTGCGGCTGCCACATGCAAAGGTCCGCTATCCACTCCTACTACCGCGGCGGCCCGGCGGGTAGCGTCGATGAGGCCTTCGATGGACGACAAATGCAGCATCGTATCCGCTACACCGGCCAGCGCTTCCCGCTCGGCCAGCGGACCGTTCAGCACCAGCGGAACGCCCATCTCGCGGCGCAGGCGCTTGGCCAGCCGCGCATAGTAATCGAGCGGCCACTGTTTCGAACGCCAGCCGCTCAGCGGACTGGCCAGCACAAACGTACCCGCCGGCAACTCGCCTTCCGCACGGCCCGGCGGCAGTGGGAACGAATGCAGCGCGGTCGACGCGCCCGCGGCTGCGGCCAGATCCAGATTCCGATCCACGCGATGGACCGATCGCGCCGCCACTTTATCGGAATAGAACAGCGCGGCCAGCGATTCCCGCACCACGGATCGATCAAAGCCATAAATGCGCTCCGTGCGCGCCGCGCAGGCCACCAACGCGGACTTGACCAACCCCTGGAAATCCACCGCGAAATCGAATCGCTCGTCGCGCAACTCGCGCCAGAAGCGCGCCAGGCCTGCTACCGTGCGGCGATCCGGAAGCACCACGCGATCCACGAAGGGATTGCCTTCGAGCAGCGGTGCCCAGCGCGGTTCCACAACCCAGGTCACCTGGCATCCCGGAAAGCCATGCTTCAGCGAAGCCGCGGCGGGCAGGGCGTGGATAATATCCCCCATTGCGCCCAGCCGCACCACCAGGATCCGGCCGCCGCTATGGGGACTGCCGCTGGAGTACATGTTCAACTTGCGAGTCTAGCATCATGCCGGCGAGGCGGAGCGCGGCCAGGGCGTCGCGCGGACAAGAGCATCCGCCCCACTTCGTCAATCGCCCTCCTACCACAGCTTAAGGGCCACGGCGGCCACGCGCTGGGCGGTGATACGCGTCATGCAGCGGTGATCGATCGGACAGGCGCGCAGCAGGCACGGGCTGCACTCCACCTGTTCGCGCACCACGCGCGCCCATGCGCCCGTAGGACCCGTGGTGGTATCGTCGGTGGCGCCGAATATCGCCACCGTGGGCACGCCCAGAGCGGACGCGATGTGCATGGCCCCGGAATCGTTGCTCAGAAACAAACGGCACGCGGCGGCCAGGTCGATGAACTGGCGCAGCGTTGTCTGACCGGCAAAGTTGCGCACCGCGATGCCATCGGCGCGGATCGCCGCGGCTACCGACTCGCATAGCTCACGCTCCGCCGCCGCGCCGAACAGCGCCACCGAGGCGGCATGGGCACGCGCCACCAGCGCCGCCGTTTCCGCGAAGCGCTCCGGAAGCCAGCGCTTGGCATCGCCGTAGGCCGCGCCGGGGCTGACTCCCACAACCGGCCCGGCCAAGCCGGCGTCGCGCAACCCATCCAAACCGGCCGCGCGCGCCGCCTCGGGGCCATCCAGCCGGATATCCGCGCATGCCGGATATTCGTGAATGATGCCCGCGCGGCGCAGCAGTTCCAGATAATAGAAACGCTCATGCCGCGGGATCTCGCCTGGTTCGGGCGGCCGAATAGCCTCCGTGAGCAGCCAGCCGCGCCCATCGCGGCTGTAGCCGATGCGGCGCGGGATGCGGGCCATCCAAGCGATCAGCGCGGCGTCGAAGGAATTGGGCAGCAGGATGGCGCAATCGAAACTCTCGCGGCGCAGCTCGGTGGCTGCCTGGCGCCGGTCGCCCGCGCACAACATCACGGCGTCGATAGCCCCTTCGCGCGCGTACAGATCGGCGACCGCGGCGCGCGCCAGCACCGTAAGCTGCGCCCCCGGTAATGCCTCGCGCACGGCGCGGATGGCCGGCAGCGACATCACCGCGTCGCCCACCCAGTTGGTTACCCGGATCAGGACTTTGGTCTGGTTTCGCGGCAGACCGTCATTTTACCAGCAAGATCCGGGTAGTGTTCGCCAACGGTCCCGCGCTATGCTGGCTGAGTCGTGCTGGCGGATCTGGCGAATCTTAAATGGAACGAAATCGAGGCCTCACTGTGGCAGTGCGGTTACGCCAGGCTGCCACCCTTGCTGACGGCTGCCGAATGCGCGGCGCTGGCCGCCCTATACCCACGGCGCGAATTGTTTCGCAGCCGCATCGAGATGGCCCGCTACCGCTTCGGCGTGGGCGATTACCAATACTTCGATTACCCTCTGCCGGAGATCGTGCGAGAGTTGCGCGAGCGCTCCTACGCGCCGCTGGCAGCCATCGCCAATCGTTGGATGGAGGAGCTGGGCGACAAAACCCGCTATCCGGCCGGGTTGCCCGAGTTTACGGCCGAGTGCCAGGCTGCCGGGCAGACCAAGGCCACGCCTCTGCTGCTGCACTACGAAGCGGGCGGCTACAACTGCCTGCATCAGGACCTTTACGGCGACCTGGCGTTCCCGTTGCAGCTTGTCTGTTTCCTGAGCGAGCCCCAAGCCGATTATACCGGCGGCGATTTCCTGCTGGTAGAGCAACGCCCGCGCGCGCAATCCGTGGGTCACGCCATGCATGCGCGGCGCGGCGAGGCGGTGGTCTTCACTACGCGCTACCGGCCGGTGAAAGGCGCGCGTGGATTTTATCGCGCGAATATCAAGCACGGCGTGAGCCCACTACTGTCCGGTACGCGCTACACGCTGGGCGTCGTTTATCACGACGCGCGTTAGCGGTTACTTCTTCTTCTCCACCTCCACTTGCGGGAAGTCGAAGTGTTTGCCAAGTTCGCTCAAGCTATCCAGATCCACGGCGCCGACGATGTTGACCAGGGTCAGTTCCTTGGGCGCGGTGGAGATGATAACCAGGCCGCCGATGCCCTTGCTATCGTTCTTGATGTAGACTTCTACGGATTCGCCGTCTTCATTGCTGTGCGTGCCTACAATCCGTTGCCATTCCGGGTTGTGCAAGGGGGCCCGGAAGGGTTCCACGTCGGAAGCCGAGTATTCTCCGGGTTTCTTGAACTCGAAGGTCTTGATGTAGATGCCTTTCAATCCGCCGACCAGCTTCTTGATCTTGGCTTGGTCTTTGTCGTCGTCGGAGAGGAATTTGGCGCCCAATTGCAGGAGTGCCCCATCCAGGGAGACTTCCGTCGAGTCGCTGGCGCGCGCGGCCAGCTTGTCGAAATTCCACTTAACCTGTTGGGCCGGGAGGATACCCGCGAGCAGCAGCAATGTGATCGGCAATCGCGCCGGTTTCATGAATTGCTCCGATGCGCCAGCATATGCACTTTCCTCTGCGCCTTGTTGAGCTTACTGCCTGCTATCCGCACGGCCAGCAGGACCTGGTCCTTGGCGCGCTCACCCCGATAATCGCGATATTCCAGGCCCCCCGCGGCCAGCAACAGAGCGGCGGCCACGGCGGCCACCCAGCGAATCCACGGCTGGGACACGCGGGGCGCGCGGCGCACGGGCGCGGCGGCAACGCGCGCCAGCACCCGCTCCGTGAAATCCGGCGAGGCCTCCTGGCGCCGCAATGCCGACCTAAGTTCGTCTTCCAAATTCATATACCGATCTCCCCAAGGCTGCGGGACAATTTCTCGCGCAACAGCGCCAGCGCCCGCTGCAATTGACTCTTCACCGTGCCCACCGGGATGCCCAGGACCCTGGCGATTTCCGCCGGGTCCAGATCCTCCTGGTAGCGCAAAACCACGATAGCGCGCGACTTTTCAGGCAGCGCGGCCACCAATTTCTTCAGCGCCGTGCCCAGCAGCGGATCGCCCGTGGGCGTCAACGCTACCGGCTCCGGGGCGTTTTCCAGGCTCACCATGGGCCGGCGCTGGCGGCGGCGCGCTACATCCAATGCCCGATTGCTGGTTACCCTACGCAGCCAGAATTGCACGTGCTCCGGCGATTCCATCTCCGCCAGGTGCTGGTGCAGCGACAGAAACACGTCCTGCGCCAGTTCTTCGGCCACCGCCCGGTCGCGCAACATGTGCCAGGCGATACTGAAGACCATGGCCTGATGTTGGCGCACCAAGCCCGCGAAATCAAATCCGGCCGCCGGCGCGCTCGCCCTCCGGGGCATTTCGAGTACGGTCACTTCCCACTCATATCGTACGCGATCTTGCTCGATACTTTCGCGCGTGTAAAGCCGCTGTTGACCATGGAGATCGACATGTTCCGCGCGTAAAAGAACACGGCCCGGATGTGGAATTCGCCGCCGTAGCTGACCGGGAACCATAGCCCGTCGTCGAACTTATCGTAAGTCACCGTGAATCCAAGGCCCTTGATATCGGTGCCCAAGAGCACCTTAACGGCCATCGGGATGTGCGTGGCGAACTTGGTGTTGACCATGACTGGCTGGCATTCCGCGGCGTCGATCAGCGCGTCCCCTTTCCAGTCGGCGTCCTCTTCGTGCGCCTTGGGACGGAAGCTGACGCGGTAGATCAGCCTGCCGCGATAAACTTCCTTGCCTTCCAGGGTAAATATGTATTTTGCCTGCTCGGCGGCGGTCAGGGGGAACAGGTCGTGGCCGATACCGTCTTTGGAATCCTTGTCACCGGTCATGTCGTTGACCATGTCCCGCATGAGGTCGCCATCGATGTCCAGATCCTTTATTTCCTTGCCTGGATCGTCATAGGAGACGAACCGGCCATTGCGGTCGACCTTGCCCTCGAAATGTGTCAACTTCTTTTCGAGGCCGGCGGGGCTGGGGGTGACCAGGTAATCCAGCTTTTCCTCGCGCGCCAGCTTGCCATTGGTGCGATGGAAGCGCGCCAGGACTTTCTGATTGTAGACATAGGCGCGGCGCATTTCCTGGGCGCGGGCCTGGTTTTCGGCCACGTGCGCCATGATCTGGTCGACGGTTGGTTCTTCCGCCAGCCCGGGCAGAATTGCAAACGATAGGAGGATGACCGGCAGAATACGCATAAAAGGTCCGCTCACAGAGTATTACGCGCGAGGAGGCGGGGAGAACGCAGAGATTTCGACGGTAACCGGCCGTATCGTAATCAAAACAGGAGTTTACACTTCTCTTCGCCCCCTCCCGTGGCGGCACAGGTCGCGGATCATGCCGCGTATACCTCCGATAGTCCGCGCCAAAATCCTTCAGGCCGCGTCGCGGACTTCTACGGTCATCTGCTTGCCGAGCGCCGCGAGGCCAGCCTGGATTCGTGCTGCCTTGGTAGCATGCTCGGGATCGAGCATACGGCGGATCACTCGCTCGTGGACCCCAAGGCGGCGTGCCAGTTCGGAGTTGTTGACCTGCCGGTCGCGCATCGCCAGATAGAGCGCCAGTTTCGGCGCGAGCCACAACGGCACGGGCACCAGGCGGCGGCCACGCTTCGCGGCCGAAGGAGTGGGGATCTCTTCCCGGCGGGACAAGCGGATCGAAAGATCCGACGCGAGGGCATCCATGGCTTCTTCCATTGCCTCATGTTCGTCTTTGCCGTCGGTGGCGACACGTGGAAGATCGACGAACTCGACCAGTACGCGGCCGTCGCTGGCAGCCGTGAATTTTGCGGGATACGTAAACGCGGACATACAGTTCACCTCTCACAGGTCATGCGGATCGATCTTCAGATCCCGGCACATCTTCGCCAACAAGTCGCGGCCGATTTCCTTCTTCCGATCCTTGTGGGCCGTAAATTCCTCGCCGAGGTACAAGCGGCCATGACTGCCCTTTCCCGTGCCGGCTACGAACTGGCAGGCGAGCTTCTTGCGACGCGCCAGCTTCTGTATTCGGCGCTCGAACTCCGCGCCCTTCACGATTCTATTCTCGGACAGATGTGTCCGCACGTCAAGATGAAAATGGGTGCGCGGAAGGCCTTCACACCCTCATTGACCGGAAAATCTGCCATACTAGCGCGTGGAGCATCTTCTGCCGTTGTACGGCAACGCGTGCCACTCTTGACCTGGACCAGTCTTTGCCAGCTCTTGGTCTTCCTAGGCCTGCTGCTGGCGATCACCAAGCCGCTAGGCTCGTACATGGCGAGCGTTTTCGAAGGAAAGCGGAGTTTCCTTTCGAAACCCCTGCTGCCACTGGAACGCCTGATCTATCGCCTCGGCGGCGTGGACGCGGAAAAAGAACAGACCTGGAGAACGTATGCCGGATGTTTTCTGGCGTTCGGACTCGCGAATTTCCTGCTCTTTTACGTGCTCTTGCGATGCCAGCGCTACCTGCCCGGGCATCCTGCCGACGGCACTCCCCTTACGCCAGACCTGGCCTTCAACACCGCGGTCAGCTTCCTCTCGAACACAAGCTGGCAAGCATACTCCGGCGAGACGACCCTCAGCTATTTGTCGCAAATGGTGGGCGTCACCGTCCAAAGCTTCACTTCGGCGGCTGCGGGGATGGCCGTGGCCATAACGCTCATTCGGGCCTTCGTCCGCGAGCGGTCCGCACGGCTGGGCAATTTCTGGGTGGACCTGACGCGCGCGGTCCTCTACGTCCTGTTGCCCCTCTCGCTTCCCGCCGCGCTGATTCTGTGCTCGCAAGGGGTGCTGCAAACGTTCCATCCCTACAGACAGATCACTACGCTGGAAGGCGCCATGCAGACTATGGCGCTCGGGCCGGTAGCTTCCCAGGAATCCATCAAGCTGCTCAGCTCGGATGGCGGAGGCTTCTTCAACGCCAACTCGGCGCATCCGTTCGAGAACCCTTCGCCGGTCGCGAACCTGCTGGAGATGCTCCTGGTCCTGGCCATTCCGGCCGCCTTCACTTACACCTTCGGGCAGGCGGTGAACGATCGCCGCCAGGGCTGGACCCTATTCGCCGTCATGCTGCTGCTCTTCGCCGGCGGCAGTCTGATCTCGACGGCCAGCGAGCAGCAGGGCAATCCCGCGCTCCATCGCCTCGGGATAAGTGGCGGCAACATGGAGGGCAAGGAAGTCCGCTTCGGAGTGGCGGCGTCCGCGCTGTTTTCGGTGGTCGGCACCGCCTCCAGCGACGGCGCGGTGAACAGCGCCCACGATAGTTTTACGCCGCTGGCCGGGCTGATTCAGTTGCTGAACATGAAGACCGGCGAAGTGATCTTTGGCGGGACCGGCTCGGGGATTCTCTCGATGATCCTGATGGTGCTGCTGGCCGTCTTCATTGCGGGACTGATGGTGGGCCGGTCGCCGGAATACCTGGGCAAGCGCATCGCAGCCAAAGATATCAAGATGGTGATGCTGGCGTTGGTGGTGGCGGCCGCGGCCAATTTGATCATTTCGTGCGCGACCTTTCTGGTCCACTTTCCGGCGCACTCGTATTGGAACCCGCTCGGCGCGCCGGTGGCCAACCTGGGCAACGCCGGTCCGCACAGATTGAGCGAGATTCTTTACGCCAACGCGAGCGCCGTGGGGACGAATGGGAGCGCCATGGCCGGGCTGAACGCCAACACTCCCTTTTTCAATCTGACGCTGGGACTGGAAATGTTGATCGGACGTTTTCTGGTGATTGTGCCGGCGTTGGCCCTGGCTGGGAACCTGGCGCGCAAGAAGCGCGTGCCAGTGACCGCTGGGACCATGCCGACGCATGGCGTTCTGTTTGTGGTTCTGCTGACGGGGACCATACTGATTGTCACCGCACTGACCTTTTTTCCCGCGCTGTCGCTGGGGCCTATCGCGGAGCACTTTCTGATGCATTCGGGGGTGCTGTTCCGGTAGCATGTGGCGCACGCACTCGTGCACGCTGTTGGATCGGTGCTGAAGTAGACCTTGTATAACTGCAAGGAGGCGAGCACCTGTCCGCCATTTCCTGCAGATCTGGATAGCGTCCACTGCGGGCCGCATAATGGCCATTCCTGAACGAGGCGGCGAAAGAGGGCTTCCAAGTCCTGTTCGGCTCGCGGACGGAACTTAACGCGTAATGCCATGCTTGGCGC
>Ga0302326_10019928_pt1 | contig 13826 bp, 11 predicted proteins | sample Palsa_T0_3_FD_202264 | JGI IMG/M metagenome (GOLD analysis project Ga0302326, IMG submission 202264) | Peat permafrost microbial communities from Stordalen Mire near Abisko, Sweden - Palsa_T0_3 | ecosystem: Environmental > Terrestrial > Soil > Palsa > Peat permafrost | place: Sweden: Abisko... | reverse complement strand
GCGGGGGAAGTGGCGGCGGAGTCCTGGGCAACAGGCCGTACGGAACGTCGACGAACGCTCAGCCCAGCGCATTGATCCCGCCATTCTCAGGATCGAGCGTCACGGGAAATCAGCAGGTGATGTATCTGCTGGCGAAGGCGACGGGTGGATTTCCGATTGTGGATACCAATGATCTGGTCAACGGCATGATCCGCATCGCGAATGAACTGGACGCGTATTACATTCTCGGATACGCGCCGCCCGAAGCGAAAGAGGGCGCGTGCCATACGATCAACGTGAAGGTGGACCGGACGAAGATTAACGTGCGATCACGCACCGGCTATTGCGACGTGAAGCCGAAAGATGCGTTGGCGGCGGAGCCGGAAGGGGCAGCATTGCTGGAACGGGCGAAGAACGTGACTGTATCAGCCACGGCTGGGGTCGGGGCGAGCGGGGCAGCATTGAGCGCGCAGGCTCCATTTTTCTATGCGGGATCGAACTCAGCGCGCGTGACGTTTGCCGCCGAGTTGCCGCCGGGCGCGTTGAACTCACTGCCGAAGGAAAAAGGCAAGCCCGCGCCGGTGGAGGTGCTGGGGGTGGCCGTGAGGGCGGATGGAACCGTGGCAGCGCGGTTCAGCGACAGCGTGGCGTTGGAAAGCGACGAATGGAAGGAATTGGAGTCGAAACCATTCGATTATGAGAACAGTTTCGATATTGGGGCGGGCCAATACACGCTGAAAGTGGTGATGGATACCGGAGGCGGGAAGTTCGCGACGTGGGAACAGCCACTGGCGATTTCGGCGTATGACGGCAAGTCGCTGGAGCTGAGCCGCGTGGCCATGAGCGGCAATATTCGCGCGGTATCCGCCGAGGCGGGGGCGCTGGATTCGGAGTTGCTAGAAGACCGCAAGACGATGATCGCAAATGGCGTGGAGATGCTCCCCTCGGCGACGTTGCGTTTTGACCGTAAGAAGCCGCTGGGATTTTACGTGGAGATTTATGAACCATCGCTGACGACGGATTTTCCGCCGAAAGTGGCGATAATTTATGTGGTGACGGACGAGACGACGGGCAAGCAGGTGTTCAATTCAAAAGGGCTGTCGGTGGTACAGTTCGTGACTGCGGGGAACCCGGCGATTCCCGTGGGATTCCGGATTCCCATGGATACGCTGCCGGCGGGGAAGTACCGGTTGGATGTGCAGGCGGGAGACGATAAGTCCAATCGTTCGCTGGTGCAGAGCGCGCACTTCGTCACACAATAACACCGCGGACGAGCGGGATTGGGCGCGGTCATCCAATAGAGGAGACTTTCCTTTGAATTCGATGATGCATCGCAAAATGATTTTGTGGGCAGCCGGAATGCTGGCGCTGCTGGCGCTCTTGATTTTCGAAGCGGGTTGCAATGGCACGCGGATCGGCGACCTGACCGCGAATCCGGGGCGCTATCAAGGCAAATCGGTGACCGTGGCCGGCGAGGTGACGAAGTCGTTTGCGCTGCTGGGGATGGGCGCGTATCAGATCAACGACGGAACGGGCAGTCTATGGGTTATCAGCACGGGAAGCGGAGTGCAGGGGAAGGGAATTCGAGTGGAAGTGACGGGCGAGTTTCAGTCCGGCGTGAAGGTTCAAGCGAAGAGCTTCGGCAATGCCATTGCCCAGGCGCATGGGTATAGGACGCTACAATAGGTGCGTCTTACAGCATGGCTGATGAGCAAACGAGGCAGGCCCCAACTTTCAATCTCGGCGTACACTGCACTGTCCAACCCACCATAACGGGAAAGACATCTTAAATTGCTTCTAGGGGCTCCCCTGTGGCCTCATGGTGTAGCAAATGCAAGTCTAGCAGGGGCGTCTTGATGCTTCGCCGGGCCGTGACACACTCGAATGGAGAAAACAACCATGAATAAAGCAGTCATTTTACTTACGGCAGTGATTCTGTGTGGTATCTCGCTCGACGCTCAGCGAGGAGAGACGATGCAAGTAGGCGCGGCCACATTCTGGCTCGGAATGTCCGAAGAGCAGGCCCATGGTGCCCTGCAGCCCGCCATGTCGTTAAGCTGGGTGGGTGACGGGATGATTGAGTCAGCGAAAGGTCCGCCCTTTGAGATGTACGGTCAGGTCGCCATAACAAAAGGCAGGGTAGCCTTCATCTCCAAAGAATGGCTGCTGAACGCGACGCCCGACACGCAAATCGGCCTGGCCTCCGCGATCTATGGAGCGTTCGCGTCCATGACCAACGGAAATGAAATGGATTGCCACGTGTCTTCGTACACTCAAAAGGAACCCGCATACGAAGAGGAGGGCGTGGACGTGACCTGCCCCGAGGGTGGTGTCATCAGAAGCGTTGGCATCACGAATTACCGCACAAACGTAGAGGTTCAAGAGCGGCTGGCAACATTAGACCACTGGAAACTACGCAATCAACCATGAGTAGAAGATCCGGCATTGATCTGATGATAATGCACCGAATCACAGAAAGACAAAAGTGCGACGCCGTTGCGGGGCAGACTCGGATGGACTCCGCCCCGCCGTTCGGTAGTTTTCGTCTCTAACCTCGACCCCGGCTAGGGCCAAACTTTTTGCATGACGCGCCCGCATTAACTCTTCACGGAGCGGGCGCTCATTTTCCGGCCCCATATTTCCCCAACTCGCCTGTCTTCGCCTGGGCTGTATCCTCGTCCGAGCCAACCCTAGGCTGCGCATTGGCCTGCCGCAAGAGCAATCCAATCATGGGGCGGAGGCGAAGCGGACGATTTCGTCTTCCAGCGGGAGTTCCATCGTGTGCTGGACCGCAGCGGCCTGGGAATCGGAGGATTTCCAACCCCAGCCCTTGCCCTGGACTTCGTAGGACGGGAAGGCATAGGGGAGGCCTTCGCAGGCCAGCTCCGAATTCTGATTGCAGATCTGGAAGTGGAGATGCGGCTCGGAAGAATTGCCGGAATTGCCGAGCAGACCGAGCACATCACCAGTGCGAACTTTGTCGCCGACCTTCACGCGCACGGAACCCGGCTGCAAGTGGGCGTAGAAGGCGTATAGGCCGTCGCCAATCTTGGCGAGGACGTGATTGCCACCGACGGTTTCCATGGTGATAGGAACGACGGGGTCCTGGTTGGGGACGTTTTGGGGAATGCCATCTTTAATTTGGGTGACGACGCCATCGGCTACGGAGTGGATTTCGGCTCCGTAGGCACGGTAGTTCTTATTGTCGTTGGGATCACCCTGGTAGGACTTGCCGTTGGGATAAAGCTCGATCCAATCAATCGCAAAACGCTGCGAAAGCCACGCGTGGCCCTGGTCGGCAAGAAGAGTGCGCCGGTGGAGGGACGCATTCGATGGGCCGTTGCCGGCGAGCCATTCGCCGCCGCGTAAGGGCGGTTGGATGACGGGAACCGCGGTACGACTGACGGGCGCCGACGCGGTAGTGATGACGAGCGGCTCGGGGTAGTCGCCAACCAGCATAGTGATGCGGTGGCGAAGAGAAGAAGGAACGTCGGCCGGCGAGTTCAGGGTGACCCACATGAAAACGACGGCGAATCCGGCGTCGGGAACGCGGCCCTTTACGGCGTCGGGATAGCCGGGGCTGATCATCATCGCCTGAATATCGGGAGCGGAGAAATCGGCAAGCGTTTTGCCGGAAGAATCGCCGCCGAGAACTTCAATCCGCGAAATTGTGGTAGCCCATTCGGCGAAATTCATAATATGGAGCTCGTAGACGAGATGCGTCTTGCCATCCGCCTGAAAAGGGACCGGAGCAATCGAGACCGCGACGTCGAGAGGGGCGGTATGCGGCTTGGGTGTGTGCTGGGGCGCGGTGGATGCCGGGGGCTCGGCAGCGGGAGCGGGCGCACTGTTGGAATCGGACTCCGCGGGTGCCGACGTATCGACGCGCTGGAAGGAAAGATCCTGGGCCGCCACTTTGGTTTGGGTCCAGGTCCCTGACATGGCGTTGCCGTCGGCATTGAGAGTGGCGATATAGAGACCGCCGACGCGGTGGACCTCCAAACGAATTGTATTGCCGGTAACCTTTATGCTGTCGATCGGAATGGTCGTGCCCTGATCAACGCTATTTACTTCGCCGGTGTACTCGCCGGTGGAGGATTTGGAAATGGTCAGCTCAAGATGCAGTCGACCGCCAAGGACGCCCTGCCAAGTCCCCTCAATGGAGGGGGACGCTGCGGCTTCCTGAGCGGCCGCCACAGGAACGAATTGCGCCGAGGCTGCGAGAAGGGCGAGCAGGAAAATTACCGCGATACGCAACATCAAATGATGGGCGAGCGGGCGTTCTCTGGTGGTGAGCATGAAAGGTCTCCCAAGCGAATCAAAATGCAGCAGCGAGATCATGACAGGCCGGCCATTAAACAGAGGATGCATTCGGCCCGCGAGGTAGATTGTACCTCAGGTTGTGGACGCAATGTCTGAGTGGAATGCGGCGGTTCAGGAATACGGGGCGGAGAGTCCACGCTCGATGCGGTGGCGGCGCATGTCGTCCTGAGCATGGGTGCGAATACGCAGGTCGGAAAGCGGACTGGCGGTGCAGAGCAGGATGAAGCCCGCTGCGCGGTCCTGGGGGAAGTATTGGTCGGCGTCATTCTGGTCGAATTTGCCGGGCGCCGTGAGCTGACCGGCACACGTGAGACAGCGTCCCTGGTGGCAGATGGAGGGTAGGAGAATACCGGCGACGGCAGCGGCGTCCCATATGTGTTGCCCGGCGGAGACGGTGATGTCACAGACGCCGTCCGGCATCTGTAAGGTTACACAGAATGTGCGTTGCGTGGGCGAAGTATCGTCCATGGAGGCCAGGATCACAGGATAAGAGGAAGCGCGGCGTGGTGCAACGCGCCTCCTCCTGGAAAATCAACGACTATGGATTGTAGAAGCCGCGATTCTTGGAATATGGAGCTTCGCCCGGCTCGCCGCGGCGGAAATGGCCCGAGGGGATGGACTTTCCATCGCGCTCGTGCGCGAGCAACTCGATAAACCAGGCTTCGTGTTCGATTTCCTCATTTAGGATGCGCGCGGCCATATCGTAGGTTCGCGGATCCTTGCCGAAGGTCACGTCGCAAACGGCGGACCAACTGCGAATGGCGCAACGCTCGGATTCCAGAAGCAGCGTGAGGATGTTGACGACCGTGGGCGGGTCCGGAAGCTTAGCCGCCTTGCAGCCGGCCTGGTCATGGAACTCAGGCAGGCTGTTGGGCAGATGGCCGCCCAGTTCGTAGATGCGAGGAACGATCAACTCCCAGTGGGCGCGATCTTCCAAGCGGGCATCCTCGCAGATTTCCTTGTAATCTTCGTAACCGGCAAGATTCATCCGGAGGATGGTGTAGTAGTAATAGGTGCTGGCGAATTCGGCGGCGGCGTTCGCCACCAGCATTTTGATAAGCTTTTCGACATCCACGCCGCGCGCGCGAATCACTTCGACGCCAACGCGAGCGTTGACGTCGCCATACTTTACGGTTTCTTGTTCGGCCATAGAATTCTCCTTTCGCATTTGAGCCTACCGCGCCGATAAGGTATAGGTCTAAGATATAATTCCTATTGCTGATATAGGGAAATACTCTGGCATGAAAACGGGGGCGACATGGAACTGCACCAATTGCGGTATTTCGTGGGAGTTGCGCGCAGTGGAAACTTCACCCGCGCGGCGGAACGGGCGCGCATTGCGCAGCCTTCACTGTCGCAGCAAATCCTGAAACTGGAAGACGAACTGGGGGCGCGGCTTTTCGACCGGCTGGGGCGAACAGCACGGCTGACGGCGTTCGGGCGGACATTTCTGCCGCGCGCCGAGGGGATACTGCGCGAGGTGGGCGATGCTAAAGTGGAAATTCAGGAAATGGCAGGGGCGGAGCGTGGGCGCGTGGTGCTGGGGGTGATTCCAACGATCGCGCCGTATTTTCTTGTGCCGCGGCTCACATCCTTCAGGAAACAGCACCCGGACGTAACGGTGAATATCGTGGAGGAAACGACGCCGGGGTTGCTGGAGCAGCTTCGGGGGGGGGCAGTCGCGCTGGCATTGCTCGCGCTGCCCGTGGCGGGGCGGGAATTTGTGTCCCGTGAACTGTTTCGGGAACCGTTTTATGCGGCTGTGCCGGACGGGCATGCGCTGGCGCACCGGCGGCGGGTAAGTCTGGGGGACGTGGAAGGTGAGTCGTTCCTGCTGCTGAAAGAGGGCCACTGCTTCCGGGAAAACGCGCTGGCGGCGTGCCGTCGAGTGCGAGTGAGCCCGCGGATTGTGTTTGAGAGCGGCCAGTTCAGGTCCGTGCTGGCGATGGTGGCGGCGGGCGCGGGAATTTCGCTGATTCCGCGGATAGCGGCGGAGAAAACGCGAGGCGTACGTTACATACGGCTGGACGATGCGGCGGCATGGCGGAGCGTGGGCGTGACGCAGTTACGTCAGCATGTTCCGTCGCGGGCGGAACGGGTTTTTACCGAGCACCTGGAAGAGGCGCGACGGGGAATTCGCGCAGACAGAGAATAGACGCCGAAAGCGGGAGCAGGCCAGCAAGCGAGTGCCTCGCATTCGGGCTCCGATCCCATCTGCAGGCTTATGCTAAATTACTAGCTAGTTCAAGGTATCCACTAGGAGGGGTATGAAGCTTCGGAGACTGAGTTTCTGGGCGGGCGCGGCGGTGTGCTCCATTGCGCTAGTGGGCTTTGGGCACCGGGGGGAGACGTTGCCCAGTCCCGCGTCTGCCGCGGAGAAGGCAACAGGGAGTCAGCCACAGCAATCCGGGACGCAGACAAGCGCGCCAATGCCGCAGGATTCCCAGCAGCCGCCAACCGCCGAGCAGAATCCGTTTGCGCGAACGGAAAAAGAGAAATCGCCGACGAAGAAATCCGCCAAGTCAGCGGCCCCTCCGCCGCTTTACAAAGGACCGATCCCGGATCCTGATCCAAAAATGATCGCGCAGGCGGTTGGCGAGCTTTCTTTTCGGCTGATTGGGCCTGCGAATCCCTCTGGACGCGTATGGCAAGTGGTGGGGGTACCTCCGAAAGACGGGAAGGGAATCACGACGACGTTCTACATTTGCACGGCGGGCGGCGGAGTGTGGAAGAGCACGGACACGGGGACGACGATTGTGCCGATTTTTAATGATGAAGGCGCGTCGTCTTGCGGAGCGGTGTCGGTGGCGCCGTCGGATGAGGAGCAGGTGTGGGTAGGCACCGGCGAACCGGCGTCCGTGGCATCGAATTCGCTGGGCCGCGGCGTCTTTCGGTCGGTGAATGGCGGCGCAAGTTGGGTATTTGCGGGACTGGCGGAGACGGAAGAAATCAGCGCGATTGTAATTGACCCGCGAGACACGAACAGGGTTTATGTGGCGGCGCTTGGGCATCTCTGGGGGCGGAATGCAGAGCGCGGAATCTTCAAGACCACGGACGGCGGGAAATCGTGGAAGAAGGCGCTCTATGTGGACGACAGTACGGGATTCAGCGATCTGGTGATGGATCCGCACAATCCGGAGACGCTCTACGCGGCGGCGTGGCAGCGAATTCGCTGGGGCGGCGAAGACCTGGTGGAATCGGGCCCAGGCAGCGGGATTTACAAGACCACGGATGGAGGAACTACCTGGACGAAGCTGACGGCGGGCTTGCCGGACAAGTGTACATACGCCGCAATGAAACCGTTGAATGACGAGGAAGAAGAGTCGGCTGCTGCTGCGAAGAGGCAAGCCGGCGATAAGAGCGGAGTCGAGGCGTCGAAACGCGAGGACGAAGAGAAGAAAGAAAACGAGGAAGAGCACAAGAGACACTCGAATGACCGCGTGGACAGGCAATCGATAGAAGTTGCAGAACAATATTTCCTAGCTGGACAGAGGCGGGCGGAAGACGCGGGTCAAGTGGCTTCCGGCGCGAGCTGCATGGGGAAAATCACGCTAGCGATTGCACAGAGCAACTCGAATATTGTGTATGCCGCAATTTTGACAGGACAGGAACGGCCCATGCCGGAATGGGTCAGCGATCCCAATGCCACGGAACGGACGAGCAAGGACGGAGGCGTTTTCAGATCGGACGATGCCGGAGCGCACTGGAAGCGAGTGGGCAATTCGGAGACGAGCTACTCCCTGGACCGCATTGTGGTTGATTCGACGGACGATCAGCGCGTATGGATGCCGGTCACTGGGCTGTTGCGGTCGCGTGATAGCGGGGAAACGTTTGCCGGAGAGAATGTGGCGCATGTGCATAGCGGTTTTCACGCGCTGTGGATTGATCCGTTGGCCCCGGATCACATGGTGCTGGGCGGGGACGGCGGGGTGTATACCACGTTCAACGGCGCACGGAGTTGGATGCAGCAAGTGCTTCCCGTCGGACAGGTTTACAAGGTGGCGGTGGATAACCAGGAGCCGTATTGGGTTTACGCGGGGATGGAAGGCGCGGCGCACTGGGCCGCACCCTCGCGGACTTACGATGCGGAAGGGATAACGAATTACGATTGGTTCAAGCTGCGTTATCGTGGCGACGGCATGTCTGTTGCGCCCGACCCGCACGATCCGAATATTGTTTACATGGTGGAAGGATTCGGCAACACGTCGCGCCTGGACCAGCGAACGTGGACGAGGCAGGAATTGCAGCCGCCGCCTTCGATGGCGACAAAGCTTGGGCTGCATCCATTGCGATGGGATTTAACGCCGCCGCTATTGATTTTATCGAACGCTTCCGCCAAGAGCCACGAAGATGGTGAAGGTGGAAGTTCCGGCGGGACAAACGCTGGGGCGGATACTACGGCCGGGCAAGAGCATGGGGCGGGGAGAGGCGGCAGCACTACGCTGCTGCTCGGGGCGAATTATATATTCCGCTGCACGGTTCCGCTGGAAATGCCGTACTACCCGGATTCGTGGGGAGAGAAATATTGCCGGGTGATCAGTCCGGACCTGACGGCGCAGCAGGACAGGAAGATTGAGGGCGTGCGGGACGGATATCACGGTTACGGTGCTCTTTCGGCGCTGGCGCAATCGCACATAAGTCCGCAAGTGATATGGGCCGGGGCGGATGACGGGCCGATTTGGGTGACGCGCGACAACGGAGCGCACTGGCAACGCGCTGCGGATGTGGTGACTGGGTCGGGCGCGCAGGATGACACAGCGGCGCGCATGCCCGCGGATGGGGTTGTGGCGCACTTGGAATCGTCAAAATCCGGGTCTGGCGCGGCGTACGCGGTGATTGACCAGCATACACGCGATGATCGGAGGCCATACATTTATTTCACGAAGGATTATGGCGCAACGTGGAGGAATATTACGGGAGACCTGCCGAAGACGGGTCAGGCATACGTGGTGTTGGAGGATCCGTCGAACGCTGAGGTTCTTTATGCAGGAACGGAATTCGGACTTTATGTGACGCTGGATGGCGGCACGCATTGGGTACGCTGGAATACCGACCTGCCCACGGCTCCAATTCGCACAATGGCGATCCAGGCACGCGATCGCGAGATCGTGGTGGGAACATTCGGGCGGGGAATTTACGTGGGGGATATTGGACCGTTTGCGCAGATGGCCGAGGCGTTCGCAAACAAAGCATTTTTGTTTAATTCGACGACCGCCGTGGCGGCCCACACACGGTATACCTTCGGAGCGGCGACGCAGCAATTGAACGGCGATATGTTTTTGCGCGGGCAGAATCCGAGCTACGGAATGCCGCTTTACTATTACCTCAGCGAGCCCGTGCGCGCGGGAGTGCGGCTGATCGTGACGGATGAAAAGGGACAGCTGGTGCGGTCGCTGCTGGCGCCAAGCATGCCAGGTTTCCACGTTTTCTATTGGGACCTGGACTGGCAACTGCAAATCCTGATGAACCGGCTGAAATACCGGAGCGTAGAGGAGCGCGTGGAACACCCCGAGATTCTGGACGATGAACTGGCGTTTACATTTTCAGAGCGGCTGGCACGGCGGCTGGTGCCTCCCGGCAGCTATGTCGTTACGCTCTATCCGAATGATTCGCCGAGTCCGGACGAGGTGCCCGGGGCGCTAACCGCTCCGCGCAAGGTGCGGGTGAAAAACGAAAGCACGGCCATTACTACGGGCCCTGTGCGGAAATGAAGTGCTGTTCACGCCAGAGGAGCAAAGGCAGTTGGCTAAGGGAGGGCTTTGAAGCACGCAGCCGCAGGCAAATGGCCGGGTGGCGGCTGTCCTTTCGGCGGATGCGTATGTATTCATTGGACTTTGCCTTCCAAAAAGGTTAAGTACACCGTTGACAATGTTTCAATTCGGCACTAATGTCGAAACTGTCTGAGGGTGCGGGCATTGCCCGCTGAACCTGGAGCCGACTTGGGAAATGGCGCGGGTTCACGTCCATCAATCTTGGAGGTAACATGAAGCGCATTTGCTTCTCGCTGGGCATGGTTGTGTTTTTTGGAGCTGGCATACTTCTGATTCACGCGGACCACCCGAAATTTTCCTCAGCGGCAAAATCCAACGAAAGACCACCGAGCACGCATGCGGCGCAGTCTTCCAACCCGCCGGAACAGCGGTTAGTGAGCAAACTGGCGGAACAGGCACTGCGATTCGAGGCTAATTCCGGGCAGACGGATTCACGAGTGAATTATATGGCGCGCGGCGACGGATATACGCTTTTTCTGGCGGGAAATGAGGCGGTGATGAAACTGCGGCGCGGGCCAGCCCTCGAGAACCCGCGGGTGGCGCGCCAGTTTGAAAGTGAAGACGGAGCTGCTGGAGTTCAATACGCGAAGTTGCATACCGACTCGGTGGTAAGACTGGATCTGGTGGGAGCGAACACGCAGGCCCAGCCGCAAGGCGAGGAAATGCTAGCGGGCAGGACGAATTATTTTGTCGGGAAGGATCCAGCAAAGTGGCGGAGTAATGTGGCGGGGTATGCGCGGGTGCGGTATGCGAATATCTATCCGGGAGTGGACTTGGTTTACTACGGAAAACAGGGATCGCTTGAGTACGATTTTGACCTGGCGCCGGGTGCGAATCCGGACGGTATCCGGTTGAAGCTTTCTGGCGCGGAGAACACAGAGATTAGCGCGACGGGAGATTTACTGGTGCATGTTGACGGTGGAGACCTGCGTCTGCATGCGCCTACGATCTATCAAACGAAGGACGGCCGGCGGGCGATCGTGGATGGCGGGTTCACGCTATTGGCGAAGAATGAAGCCGGATTTCGCGTGGGAATGTATGACCGGGAAATGCCGCTAGTGATTGACCCCACGTTGAACTGGTCGAGTTATCTGGGCGGCTCCGGACGCGATTTGCCATTCGGGATTGCGGTGAGCCAGACCACCGGCAATGTCTATATTTGTGGGAACACGGCGTCGAATGACTTTCCGACATCGACGGATGCGTACCAGACGGGTCGAGCAGGGGGCTACGACGCTTTCGTCAGTGAGTTTTCCAGCGACGGAACGACGCTAGTCTATTCGACATACCTGGGTGGATCGAAAAACGATGTGGCGGACAGTCTGATCGTCGATGGCAGCAACAATGTTTACATCACCGGGCAAACGATTTCCACCGACTTTCCGACGACTCCGACATCGCTGGAACCGACTTTCCCCTCGGGAGGCGAGGTTATCGGATTCGTGACGGAGCTTAATTCGTCGGGCGGCCTCGCTTATTCCACATACTTGGGTGGAACGTGGGAGACTTACGGTTGGTACATTACGCTGGATTCGTCCAATAACATTTACGTGACCGGGACTACATCGTCGGGGAACTTCCCGGTGAAGAACCCGCTCATCAAGCACTTTCAGGGTGGCCAGGACGCCTTTGTGACGGAGATAACGCCGCATGGTAATGGCGCCGGAGACTTGTTGTATTCCACATACTTGGGCGGCTCGGGAATTGATTACGGCTACGGACTGGCTGTGGATTCAACGGGAGCGATTTACGTGGCAGGGGAAACCAATTCGAAGAATTTCCCGGTGGTCAATGCATATCAGTCGAATAATGGCGCTACCTATGACATTGGTTTTATCACGAAAATCGCACCGGGAGGCCAGAGCGCGGTGTATTCCACTTATCTTGGAGGGACCAGAACCCAGGGAATTCAGGGGTTGGCATTGGACAGCAACGACAACGTCTACGTAACCGGTTATACGCGATCGCCGAATTTTCCTGTGACGAACAAGACCTGGTTGCACCGGCCGAGCGACGCTTTCGTGACGGAACTTGCGGCTGACGGGCAAAGCTTGCTCTTCTCGACTTTTCTTGGGGGCAATGGCAGGGACAATGGCTGGGGCGTCGTCGTGGATACAAACGGAAACATAGACGTCTCGGGGTATACAGTCTCGACCAATTTCCCGTTGCAGGATCCTTATCAGAATAAGTTTGGCGGAGGCCTTATTTACGGGGACGCATTCATCACGGTGTACTCGCCGGCGTATTCGATTGTATATTCCACGTATCTAGGCGGGGCCGACGATGATGGCGCTTTTGGCATTGCGCTGGATTCGTCTAACAACATCTACGTAATGGGACGAACGTATTCCAGCGATTTTCCTACACAAAATGCGCTATATCCCACATACGGCGGCGCGGGTGACGCATGGGTTGCGAAGTTTAGCGCTCCCACTGCGAATGAGAGGGCGGAAACAAGTAAATAGCGGAAAACGATGCCGAGGTCGAGGTGTATCCGCCCGCTGGAGACGGTTTAGCGAAGGGCCATGCCGTCCTCCAGCGGGCTATGTTTTTTCGGCGCGAGGAGTAGCGGGCATGATTTAGGAAAATCGGTCGAAGTAGATTCACGGGACCAATTGACGAGATGCTGCCACTGAGGCGCAACACCTTGGAGCGCCGATTCCGTCCCGGAACTGCCGAAATCTATGCTTTCGGCGCCCCTCGGAGAACCGGCATAGCTTTCGGTTTATCCTTCTTTGGCTTCTTTTTCTCGCGTTTTGGTGCGTTCTTGTTTCCCATGGTTACAGCTTGCCACAGTTCGGCTGTCGTAGCCAGGCCGGCCTTGCGCAATTCATATTGCGCCGCCACCACCGGAAGTTTCTAGGACTTGCCGGTGCCTTTAAGATAGGCGCCCTGCGCACTCGGATCATCGTCGGTGATCTCCAAGGTGGCTGCCCGAGAACCCGCCGCCTGTGGCGTAAACGTGACCGTGATGGTGCAACTGCCATCGGCTGGCACGCTGTTTCCGCATGTGTTGGTCTGCGTGAAATCATTGGGATCGGCGCCGGTGATGGTGATTGCGCTGATGTTGAGTGTGTTCCCCAAGTTTTGGAGGGTCACCGTCTGGGAAGCGGAGGACTGGCCGAGCAGCACGGTCCCAAAGATGAGGGAAGTGGGCGAAACTTTCACCGAAGCCACTCCGGTGCCTGTGAGCGACGCCGTGGTGTGACCATTGACGGTGTTGTCGTATAGGACCAGGGTTCCGGAACACGTCTTCAGGGATTCCGGCGTGAAGGTGAGGCTGATGGTGCAGCTTCCGCCGGCGGGAACGCTGGGCTCGCAGTTGTTTGTCTGCGCAAAATCGGAGCCCTGCGCTCCGGTGAATGAGATGGAACTGATGACGTATGTAACCCTGCCCGTATTGGTGAGAGTAATGTTATGCGCAATGCTGGTGGTGTTGAAGATCTGGGAACCAAACAAAATGGAGTGGGACGAAAGGCTAACTGTCGCGACGGCGGACTCTCCAGTGCCTTTTAAGGTGACATTTTGCGGGCTGGTGGGGTCACCATCGGTGATTTGCATGGAGGCCGTCTGCGCTCCATCGGCCTGCGGGGTGAATGTGACCGCGATAGTGCAACTGCTGTTTGCGGGTACGCTGTTTCCGCAGGAATTGGTCTCGGTGAAATCACCGGGGTCGGTGCCGCCGAAGGTCACTCCGGTAAAGCTGAGTGCATTCCCCAAATTCTGGAGTGTCACCGCCTGCGAAGCAGATGG
>Ga0302326_10019927_pt1 | contig 13826 bp, 11 predicted proteins | sample Palsa_T0_3_FD_202264 | JGI IMG/M metagenome (GOLD analysis project Ga0302326, IMG submission 202264) | Peat permafrost microbial communities from Stordalen Mire near Abisko, Sweden - Palsa_T0_3 | ecosystem: Environmental > Terrestrial > Soil > Palsa > Peat permafrost | place: Sweden: Abisko... | reverse complement strand
AAGTCTGCCATAATATATTTATTAATTTATTTACAAATAGTGATTCATTGAGAAGTATAGGAGGGGGGCCGCGGCTGTGCGCCGGAGAGATAGGATAGGCTTCCCGTCTCCAAGTAGTGCCGATCTTTCTACTAGCGTTTCGCATTCTTCACTTTTCCAGTTTCCTCTGTTCTGCTATTTGATAAAAATAGATATTCTGGAGAAATGTGACTTGCGCTAAATACGCCTACGTCAATGGCTGGTATGAAAGATCAATTTTGGATCAGGGGTAGGATATAAACCGACTGAAATATTTCGGATAGGGTTGCGGTACCCTTACCAAAAAGTTCCGGACTATTTATCATATTTGTAGGCTGGGGAGTTGTGTTATTTGGGATGATATTGCGCAAGAATGTTGGAAGATAAACTGTGAATGAAAGAAGTTTTTTGCGAAATATATTGGTAAATTTATGATGTGTTCAAAGACCGGTGAAGAAGAGATCAATGAGGAGGAGAAGCGGTTATTGGACTTACTGGCTTCAATCATTGCTGAAATTATAGTAAAAGAAATTTCATGAATGCGATCGGCTACCTCCGGCTAAGTATGCGGGACCAATCAAGATATTCTTTGGAGTATCAGGAATCCAGCATCAATGAATATTGTAAGCGTAATAATATAGAGTTGCTGGCCATCTTCAAAGACAATGGGCAAAGCAGTTACAATTTTGATCGCCCCAACTATATTGCGCTGGAGAGTTTTATCAAAAAGCATAAAGGAGGGGTGAATTATTTGATCGTTATGGACCACGATAGGTTCAGTCGAAATCTACCGGAGGCGTTAATGAAAATAAAGTCTCTTGAAAATAAATTTAAGATTAAAGTAATAGCGACAAATGAATCTCCTGATCTGGATACTAACGATCCGGATGTGTTTTTGAATAGGGCCTTCAAATATTTGATGGCAAATAATGAACTGTTGAGAATCCGGCAAAGAACGTCGAGGGGAATTAGACAAGCCTTGGAAGGAGGTCGTTTTGTCAACCGAGCCCCTTATGGATATTACAATCAAAAAGCGGAAGGACGGAAAGGTATAATTCTGATTAATGAGGAAGAAGCAAAAATTATAAGGAAAGTTTTTTTCGATTTCCTATTGGGACATCCAATTTTCCAAATTCATAAAAGTGTAAAGGCTTTAGGCTATCCCGGGATAAGTAGAAGTGCGATTAGACGGATATTGGAGAACTGTATTTATGCCGGGCTCATTAAGGTACCTGAAAGTATCTCAAGTCCGGAACGTTATGTAAAGGGGATTCATGCACCCATTGTTACTGCTGTCGATTTTTGGCGGTGCCAGGAAATACTAGGTAATAAACCTGCTTTAAAAAGCATTCCTAAAGACGAGGTACCATTAAGAGGGGTATTGAGGCATTCGTGTGGAGCAAGTATGACTGCCGGGTACAGTAAAGGGAAAAGTAAGTATTACCTGTATTATCGATGTACTCAATGCAGTAATATCAATATTCCGGGGGAGAAAATTCATAATAAGTTCGAACAGATCCTGGACCTGCTGAGCTTTAATCAGCGGCAGGTGGACTATTTGGTCGAGCATGTAAAGGAAAAAATAGCCGATTTTTTGGGGAACAGGAAAATTCAGGCCAAAGGTAAGTTGGAAGAATTGCATTTCATTGACGCCAAAATCGACGGATTGGAGGAAAAAATGGTGAATGATGAGATTGAGAACGCAACCTATAAAAAATGGTTTAAAAAGTTCAGCGTCCAGAAATCAATCATCCAGGCTGAAATAATGGAACTGAATAAAGAGAATGATGACAACTTAAGCAGGGCAGTACGCCTGATTCCGGCTTTGTTGGATGTGAAGGCTATTTTTAAGAAGGCAACCATTTTCCAAAAGCACAGCATTCTACGGGAGGTGTTCAAAGGTGGTCTCACTTACGTTGGGGATGCGTTTAGAACACCCTTCCTCCATCCGGCGCTGGCCCATAACGAACTGATTATTAAAGAAAAAGGGCTACTCTTTGTGGAGCAGCCCTCTCAAAATTTCGGTGAAAGTACCGGATGTAGCGCGATCGGGATTTGAACCCGAGACCTCAGGGTTATGAATCCTGTGCTCTAACCAACTGAGCTATCGCGCCGGTTGATGGTCCTTTAGGGGCCATTCTGGGGGGAGGGCTTCTAAAGGGCTGCAAAAATAGAGAAAAATCATCGGAAAAATGCATAATGAGGGTTGAAAATCAGGGCAGGTGGAAGGTTGAATATTTTTTGTGGCAAACTCTCTTTTTGACGTCCCGGTGGAACTTGTTTATGCAAGTTCCACGCGCAGTTATAAATGAGCATGTTCGCTTGGAGGTGGAAAAGATGGTGAGGGAAGGTGGAAGGGGGGAGTGGAGGGCGAGGCGCGAAAAGGCAAGGGCAAAAAAAAGGCCCTCTGTGGAAACAGAAGGCCGTCTAACGATTGCTTGCCATATGAAAATTCTTCAAAAGATCGATGTTGATGGTGCCGGTTTTCTTTGCTTGTTCACTATTCCTTTTTTTACCGGCGACACAAAGATAATGACCCGAACCTACCCAGAGAACATTTCAATGATACCAAATGGTTAAAGAAAGCTTAATTGCTAAATCCTTTTATCACTTTTCCTTTTCTTCAACCGTTCTGAGTGTAAGATCGGATTTTTTTGGCAAAATGGAAACTATTTTATTAACATTTTCTAGATTTTTTTATTAAAACAAATATGCTTATTATTTATAATTTGAATTTCGAGGTCTTTAAGGGCCATTTTTGCCCGTTTTTGGCTTTAATTCGAAAATTTCAATAAATCTATTAATAAATTATTATTAATTGTAATTTGACTTTTGGGGTCAATGGGTCGAAAATAGGCCAGTGGGCTGTCCGGAAGGGGTGGGCGGACGCCTGTTGGGGTAGCGCGAGGCCGGAAATGGATTAGCACGCTATCGGGTAGGGCGGATGGGCACAGGCGGCAAGTTGGCCGGTTATCCGGCAGGGGGGGAGTGCGACGGCGATAGGACGGATGTCCATTAGCGGGACGAATGGGCAGCCTCGAGGCGCGGCACCGTTGCGCCGGGATACTCGACGAGGGCTTTCTCCAAACAATCCATGGCCTTGTTGAGGTCCTCCGTATTCAATACATAAGCCAGGCGGACTTCCTTTTTTCCGAGCCCTTTGGTGCCATAGAAGCCGCCGGCGGGGGCGAGCATGACGGTCTGGTTATTATAAGAGAAGGATTCCAGCAGCCACTGGCAGAACACGTCGGTATCATCGACGGGCAGGCTGGCCATGGCATAAAACGCTCCACCCGGATTGGGGCAGTAAACGCCGGGCATCCGGTTGAGACGGTCGACGAGCACGTCCCTTCTTTTGAGGTATTCGGCCCTGGTCGCGTCAAAGTAATCAGGCGGCAGGTCTGTAGCGGCTTCGCCGAGGATCTGGGCGAAAGAAGGCGGGCTTAATCGGGCCTGTGCAAATTTCATGACGGTATCGAGTACTGCCTGGTTGCGGGTCACGAGCGCACCGATCCGTCCGCCGCAGGCGCTGTAGCGTTTGGATATGGTGTCCATCATGAGGACGTTGTTCTCCGCCCCCTTCAGGTTGAGAGCGCTGATATGCTGACCGCTGTAACAGAAGTCGCGATAGGCCTCATCGGAAAAAAGGTAGAGGTTATGTTTGATGACGAGTTCTTTCAGGGTGTCCATTTCCTCCCGGCTGTAGAGGTAGCCGGTGGGGTTGTTGGGGTTACAGATGACGATGCCCCTGGTGCGCGGGGTGATCAGTTTTTCGAATTCCGATACGGGAGGGAGGGCGAAGCCGTTGTCGATATAAGACGTCAGGGGTACTACGGTCACGTTGGCTGCGACGGCAAAACCATTATAATTGGCATAAAACGGCTCGGGGATGATCACTTCGTCACCGGCATCGAGGCAGCTCATGAAGCCGAAAAGGATGGCCTCGGACCCTCCCGTTGTAACAATGATCTGCTGGTAATCCACGTCGATCCCCATTTTCTTATAATAGGTGGACAGTTTGCGCCGGTAGCTTTCATTGCCTGCGCTGTGGCTATATTCCAACACTTTGAAGTCAAAATGCCGGACGGCATCGAGGGCCATTTTTGGGGTTTCAATATCGGGCTGGCCGATATTCAGGTGATAGACCTTGACGCCTTTCTTTTTGGCGGCCTCTGCAAAGGGCACGAGTTTCCTGATGGGCGAAGCCGGCATTTGCTGTCCGCGTTGACTGATGGTTAACATGGGGCAAAAATACCAAAGCCTCCCGATAACGGAAGGCTTTGTACTAATTATTTAGCGGCGGGACTGCCGGATGGGTGGCAGCCGCCGGATAACGAATCTTAACGTCCGGGGGTATTGGGTTTGGCGGCCTGATACTTTGCGTAGGCATCCACGGTCAGCACTTCCCCGGTAATCTTCAATTGAACGGGGAGGTCGACGCCGGCTACTTTGATCGTAATGCTTTTGTTAAAAGGACCGACGTTAGCGGCGTTGAAGCCGGCCTGGATCTTGTTGTCCTTGCCCTGAGGGATGGCGCCTTCCGGTTTGACGGGGGTGGTGCAACCGCAAGAGGGAACGGCGGACTCGATGATCACGGGAGAATTGCTGATATTGGTAAAGACGAAATCGTGTGTTACCGGGGAACCTTGTTTGATCTTACCGAAGTCATAGGTCAATTCCTTGAATTTGACTACATCTTCGGCCTTCTTGGCCTGGTCCTGGGCAAAAACTCCGATGGTCAGTAATGCAGTGCTGGCTAACAGGATTAACTTCTTCATGGTTGTATCAGTTTATTTGTTTTAATAATTGAACAGATGCGTTGTCGGGCGCGGAGCTGGCCGGCACTTTATATACTTCACCGGTAATGGTGAGCAGTTTTGTCTGATTGGTATTATAGATGATGGACACTGTCTTGGAAAAAGTGCCTTCGGCGTATGCATTGTAGCCCACTTTGATCTGGGCGGTAGCGCCGGGTTCGATGGGCGCCTTGCTCCATTCGGGTGTTGTACAGCCGCAGGATGCGCGCACATTGTCGAGCTTCAGGGGGGTGCTGCCTGTATTGACGATTTCGAAGGTATAGGTAGCCGGCCGGCCCTGGGGTATCTTGCCGAAATTATGGGCGTTCTCTTTTATCTGCAACACATCTGCCGGTGTTGGTAATGCAGTGCCGACAGGATTACTGACCTGTGCATGTGCGGACAGGATGGTGATAAAAAGAAAGGCTGAAATTGTTATTTTTTTCATAGTTTGGCTGCGTAAAGCAGGATATAAAATTAATTACTTAACGTCAGCTTTTGGAATAAATTATTCGGGATTGCATTATTTTAACAATCAATGAGATAGGAGGATAATAATGGAAAATCTAGCTGCCAGCGAAGTTATCGATCCGGAAAAATTATCTTTCGATAAGTTCAGGGAGGAAGTCCTGAAAGATTACCAGTCTGTATGTGAGAGCCGGGAAACGAGCCTTCTGGGCCGTAAAGAGGTACTGACGGGGAAGGCTAAATTTGGCATTTTCGGGGATGGGAAGGAAGTCCCGCAGGTAGCTATGGCCAAATTTTTCCGGCCCGGCGATTTTTATGCGGGGTATTACCGTGATCAGACGTTTGCCTTTGCGACTGGTGCAGCAACTATTGAAGAATTTTTCTCCCAGCTATATGCAGATCCTGATCCCAGGCATGATCCCCACAGCTCGGGCAGGCAAATGAATGCTCATTTTGCCACTCCATTTGTGGATCGGGACGGGAAGGTCCTGGACCTGGTGAACAGCAAGAACCTGACGGCGGGGCTGGCGCCGACTGCGGCACAGATGCCTAAGGCGCTGGGATTGGCCTATGCATCGAAGGCCTTCCGGGAAGTGGAGGTACTGAAGCCGTTTACGGAGTTATCGAATCAGGGTAACGAAGTATGCTTTTGCACCATCGGCGATGCGTCTACGAGTGAAGGACATTTTTGGGAGACGCTGAATGCAGCGGGGGTATTGCAAGTCCCCCTGGCCGTTTTTGTCTGGGATGACGGATATGGGATCTCTGTACCCCGCAAACTTCAGACAACGAAAGGGTCTATCTCGGAAGCGCTGAAAGGGTTCCAGAAAAAAGAAGGTACCAATGGCATAGACATTTTCCGGGTGAAGGCCTGGGATTATGCCGGGATGTGCGAGGCTTTTGAAGCCGGCATCCGGTCGGTCCGCCTGACACATACGCCGGTGGTCTTCCATGTCGAAGAGGTCACGCAACCCCAGGGGCATTCGACCTCGGGCAGCCACGAAAGATATAAACCATCCGAGCGCCTGGAATGGGAGCGGGAGTGGGACGGGATAAAAAAGATGAAGGAATGGATCATCGATAACGACCTGGCCACTGAGGAAGACCTGAATGAGATCGAGACGGCGGCGAAGGATTTCATCCGCGACAGCCGTAACCTGGCCTGGGAAAAATACCAGGGACCTATCCGGGCACAGGTTGCCCGTGCGGTTGAACTGATCCGAAACCTGGCGCAGCAGAGCCCGGACATTGCGGAGCAACTACAGCAGCTGGCGCAAACGCTGGGGGCTAACCGCGAACCGGGCCGGAAAGAGGTGCTGCAGACGTTGCATGAGGTGCTGGCGCTGGGGGGTGCCGGGGGACCGGCTGAGGCGAGGGGTGGGGCGACTGCCGCTGCGGATGTCGCCGCCTACTACCGGGAACTGAAGAAAGAGAATGCCGCTATCTACAATACACATTTATACCATGAAGGCGCCCGCAATATCCTGCAGGTGCCGGAGGTAAAGGCGGTCTATGCTGAAGATGCGCCTACCCTCAACGGTTATGAAGTGCTGAACCGGTATTTTGACCAGCTGTTCACTCACAACCCGCTGGTGCTGGCCTTTGGCGAGGACCTGGGTAAGATAGGCGACGTTAACCAGGGATTTGCCGGTCTACAGGCCAAACACGGCGCTGAAAGGATCTTCGATACGGGCATCCGGGAACTGACGATCATGGGACAGGGCATCGGGATGGCTTTTCGGGGGCTGAGGCCGATCGCGGAAATTCAGTATATCGACTACTTATTATATGGCCTGCAACCACTGAGCGATGACCTGGCCACTCTCCAATACCGGACGGCAGGCCGACAGACTGCCCCGCTGATTGTCCGGACGCGGGGTCACCGGCTGGAAGGGATCTGGCATAGTGGTTCGCCGATGGGACTGATCCTACATTCGCTGCGTGGCCTGCATGTCTGCGTACCCCGCAACATGGTACAGGCTGCTGGCATGTATAATACGCTCTTGCAAGGAGCAGACCCGGCGATCATGATCGAATGTCTGAACGGCTATCGGCTGAAGGAAAAGTTGCCGGCGAACCTGGCGGAGTTTACGGTCCCCCTAGGGGTGCCGGAGATCATCCGGGAAGGGGAGGACATTACACTGGTTTCTTATGGGGCCACTTTGCGGATCGTGCAGGAAGCCGCGCAGGTGGTGGAGGCCTCGGGGATCAGTTGTGAGGTCATTGACGTGCAGACGCTGCTGCCTTTCGATATCCACCATCTCATACTTGAATCGCTGAAGAAGACGAGCCGGATAATGATCATCGATGAAGACGTGCCGGGTGGTGCGGCAGGCTTTATCTTCAATAAGGTTATGGAGGAGCAGGCGGGATATAAGTGGCTGGATACGGCTCCACGAACGATTACGGCGCAGGCTCATCGGCCGGCCTATTCCAGTGACGGCGATTATTTCAGCAAGCCGAATGCGGAGCAGATCATCGACGCGATCCGGGACATGATGGCGGAGTAAGGGAGAGGACGCGCGAGGGCGCGGCCGAGCTTAGAAGCGGGAGCGCTGTGGTCGGGCAAGGCTGGAATGCCCGCGGCTATTTCAGGTTATGAAAGACTTTTTGAACGTCCTCGTCCTGTTCCAGCCGGTCGATCAGTTTGAGCACATCCTGGGCCTGGTCTTCGGAGAGTTCGACGGTAGTGGTCGGGATCCATTCGGTCTCTGAAGTGATGGGGATGATACCTTTTTCTTCCAGGGCCTTCTGCATATGACCGAAATCGTTGAAGGCTGCCCGCAGCACGAGTACCGGTTCGTCATGTTCACCGGTCCCTTCGCCTAGTTCTTCCAGTCCGTTATCAATAAGCTCTAATTCCAGATCGTCCATATTAACCCCTTCAGGTTTCAGCTTGAAGACGCCCATCTTTTTGAACTGGAAGCTGACGCTGCCGCTATTGCCGAGGGTCCCACCACCTTTATTGAAGTGCGACTTGACGTTCGCGACGGTGCGGACGTGGTTGTCTGTTGCTGTTTCGACCAGCAGGGCTACGCCATGGGGGGCATATCCTTCGTAGAGGATCTCTTCGTAGTTGGTTGTGTCCTTGCCAGTAGCACGCTTGATCGCGGCTTCGACGCGGTCTTTGGGCATGTTGACGCTCTTGGCGTTCTGGAAGCAGCGGCGCAGGGCGGGGTTGGTGGCGGGATCGGGGCCTCCTACCTTGACGGCGATGGCGATTTCCTTACCGATACGCGTGAATTGCTTGGCCATCCGGTCCCAACGGGCGAACATGGTATGCTTGCGTACTTCAAATATGCGACCCATAGACTTTTCCTTTTAGGGGGGCAAAAATAAATAAAAAACCCGCCCCAAAAGAAAAACTTCGGAGCGGGTGGGGAATATTATGGAATAATTCTATAAAGCCTTGAGCTTGCTGTTGTTCTTGCTATAGGCGAAATAGACTACCAAACCGATGATCATCCAGACAAAAGCGGCAGTCAGCGTATGAATATCGAGTGCGACGATCATACCGAGGCAGACCAACACTCCCAGGATGGGAACCAAAGGCACCAGGGGCGTGCGGAAAGGCCGTTCGGCATTGGGATCTGATTTGCGCATGACCAGGACGCCGGCACTGACAAGCACGAAGGCAAACAGTGTTCCGAATGAGGTCAGGTCGCCCGCTATGCTGCCGGGCACGAAAGCGGCGAACAAGCCAACGAACAGGAAGAGGATCATGTTAGACTTGTACGGTGTCCGGAATTTGGGATGGAGGTCGGAGAATATCTTGGGTAACAGGCCATCGCAGGACATCGTATAGAATACCCGGCTTTGACCAAGCAACATGACGAGGATCACCGAGGAAAATCCGGCGAGGATGGCCACGTTGACGGCGGTTGCGAGCCATTTATATCCTACCATATATGTCTTGATGGCATAGCTGACGGACGCCTCTTTGCCTGCGAGTTCGAAATCCTTCCAGTTGGCGACGCCGGTCAGCACATAGGAGAACAGTACATATAAAATTGTACACACGACGAGTGAGCCCAGAATGCCGATGGGCATATCCTTTTTCGGATTTTTTGCTTCCTGGGCTGCAGTAGATACGGCATCGAAGCCGATGAATGCAAAAAACACGATGGCGGCCCCACCCAGAATTCCACCCAGCCCATGTTTGAAGAAGCCCTCGTGGCCGGGCGCATCAGCCGGGATAGTGTAAGGGGTGTGGTTGGCGGGGTTGATAAAATGCCAGCCGACTGCGATGAATACCAGTACTATCGATACTTTAATGAATACGATGATCGCGTTGACAAAGGCCGATTCCGCTGTGCCTTTGATGAGGAGCAGGGAGATCAGCAGCAGGATCAGGAGAGCCGGAAAATTGATGATGCCATTGGAGGTATGTACGAGGCCCTGGAGGTCAGGAGACAAAGCCTTATACTGGAGATCACTGAGTAACAGGACATTGTCTTTAGCCGCCGCGGCAAGGGCCGGAAATTGTGCGATGGCGGAGCCTGTGACCGCGTGAATATGCTCGAGTGGGGAATGGCACCATTCATAGGGTATTCGACCGCCGAAAAGCTGGTTCAGATATTCGCTCCACGCTATGGAGACAGTAGCTGCGCCGAGGGCATACTCCATAATCAGTGCCCAGCCGATGATCCAGGCTATCAATTCGCCGAGAGTAGCGTAAGCGTACGTGTAAGCACTGCCGGCAATGGGGATCATGGCTGCAAATTCAGCATAGCAAAGGCCGGCGAATACGCAACCAATGGCGGCAACGATGAAAGAGACCGTGACCGCAGGGCCTGCGGCTTCGGCTGAAGCGGCAGCGGTCCTGACGAACAGGCCCGCGCCAATAATGGCTCCGACACCCAGGGCAACGAGATTTCCCGCTCCCAGGGTCCGTTTGAGGCCTTTTTCGGAATTGGCCGCCTGAGTCAGCAAAGAAGCCAGGGATTTCTTTCTGAGTAAACTCATAAATAGCTTGTTTTGATATGTTTTGCTTTGGTGATGACTAGGGTCGAAAATAAACAAATATTTAATACTCAAGCGTCAATTGTTAGCGCCCGGGCGGGATTTTTGGGATTAAAGTTTTGTCAAATCAATATTTTTCGATTCTTTGCAGACTTAAAGATGGACCGGGATGCCTAAGATCAGTCTGACAGGGTGGATGATGATCGCTATGGTCGCAGGTATTCTCCTGGGGCTTTGGGCGCATTATAATGGTAGTCCTGCCCAGATCGAGGGTTTTACGGCGGTGACGGGGGTGGTGACGGACATCTTTCTCCGGCTGATCAAGATGATCATTGCGCCACTGGTCTTTTGTACGCTGGTGGTGGGGATTGCCAAACTGGGGGATATCAAGGCGATAGGCAGGATTGGCGGAAAGGCCTTGTTGTGGTTTATGGGGGCGTCCTTCCTGTCCCTGCTGCTGGGTATGGTGGTCATGCATGCCCTGTCCCTGGGCAGCGAACTGAATCTGCCGCTGCCGCCGGCGGGCGCCAGCACGGGGATCGAACAATCGACCCTCTCTTTCAAGACCTTTTTTACCAATATCGTTCCACTCAGCATATTCGACTCCCTGGCGAAAAATGCGATCCTGCAAATCGTCGTCTTTGCCGTCTTGTTCGGTATTGCCACGGCTTCTATCGGGGAACAGGGCGCCATCGTCATCAAAGCCCTGGACGCCATCTCACAAATTGTCTTGCGGGTGACCGGTTATGTAATGTACCTTGCGCCGATCGCTGCGCTGGCGGCGATTGCCAGTGTGATGGCGATCAAGGGGCCGGAATTGCTGGTGAGCTATGGAAAAGTGATCCTGAGCTTTTATCTGGCCATATTATTATTGTGGCTGATCCTGCTGCTGATTGCCAGCGCATTTGTTGGCAGGCGGGTGATCGAGCTGGTGATGACGGTTAAAGATATGCTCTTGCTGGCTTTCAATACGGCCACTTCGGAGGCTGCTTTTCCCCGGCTGATCGTGGAGCTGGAGAATTTCGGCTGTCCGCCGAAGATTGTGAGCTTTATATTGCCGTTGGGGTATTCTTTTAACCTGGATGGAGCAATGCTGTATGCGACTTTTGCGTCATTGTACATTGCGCAGGCGTATAATGTTCACCTGAGCCTGGGGCAGGAGATTTCGATGCTGTTGGTGCTGATGCTGACGAGCAAGGGGGTGGCGGGTGTTCCGCGGGCGGTACTCGCTGTTCTTATGAGCACGTTGTTACTGTACAATATACCGCAGCAGGGGCTGTTACTTTTGCTGGGCATCGACCAGATCCTTGATATGGCCCGCGCCGCCACGAACGTATTGGGTAATAGTATAGCGGTTGTCGTGGTGAGCAAGTGGGAGGGGGAGTTGGGGGAGGCTGTTGTGAATAAGAAAGCTGCCTGAGATGACTGAATGGTTACGAACGAGTTCTTGCCGGTGGCAAGGGCGAAGTTCACAATTAAATGAATTTATTCTTTTCTTATGTTCGAACTTTTAACGATCACCTTAAAAGACCTGGTCAACCCCGAATTTTACATCGCGCTTGGCGGACTGTGGGTGCTACTGTTTATTGTTTTTGCCGAGACCGGGCTGATGGTCGGATTTTTTCTGCCGGGGGACAGCCTGCTTTTTGTCGCGGGTATCTATAGTGAAAAGCTGATCGACAGCATGATAACCGGAGGCACAGGCAGCGAGCTGCTGGACCTGGTGGTACTTTGGTTGATGGTATCGGCGGCGGGTATACTCGGCAATGCGGCGGGCTACTGGTTCGGTCACAAGAGCGGGCCTTATCTGTATCACCGCAACGATAGCCTGTTGTTCAAGAAGAAATATCTTTTCAGGGCTAAGGAATTCTACGACAAGCATGGTGGCGAAGCGATTGTGTTTGCCCGGTTCCTGCCGATCATCCGGACTTTTGCGCCCATTATTGCCGGGATTGTGGCGATGGACCGCAAAAAATTCATCATCTACAACATTATCGGTTGCGCGGCGTGGGTATTCGCCATGCTTTTTGCAGGGCATTACCTGGACAAGTTCTGTATGATGAAATTCGGTTTCGATCTGAAAAAGCACCTGGAAGTGATTGTTATCGGCATCGTCATTATCACTACCGCCCCCGTCATTTACAAACTTTTTTTCGGCAAGAAGAATCCTGCTCCTGCCGAAGACCCCTATAAAAAATCATAATCCCTCATGGAGCAAAAAAAGGTCTCTCTATTCAACCTGGCGGTGATCGTCGGCGCGCTGGGTTATTTTGTGGATGTCTATGATCTGTTATTGTTTAGCATTATCCGGATCCCTTCGCTGAAGGGGCTGGGGTTAACGGATGCGGAAGTGAAACTAAAGGGATCGGATATCCTGAGTATCCAGATGTATGGGTTGCTGATCGGGGGTATCCTCTGGGGTGTATTGGGTGACAAACTGGGAAGGTTGCGGGTGTTGTTTGCATCGATCATCCTGTATTCGCTGGGGAGCATCGGGAATGGCTTTGTGCATACGGTCGGTCAATATGAGTGGGCACGCTTTATTACCGGGCTGGGGCTGGCGGGTGAACTGGGTGCGGGGATCACGCTGGTCAGCGAGCTGATGCCAAAGGAACGGCGGGGGATTGCCACTTCGCTGGTCGCGGGGATTGGATTGAGCGGGGCGGTGTTTGCCTATTTTATTAAAGTCTGGTGTGTGAGTGGAAGTGGTGAAGGCTGGAGGACCTGTTATTATATTGGCGGCGGCCTTGGCATCCTGCTGTTGCTGTTACGGGTAGGTGTGCTGGAGTCGGGGATGTATAAGAATATGGCGGGGACGAGTGTCAGCCGCGGGAACTTTTTTATGCTGTTCACTAATGGGCTGCGGTTCAAAAAATACCTGACGGCGATCCTGATCGCCCTGCCGAATTGGTATGTCATTGGAGTGTTGATCTCGTTTAGCAATGATTTTGCCGCCGACATGAAGGTGAAGGGGGCGATCGACCCGGGGAAGGCGATCATGGTGGCCTATGCGGCGATCTCGGTGGGGGATGTGTTGATCGGGTTTATCAGTCAGGGGTTGAAGAGCCGGAAAAAATCGTTGTTGCTGTTCCATATCATTACTGCGATCGGGGTGATCGCCTTTTTCAACCTGCAAGGGGCGACATCGGCGAATTTGTATTGGGTCTGTGTGTTGTTGGGTTTCGGGACTGGTTTCTGGGCGATGTTCGTGACGATGGCGGCGGAGCAGTTCGGGACGAATATCCGGGCGACGGTGGCGACGACCGTGCCGAATATGGCTCGCGGATCATTGGCAGTAGTGGTAGCGCCATTGTTCAAGTCACTGGTGCCGTCGCTGGGCCATTTCGAGGCGGGGTGGGTGACGGGTCTCATTGTGTTTGTCATCGCGTTCGTGGCGTTGGCGATAACGCCGGAAACATTTGGAAAAGATTTGAATTATATAGAGCCGCAATAATGAAGTTTTTGGTGATAAGATTTTCTTCTATCGGGGATATCGTGCTGACGACCCCGGTGGTCCGCTGTCTGAAAAAGCAGGTAGTGACGGCGGAGGTACATTATCTGACCAAGGCGTCCTTCAAGCCT
>Ga0302326_10019926_pt1 | contig 13826 bp, 12 predicted proteins | sample Palsa_T0_3_FD_202264 | JGI IMG/M metagenome (GOLD analysis project Ga0302326, IMG submission 202264) | Peat permafrost microbial communities from Stordalen Mire near Abisko, Sweden - Palsa_T0_3 | ecosystem: Environmental > Terrestrial > Soil > Palsa > Peat permafrost | place: Sweden: Abisko... | reverse complement strand
GCCTTCAGGCCGTCCGTAAATGCCGCAATGTCAATGCGGCTTTAGCCGCTGAGGGACTTCGCGTTGACTTGATCAGGATTTCCCTAAGGTCGTATAGGTTTGCGTGCCGAAACCGAGCACAGCACCAACGCTGTGAGCGGTTCGAGAAGAGCTGATGAATAGCAACGATTCCGCACGGCCCAGTCTGAAGCGCAAAGCCATCCACGAAGCTATGGAACTTGCCTGGGTTTTCGCGTTTCTGGCATTTTTCTTTTGTGCTCTCGTAACCTACAGCACGCTCCTGTTGAGAGAATTTCACATCAAGTATTTGAGCTATGCCTTTGCTCTGCTCAACGCCCTTATAATTGCCAAGGTCATTCTCATCGGAGAACTCGCACACTTCGGCAAGAAGTATGAAGCCAGGCCGCTGCTTCTGTCAGCCATTTACAAGGCCTTTCTATTTAGCTTGCTTGTGTTCGGCTTTCACTTTGCGGAGGAAGCGATCAAAGGGCTTCTGCATGGAGTAACCGTCGCAAGAACGTTCCATGAGATACGCATCGACGATCTGCTCGGCCGTAGCATCGTTATATTTTGCGTTTTCATTCCTCTCTTTGCCTTCAGGGAATTTCGGCGGGTGCTGGGTGAAGACAAATTTTACAATCTGCTTTTTCGGTCGAGAGAGACGTAACCATATGACTGTTGTTTCACAAGAATTGGAGGAATAGAGTGGCGAAGAAGAACGAGAAAGTCAAGAAGAGCAAGCACGACAAGGTCACCAAGAAAGCCAAGCAATCCGATTCGCCGGCAGCAGCATCGGGAGTAACCTATGCCGACGGTGCGCCTCTTGATCGAGTGACATATCTGGAAGCCAAACTAATCTTGAAGCCCGACCGCTTCACCTCGGTGCAGAGCTTTCACGACTTCGGCAAGCTTGTGCGTCGAACCGCCAAGAAGGTGGGCGTTGGCTTCATTGAGGACGAGAAGGCGGGACTGAGGCCGGAAATCAGAGAGATCATTTTCGGCGACACACCCGACTTCCGGCTTTACAACAACGCTTTTATTTTGCGGCGGCGCATTTCCTACGTGGATGGCTTTCCGGTAGGAGACCCGGAGATCGTATTCAAGTTTCGCCACCCGGACGAGGAGAAAGCCACGGCCTTGGATGTACGGCCCAAGATCGCGGGAAAATATCGCATCAAGTTCAAGGCGGAGGTACTGCCGCTGAAGGACCAGGTGGGCGGTTATCGCATCCTTTACTCGCACAACTGCCAGTTCGGATTGAGCCAGATGCACGAGGGAGATCGAGCCTCTATGGCCATGCTGGTGAGAGTGTTCCCAGCGCTGGCTGCCATCGAGAAAGACGAGAACGAGAAGATTTCCCTGGTCAACGAGGGCATTGTTGAAGAGGTTTTGCTCCCGCTCGGGCAGCTGGACTTCGGGAAGGGCCTGGTTGGCAAGTGCGACATCGGGTTGTGGCGCACTCGCGGCGAGCACAAATCTCTAGTGGCTGAGTTTGCCTTCCAGGTGCAGTTCGATCGCAAAGAAGATGTCGCCGACAAGCAGAAAAAGCTGGCGGTGCAGTTCTACGTGACTCTTCAGCGGGACGTGGCAGACTGGCTTGCGCTGGGAGTTACCAAGACCGGCATGGTCTACCGCCTGAAGGGGAACGAGCCGCAAAGCCATGAGTGAGGCAGACGCAATTGCCGACCGCCCGGATTGCAGGCCTTATCTAGACAGTGGAAAAGGCAATCCGAAAAGACTAGTTCGGCGGACCTGCTAGAAGACTCGCCGGCCAAACGCTATCCGATTGCTGTCGCAAGATTCCCACTAACTGTTGAAAACTTGTCCGGGTAGGGACGAAGACTTCCAGCCGACCCTGACGGTGTGGGTGAGATACTAGAAAGGCTTCGCAACGGCGCCCTGCGCGGCAAGGCCGTCATCCGCCTCTAGACGAATCGAATCGGGCGGCGTTTTGTGACATCCGATCACCTTAATCAACCCCTCATGTTTACAGCGCGGAGGTTTTTGTGTCGCAAAAGCGAGAAGATCCGGCGAACGAGCAGATCAACGAAAATGGGCGTGGACGATCCGATGGAGAAGTCATGAGTAATCAAACGCGTGCCAGGTCCCCCCTTTATGACCTTTTACCCACCGAAATCGAGGGGTTTGATTCCCTGGCAGAGCTGGCCCTGGACATGCGCTGGTCCTGGAACCATTCCACCGACGGAGTGTGGCGCACCCTTGATCCCACATTGTGGGACATCACGCAAAACCCCTGGGTCGTCCTGCAGACGGTCTCGCGCGATCAGATCGAACGCGTGCTCGCCGATCCTGCTTTCCGTAAGAACGTTGATGACCTGCTGCGGGCCAAACGTCAGATGGCGGTGATGCCCGCATGGTTTCAGCAAAAGCATCCGCAATCTCCCTTAACCTGCGTCGCGTATTTCAGCATGGAATTCATGCTGAGTGAAGCTCTGCCGATCTACTCGGGCGGGCTTGGCAATGTGGCCGGGGACCAGCTTAAAGCTGCCAGCGATCTGGGTGTGCCGGTGGTCGGCGTGGGATTGCTCTATCAGCAGGGCTACTTTCGCCAGGTGATCGACAAGAACGGAGAGCAACAGGCGCTTTACCCGTACAACGATCCCGGACAATTGCCGATCACGCCGGTGCGCCAGCCGAACGGGGAGTGGTTGCGGTTGGAGATCGCGTTGCCAGGATACTCGGTCTGGCTGCGCGCCTGGCAAGTCCAGGTCGGCAGAGTGAAGCTGTACCTGCTGGACAGCAACGATGCGGCTAACTTCCCTGCTCATCGCGGAATTACCAGCGAACTGTATGGCGGCGATCCGGAGTTGCGCCTCAAGCAGGAACTACTGCTGGGGATCGGCGGATGGCGACTCCTCCAGGCTCTCGGGATCAAACCCGAGGTCTGTCACCTGAACGAAGGGCACGCGGCGTTTGCCGTTCTGGAACGTGCGCGTAACTTCATGGAAGAGACGGGACAGCCCTTCGAAGTGGCGCTGGCGGTCACGCGAGCTGGCAACCTCTTTACCACCCATACCGCGGTGGCGGCCGGCTTTGACCGATTCGCTCCGGCCCTCATCGAGCAATATCTCGGCTGGTACGCCGACAAGAGGCTCGGTATACCCCTCAACGATGTGCTTGCTCTTGGCCGCCAGAATCCGAACGACTCGTCGGAGAGTTTCAACATGGCCTACCTGGCGATCCGCGGGAGCGGAGCAGTCAATGGCGTGAGTCGCCTGCACGGGAAAGTCAGCCGACAACTGTTTCTATCTCTGTTTCCGCGCTGGCCGGAGGATGAAGTCCCGGTCGGATACGTGACCAACGGAGTCCACATGCCGACCTGGGACTCTGGCCCTTCCGATGATCTTTGGACAGAAGCCTGCGGCAAGGGCCGCTGGCTGGGAACGACGGAAAACCTGGAGCAGGACATTCGCCGGGTCTCCGACGCCAGGCTATGGCAATTTCGCACCGCCGCCGGCAAGTCTCTGGTGGAATACGCTCGCGAACGATTGTCCCGGCAACTGGCTGCCAGAGGCGTGTCGGTCGAGGCGATCGACAGGGCGAAACATCTGTTCGATCCCAACGCGTTGACGCTAGGCTTTGCCCGACGCTTCGCAACCTACAAGCGACCAAACCTGCTGCTGCACGACCCAGAGCGGCTGCTTCGTCTGTTGACCAACACTCAGCGTCCGGTACAACTCATCATTGCTGGAAAGGCCCATCCGGCGGACCTGCCGGGACAGGCCTTGATCCATGAATGGATGAATTTCATTCGCCGGCCGGAGGCACGCCCCCATGTGATCTTCCTCAGCGATTACGACATGCTGCTGACCGAGCACCTGGTGCAGGGCGTGGATGTCTGGATCAACACCCCACGCCGGCCCTGGGAGGCTTGCGGGACGAGCGGTATGAAGGTGCTCGTCAACGGAGGCGTCAATCTGTCGGAACTGGACGGCTGGTGGGCGGAAGCCTACACGCCTGAGGTGGGTTGGGCAATCGGAGACCGCCAGGAACATGGCGAAGATCCCGCCTGGGACGCGGCCGAAGCCAATACACTCTACGACCTGCTAGAACGCGAGGTGGTCCCGGAGTTTTATACACGAGACGAGAGCGGGATTCCCACCGCATGGGTCAAGCGGATGCGGGAGAGCATGGCGCGGCTGACACCGCAGTTCTCCGCCGATCGCGCGGTACGCGAATACACCGAGCAACATTACCTTCCGGCTGCGGCCGCCTACCATGAGCGCGCCGCGAACAAAGGCGCAGTGGGCGGGCAAATGGTCGACTGGCAGCATGAACTCGATCGGACGTGGGGTTCGTTGCGCTTCGGAGACTTGCGGGTGAAAACCGACGCGAACCTGCACGCGTTTGAAGTCGAAATCTTTCTGAACGATCTCGACCCGAATGCGGCACGAGTTGAGCTCTATGCCGACGGAATCAACGGCGCCGATCCAGTGCGTGTGGAAATGAAGTGCGCGCGACAGTTACCTGACGCATCCGGCGGCTGCGTCTATAGCGCAACGGTACCCGCCGCACGTCCAGCCACGAACTACACGGCGCGAGTGATACCTCAGCACTCTGCAGTGGAGGTTCCGTTGGAATCCGCTCGCATTCTGTGGCAACGATGACGAAAACACTTCACCGGCCGCTAAATGTCTACCGTTCGACGCGAGCCAATGAAGGATGCATCGTGTCTTTCGGAATCATGAGCCATGCCACCGCGGAACCCGCTACAGACAGGCCCGCGCAAATCAACATCACCATTCGGAATCCAAATACAAATGCTCCCGCAATCGCTTCCTTGACGGCAGCTTTCGTAATGGGACTGAGGCCAGCGGGTATCGGCAAGCCAGCAAGCTTGATCTCGTTCGACTGAACCACCTCGACAACGCCGGGCGGCAGCAAGACCTGAGCCAAGCTACGATTTAGGCGAGAACTAAAGGAGTTCACCATCACAATCCCGAGGACTGCAATCGCAAGTACTCCAGCGACACGCGCAACGGCATTGTTGATTCCAGAAGCCGCTCCGACACGGTCCGGCCCCACTGAATTCATGGCCACCGTGGTAAGGGGAGCCACCGTAATCGCCATACCGAGACCAAGGACAATCACCGCAGGGAAAAACATCTTCCAGTAGTTGCCGCCCACCGAGGGCACAGCAAACAGAACAAATCCCACCGCAGCAACCAGTGGACCGATGATCAATGGAGGCCTGGGACCGTAACGCGTCACCAGCCCCCCGGACCAGCGGGAAAGCAAGAAGATCAGGAGAATCAGGGGCAGTAAAGCAGCACCCGTGGCGGTTGCGGAATATCCCTGGACTTGGATCAGATTCAACGGAAACAGGAAGAAGAAAATTCCAATTGCAGCGTAGAGAAACAGCGTCAGTAGATTGGCCCCAGTAAAGCTGGAGGATGCAAAGAGCGACAGCGGAACCATCGGTGAAGTCACCCTGGCTTCCACCAACAGCAGGAAAATCAGACAGGCGCAGCCCACGATCAGGCTGGCGACGACCAGCGGATTTCCCCAACCGAGGCTCGCCGATTCGATGAACCCGGAAACTAAGCCTCCTAATCCGAGAGTAGCGACTAGTGCGCCGAGCCAATCGACGTGGCCTCCAGCGGCGCTGCGACTTTCGGGAACATGCCAAAGCGAAATGGCTATCACCGCCGCCGCCAGCGGAAGATTGATGAAGAATACCCAGCGCCAGGAGGCATGCTGAACCAGCCAGCCGCCCAGAACGGGCCCAATCGCGGTAGTGATCGCCGTGAACCCGGACCACGTGCCGATCGCCTGACCGCGGCTCTTCTCATCGAAGGATGTACTGATAATCGCCAGGCTGCCGGGCACAAGCAGTGCGGCGCCGACACCCTGAACGCTTCTTGCCAGGATCAACTGATCTATGTTCGAGGCAAACCCGCAGCCCGCGGAAGCGAGCGCGAAAGTCGCCACGCCCAGCAGGAACATCAAGCGGCGCCCGAACAAGTCGCCGAGCGAGCCTCCCGCCAGAATCAGCGCTCCTAAGAACAGTCCGTAAGACTCAACCACCCATTGCACATCCACTACCGTTGCATGAAAGCTGGCTTGCAATGCAGGCAGGGCGACATTGACGACGGTGCTGTCGATGAATGCCATGCTGGAGCCGATAATCGTCGCGGCGAGTATCCACTTCTTTGTCTCTGCCGCACACGGAACTTCGACATGCCCCGACCGGATTACCGCTTCGTCGCAAGGCGGTCTCATGGACGCAATCCGGCAGCCATCCAGTAATCGATACTGAATCTACCTGGGCCGGAACAGATCAGCCAGACAAAGAAGAGTGCGTACAGGGTTTCTGGAAGATAGAGAAATTCGTCCAGCCAGTTCAAAGGTGAGAGGCCTTTCGGCATTGCGGAGAGCTTCGCAGTCAGGATGGCGACCAGCATATCGACCAGCAAAGCCAGGCAGGCCAGGCTCGACAGGAACCCTGCGGTCAGGAGGCAGCCTCCGACGAGTTCGACGCCAGATACGAAGTACGTCATCAATCGCGGCAGAGGGACGTTGGCTGCCACGAGGGTTTCATACATGGCTTGAGTCCGCCGGGCAACAAACAGCTTGTTTGCCCCGGAGATGGCGAAGAACAGACCCAGCGCAACCCGTACCACCAAGGTTGCGTATGCCTCCAACTCCTGGCCGCCCAGCAGCACAAACCGGATCAAGCGTTCCCATTCCATCCCCGTTACCTCCTTGAAAACGTCCGGCCATCATAGTTCGGCGGTACTTTTCGGCCACTTCCCGAGATGCCTTATGCCAACTAAGGGTAGCTTGCCGTTGCTCTCGAACTAATCCGGATTCGCGCACCTCGCGCAGACATTCCGCGGCCAGAAAAACCGCACGATGTCCTTCCGGCTTGCTTTCTTGTCTTAACCTAAAAACTCATTGTTGTAATATTTGAGCTCAGTTAACCCCTATTCGTAACGCCCGCCGACAATCTTGAGAGCCGAGACCCGCGCCCCATGTTCCGATAGATACTCCAGGAAAGAAACTGACACAATTGCTCTCAACTAGTGCACACGTAGGACAGCAGACATCATACCGATACCTCCGATCAGATTGAACACCATGTGCACCAGGAGGCTTACGCGAACGCTCCGAGTCTTCCAGGCGGCGATGACCATTGGAAGACAGAGGAAGAAGATGCTCGGAAGATTGTAGGGCTGCCAAAAGTGGTAGAGGGAAAACAGAAAACAATTCAGGAATGGAGCACCCCATCCAAACCGCGAGATGCGTGGGAGCAGATAGCCCTTGAAATAAAGCTCTTCGGTAACCGGGCCGATGACGCCATCGACCAACAAGAGAACGGAAAACGTAATGAGCAGCACCGTGCGCGAGAAGCGAGTGTAGGTGGACAGATCCTTATACATGAACCACGAGGGCAGCCAAGAGAACAATGTGTGGCCCCAGATGCGATTCAGCGGAGCGGCGAGGAAGTATGTCCCTAGCGCCAGCACAATAAGGGCTGGAACCAGCAATACATACCGCCTCCATGTTCCGGGGCGGTCATAAAGCACTACACCCTTTAAAGACCAATCCCCGTTTAGTCTCTTCCCCATGATGAATAGGTGTCCAAGCTCGAGGGGAACAACACCAATCAGGGCCGCGGCGAGTAAAGCCAGCAGCGTAGGGAACCCGGCTCGTGTGACGAGGGGGGCCAATACTATATAAATCAGCGTGGTGACAGCTCCCGGCAGCAAGTGCAGGGCGAGGCACCGGCTCAGCGTGTATTGAGGAGTGTCTGCCGTGGGACTCGTCAATGGCATCCGTGCGTTCACAAAGAGACCATATCAGCTAAGATAGTTCCATTCTTAGTTCATCTTCATCCCCGGCATAGCGGAGTGGTCCATATTGTCGTGGCCATGGTCGTCATCATCCGTGGACCAGATTTTCTTCGGATCGGTCTCATACGGGTATATATGGACCATCCAGCCCAGCACATGAGCATGAAACTCCCCGCCTTCGGCCTCACAAGCTTCCTTGGTATCGATCGAACCCAGCAGGCCGAACTTAGCATGAGGGCCAAAATACTCGACCTTCTTTCCAGCGGGCGCTTTGCAGAAATTGATGTGTTGATGCCAACGCGCGACGCTAAGCGGGATTCGCTCGTTCAACTCCTCCTCACTGGCGTCAACTCTATCGGTGTACATCACTCCTACCAGTTTGTATCCGCCGTCCGCTGTTTTCTTGTAGAGCAGCGACGTCGGCTTCAGAGGATCAAAGCGCCACCGTGCCTCGAGACCGTTCACGCCCTTCGTAAAGTGATATTGTGGTTGCGGAATGTTCGGCAAAGAGATTTCAACTAACGTCTTACGACCGCGCCGATCTCGAACATCTCACCGGAGGAGACCACATGAAACCGACCGTACCAGTTAAGGACGGTGATCTAACGAAGCAAGAGTACTTTCAGATCTTTCGGGAGTATAGGATGTGTGAACAGAACCTGCTCAACCATCGGATCACCTGGAACCTGACCATACAAGGCTTTCTGTTTGCTACATTTGGGTTCTGCGTGCAAAAACTGTTAGAACTCGAAGCGGGAGGCGATCCGGCAAAGATCGACCAAGCAAGGTATGCCGCTGAGCAGCATCTCAGGTTCTTAGTAAATACAGTTAGTGTCTTAGGTATCGTGCTGTCTATGGTTATCTTGCTTGCGATGTGCGCGGCAGGCATCGTTCTTTGGACGTTGGGTAACGCCTGGGCCAAAATCGACGAACATCCACCTTATCTGCCCAATCCTGCCGGAGCCGGAAAACCGCTGGCCGTTCTTCTGGGATTTTGTCCCCCAATTGTCATACCAGTGGTGTTTATATTTGTTTGGGTCTTCATCTATCGTCACTCATGGTAATGAGGATGGGGAGAAGCAAGCCGCCTCGAGGGTGGTCGACAAAGAAGTAGCAGGTGCTGAACCGATAGGATTCGAACATGATCGTTGTGGTAATGGGGGTTTCCGGATCGGGTAAAACGACCATTGGAACAATGCTTGCCAATGCGATCCAATGTTCATTTCTGGAGGGAGATGCGCTCCATTCCAGAGGAAACATCGAGAAAATGATTCATGGTGTTCCCTTGACTGATTCCGATCGTGCTCAATGGCTCGCGGCCATTCGCGCTCGTATTCTGGACTTCTTCAAGAGTGGGCAGAGCGTTGTCGTCGCATGCTCAGCGCTGAAACAACAATATCGGGACTTTCTCGGCGAGGGGGTCCCGGTTACCTGGGTTTATCTGAAAGGTTCGGCGGAACTCATTCGGTCGCGCATGAAGCATCGGGCGGGCCACTTCATGAAGGCGGACATGCTTCCCAGCCAGCTTGAGACGCTGGAAGAGCCGTCCAACGCTATCGTCGTTGATGTCGCACAGCCGGCCAACGCCGCTGTTCAGGAGATATTGGCCGCGATTGAGGGCCGTGCCTCGCAACAAGGAAAACTGTCTTAAAAAGAGAATAGGTCCATTGGAGCAGTGCCCCACGGGCCCCCTTGGTGAGGAAGGGTCGCTTCAAAGCCGTCAGCCAGGGCCTTGCGATAATCCTGGTAGGGAGCCATGGCCGTTTTAGCCGCCGCCACAATTGCGTCGGCTTTTTGCAGGTCGCCAGACTTGGGTGGTCTGAGCGACGTCATATACATGTGTGTCATCTTGCCATCAGACATGCTGGTGGCCGGCGCATTCTGCTGGTTTCCTGGCAAAGAATTTCCAGCCCGTACTGACGCTGGTCTTCCGAGGGGACCGATCGTCATGCAGACGAGCGCGGCTATACGTCGCCTCGAAGCGAACCGGAGATTCCGGGAAAGTTGCATTCCACGCCTCCATCGAAAGATGAACTTAAGCCTTCAAAGACTCGCAACATTTGCTGTCTTCAGGGACCTCAATAGCAGCACACCTGGCTTCCCCTGGTGGCATCGCCCGTCAGGAAAACGTCAGCTGAAAACGTCAGCTGACAACCCGGGGCAGACGTGCAAGAATCACTCACCGAGCGTGAATGGTGCGCGAATGAACCTGCCTTCGGCAACAGTATCGGCCAGCGATGTCCAGGCGGCAAAAGGCCGCGGGGATGTAGGCCCGCGACTCTCCGACGGTGCGTCATACGCCATTTTGTTGGGCGGGATATGCACCATTGCCGTCGCTGTCTACACAATCTGGGTGAGTTACTCTAGCCTTCCCTGGTGGGACACGTGGGAATACATGGCAGCCATTGCCAAAGGCGAGAGTCCGCTCGCTCCCGGCTGGTTGTGGCGCCAGCATAACGAACACCGGTTCGTTATTCAGAAGCTGTTTTTCGCGGTGGATCTGAAGATGTTTCACGCCAGTCAGGTATTTCTGCTGGCCAGCATTGCCGTAATCCAACTCCTGCATTTAGGACTGTGGGGATGGAGCATGCGAGTGCTGGGGGGATGGCGGGGAGCGTTGTGGCGCAGCGGCGTAGGCTTGGTAGCGTTTAGTATTTTCTGCCCCGCCCCGTGGCTGAACTACACCATGGGATTTCAAGTCTGTTATGTGCTTTCGCCGCTGTTTGCCACACTCTCGTTTGTCGGACTGCTGCTCTATTGGACTGATTCACAGCGCCATCCCGGAAAGCCATGCTCATCCAAATTTCTCTGGCTGTCCATTCTGGCGGCCTTGTGCGCAACCTATTCGCTGGCTAATGGAAATCTTCTCTGGCCGTTGTTGGTGGCAGCGGCGCTATTGCTCAGATTGCGTCTTTCCGCGGTGTTGAGTTATGCCATTACGGGGACGGTCAACACATTCCTTTATTTTTATCACTACGTTCGCCCGCCTTATCACGCCGACCCCATCGCTTCACTCAGTGCGCCTCTTCGTCTCATGAAGTATGTGGCAGTGTACTTCGGGAGTTCATGGGTAAACGGGTCTATTGCCGCCGCAGGGGCGATCGGCGTTATCGGATTGGCCGTTGCCTTGGTTGTGCTTTTCCAAACGCCTTACTATATCCGGACATCTCGTGCTTTCGGGCTCCAACTTGTCCTTACAGGCGTCTTCTGCGTGGGAACGGCCTTCATTACCGCAGCAGGACGATTAAATTTCGGAGTCTGGGAGGCGTTGCAAAACCGGTATCAGACCTTCGCACTTCTTTTCTGGTGCAGTTTGGGGCTGCTGCTGTTGGGTTACGTCTGCTCGCTTCGTGAAAAACAATACCGTTTCCTTGCGGCCCAGATATGCCTTCTGGCGGTGTTGGTGAGGGGTGCGATTCTAGCTGATCATCCGATTGGGGAGGCACGAGCGCACGGTTTTGGGCTCAATCTCGCCAGCATGGGCCTGCGAACAGGTGTCTATAACCCGGAACTGTTAACAGGGATTGCGGAACGCAGCGACAAATTGCTGTTGGGTGTCGATTACTTCAGGGATCATCAACTATCTCTCTTCTCGGGCTGGGATTCTTCTTGGCTGGGAAGTCCACTGGACAAGGTCTTCCGCATTGCGTCGCCCAATGATTGCAGAGGCCGGCTGGAGATCGCTCCGCTCAAGGATGCCGCCGAGCCAGGTTGGTTTGTATCAGGCTGGGCTTGGGACCGCAAGCACCACCAGCCACCGCGTGAGATCGTCGCGACTAGCGAAGGAATAATCACCGGCTTGGCAGCAGTGGGATACAAACCCTTCAAAACCTGGGTATCGGATCCAGAAATCCGCAACAGCTATGACGGATTTGCAGGATATGTGCGGCAACCGAGGCCCGGGGCTGTAGTGAAGGTTTACGCGATCCTGCACGACAGCCCGCCCTCGGCCTGCTATTTTGACGCCACTGACGAGGAGCGCCGCGGCCGGTGACCGACGTTCCGCTGAACCTCCGTCCTCTTCAATGTCCGCTGGAATCCCCACGCCGGCTGGCCTCGAACAGGAACCAGGTGCGTCGCTCAGTTTCGTCAATCCAAACCTCGATGAGGCTGGCTGTGGCGATGTCGTTATGATCTTCGCAAACGCCGTGGGCCTCGCGCAGACGTGCAGCCAGAGTCTGATTGTCCTCGCGTAACTCGGCCAGCATGTCCTCCGGCTCGACGTACTCGGCATCGTTGTCCAATACGCGTTGCGTCCGGGCAATATGGCCGATCGACCGGAGCGTGGTTCCTCCTACCTTGCGTACCCGCTCGGCAATCGCATCGGTCATGGCGAAAAGCTGGTCGCCCTGCTCGTCGAGCAGCAGGTGATAGTCCCGAAAGTGCGGCCCGCTCATGTGCCAATGGAAGTTCTTGGTCTTCATGTAGAGTGCAAAAACATCGGCCAGAATGGCGTTCATAGCTCCGGAGATATCTCTCGTCGCCGCCGCTTTCAAGTCCGTGGGAGTGGCTAACGGAGCCAGTTGTATGCGCTCCTCCTCTTGTATCGCTGCATTCGATTTCTTCATGAATTCGCTCCTTGCTGATTTAATTTGCCTGGCTTTTACCGCTCTTCCCTGACCGCCCAGCGCTTCGACGGTGAAAGGTACCCTTCCTTTCGATGTCTGAGGGTTGGGAGTTGTCGCAGATATTGGTGATCCAGGGCCTGGGTCTCGTGTGCCAGGTCGTCGAGAAACTTGGGAGTGAAAAAACCCACCCTCTGGTTTGACCAAAGGGTGGGTTCGCAATGGGGCGAAGATCGTAGCTGACCGACGCCAAATTAATCATGGGTACGCGCAGCTGCTCCTCGCGGGGACAGGGGGCTTGGCCTAAAGCTGATACCAACCGCTCCACGCTAGCCACTGATTGCGAGCCGTCTGCCAATCGTGGTACACGTTCCCATTGGAGCCAATCGCGAATATCTCGATGCGGCCGTCCGCGTTCTCCGCCGTGGCGTAATCGGTGCTGTAGCCACCGAGATAACCAAAAACGCTCCACGGTCCTGCCGACGGATTAAGCTGGGTGACGTGCCACATAGACCCATAACCGTCAAGAGTAAATACATCGATGCGACCATCTGCGTTCACAGCAGTCGCCGGTTTTGAGACGCCAAAGGGGTACGAATAGCTCTGCGTGGAGCCGCCGAGGTAGTACCAGTTACTCCATTCAGTCGGCGGCTGCCAATCCTGCCAGATGTGGTACAAACCTTGATTGCTGCCGATCGCGAACACCTCGAGGTGGCCGTCCGCGTTCTTTTCCGTGGCTAGGTCGGTGCTATAGCCACCGAGAGAGGCCCAACTACTCCACGGTCCCGCCGAAGGAACCGTTTGCCAGATGTGGTACATAGTCCCGTTGTTGCCAATGGTGAATACCTCCAGGCGACCGTCGCCGTTCCTGGCGGTGGCCAACTCCTCGTTATAGCCACCGAGAGAGGCCCAACTGCTCCAAGGTCCCGCCGAAGGAACCGTCTGCCAGATGTGGTACAAAGCGTGATTACTTCCGAGGGCGAATACCTCGATGCGGCCGTCCGCATTCACAGCCGTGGCTAGATCGGTGATATAGCCACCGAGAGAAGCCCACCCGCTCCAAGGCCCCCCAGAGGGAACCGTCTGCCAGATGTGGTTCAAAGCCCCGTTGCTGCCAATCGCGAATACTTCGAGGCGACCATCTGCGTTCACGGCGGTCGCTATCTTCTTGCTGTAGCCGCCGAGAGAAGACCAGCCGCTCCAAGGTCCACCAGAGGGAATCGTCTGCCAGTTGTGGTTCAGAGCCCCGTTGCTGCCGATCGCGAATACTTCGAGGCGACCGTCCCGGTTCAAGGCGGTAGCCACGGTTTTTGGATTTGCTGCCTTGGCGTAAGCGGCCGTCGCCATTAGCACCACTAACACGGTAAAGAGCGAACACAAAGTGCTCATCATTTTTGTCAATGAAGTCCTGCTTGTGTAATTGTCTTTCTTGCTAATTTGCGTT
>Ga0302326_10019924_pt1 | contig 13826 bp, 12 predicted proteins | sample Palsa_T0_3_FD_202264 | JGI IMG/M metagenome (GOLD analysis project Ga0302326, IMG submission 202264) | Peat permafrost microbial communities from Stordalen Mire near Abisko, Sweden - Palsa_T0_3 | ecosystem: Environmental > Terrestrial > Soil > Palsa > Peat permafrost | place: Sweden: Abisko... | reverse complement strand
CGCACCTACACCGACCCCACCAACCCGGCGCGGGTGGCCATCAGCGCCGACGTGCCCGACGTCGACGCGTTCGTGGCCTGGCTGCAGACCGAGGACGGTGCCGCCACCGCAAAAAGCGACGGCGTCGTTCTGGACACCATCGTCTTGCTCGTCGAGACGTAGGCCAACGCGGAAACCTGAGCAAGAGCCATGCCCAAATACCTGGTTATCGCCAACTACACGTCCGACGGCATGCGGGGGGTGCTCGACAAGGGCGGCAGCAGCCGCCGGGACGCCCTCGAAGCGGCCTGCGCCGACGTGGGCGGTTCGCTTGACAGCTTCTACTTCGCCTTCGGCGCGGACGATGTCTTCGTCACGGTCGAGGCGCCGGACAACACCGCGGTCGCTGCCCTGTGCGCCCGCGTGTCGGCCACCGGCCTGGCCGCCACCCGAACCACCGTGCTGCTCACGCCCGAAGAGATGGACGCTGCGGCGAAGCTAGGCGTCAACTACCGACCTCCGGGCAGCTGAACTCCAGCACCGAGGATCCAGACCCAGGCGATCGACGCACCGCAGTGGCGGCGTGTCGATCGCAGTACCAGCGCAGTATTAGCGAAAGGCACCGCAATGAGTTATGGCATCATCCACCAGTTCAAGGGCGGAACCAAGCAGCAGTACGAAACAACAGTCGCGGCCCTGCACCCGAGTGACGGCACGTTGCCGCCCGGTCAGCTCTACCACGCCGCCGGGCCGTCCCCGGACGGCTGGACCATCGTTGCCGTCCACGACTCGAAGGCCAGCTGGGAAAACTTCCGTGACTCGGTGCTGATGCCGAGCATGCAGCGGGGCATCAAGGGCGGCTTTACCGCACCCCCCGAGGAGACAGGATTCGAGATCGTCACCGAGGTCAACGCCTGACCGTGGCGGTAGCAGCGAGCAGCGATGCCGCGGGGTGCCGACGGCCCTGAACGGCGCCGCTCACCACGCGGCCTCGCTTTCGCTGCGCCTTCACCGGCTACCGGCTCGTCACCACCGCGCTCGGGATGCTGGCCTCTAGATCGACATGTGTTCCAGCGACAGGTAGGTGTGTGCCGCCCAGGACACCGGATCGCGCGCGAAGTCGCGCTGCATGGCCCGGTCATACAGAGCGTTGTCCACCGCTGCCATGATCATGGACTGGTCGAGCACCAGGTAGCGGTGGCCGACGGCTCCGGTGACCGGGTTCACGGCGTCGAAGAAGCCGTCAGCGCCGTAGCTGCCGGGGTACAGGGTGCGCAGCGCCTGGATGTTGGCGTACGCCTGCTGCGGGGCGACGTCCAACGCGAGGAACGACGCGTGCGGTGTGACGACGTCCTCTGTTGCACAGCCGTGGCACTGTGACAGCCCCTGGTTCGGATGGCTGGCGTTGGCGCCTGCCCCGTAATAGGGGAAGGTCAGGCCCTCCACGCCGTACCCGGCGTAGTTGCCGGTGTCATCGGGCGTGCTGGAAGGCGACATTCCCCACACCGGGTAATGCAACTGCTCGGTTGCGTATTTCATCTGCACCTGGACGGTGCGGGCATCCGCGAGCCCGAGGCTGCGCGGGCCCCAGGTGGTCTCGGGGACGACCTCGTTGGCCATCAGTCCCTCGAACATTCCCCCCGAGTAGGTCGGGATGAAGGTCAGGTTCGAGCCGGGATAGGTGTAGTGGCCCTCCCAGACGGAGAACTGCTGGCCGGACTGCGGGTCGGTGTAGGTCTGCCAGTAGCCGCCCATCGGCCACTGTCCCTGCCAGGAAAAGTCGGGGTCGGTCGCCTGGCAGTCCGGGAATGAGGCCGGCGGCGGCAGCTCCCGCCAGCTGCGCCACCACACATTGCCCGGCATCTGGTGGAGGCCCATGCCGATGTAGGCGGAGATCCGGGGGTCGCTGTAGAGGGCGCCATTGTGGTAGTAGTGCGTCCAGTTGTCGCCCTGATCCGGTGGGAGTCCGGCGTAGTACCCGCCGTACATCTGCCCGGTTGGCTGGTTCCCGGGTATCGCCGGGTTGGCGTTGCAGTGCGTCTCGGCCCGGCTGTCATAGAAGATGCCGAAGTTCATCGGCGCGATCAGGCCGTTTACCAGCTGGCGCAGTTCGGGCATGGCCTCGCGGACGATGATCAGGCCCGACGCGTACCAGCCGTTGTCCACGTTGGATACGAAGAAGCAGTTGTCGAACGTCGGCGTCGGCTCGGCGGAGCAGTCGATGTCGCCAGGATTCCTGATCACGTCGCCGGTCGTGGTGTCGTACCACTGGTACAGGAACCCGTCGAACCGCTTCAGGTGCTGGACCTCCGTGAGCGTGGCCTCGGCCAGGTCGCGGGCCCGTGGCCTGCTGACCAGCCCGAGGTCCTCAGCGGCGACCACCGCCCACAGGTACACGCCGATGTTGGCGGCGGAGGTGTACCGGCCGTAGCTCGTTGGCGTGGCCGAACCGCCGGCGTAGGTCAGGTTGTCCAGTGGGAGATGGGTGCCGGGGTCTACGTCGGCCGCGTAGAACTTCCAGGTATCACGGGCGATGCCGAGCAAGGTCGCCCGCTGTGTGGTGGTTAGGCCGCTGTAAGTGCCGACCGCGGGGCCGGCCGCAGCCGAAGCGGGCGCCCGCGCCAGCGACAGCATGACGGCGATGAAGGCGATGACGGCCAGTGCCGCAGACCAGCGGGCCGCCCGGGCCCGCCGCAGGAATGTCGCAATTCGCATGAGTCGGCCTTTCTGCCTCCGCGCGATTCCGGTCGCGCGGGAGGCGGGGTGGTGCCGCGCCTCCCGCGCCGTGACCGCAGCGAGCCGGGTACAGCTACCGGACGGTGAATTGGCCCGGCAGGCCGCCGGTCGAGTTGTCGCCGAGGTAGACGTTGACGACACCTGGGTCGATCTCGAACTGTCCCTGGTTGTTGTAGAAGCCGATGTTGCTCGGCCCCAGGGTGAAGGTGACGGTCTTGGTCTGGCCCGGGGCCAGCGTGACCCGCTGGAATCCGTTCAGCCGCCGGACGGGCTGCAGGATGCTGGTCCCGTCCTGATGGGTGTAGAGCTGGGCGACATCATCGCCGGCCACGGATCCGGTGTTGGTGAGGTCCGCTGTGACGGTGAGACTGCCGGATGTGGAGACGCTGCCGGCCGACAGGTGCAGGTTCGACAGCGAGAACGTCGTGTAGGAGAGCCCATACCCGAACGCGTACTGCGGAGAGTTCGGCACGTCGAGGTACTGCGACGTGTACTTGTTCGTCGGGTCGGCCGGGCGGCCGGTCGGCAGTTCGTTGTAGGAGATCGGGATCTGGCCGACATCGCGAGGGAAGCTCATCGGCAGCTTGCCGCCCGGGTCCACTGTGCCGAACAGTACGTCGGCCACGGCGTTGCCGCCCTCAGTGCCGGGGAACCAGGACTCGAGCAGCCCGGGCGCGTTGTCCGCCACCCAGCCAAGCGTGAGCGGGCGGCCGTTCATCAGCACGACCACGTAGGGCTTGCCGGTCGCTGCGATCGCCTGGACGAGTGCGGTCTGCTGCCCGGGCAGGTCGATGTCGCTGCGCGAGGAGGCCTCTCCGGAGTAGGCGGCGGGCTCGCCCACCACGACCACGGTCACGGCCGACGCGTTGGCGGCGGCCACCGCGGCGCCGAACCCCGAGGTGGACGTGCAGTAGGCGTCGCAGCCCTGGGCGTAGGTGACCTTCGCTCCCGGCGCGGCGGCCTTGATGCCGTCGAGCACCGGCACCACCGAGGTCAGGTCGGATGAGGAGTAGCCGATGGGTACGTCCGGACCGAGCTGGTCGGACGGGTCGTCGGCGAGCGGCCCGACCACCGCGATCGAGGGTACGCTGGCGCTCAGCGGGAGCGCGTGGTTCTGGTTGTTGAGCAGCACCATGGACTGGTCGGCCATGGTGCGTGCCGCGGCCAGGTTCGCCGGCGTGAGCTCCGCGGTCTGCACTCGGGTCGGGTCGGTGAGCGGGTGGGCGAACATGCCCGCCAGGTACTTCAGCGTCAGCACGTGCCGCACGTCGTTGTTGATCGTGGCCAGGCTGACCTGGCCGGAGTTCACCAGCTGGGGTCCGTACAGCGTGTAGGTGGAGTACTGGCTGGGCACCTGCACGCCCATCTCGATGTCCACCCCGGCGGTCAGCGCCAGCTGCGCGGCCTCCGCACCGCTGGTCGCGTAGCCGAAGGCCTGGAGTTCCTGGACGGCCTCGTAGTCGCTGACCACCGTGCCGCCGAACTGCCACTCGTTCCGCAGGATCGTGGTGAGCAGGTAGGGGTTCGCGGTGTCCGGCACGCCGTCCAGCGAGGTGAAGGCGCTCATCACCGTGGCGGCGCCCGCGTCGATGGCGGCCTTGTATGGCGGCAGGTAGATGTTGAGGAGCTGCTGTTCCGACATATCCGTGGTGTTGTACTCGCGTCCGGCCTGCACCGCGCCGTAGCCACCGAAGTGCTTCACGGTCGCAGCCATCTTGTCCAGTGCGCTGAAGTCGCTGCCCTGGTAGCCGCGTACCTTCGCCGCGGCTATCGCCGACCCGAGGAAGGGGTCCTCCCCCGCCCCCTCCACCACGCGTCCCCAGCGCGGGTCTCGGCTGACGTCCACCATCGGGTTGAAGGTCCACTTGATTCCGTCTGCCGTCGCCTCGCTGGCCGAGACCGATTCGTCGTTCTGCACGGTGGCCGGGTCCCAGCTGCTGGCCTCCCCGATCGGCACCGGGAAGATCGTCTTGTAGCCATGGATCACGTCCAGCCCGAAGATGACCGGGATGTGCAGCCGCGACTGCAGGGCGGACTGCTGGACCTGGTTGATGTTGTTGACGCCCACCAGGTCCAGGACAGATCCGACTTCCCCGCTCTTGACCTCGTCGAGAAGGGTCTGTCCCGGCGTGCCGTTCGGGCCGGTGGGGCCGGACATCTCCAGCTGCCCGAATTTCTCCGCAAGGGTCATCTTGCCGATCAGCGAATTGACCTGGCTCGCGATCGACGCCAGCCGCTGCCTGGTCGCGGCCGATTCACCCGTGTTCGGCTGCTGGGCCGAGGTGAGGGCCGCCCGGCTGCCGGCCGCCCTCGTGCTCACCGGCCCCGCGGTGGCCGCCGGCACTGCGAGCAGTGCGACCGCGGCGAGCGCGATGGCTCCTGAGGCAATTTGTGCGACGCCAAGGCGCCGCAGGGGACTACGCATCATTGCCCGTCCTCCCTGCCATGTCGGAGACGGGCCGACTGCGCCATGCTCACAGCCGGTAAAACCCGTCTGCTGACAACCTGAGTCTCGCACCGCTCCGCTGACCAGAAAAGACCGTAAAGCATCATTCCTGCTACCGATGGCGATCGGGATTGTGCGTTCGGGGGACAGAGTCCCCGCAGGCGTTCACTAGTGGTCGCGCCTGTTGAACGCCAGCTACAGCTGGCGCACGTCGTCAAAGTACGTGCCGAGGATGTGGGCCGGTATCGTCGACGTCGACAAGGTGACCAGCGAGTGCTCGACCGTGGATCGCAGCGCCCGCGGCACGATCGCGTCGACCAGCCGCTGACGCAGGTAACGCCGGGACGCGAGACCCTTGACTGAGCCCGTGCGTAAAGCGGACGGCTAAAGGTCAGGTGCGGGGGCGAAGAGATAGGTGGTGCATGCATGCGCGACCTCACTGATCAGGAGCCCGCACCATTTAGATCTGGTTTGATCGGTGCACGAGGACCGGCGCCAAGCACGTCATCGCTGCCAGTACGTATTCGTTCTGTGCGGTACTTATGCGATGCGTGCTGCCAGGGTTTCGCGGCCGATATAACGGTCGCGGATGGTGACCCGATCGCCGATCCGGACGCACTGCACTGTATCCGGGCGGTCTACGCCCGCGGCACCGCTGTGCCGGGGGCTGGGACACGACACCGGGCCCGGCCATTCATTAGGTTGCCGGCCAAGCGGATACTTCGCGGAGGTATCAATCGACCGCCTGCCCTCTCCGTGTCTGTGTGAACATTCCGCGAGGCTAGGGGGAACGAGTTGGCAGGCCGTTCGGGGGCGAATGCCGCGGCAGAGCGGATGAGGTCGATCGTGACGGAGGGACTCGACCTCGCCGAATGGGCCGGTGGCGTGGCTTACCGGTGGGTGACGCCGTTCGCCGCCGGGCAGGCGCTCGCCGTCCCGCGGCAGCCGCCCACCATCGACCGTGACTCCTACGTCGCCTTCACCGGCACGCAGCCGCGCTCGAACGGGGCGCGCCTGCCCGCCGATCCACTGCGAAGTTATGTGACAAAGTGATCCAGCGACAGGAGTCATGATGCTGCAATGGCTGTCCCGTGTCTTCTCCAAGGACCTTCAGGAGTTAACTTGCACGGAAGAGCCGGATCCAGCGGTGGATGCGCTTGTCGCCCGGTCGGCCGCGGCCCAGGAGAGCATCGCCGGCTGGCATGAGGGCAAGATAGATGGCCTTATCACTGCGCTAGCCACGGAGATCGCGGGCCACGCGGATGAGCTTGCCGCGGCGACCGTCGCCGAGACAGGCATCGGCTGCGTACCGGACAAGGCGAACAAGAACCGGTTCGCGAGCCTGAATGTGGCGCAGTCGCTGGTCGGAAAGCCGGGCGTGGGTGTCGTCGGCAGCGACGAGCGGAAGGCGCTAACGGAGATCGCCGATCCCATGGGGGTCGTTCTGGGGCTCATTCCGATGACCAACCCGGTGGCGACGCTCGTGTTCAAAGCGTTAATCTGCATCAAGGCGCGAGACTCGCTCATCGTGAGCTGCCAGCGCGACGCGGCAAACGTCGGGGCCATGACTGTGGACCTGCTCCGCGAGGTACTGGGACGACATGGAGCGTCGGTCGATCTCGTCCAAGATGTCCCGCGGCGCCCCACCCGCCGGACCACGACATTACTGATGCGCCATCCCGGCGTGGCGATGATCCTGGCCACTGGCGGGACGGAAATGGTCAACGCCGCGTACAGCTCCGGTACGCCCGCGATCGGAGTAGGGCCCGGGAACGCGCCGGCCTGGGTCTGCGCGGATGCCGACGTCGAGGCAGCCGCCCGGATAGTGGTAGCCAGTAAGGCATTTGATCACGGCATCATCTGCGGCTCGGAGAACAATCTTGTCGTTGACCGGTCTGTACGTGACTCGTTTGTCGGCGCGCTTCGGAGGGCCGGCGCGGCCGTGCTCAACGCCGCGGAATGCGATCGCGTGGCGCGGGTCGCCTTCGACGATCGGGCTAGGCGGCTGCGTCGCACCGTGCTCGGACAGGCGGCCTCGTCTATCGCCGCCCAGGCCGGCATCGAGGTTCCGGCCGGCACTGATCTGCTGGTCGCTCCCGTGCCCCGCGAGGCCGTGCCGGGCCCGTACGGCCGGGAAAAGCCCGCCCCGCTGCTGTCGCTGTTCACCGCTGACGGTGAAGACGACGGCATCCGGCTTTGCCAGGAGATCCTCCGCAACGGCGGCCGCGGCCATACGGCGATCATCCACACGCGCTGCGAACGGCTGCAGGTGTCCTTCGCGCGGCAGATGCCAGTGAGCCGAGTGCTGGTCAACGGTCCCGGGGCGCAAGGCTGCATCGGCCTCGGCAACGGACTGACGCCGTCCCTCACGCTTGGCTGCGGGACGTACGGCCGCACCTCGACGACCGACAACGTGACTTACACCAACTTGGTCAACATCAAGCGGGTAGCGCATCCGCTAGCTGGCGTCGGCGCCCGGCCGGCGTCTAACCCCGAGAGCCGATGCTGAAAGGGAACGGTTTGAGGGGAACCCAATAACGCCGTGCAGCCGCGGGCAGCGAATTGCCCTACAGTTGACGCGACCGGCCGGGTCCGACGCGCTGACCCGCGCACAGCGACATCAATTAGCAGCCCGCCAAAAGGGCCGCTGCCGGCGCCGCCCGGTCCGGCACGTCGAGGGCGTCCGGGGCCAGATAGACGTGCACCGCAGTGGGCCGCGCTCGATCGTGACGTTAGCTCGCGGTCACGATGGGGGCGGGGGGACAGCGCCGATCTGCCGGAGCAGCCCCAGCGTATCCCAGTGGACCCATTCTTCAACGAACTTGCCGTCGACGATATGGCTGAGCAATTGTCCGTCTACATAGACCGACTTGCCGGTGGGAGCGGTGCCCTCCAGTTCCCCGCCGTGGATCCCGCGCAGTGACCAGTGCGTTTCCACCCAATCGCCCTCGGCGATCTGGCGTTCGATCCTCAAGTCGAAGTCGTGCAGGACGCTGCGGTAACCGCCCACCCGCTGCTTGAATCCGTCCGGTCCGGTGCCCTGACCGGGGTTATACGGATCACGGTTGACATATTCCGGGGCGTACAATTCATCCGCAGTCGCCCAGTTCCCGCTGTTCCAGATCTCCTCGAACTGGCGGCGGACAAGGAGCTTGTTGTCGTCGGTCGGCATCGGCGGCCTCCCCTTTCATCGCCGGCAGACCGGAAACGGTCTGGTTCCCTGCCACGGGGGCCTGCTCTGGCAGGTCCCAGCGAGATCCGCCTGGCCATAGTCGTGATCGCCCAGGTGTTCCAGTGACCGCGCGTACAGGGCGAGCCAAGGCTCCCAGGCCAGCCCCAGGTCATCACCGGTCCGCAGACCCACCCGGCCTCTCCGGACGGGACCATACCCTTGTACGCCGGGCGGGTCGACCGGTCAAGGCCAGATCGCGGCGCAGGTGCGCCAAACCGGAAATTCATCAGTGTGATTGGGTGACGATCCGCTTTCCCATTAGTTGCAGACCGTCTCACGCGTGAACAGTGCGCTGCGTTCCAGACTCATGCAGGCGGCCGATGGGGGAGAGGCCTTTGACGTTGAAACGGGCCTGGCCAACCTCCCATGGGAGCACATAGATATGGTTGGCGTTTCCTGCGCGGCTGCAGACTAACTCGTCCGTGTGCTGGGCGGATATGCCCGGTCCGGGCCACCATCAAGCGTTCGCTTAACTGTTCCGCTTAATTCTTAATAGACAATCCAGGCAAGTGCGGTGGATCCTGAGGAGGAGGGGCCGCAACGCAGCGGCCGGGACAGGGCCCGCGGCCCGGACATTCGCATATGGGTGCCGCCACCAGCGTGGCGGCACGGTCTCTCCGGACGCCCTGCGCCCTTGACGCAAGGTACGGCCAGGAGACAACCATGAAAGAAATCCTTAACACCATCCTCGATCCCAGCAGCCAGACGGGAGACTTTACCGCGCGTTCCCCGAGGCCTTCCGGGCAGTCACCCTGCTTCTTCCACCCGCAATATTCCAAGCAGGAATAGGAATGACGCCCCAGTTACAAGCCGGAAATTGCTCCGTGGGCTGAGGTCGCGGCTCGTGTTCTCGAGGATTCCCCGGCAGCGGACGAAAGATGAACGACTCAAAGATGCAGGAGGAACGATGAACAAGGAAGCCAGAGAGCTAGCCGAGGAGTGGGGATGCACTCCCTCGAACACCTGCTACTGGGACTGCGTCGGGGCAGCGCAGTGCGAGATTGATGACGATGAAAATATCTCTGCCGGAGCTTTGAGCTCAGCGTAGGGGAATCTTCTGGCCGTGCCGGGAGTCCGGAACGTCTCGCTGTCGTACTCAACGCTCAGCAGGTGGAAGACGTCAGCCGTTACCCTGGGGCGCCCGGATAGCTACGGGCTGGACGGTTCTCTGAGGTTAAGGCTGGCTAGGGTCCTCGCCGGGCCGCTCTGGGGGCAGGGCGGCGAACGCGTCGCGCAGCGCGGCCCGGGAGGTGACGCCGAGTTTGGGGAAGATCTGGTACAAGTGGGCCCCGACGGTCCGGTGCGACAAGAACAGCCGCTGCCCAATTTGCTTGTTGCTCAGGCCGGCAGCGGCGAGCATCGCGATCTCGAGTTCCTGCGGCGTCAGGGATGTGCGGTCTCGTGGAACAGTGTGGGAGCCTTCCCACCCGGCGGCGCGCAGCTCGCCGGCCGCCCGGGCGGCCCATGGCCTGGCGCCGAGGCGTTCGAAAATGTCCAGCGCGGCAGCGAGCTGGGCACGCGATCCGGCCACGGCTCGGGCCCGGCGCAGCTGTTCGCCATGGCAGAGCAGTACCCGGCCCAGGTCGAAAGGGAAGCGGTCGGCGCCGGGGGTGGCGAGCGCCTTTTTCGAACAGCGTGGGGGCCACATAATCCGGTGCGGCGATTGCCTGCGATGCGGTGGTGAGCAGTGCCAGCCGCGGGGACAAGGCAGCGATGCCGGCGTCGCAGATGGCGGTCACGTGGGCGGCTGCCTCCGCGCGCCGGCCGGTGCGGACGGCCGCCTCCACCAGGTCCATGACTACCCACAGGGCGAGCGGGACGTAGGGCAAGCACGCCCGGTGGGCTGATCTCAGTGGCATGCAGGTAAGCGTCGTCGAAATTGCCTTGTCCCAGCGCCGCAAGTACCCGCACGTGCTTGGCGTGTGCCTCGGCCATCTCGGCTCTGCGTGGTGCGGCCCAGCGGGTTATCTCGTCAGCCAGTACCTGTGCCGTGCCGGGGCTACCGCGTGCCGCGGCGAGGACCGCCGCGATCACCTCCTCACTCATCGCCCGCGGCCTGCCCGCCCCCGCGGCATCGGCGCAGGCGGCCAAGATCGCCCAGCTGCAGGGCGGCAACGGCAACATCACCGCCATCCCGGCGTTCATCCGTGCCGACTTTGCCGGCGCCACCCGCGACGTGCTCTATGGGATGGCCATCGTCATGGCCGTCGCCGCCCTGGTAGCCCTGCGCGGCCTCAGGCGCGGCGTCCAGGAAGACACCGCGCGGACCGCGGCGGAGTTCAGCAAGCTGCCCGGCGAGGACCAGGCGCCGACCTCGACCGGCCTGGCGCTAGGCCCGAAAGGAGCCGGTGATGAAAGGCTTCGGTATTGATTGTCGCGATTGATTGTCGCGGCTCTGGCCACCGCGGGCGGCCTGGTCATCTCGCGCGTGGTCAACGAGTTCGGCGTCGCCAAGACAGTAGCCCAACGATTGAGGAAGCCTTCGGCGCCCGTCCGAACCGGCTGACATCGCGCAGAATGGACGACGTGGCGCCGAGCACCTCGATCGTCTTGAGATGGCCCCGTCCAGCTAGAGCTGGCACGAGGAAAACGATTCGCTCACAACCTCGAATGCTCGGCCAGAAAGGAGATCGTAATGCCCGTTATCGTTGTGACCCGGCTGCGGCTGAGGGACCCCGCGCTGCTGGATGAGTTCTTCACCGATGCCGTCGCCGCCATTGAGCAGGCGCAAAAGTCCGAGGGCAACCTCGGCGCGGACGCGCTCGCCGACGCGAACAACGCCTGGTGGTCCGTCAGCGCCTGGCAAGATCGCGGCCTGATGCAGGCCTTCGTGGACAGCCAGCCGCACCTGGGCATCAGCGCGCGCCTGGATCATTACTGTGACGAGGCGACGTTCGTGGACTGGGAGCAGGCCAGCCCTGATTTGCCGGACTGGCAGGCCAGCTGGCGCCACCTCACCGCTGATGGCAAGGTCGCCGAGCTCACCCACCCGTCAGCCGCAAATCAGAACCGGGATTTCCCCCGGCCGGTCGAGCCACCTTCTAGCGTCTCCCGAAGCAGCTGACAGAACCCAACGGAACGGGCTGGTCGCGACCGCCCGCAGATGGCCTTCGCGTGCTGCTCGGCGACTGGCAGCGAGGCAATCCGGAATGCATTCGGTTCGAGAATGTATTCGATTTAGCGTACCCAGTAAGATTCGAACCTACGCACACGGCTCCGGAGAGGATTGCCGAATATCACCTTGGCGTGCGTGTACGGTCGCCCGACTCATGTGGCCGGGCGTCCGTCGGGCGGAGGAAAAAGCAGCTATACGCGCCTACGCCCGGTCGCGACAGAGTTGCGGGTCCTTCCCCTGTCAGAGCCACAGCAAGGCCTGGGCACGCGCTGCCGAATGACCGCTTGAGGCCGTGCCAAGAAGCCAGCCCAGCCCTAATCTTAGCCAGCGACGGTGATGATCAGACGCTGTGTCCATTCATTATCGCTCTCATCCATCGCTATGATGCCCACGCTGAACTGGCCAGCGGTCCCCGGCGTCCAGGTGAGACGGGCAGTGTGACTGTCCACGGTCTCGACGGCCGGCTGCGGGCCGGGCGGCGGCGGAGGAGGGGGGCCGGAAACATAGTAATTAGTGAACGTAACCCGGCCGGCCTCCGGATCGCTGGTCAGCGTGAAGGTACCCGGCTTGCCTCGGTCAGACGGATCACTGAGCTATTCCTACGAGCATCTCGTCCTGATCGACAAGTCCTGACCAGCGCGAACTTTCCGACCGGTCGCGTACGGGTAATCGCCCAATCTGTGCGCCCTGGTAGCGCGAACATATGGCCGTGCGGGGGCGCGCCGAGCGAACATTCTGACGTGTCAGTGTGCCTGTACGCATGCTCAAGATCACTGGCCTGGTTCGTTCTTAACTGCTGCGCTGCCTTGGGTGCGCCGTTTAGTCGCCGATGACCTCTTCTGCGGCGGCGTGGAAGGCCTCGAGTGCCTCGCCGGGGGTGTCGTAGTAGGCGCCGGGGCCGAGGGCGGCGCCGATGCCGTAACGGTCGAGTTGCTCGCGGACCGGGCCGAGGACGGCGCTGACGGCGAAGCGGACATGCCGTTTGCGGAGGTGTTCGGCGACGCTGGTGAGGACCGCCGCCGCGGTGTAGTCGACGTCGCCGATGGCCGCGCCGTCGAGCACCATCCACCGCAGCGGGCCGCCGTGGTCGGCGAGGGCCGTGATGTCGTCGATGAGACGCGAGGCATTGGCGTAGTAGAGGTTGGTGCCGAACCGGTAGATCACCAGTCCTTCCTCGGTCCGCGTGCCAGGCAGGACCGGGACAGGCTGCCAGTGCCCGGCCGGTGATTTCACCAGCACGCTGTTGCGCGGGTTGTAGCTGTGGCGCAGGTGGTCGATGATCGAGGCGACGACGGCCAGCACGATGCCTTCCTCGACCCCGAGGACCACCACTGCGGCGGCCGCGAGCAGGGCAATGGCGAACTCATAGCGGCGGCAGGCCAGGATGCGCCGCATCCCCTTGATGTCGATGAGGCCGGCGGCGATGAGGAAGACGATCGCCGCCAGGGCGGCGTCCGGCAGGTAGGCGAGCGGCCCCGTGAGCACGAGCAGGACGATGAGAACCACCACAGCGGTTGTCAGCTGGGCCAGCTGGCTGCGCCCGCCCGCACCGTCGACCGCCTGCGTCTGGGTCGGGCTTCCGTTGACGACGAAGGTGCCGGAGAACGCGGCGGCCAGGTTGGCGGCACCCAGGCCGACCAGGTCGGTGTCTTCGTTGAACGAGGTCTCCTCGTATTTCCCCGCGTAGGCGCGCGAGATCGCCGCGCTCTGGGCGAGAATGACGACAAACATCGAGGCCGCGGCGCCGACCAGGGCGGTGGCGTCGTGCCAGCCAAGCGCGGGCAGCCCCAGATGCGGGAGCCCCCGTGGGACGGGACCGAGCACGCCCACGCCGTGGCCGGCCAGATCCGCCGCCCGGCTCACGATGACTACGGCGATCACCGCGATCAGCTGGCCCGGGATCTTGCGGTTGATCGCCCGGGAAACGAGCACGATCACGATGACCCCGACCGATACCACCAGATCTGCCGCGTGTGCCTGTGGGAGCGCGCGGGCAATGTCGAGGAGCCTGGCCGGGGTGGCCTTGTCCGGGACCGTCACCCCTAGCATGTCGGGGAGTTGCCCGGCTGCGACCTGGACGCCGACGCCGGCGAGGAAGCCGATCAGGACGGTACGGGACAAGAAGTTAGCCAGGAACCCCAGCCGGGCCAGCCGGGCCAGCAGTAGCAGCCCGCCAGCGAGCAGGGCCACCAGACCGGCCAGCCGGACGTATTGCGGCGAGCCAGCGACCGCGAGACCGGCGAGGGCCGCGCCGAGTATGGCTGCTGTGGCGGAGTCCGCGCCGACGACAAGGTGGCGCGAGGAACCGAAGATGGCGA
>Ga0302326_10019923_pt1 | contig 13827 bp, 11 predicted proteins | sample Palsa_T0_3_FD_202264 | JGI IMG/M metagenome (GOLD analysis project Ga0302326, IMG submission 202264) | Peat permafrost microbial communities from Stordalen Mire near Abisko, Sweden - Palsa_T0_3 | ecosystem: Environmental > Terrestrial > Soil > Palsa > Peat permafrost | place: Sweden: Abisko... | reverse complement strand
CGCCCGCCGAAACGTACGTGTGGTGGGGCGACCACACGAACCTCCTCCAATACGACATCGTCTTCAACGCGTGTGAAGGCGCTCCCAACGTGCGCACGGCTCAAGGCCAGCTCGAGAACCCATACATCGCGATGGACAAGTACCTCAACGGCGGCGGGCGTCTCTTCGCGACGCACTATTACGAAAACTGGCTCACGACCACCAACACCCCCGACTTGCAGAGCGCGGCAGAGTGGCACCAATGGGGCACGAGCGGCGGCCCCGACATTCCCGAGGACGACGACGTCGACCAGACATTCCCGAAGGGTCAGGCGTTCGCGCAATGGCTCCTCAACACGAACGTCAGCACGACGCTCGGCGACATCACGCTCACCGACACGCGCGACGACGTGGACGCGCAAGAGCCGACGAGCTGCAGCACCGCCACGGGGACGTGCTACTCGACGCAATGGATCTACCATCCCGGGGACAACCACCCGCGGTACATCTCGTTCAACACGCCGGTGAACGTGCAGAACAACACCGCCGGGCAATGCGGGCGAGCCGTGGTGTCGGACGTTCACGTCGCGGGGACCAACACCACCGGGGTGATGTTCCCAGGCGAGTGCGCGTCACCCGATCCGAACTACGCGGCGAACGAGAAGGCGCTCGAGTTCCTGTTCTTCGACCTCGCGTCGTGCATCCAGGACGACTCGCAGCCTCAGACGCAGCCGAACTGAGGATCCGCCGCCTCAATTGAATTCATGGGTCGACGCAAAGCGAATAACTCACGCCTTTGAACGTGATGCTTCCACTGCAGTCGCACCCGCCGTCCGCGTCTGGATCGCACATGATCGATCCACTGCAGGACGCCGAGCACTCGCTCACGGAGCCATCGGCGGTCATCGTCAAGCAACACACGCCACTGTCGCCGCACTGGGCCTGATCATCGCAGTGCAACGCCGTGGAGCACATGGCGCCAAAGTTGGCGGCGGCCGCCTCGCTTGCTTCACATTGCGAAATCGGGGTCATGCCAAAACAACATACCGGTTTCAGAGCACCGCACGAACCATCACCGCAGTGCACGAGGTCGCTGCCTTGGCCCGCGTCGAACGGCGCATCGGCCAGCGCGTCCACACCCCCATCGACGGTCGCGGACTCGATGCCGAGGAGCTCCGCGCACGACACGCTCGTGACGCACACCGCGAGCGCCACGAGCCTCCCGCGGATTCGATTCATTGCTCGCACGTGAAGTAACTCGCGTCGATCAACGTCACAGTCCCGGTGCAGGTGCACTCGGGCCCTGCCGCGTCCGGGTTGCACATGATCATGCCGTTGTCGCACGAGCTCGCGCACTGACTGCTCTTGGCGTGGGCGTCGCTAGAACCCGAAATACCACCTTCGTCCGTCGTGAGGCAGCACACGGATCCATCCGCGCACTCCGCCTGCTCGTCGCAGCGCAAGACCGCAACGCAGGCACTCGTGGAATTCGGTGCGTCGAGGTTTTGGCAATGCGCTGATCCCAAACAACACAGGGATACGCTTGGATCGCAAAAGTCCGGGCCGCAACGGATGCCGTCGGTCAGCGCGTCATCCACATTGGAGTCCGTGGTCGCGTCGATGCTCGCGTCGACGGTGGCCTCCTCTATCCCAAGAAGCTCGGCGCACGACGCGCACGCACCGCAAACCGCCGCGCACGCGAAGCCGACGCGCCATGCCTTTCCATCGCTCCGAAGGCGCGAGGCCTTTCCATCGCTCCGAAGGCGCGAGGCCTTCACCAGGAGCCGCCCACCGAAGCGGCTGCTCCGTTCGAGAGCGCCCCGGCTCGCAGCACGATGGGTGACGAGGGCGCGAGGAGGACGATCGTGATGCCCGCCGCCACGAGCACGCCTCCCGCGATGAAGCTGACGGTCGAGGCGAGCGCCGATCCGAGGGCCGCGTTGCGCAAATTGACCCCGCTCGAACTGGGGCAGATGACGCCCGAGCAGCCGTCGCCGCCAGCGGTGACAGAAGCGTTCGACGTGTCGTTCTTCGACTTGGCGTCCAAACCAAACGCCGTACCGAGCACGCCGCCCAGGAGACCGACACCGGCGAACGTCCATCCCACGGCGCGCAGCGTCCCACCGCGCGGCTTGGGCGGCGGAGGGCGCTCGACTCCGACGAGCGGAGGAATCGTCACGATCAGGCCACCGCCCGTCACCGGAGCCTCGACCGACCTCTCCCACGTGTGACGGTCAATCGCGCTCGCCGTCACGACGTGCGTCCCGGGATCGAGCGCGATGGCGGTGCCCCAGCCCGTCTTCGGGACGATGACACCGTCACGGCGTACCTCGAGGTTCGCGACGTCGGCTTCGGGCGGCACGACGATCGTCAGACGAAAGAGGCTCGCTTCGAGGTGCGCCACGTGCTCGCTTGCGACGGCTTCGCGCTCGTCCTTCAGCTGGTGCGCGAGCTCCACGGCGGCGCGAAAGGCGTTCCACGCGCTCGCCGTCTGGCCCACCTTCTCGTGGCAGCCCGCGAGCCACAGGAGCGTGCCGAGCCCGGGGTCGAGGCGATTGCTCTCGGCGAACTTCGGGCACGCCTCCGCATAGCGATTCTCGTTCATCAGCGTCTTGGCTTGGTCGAAGAGCACTTGCGCTGCTTGCGGATCGCGATCCTGGGCGAACGCGATGGCCGAGACGGTCGTCGTGAGAGCCAACAGAAGGGCGGCCAGCACGCGCAGACGCATGCCGCTACTTGCGATCTCCGAACCGCTCGAATTCGTTGCTCGTCGGTGATGCCGTTGGTGTTGCTGTCACGGACGCGGTCGGATTCGTCGGCGGTGTCTTCGTCGTCGGGGTCGTCGTGGGGAACGAGCGCACGAGACCCCCCACGGCTGCTGTTCTCGTCGGGACCGCCTGGGCCGTCGCGACGGTGACCGGAAGCGAAAGCGCAGACGGCGTGGGCGTCGCCAGCGTGGAAAGCTCCAACGGGGGCGCTGGCGTGTCGGTCGCGATCGCCGAGGGAGTCACGGACGTTCGCACGGCCTCGGAGACGACCGGCGGAGGCGGAGCCGTCTTGTGCGTGACAACTCCAACGGTCACCACGAGGACACCGAGCGCGAGCACGACTCCGACGGGGGCTCGCCACGAGCGTGACGGGCGCTGCGCATCGCTGACGGAAGGATCGACCGTCGTCGCGAGGCGCGTGCCTTCCGCACCATCGACGCCGCGCGAGGGCGTTCGTTCGTGAAACGGCCGCACGACGGCACCGAGCGTGCGGACGACGCGGTCCACGCTCTCCCCCGCTCCCCACGGCCGGAGTGCCTCGGCGAGCTCCGCGACGTTCGCGTACCGATGGTCGCGATCCTTGTCGAGACACTGCTCGATGACATTACGCAGCTCTTTGGGGAGCTCGACATCGTCGAGCGGAGCGGGGCGCTCGGTGAGGATCTTCATGCACAGCTCCGCCGTGCTGTCGGCCACGAACGGGTTACGACCGCTCACGAGCTTGTAGAGGACGGCGCCGAGCCCCCACACGTCCGCGCGGGCGTCGACGTTCTTCGCCGCCCGCAGTTGCTCGGGTGACATGTAGCTCGGCGAGCCCATCAGCGCGTTCGTATTCGTGAGCTCGTCGACGGGGTTGCCGTCGCTCGATCGGATCTTCGAGATGCCGAAGTCGAGGACTTTGACGAGCGCGGTCCCGTCGGGCCGATGCGTGAGGAAGATGTTCGCCGGCTTCAGATCGCGGTGAACGATCTCGTTGCGGTGAGCCTCGGCGAGGGCCTCGCACGACTGCAGCACGTAGTCGACCGCTTCCGCCACGGGCACATGGCCGCGCTCCTTGAGCACGAGCGACAAGTCCGTGCCTTCGAGGAGCTCCATCACCATGAACGGCGTGCCGTTCGGCAGGACGTCGACGTCGAGCACGCGGACGATGTGCTCGCTCTGGATGCGGGCGCACGCGCGGGCCTCGCGCTCGAATCGCGCGACGCCGTCGACCGTCCACGACCGCAGGAACTTGATGGCCACGCGCTGCGAGAGCTTGATGTGCTCGCCCGACGCGACGACGCCCATCCCACCGCTCGCGATGACGTCATCGACGCGGTACTTTCCCGCGAGGATCGTGCCGGGTGGGACGGGAAGCACGCTGCGTTCGCCCGTTTCGGGACTACGCCCTTCCGCGACCGTACGCCCAGCGTCCATTTGGTCACTAGGCTACTGCAATGCAAAAGCCCTCGCCAGCCGTTATGCTCGGCTCATGGGCACCGAGGAGACGGTCCAAGGCTCGCTCGTCAGCGCCTCGCCGCACATCAAGGGGTTCTCCACGCTCTCGTGGTCGGACGCGAGCGGCGCACGCACGGCTCGCATCGCGACGCGGGCGAGGCTCGGCTCGGCGGAGCACAACGACATCGTCGTCGCCGATCCGAAGGTCTCGCGGCTCCATGCCGAGCTCGAGCTCCGAAGCGACGGGCTTTGGATCCGTGACGTCGGCAGTCGCAACGGCACGTGGGTCGGCGGCGTGCTCGTGCAGGCGGCGCGCATCGGTGCGGGGCAGGCGGTCGTCGTCGGCGACACGACCATCAGCGCGAGCTACCACGACGTCGCGCTCCCCACCGACGCATGGAGCGAGCCGCAGTACGGTCCGCTCGTCGGCCCGAGCGTCGTCATGCGCATCTTGTTCGCGACGCTCGCGCGCGTCGCCGCGACCGATTCATCCATCCTCTTGCAAGGCGAGAGCGGCACGGGAAAGGAGCTCGTCGCGCAGGCCATTCACGAGGAGTCGCCTCGCGTCGCGGGCCCGTTCGTCGTCGTCGATTGCGGCGCCATCCCCGAGACGCTCTTCGACTCCGAGCTCTTCGGCCACACGAAGGGAGCGTTCACGGGCGCGAACGCGACACACATCGGCGCGCTCGAGTCCGCGAACGGCGGGACGGTCTTCCTCGACGAGATCGGCGAGCTCCCGCTCGCGGTTCAACCGAAGCTCCTCCGCGCGCTCGAGTCACGCACGATTCGACGCGTGGGCGAGACGGCCCATCGCGACATCGACGTGCGTTTCGTGTCGGCCACGCACCGCGATCTGTTGCAGATGGTCAACGCGGGGCAATTCCGCGAGGACCTCTACTTCCGCCTCTCGGTGATCCCCGTCATCATTCCTCCGCTCCGCGAGCGCGCCACCGACATCCCCGCGCTCGTCGGGCGATTCGTTCCCCCGGCGCAAAGGAACGTCATCGGGCCCGATGTGATGCAGGAGCTCCTTCGTCAACCGTGGCGCGGCAACGTCCGAGAGCTGCGTAACTTCGTCGAGCGCGCCATGGCGCTGGGTTCCGCCCGCGCTCTCGCCATGATGACGGGGACGGCCGAAGCGGCACCCGAATCCGTCGGCGCACGACCCTCCGCCTCTGCGATCGACTTCGACCAGCCGTTCACGCGCTTTCGCGAACAGTGGCGCGACAGCGGCGATCGCAAGTACCTCGAGCACCTGCTCGCCGCCCACGAAAACGTCGCGGAGGCCGCGAAGGTGGCAGGGGTCGACCGTACGTACATCTATCGCCTCACGCGCCGTCTCGGGTTGTGAAATGCCCGTGACGCACGACGCGATCGGGGAATGGTTCGCGGCGATCGCTTCGCTCGGCGAGGACACCGACATCCATTTTGGATGCGTCGACGCGAAGGGCGCCGCGCCTCGGTGGTTCGAGATGTCGCACACTCGCTTCGACGGCATCGGCGGCTTCGCTGACTTGCTGAGAAAGAACGGCCACCCCGCGCTCGGCAGCCTGCCCGAGCTCAAAGAAGGCCGCACGTTCGGCGTGATGCAGCTCGTGCGCGCATGGGCGCGCTACGTCTTTCGTCTTCGCCCGACGTACGTGTTCGCGACGCTGCCGGAGCCTCGCAAGACGAGCTCTCGGACGGCCGTGCGCGTCTTCGACGACGACGAGACCGCGCGTATCGCCCAGCGCGCGAAGTCGCTCGGCGTCACCATGAACACGCTCCTCCTCGACCGGATCACGCGCGTCGTCAGGCGGCAGCTCGAGCACGCTCCGCGCGACGTCGCGTGGATGATTCCGATCAACATGCGCGGCCCCATCGCGCTCGACCGCGATACGGGCAATCACAGCTCCTTCTTGGAGATCGGCGTGCGCGAGGGTGAGGCCGAGACCGCGCTCCAAGCCCGTGTTCGGAATGCCATCGCCCGCGCCGAGCACTGGGCGTTCTGGTACATCTTCAAGGCGGGCCGCGCGTTCGGACGGATGGGCCGAAAGCTCTTCATGCGGATGACCATCCGCGGCCGTCCGCACTGGGTCGGGTCGTTCTCCAACCTCGGGCGGTGGGAGCCACCCGGAGATGGCGCGGCGCCGTGGGCGTGGGTGTTCTTTCCGCCCCCCGTGCCGTCACAACCGCTTGGCGTCGGCTGCGTCACGTATCGCGGTCGCCTCGGGATCGCCCTCCAGATTCACGCGTCGCTCACGACCGATGGCGCCGTCGCCGAGCGGTGGATCGACGACATCGGTCGCGAGCTTCTCGACGGATGAAGCCGTGGTAAAAGGCACGCCGTGCGTGGGACGGTCGCTCTCATCTTGCTGGCAGCGTGCACGACGTCGCCCCGTCCGACGCCGACTCCGTCACCGACTCCGACTCCGACTCCGACTCCGACTCCGACTCTGACTCCGCCTCCGATTACCGAGCGTGAGGTCATCGGGCCGTTCGAGACGACCATGATGCCCGGCCGCACCGTCTGGTACGCCCTTCCCCGGCCGCTCGACAGCCACCGTCTCGTCGCCCACATCCACGGGCAGTGCGGCGGCCCGAGCTACGCGTGTGGCAACTGGATCGACGCCGGCACCGAGCGCGGCTTCATGGTGTGCCCCACGGGCAACGAGCACTGTAGCTCGCCCATCGGTCCGCCGATGTGGGACGAGTCCTTCACGCTCATGGATCAGGATCTCGAGCTTGGCATCAAGGTCGCGCAGGGCAAGGTCGACGGGGGCATCTCACGTGACGACGCGATCCTCACCGGTTTCTCCCGCGGCGGGTGGGCGGCGATCGACATCGTCCGCAGGCACCCGGGGCGGTGGCCGTATCTCATTTTGGTCGAGGCCGACGTCACCATCGGCAAGGCGTACCTCGAGGCGTCGAAGGTCCGTGCCGTCGCGATGGTGGCCGGTGAATGGGGCACCGAGCTGCCCGGTGAGAAGAAGAGCGTCGACGACATGAAGGCCGCGGGGTACCCGGCCGAGCTCTTCGTGATGCCCAAGACCGCGCATTTGTACTCGGCGAACATCGACGACGTGATGCGCCAAGCCCTCGCTTTCGTCCTCGCCCACTAAGGAGGGGTTGGTGCTAGGATTCGCCCCATGTCGTTGGCCGTTCGTCGTCTTTTCTTGACGCTTCCCTTCATCGCTCTCTTTGCAGCCGTCGTCTCGGCGTGCGGCGCCCGCGCTGACCTCAGCGATCCGAACGCCATCGTGGTGCCCGATGGTGGTTTGCCCGACGGCGTGACGCCACCGCCCAACACGTGCGGCAACGGCGTCTGCGACAACGGCGAGACGTGCGACAACTGCCCCATCGACTGCGGCTTCTGCTCCACCTGCGGCAACGGAGTCTGCGATCCCGGCGAGACGTGCCTCGGCTGCCCACAAGATTGCGGCAAGTGTCCGAACTGCGGGGACGGCACCTGTACGATGCCGCTCGAGAACTGCGTCAACTGCCCGGAGGACTGCGGCGTGTGCGCCTCCTGCGGTGACGGCATCTGCCAAACGGACGAGAGCTGCGAAAACTGTCCGCAGGACTGCGGCGTGTGCTCGAACTGCCCCGGAGACAACCTCTGCGACGGCACGAAGACGTGCATCTCGTGCCCCGAGGTGTGCGGCGTGTGCGACGTGTGCGGCAACGGCGTCTGCCAGATGCCATTCGAGACGTGCACCAATTGCCCAGCCGACTGCGGCTCGTGCACCACCGTCAAGAACTGCTTCGAGGCGTTCACGTGCGCCATCGCGTGCATCGACCTCATGGGCAACCCCCCGAGCTTCAGCCTGTCGTGCGTCTCGAATTGCATCGCCGAGGCTTGCGCCAACGGGCAGTTCTTCGCCAATCAGGCGGTCGACTGCATCATCGACGCCGCCGTGTTCGGCGACGCGGGCTGCAAGGACATCATGTGCCTCGAGTCGGCGTGCAACACCCAGATCACCGCGTGCATCGCCTCGAGCTGCGACTGACCGACCTTCATGGCACCCCGGACTAAAGTCCGGGGCGCTTACTTCAAGACGAAGTTGTTCAGGATGGCGACGATCACGCCGACGATGCTCTCGCCGGCGATGAGGCCCGAGCTGATCGGGATCGTGTAGCGACCGGCGCGCTCCTTCGACAAGAGATGCGCGAGCGCCGCGAGACCTGCTCCGATGAACATCGCGAGCGGATAGTAGAAGGGCAAGATGAACCCGAGGCCGATGCCGGTCGGTGATGGCAGGAAGCGCTTGGCCTTCGGCAGGAGCGCTTCGACGACCGACAGCGCGAGTCCGATGACGATGCCAGCGGCGATGGCGTGGCGCGCCATCGGGTGCATGTTGCCAATCCCGATGCGGAAGACCTCGGCGACGGCCTTCCACTGCTGCGCGGCGGGGGCAGCGAACTGAGGATCCGCGCCGCCCTTTCCCGTGAGCGCCGTGGCGTCGGGGACGAGCGCGTAATACCCGATGACCGTGGCGATGGTTCCCGTGAAGATGCCCGCGAACTGCGCGACGAACTGCCGCCGCGGGTTCGCCCCGAGGAGGTAGCCGCTCTTCAGATCGTTGAGCAGATCGGCGCTCGCCGACGCGGAGCCCGCGGTGACGGCGGCGGTCATGAGGTTCGCGGTCGTGCTCTGCGGCATGAGGACGCCGTAGGTGAGCTGCGTGATCTTGCCCATCGCGCCCGTCGGGGTGACGTCCGTCTCGCCCGTTGCACGGCACGCGACGAGCGCGAGAAAGAACGTCATCAGCACGGCGAGCACGCCGAAGTACGGAGGGATCATGAACGCGCGCCACGCGAGGACGACGAGCCCGAGCCCCGCGAAGCTTGCGCCAGCGATGAACCACTTGATGGGCACCTCCGTCTTCGCGACGAGCTCGGCGTCCTCCCCAGATTCCTGCTTGGACACGAGACCTCGTACGGCCCGGACGATGGTCCGCCACTGTCTCGCGAAGCCGAAGAGACCGGCCGTCACCATCATCGGCGCCCCGACCCAGACGCCAATCTCCTTCCACGCCGTCGCTGGTTTCGTCGCGGCCGTGACGAGCGCACCGGCCCCATTGTGCCACTCGGCTCCGAGGGCGATGGGCGTGACGAACCACGTGAGCGCGATGGCGCCGACCATCATCGACAGCGTGGCGCGGAGACCGATGATGGCGCCCGCCGCGACGAGCACGACGCTGTGATCGAGCTTCACGTTGAAGCTCGAGAGCGCCACACGTTTCCCGCCCACGCTGATCCCCGGCAGCCAGTCGAAGATCTTGCTCGCGCTCGGGATGAGCGCCTTCTTACCCCCCAAATCCTTGACGAGCGGCACGAGCGCAGCGAGCCCCATCGACACGAAGAGCGCGCGGGCCTTGAGCAGCGCTTCCTTGCCCTCGCTGTAGAGGCTCTGGAGCGTGACCGCGGCTGCGACTCCCGACGGGAACTTCAAGCGCTCTTGATTGATCATGTTGCGCTTCATCGGTATCGCGAGCGTCACGCCGAGGACCGCGTTGAAGAACACCCACGTCGCGATCACCCACATCGGCGGGTGCGTGCCGCCAGGATTAGACGCCGTCGCCGACAGCATGAGGAGGGCGGGGAACGCCGACACGAGCGTCCCTCCTGTGGAATATCCAGCGCTCGACGCCGTGGACTGCATGCAGTTGTTCTCGAGGATCGACATCGGCGTCTTCACGATGCGCGCCCGATGGAGCGTGCTCCAGATCGAGAACGACAAGATCGACGCGGTGATGGCGACCCCGAGGTGCCACCCCGTCTTCAGCCCGATGTACAGGTTCGTGAAGGCGAGAAAGAACCCGAGCACCGACCCCATCGCGAGCGCGCGCACGGTGAGCTGGCGGGCATCTTCGCCGCGGTAGGCGCGCTGGTACCACGTGCGCTCGTCCATCTCGAGGATCTGGTCGGGCGCGAGCGCCAGCGGTTTGGCTGCCTCCACCTCTTCGGCGCTCGCAGGCGCGCGTTGAATGAGGCTCGCTCGCGAGCCGACACCCCGAAGGGGCTCTGAACGGTTCCCCACGCGGGCATGCTATATCGCCGTCCGTGCGTCTCTGCGTGTTTTGTGGATCGCGCGTCGGCGTTCGGTCGGACTTTGCCGACGCTGCGCGCTCACTGGGTGTCGAGCTCGCGAAGCGGCACATCGGCCTCGTCTACGGCGGCGCGAACGTGGGCATCATGGGCGTCCTCGCCAACGCGGTGCTCGAAGGCGAAGGCGAGGTCATCGGCGTCATCCCGCACGGCGTCTTCGAGCGCGAGGTCGCCCACACGGGTCTCTCCGAGCTGCACGTCGTCAAGAGCATGCACGACCGCAAGGCCCTGATGACCGACAAGAGCGATGCCTTCCTCGCCCTCCCGGGTGGCCTCGGCACGTTCGACGAGCTCTTCGAGGCCCTCACGTGGAAGCAAATCGGCCTCCACGACAAACCCATCGGGCTCCTCGACGTGGCCGGCTACTTCGCGCAGCTGCTCGAAATGATTCAGCGCGCCCAGCAGGAGGGCTTCCTCGACGCGGCCCCCATCGCGGTTTCCGACGGATCCATCGATCACGTCCTCCGCACCCTCATCCCGAAGGGTCGCCATCCAGCCAGAGTGCAATGATCCGCTACCATTCCTTCTGAATGACGCTACGATGAGCGGGCATCGGTGTGCGGGCACCAGATGGAGGGCTCAATATGAAGCGGCTTACATTGCTCGTGTTCGTGGGTATTGCGGTGGCTTGTGGCAGCAAGGGCAGCGGATTTGGTGCCGATGGCGGCAATGACGGCTCCCCTGGTTTCGGTGACGGCAGCACCGACGGACCTGGCTTCAACACGGGCGACGCAGCGGGCAGCCTCACGATCCAACCGGCGAGCGCGACGCTCCTTTATACCGGCTCCCCCGTCAGTCAGCAGTTCAACGCCTATAACGGCACGCAGGAGATCACCTCCGGCTTGCAGTGGTCGATCGACAACGTCCTCCTCGGCTCGATCGACGGCACGGGTCTCTTCAGCGCGTCTGGCGTCGTTGGCGGTGTGGCCGACGTGACCGCGCAGATGGGGACCGCGACGGGTACGGGCACCGTCCTCGTGCAGCTCCAGATTACGGCGAACCCGGGCAGCGTGCCCACGGGCGTCATCTCGCAGCTCAAGGCAGGCGGCACCTCCGACTCCGCCTTCAGTTGGGTGTACCCGTACAACCAGACGCTGTGGCCGCGCGGTCTATCGGGCCCGGTGCTCCAGTTCAACGGCAGCCCGTCGATCGACAACAACACCATCACGTATGCGTGGCTGCACATCGAGACCACCTCGAAGTCGATCGTCTACGACGGGTATTACGGCGCCTCGAACCCTGGGCGCATCGATCTCTCGAACGATCCGATTTGGAACACGGTCGGTCTCTCGGCAGGGCCGAGCGACGTCGTGAACGTCAGCGTCACGAAGATCGCCAACGGCCAGGTCACCGGGCCGATCACCGAGTCGTGGACGTTCGCCCAGACGACGCTGAAGGGCACCGGCTATTACAACTCGTACGACTCGACGCTCGGCAACGGCTACGGCACGGTGCTGAAGATCAAGCCCGGGCCTGGCGCTGCCGCCACGCTGCTCATCGGCGGCACGTCGAGCAAATGCACCGTCTGTCACACGGTCAGCTCCGATGGCAGCACGCTCATCGCGGCCAACACCGGCTATGGCACGGGAGCGAAATACAACCTCCTCTCGAACGCCGCTCAGAGTCAGCCGCGCACCGACTACGTCTATAACTTCCCGGCCGTCTACACCGACGGCAGCGTGGTCGTCGCGACGACGAGCGACAAGATCGGCGGCATGTGGTCGACGAACGCCTCGCTCGTCTACGACGGCACCGGGACCCAGATGACCGGCACCGGCTTCGAGTCCCTCGTTCAATACTCGGCGATGCCCGCCTTCTCACCGGACGGAACCTTGCTCGCCTTCAACAACGAGGGCACAGCCGACGAGAACGCCGCGAGCCCGAAGAACGAGATCGACATCCTCACGTGGACCAACGCGACGAAGAAGTTCTCCGGCCTCACGCAAATCGTGGCCGACACGAACACGACGAACCTCCTCGGTTGGCCGTCGTTCACGCCCGACAGCAAGTTCGTCCTCTACGATCACCACCAGGGCGACAACTCCGAAGGCGTGAACTACGGCACGTGGGGCGCGCAACGCTCGGCGCTCGAGATGGCCGACACGTCGACGAAGACGGTCTACCCGATGAACTGGATGAACGGGCTCAACGGCAGCAACATGCCGTATCTGCCGTTCGGCGCGGATGACGAGAACCGGAACTTCGAGCCCAACGTCCTTCCCATCGCCGCGGGCGGGTACTTCTGGGTCGTCTTCACGAGCCGCCGCCAGTACGGCAACACCATCAACTCCGCGGAGACCGGCACGTACGGCCAGGACATTCGCAAGAAGCTCTGGGTCGCGGCCATCGACATCAACCCGACGCCCGGCACCGACCCTAGCCACGTTCCCTTCTATCTCCCCGGCCAGGAAGACAGCGCCGGCAACATGCGCGGGTTCTGGGTGCTCGATCCCTGCGAGCAAAACGGCAACTCGTGCGACTCGGGCGACGAGTGCTGCACGGGCTTCTGCCGCCAGGTCACCCTCGCCGACGGTGGGACAGAAGACGTCTGCGTTCCCCCGCCCGGTGGTTGCTCCCACGAGTTCGAGAAGTGCACGTCGTCGGGCGATTGTTGCGGCACGACGTACTCGTGCATCAACGGCTTCTGCGCGGCGCCCGCGCCGAACTGAGAAGTCGTCGCGTTACTTCCCTAACGGACACCTCCTGCCGAGGAAGTATTTGCCGAGCCTGGCGTAGTTTGAACGCTGGCATCGGGAATGCACCTGAGCGCGTGACCCAATACTGGCGCGCCTCAAGGCGGCTCAGGAGGATCTTCAATGAATCGCTTTTCAAGCCCGGCGCTGTTGCGCCGCTGGTCACCCCTGTCGTTTGTGCTCGTCGCGGCTTGCAGCGGCAGCGACGGCGCAGGCCTTCTCGACTCGGGAAATCCCGGAGACGACGCGAGCACGGGCAACGATGCCGCCGTGCAACAAGATGCCGGCACGAACGACGCGACGACACCACAAGACGTGAACGTGCAAGACGCCGTCGCCGACGTCGCCCTCGACCTCTACGTGGGCCCGCCCGATTCGCAGATTCAGTGCGGGCCAACCATCACCTGCAGCGCGCAGACGCAAGCGTGCTGCTGGCACATGGGGAACACCACGAAGCCATACGAGTGCGTGGCCGACGTGACCTCGTGCAACGGCACGTACGACGTCCCGATGACGTGCTCCACGCCGGACAACTGCGCCTCCCAGGGCAATCCGTCCTACTCGTGCTGCGCGACCGGCGGCAACTTCGGCATGGGCCAATGCGAGGACTACGACGTCGCGACCGTCGTCGCGTGCAAGTCGAGCTGCGACCCTGTAACGGACTACCAGGTGGGATGCAGCGTCAAGAGCCAGAACTGCACCGACACGACGCAGACCTGCGTCGTCAGCAAGTGCACGGTCCCCGACGACACATTCTGCGAGTAGTTGTGGCCCGGGTGCCGTCCCCACGTGGACGGGTCGATCATGTCCATGGAGGTAGTGCGATCCCTCCATGGACAGAGTGGACCCGCGCTACGAGG
>Ga0302326_10019921_pt1 | contig 13828 bp, 11 predicted proteins | sample Palsa_T0_3_FD_202264 | JGI IMG/M metagenome (GOLD analysis project Ga0302326, IMG submission 202264) | Peat permafrost microbial communities from Stordalen Mire near Abisko, Sweden - Palsa_T0_3 | ecosystem: Environmental > Terrestrial > Soil > Palsa > Peat permafrost | place: Sweden: Abisko... | reverse complement strand
AACAGTGCTGACACCTCGGTCAGCGAGCCCATCCGCACCATGGGATGGCGAATGAACTTGGTGTGGTCGGCGAGCAGAAATGTCTGACGGGAATTGCTGATGATGGCGCGAGCCGCGCGCACCTCGTCGTAGTCGAAATCCAGCAAAGTGCCTTGCTCGTCGATTCCGCTGATTCCGATGATGCCGTAGTCCACGCGGAACTCGCCGATCATGTCGCAGGTCGACTGCCCGACGATGCCTCCGTCGCGGTTGCGCACGGTTCCGCCCGTCACCATGACCGTGAACGAGGTGTTCCGCGACAGAGTCTGCGCGATATTGAGGTCGTTGGTGATGACACGCAGATCCTCATGGGCCGTGAGCGCGCGGGCGAGCGCCGCGGTCGTCGTGCCGATGTTGATGAAGAGGGAGGAGTGATTCGGAATTCGGCTGGCGGTCAATGCCGCGATCGCCTCCTTTTCCGGCGTGCTCAGGCCCTGACGCTCGACGTAGTCGATGTTCTGGATGCTGGACGCAAGGCCGGCGCCGCCATGGTGGCGGCGGATTTCGCCGTCGTCCGCGAGCTTGTTGACGTCGCGGCGCACCGTTTGCACCGTGACGCCGAAGGTCTTGGCCAGTTCCTCGTTGGTCACGTAGCCGCGCTGGCGCACGATGCTGACGATATGGCGGTGTCGATCGTCCGCGCTGGTTCGGCTCATGATCGCATCGGTTCCTTCCGGTTCCATGTGCTGCATGCTCGCTATCATGCCCTATTTGCTTAACGTACGATCCTGCGGCGATCCCGGGTGCTCGATGTCGGGCAACAGCGCCGCCAGCAGGCCGATCAGTGGCAGGAAAGAGCACAGGTCGTAAACGCGCTCGATGCCGATGGAGTCGGCAAGCGCGCCGAGAGAAGCCGCACCCAGACCACCCATGCCGAACGCCAGCCCGAAGAACAGCCCGGAAATCATGCCCACCTTGCCCGGCACCAGTTCCTGTGCGAACACCACGATGGCGGGAAAGGCCGAGGCCAGAATGAGGCCGATGATGACCACCAGCGGGCCGGTCCAGAATAGGTTGGCATAGGGCAGGGCGAGCGTGAATGGCAAGGTGCCGAGAATGGAAAACCAGATTACGCGCTTGCGGCCGATGCGGTCGCCGAATGGGCCGCCGAGAATGGTGCCGACGGCCGCGGCGGCGAGGAAGGCAAACAACTCGAGCTGCGCCGCCTGCACCGATACGCCGAAGCGGTGAATCAGGTAGAAGGTGAAATAGCTGGTCAGGCTCGCCAGATAAACATACTTGGAGAACACCAGCGCCAACAGCACACCCATGCCGCGTTTCACGCTGCCGGGCGGCAATGGCGCGTGATGTGCCTTGTGTGCGCCGCCGCTCGTGAGCCGCGCCACGCCGTGATGCTTGTACCAGATCCCCACATTCCACAGAATCGCGCCGGAGAGCAACGCGAGCAACGCGAAGAATATCAGGCTGGACTGTCCCCACCGCACGACGACCAGCGCCGCAGCCAACGGGCCCAGAGCCTGTCCGGCATTGCCGCCGACTTGAAACAGGGATTGCGCCAGTCCGTGCCGGCCTCCGGCCGCCATCCGGGCGACGCGCGAGGACTCCGGGTGAAACACCGACGATCCTACGCCGAGCAGGCTGGCGCCGATCAGCAGCACCGTGTAGCTATGTGCGATCGAGAGCACCACCAGCCCCGCCAGTGAAAACACCGTCCCTCCGGGCAGCGCGAGGGGCGTGGGGCGGCGGTCGGCGTACGAGCCCACGAGCGGCTGCAGGATGGACGCAGTCAACTGGTAGACCAGGCTGACGATGCCGATCTGACCGAAACTCAGGCCGAAGTCTGCCTTGAGATTCGGATAGATGGCCGGCAGCAGCGACTGCATCATGTCATTGAGCAGGTGGCAGAAGCTGATCGCGAGGATCACGGCAAATACAGTATGGTCGGCCCGTCCCAGGGGACGGTCGGCGCTTTGACCCAAGACCCGCTCTTGCATCGCTATTCCTGCTGGTTCAAAGGGCGCTACCATACGCCTTTGGCGACGGCCCGCTTTACTGGGTGGGTCGTTAACCTTCGAGAGTGGGCCAACATTGCAGCGCATCATCTCCGATGAATTCGAGAATGTCCCTAGACCGGTGCTGGCCATCAGCAACGATTACCCGGCGTCGTACGAACTCGACCGCCATCAACACCGTCGCGGCCAGCTGCTCTACGCAGCGCGCGGCGTGGTCACTGTCAGCACTCCCGAGGGTGCCTGGGTGGCGCCGCCGGAAAGAGCGGTGTGGATACCCGGAGGCACGCCGCATTCGGTGCGCATGGTGGGCGCGGTCAGCACTCGCAGCGTCTTGATCGAGACCGGCGTCTGCGCCTCACTCGGCCGGGCCTGCCGCGTCTTGGGCGTGTCGGCATTGCTGCGCAGTTTGCTGGTAGCAGCCGCGGAAATACCCATGGTGTATGACCTCGCCGGCCGCGACCGCATGGTCGTCGATTTGCTGCTGGCGGAGCTGGAGCGCGCGCCGGTGATTCCGATTGCGGTACCGTTCCCGACCACGCCGGCGCTGGCGCACAAATGCCATGCCTTCCTGGAGCGTCCCAGCCCGCGTGACACCATTGCGGCGTGGAGCGCCGAGCTCGGTATCGGCCGCCGCAGCTTCACGCGCGGCTTTCGGCGCGAAACGGGAATGAGCTTTGCCGAATGGCGTCAGCAGGCCTGCCTTTCGATCGCGCTGCCACGGCTTGCGGCCGGCGAGGCAGTCACCTCGATCGCACTCGATCTCGGATACGATAGTTCGGCGGCGTTTGCCACCATGTTCAAGCGGCGGCTCGGCATCCCGCCGAGCCACTATCAGTCCTGAGCAGCACGCTGACCCGAAATGTCCGCGGTTTCCACGGCCGGCCTGTATGCCTGGCCCAAGTCGGGCAGCATGAGCACGAAGCCGTCGCACTCATAAGCGTAAAAACGCCATTCCCCCACTGTTTTCGGCGTGCCGAGGATCAACAGTTGCCGCCGCAGAGTGGCGAAGTCGTTGAACATGTCCGCCGCGCCCATGATCGTCTCGTACTTTCGCAACAGCAAATCGGTCTCGATTCCCTCGGCCGCATAGGTGATCATCACCTTCAGAGGCGTATTGAACAGCTGCAGCTTGTTCATGGTTTCGAACGAGTTGGAACCCGTGTTTTCATGTTCCAGAGCGACCGAGATCCATTTCGCGTACGTGGCATGATTGCCGGCGTGATCCGTGCCGCGTTCCTCGTAAAACATCCCATCGAGCGTGTGGTACTCCTTTCTCCAGGACAGCAAGCCTAGATGCTTGGCGATCTTGGGGAAAATAGTGGAGCGCATGAAGTAGTTGTAGGACTTGGTCTCGAAGCCGACCGCGGTGCGAAAACCATCCCGCTCGGACTTCATGACTGCCATGAATGCGTTGCGGAAATCCCGGGGTGTCACTCTGATCATCGGCCGGAGAATACAACGGCGCGTTCGAAGCGAGCAACGGTTTCCACATGTTCGGTGAACGGCATGAGATTGAATGCTGCGAGTGCGCAGAGGCGTAACTTGCCGCGTGAGGTCAATTGTGCGGTGTCTCTGAGAAAGGATTCGAGTCCGCAGCTCACATACACGAAGCGCTCGGGCGGCTGCTCGCTCAGATACTCGGTCAGCTCGGGGTCGAGGCCCTTGCGCGGCGGATCGGCGATCACCACTTGAGCACCGGCGGCGGCAAGGTAAGCCGCGCCCGCGGTGCCTGGCACGATCGATGTCCTGGCCCGGTCCTTCGGATCGAGTTCGGCGAGTCCGAGCTCCAGCCCGTGCAGAGACTGCGGACTGACTTCGTTCATGCGCATCTCGCCCGCCTGAGTCAGCACAGACAGGCCGATGGCACCGACACCCGCGTAAAACTCGACGACTCGTGAGCCCTCGGGAATCTCGGTGCGCACGTGCTCGATGATTTGCTGTGCGATGTCGAGATTGTTCTGTCCGAATGCGCCCGGCGGGTAATGCACTGCAGCTCCGCCGAAACGTTCGACCACGCTCCCGGGCCCGCACCAATTTTGGAAGTGGGGGCCCAGGATGGTGTTGGAGCCCTCGCAATTGGCGTTGAACCACAGGCTGTGCAACTCGCTGCCAAGCCGCTCTCGAATCAATTCCAAGCAGGCTGCCATGGGTTCGACGCTCGCGCTGTTGGCGACGACCACCACCTGCGCGGTCTGCGAACTGCGCTCCACGACCACTTGCAGATAACGCGCGAGACCCAAATGGGCGGTATCCGAATAGCTCGTCACCTCGGCATCGACCAAGGCGCGCCGTACGACGGAAGCGACGCGATTGATCAAGGGATGCTGAACACTGCAGTTCGGGATGTGAACCACACGGTGGGTGCCAAGTTCGAACAGCCCGATCTTGGGCGAGCCCAGCCGGCCGCGGATGGCGAGCCGTGCGCGCAGCCGAAAACCGGCGGTTGGTCCGGAGATCACCGGGACCTTGGGCAAGCCGTGAATGCGCGCGAGCTCGTCGAGCGCACCGAGCGCGGCAGAGGCAATGCCGTTCTCACCGAAGCGCGGGCAGCCGGGACAGGGAGGGCGGTGCGGGCACGAGTGTAATCCACCCGGCTGCGCCGCGCGCGCATGCGTTTTCTTTCTCACTGCGAAGTCAGCTGAGACGCCGGGTCAGGGACATTGCCGCGGCGGGGTTGCGCACCTTGTGGCCGCTGATCACATAAAGGTAGACGTCGCGGGGATTGCCGCGCGCGCGAGGCGGCTCCACGTAGTCGAGCCCGTCCGCTGGGGCGCCGCGAGCCCAGGCTCGCGCCCGCGCGGCCCAGAGATCGAGTACCGCGCCGGAGTAGCCCAATTCTTCCGTCGCCTGGGTTCCCATGATTCGCGCGTACACGAAGGGAGCGGTGGCATCGGCGATTTGCGGATGAGCGGAATCGGCGGCGATTACGATGGCAACGCCATGCTCGCGCGCCAGCGCGATGAACTCGGCCGAGCGGAAACTGCCGTGCCGGACCTCGACTGCATGGCGCAGCGTACGGCCGGCCGCTTCTCTGGGCAGAAGCCTCAGGAAGGCTTCGAAGTCGGCTGGCTCGAACTTCTTGGTGGGCATGAACTGCCAGTTGATCGGACCGAGCTTGTCTTTCAGCTCAGTGATGCCGCCTGTGAGGAATTTTGTGATGCTACCGCCGGCATCGGCGAGCACCTTGCGGTTCACGGCGAAGCGCGGAGCCTTCAGCGAAAAGACGAAGCCGTCCGGCGTTTCGTCATGCCATTTGGCGAAGGTCTCAGCCTTCTGTGAACCGTAATAGGTGCCGTTGACTTCGATCGAGGTGAGTTGGCGGCTGGCGTATTCGAGTTCGCCTTTCTGCGGCAGTTTGGCCGGATAGAAGGTGCCCCGCCAGGGCTCGTAGGTCCAGCCGCCGATGCCGACACGAATCGTGCCTGTGCCTGTCTCGCCCATATGCGTTCCGGGGTCCTAAGCAATTCAACCGATGCCCGCGCCAGGGACAAATTAACGCACAATGGACCAAACATACAGAGCCATGGCCGAGTCATCGGTGTTCTCCGCCAAAATTGACCGAGACACTGGCAACCCACGTCCGCGGATCGCCCAGCTGAACATAGACCTCGTTCGTAAAATTCGGCGGAACGTCGCCGAAATAGAATCCACGCACCGGATAGCGCTTGTCCAACAGATTCCGGCCGGACAGATAAGCGGACCAGCGAGCCGTTTCCCAGCCGATCTTCGCGTTGAACAGACCATACGGCTTGGAAGTCGTCTCGTTCGGCGGAAGATCGAAGTAATACCCGCCCATGCCGGTTACGTCGACGCGCGCGAACGGTCCGCGCGGATCCCGATAAGTGGCATTGACCGCCGCCTGCCAATGCGGCGCATTTGCCAGCTCGCGCGATACCGTGAGAAGGGTCGTGCCGGAGGCACCTTGCTGCACGAAATCCTCGAAGTATGTCTGCAATAGACCTAGGTTGGCGCCCAAGGTAACCCGGTCGGCTGCGCGCCAGTCGGCATCGCTCTCGAGGCCGTAGTTATGGCCGCTCGCTGCATTGCCGGTGTAGAAAACGAAATCGTCGGGGTTCGACGGATCGCTTTGGAAGCTGGTCGTGATTTGGGCATCGTGCCGGTAGAGATAAAAGACATCCGCATTGATCTTGAGCCGGTGATCGAGCATGTCGGCCTTATATCCCGCTTCCACGCTGACATCCGTTTCCGGATTGAACAGCAGCTGGTTCGGCAGCAGGCCCTGGCTCAAGTTGAATCCACCCGCCTTGTAGCCGCGCGACACCGTCGTGTAGAGCGACTGGGTCGAATCGAGCTTATAGGTCAGCGAGACATGGCCGCCCCATAAATTGTTGACCGGGCTCAAAGCGGCGAGCGTCACCGATTCGATGGCAGTCGGCGTCACGGGCGCGTTGGTGTAGCCGGTGTTCGTGCCGAGGAAGTCGGTCGTGGTTCCTTGGTAGTTCGCGCTCCAACGCTCGCCGCGTAGGCCGAAGGACCAGCGTAGATTCGCCGCAAGATCGCCGTCGAGCTCACCGAACAGCGCCAGATTGCGCGCCCGGTAGCCACTGTCGATGACGTTATCGCTTTGATCATCAACGGGATCAACCGGAGTGCCGAGCGGCTGATAATCGCTGAGGCTCAAATCGCTCAAGGTCTCATCGAGCAGATTTCCATAGAAACCGACGAGCCACCCGAAGCCATGGGTATCTTCGGTGCCCAGCCGCAGTTCGATGGTCTTCGTGGTGCGGTCCCGGTTTTGGACCTCCGAGGCCTGATAGATCGTAGCCACCGGCGCCCACAGGACCGGGTTGCCCCAGTCTCCATCAAAGCTGTATTTAATGATTGATTTGGCGTACGTCGCGACGGCGGTAAACCCGACCGTGTCGCTCGTCAGATAGTGGACGCGGGCCGACACGCCGGTCGAATGCTGCGAGTCGACACCGGGTTGATCCGACTCGGTGTTGCGCGAATTGTCGATGGTAAACGCGTCGTAGCCGTTGTCGATGTCGACCTGCACCGCGGTCAGCTCGAAGCGCAGCCTGTCCGATGGCGTGAAGGTCCACTTGGCGCGGTAGGTGTACTCATCCTCACGGTTGGTGTCGTCCCGGTTTAAATACACGTTGTTGAAGTACCCGTTCGTATAATAGTGTTGCACGGCCAGCCGAAACCCCGAATCGAGTGAATCGATGGGACCGCTGATCACAGCGCCTTCGGATCGGGTGCCATAGTCGCCGCCGTCGAGATCGACGCGGCCGTATAACGTATCGGTGGGCTCGGCGCTGCGCAGGTAGATGAGACCGCCAAGCGCATTCGCGCCGTAGCGGGTAGCCTGCGGCCCGCGCAGCACGTCGACTTGATCGATATCGTAGAGCGTGCCCGCGGTGCCGAGGCCGCTGAAGTCGATGTCGTCGATGAGAAAGCCGACCGACGGGTTGGGCGCCCCTTGATATTGTTGCAATTCGCCGATCCCACGCAGCTGAAAATAGCGCGGCAGCGAGGTATCGCCCGCCCAATTGAGATTCGGAATCAGCCCGAGCACGTCCTCGAAGTTGGCGCGCCCGGCATCCTGCAACACCTGGCCGTCGAGGACGGTAATGCTCCCCGGCACCTCGGTGGCAGGCGTGGCCCGCAGCGTGGCAGTGACGATGATTTCGTCGAGTTGCGAGTCGTTGGAGGAAGAGTCGCTTGCCTCGACCGGTATCGAGACCGTGAGCGCAAGCAGCAGAATACACAGAGATGATAATTGACCCATGCTCCCTCCGCCGGTATTAACCGGATCAGGTTCAATGGGTTCACTGGTGTGCGTCGTGACGCTGCCAGCATCTCAGGCCCTCGAGGCCACCCCAGCCTATTGACGCGAGTACTGTAAGGGATTTTCGCTGGAATACAAGTAGTCAGCGTGGATGTGGACTACCAGCCGAGCGCGCACGTGGGTCAATCATGGTGTCATCCTCTTCGTCGTCGTCTAGAAATGGAGAGCAATGACTCGGATATCGTGGGATCTGATCTTGCAATCTGAATAGTCCAAATACTGCGACGAAAGCCAAACCCAGGATCAATTCGATCACGAACAGCGCTGCCATTTCTTCCTCCCGCAAAAGGCCTGAATGAGGGGGTCGCCGACGATGCATAATGTGAAGCGGGATCCGGGAATTGTCTTGTCTTGGAATGCCGGTGTTTGGACTCTTTCGCCAGGCTGGGAGTCCGAGCTTGGCTTGCGTGTGCTCAATCTCGATCGCCGATATAAAATCGAACCGAACTGCCGGAGAATCTGAATGACGTGGAGCAAGAGCCAGCGCAACGTGGTCATTGCCGCCTATCTGGGCTGGACTTTGGATGCCTTCGATTTTTTCCTCATGGTGTTCATGTTCAAGGACATCTCCCGGGAACTGCATTCCAGCATGCAGGTGGTGTCCACCGCGGTGTTGCTGACTTTGGGGATGCGGCCGATCGGCGCGCTGCTCTTCGGCCGGCTTGCCGATCGCTTCGGTCGCAAGCCGACGCTCATGTGGAACATTCTGGCCTACTCGGTGCTGGAAATGGCTTCGGGATTTGCTCCCAGCATGACGACTCTTCTGGTCATACGCGCTTTGTTCGGCGTCGCGATGGGCGGGGAGTGGGGTATCGGCTCCGCTTTGACGATGGAGACCATCCCACCGGCGGCGCGCGGCTTCGTGTCGGGTTTGTTGCAGGCCGGATACCCTTCAGGCTATTTTCTGGCATCGCTTGCCGTCTACCTTTTCTATGACAAGCTGGGCTGGCGCTATATGTTCGTGCTTGGCGTGATCCCTGCCTTTCTCGTCTACTTCATCCGGCGGGGAATCGACGAGTCGCCCGCCTGGAAGGAGCGCCTTCGTACGCCGCGCCTCGGCTTGCTGGCGGTGCTGTGCCGCGAATGGAAGCTGGCCGTGTACGCCGTCATCCTCATGGCGGCGTTCAACTTCTTCAGCCATGGATCCCAAGACGCGTACCCGAACCTGTTCTTGAAAGTGCAGCACGGCTTCAGCACACAGATGGCTTCGCTGATCACGGCGGTCGCGAACATCGGAGCCATCTGTGGCGGTCTTTTCTTCGGTTTCTTGTCCGAAAGGATCGGACGACGGCGGGCCATCACGATCGCCGCGCTCATCGCGCTGCCGGTGCTGCCTTTCTGGGCGTTCGGCTCCACGCCGCTGATTCTCGCCGTGGGTGCATTTTTGATGCAGGTTTCCGTGCAGACATTCGCGCGACGTTTCCTGGGTTCGTCTATCAGCTCGGCAATCTCCTCGCCGCGGTCAACTTGAATCTTCAGGTGGCGATCGCCGAGGCGCATGGCAACAACTACGGACTCGCGATGGCCATCGTCATCGGGACGATGGCCGTGGTCATCGTGTTGATGACGGTTTTCGGGCCTGAGCGGCACGGGATTTCCATGAGCGCCGCGGGCCAGGGAGCGCAAGGGGAAGCGGGAGCGGCCGCGCCCCAGGCGACATGAGCCCGCGAAACTGAGTTGCAATGGTTGTGAGAGTCGCCCGCCTCGCACTCGCCTTTTTAACCGCCGTCCTCGTGCTCGGTGCTGCGGCCATGATCAGGCTCGATATGCCGCGAGCGGCGCTGATCGCCAAGTACGCGGGTCCGAGAGCGCGGTTTGTGGCCTTGCCCGACGGCACCGTCGCCCACGTGCGCCTGGACGGCCCCCGGGATAAGCCCGCGGTCGTACTCCTGCACGGGGCAATGAACTCGCTTCAAAGCTGGGATCCCTGGACGCAGCGCTTGGCGGAGAATTACCGGGTAATCCGCATCGACGAGCCGGGTCACGGGCTCACGGGTGCCACGGTCGCCGGCGACTATAGCCGCGCGGGGATGGTTTCCTTCGTGCATGCCGTCCTCGGTCGTTTGAACGTCCGGCGGGCGGCGATCGTCGGACATTCGATGGGCGGCGGGGTGGCCGCGGAATATGCCGAGCACTACCCCAACGAGGTGTGGGCCTTGGTCCTCGTCGACGCTTCCGGCATTCCGCGCACCGGGCCGCGAAGCCGCTTGGAGGCCATGGCCCATCATGCATTGCTGCGGCCGGTGCTGCGCTGGACCCTGCCGCGTTGGATGATCGGTGACGGCATTCGCGACGCAGTCGCCGACCGGTCCAAGGCCACCGACGAAATGATCGATCGTATTTACGATCTCGAGCACTTTCCCGGGAACCGCGCAGGACTGATCGGCCACTACCTTGCTCCCAACGACGACAGCGCAGTCGAAGCGGGTCTATCGCGCCTCGCCGTTCCCACGCTCATCGAGTGGGGGGGAGCCGATCCCGTGCTACCCCTGTCGTCGGCAAGGGAATTTCAGCGCCTGATTCGCGATGCTCGTCTCATCGTCTATCCGGGCGTGGGCCATCTGGTACCCGAGGAACTGCCGGAGCAGTCGGAGCAGGACGCGGCGAGCTTTTTGGCCGGGGTTCAACCTTCGGCTGGGCGGTGAGACCATTCTCGTCAAAGACACGGCGCTCAAGGTAGGATGACCGCACCATGTCCACCATACCGTCCGCCATCAGTGCTCGCCACAAGGGTTTCAACCGTGCCGAGATCGTCGACCAGAATTTCCTCGAATTCGTGCAATTGTGGCGGGGCGAGGTGCATGCCGCACCGCGAGACGATGAACCGGTCTTGCCGGGCAGCGCTCTGGATGCCCGGGGCTTTTGCGAGCTGTTCGAATCCCAGATAATCTCGCGGCATCTCGACCTGATGGCGCGCGTGCTGCGTGTGCAGAACAAGGTCTTCTACACCATCGGCTCCAGCGGCCATGAGGGCAATGCCATGGTGGCGCGGCTGACGCGGCATACCGACCCGGCGTTTCTGCACTACCGCTCCGGCGCCTTCATGGCAGAGCGTTTCCGCAAGCTGCCCGGCATGGATCCGATCGTCGATTCGGCGCTGAGCTTTGCGGCCAGCAAGGACGATCCGGCCTCCGGCGGCCGCCACAAGGTGTGGGGCTCCAAGCCATTGTGGGTGCTGCCGCAGACTTCGACCATCGCCTCGCACCTGCCCAAGGCGCTCGGCACTGCGGTGGCGATCGAGCAGGCCCGGCGCATCGGCCATCGGTTGCCGATCCCCGAAGACAGCATTGCCCTGTGTTCGTTCGGCGATGCCTCGAGCAACCACGCCTCTGCGCAGACCGCGTTCAATACGGCGGCGTGGACGGCCTACCAAAAGTTGCCGGCGCCGGTTCTGTTCGTGTGCGAGGACAACGGCATCGGCATTTCGGTGAAGACGCCTGCCGATTGGATTTCAGCCAATTTCCGCAACCGCACGAATCTCGACTATTTCTTTGCCGACGGCCTCGATCTGGCCGACGGCTATGCCCAGGTGCTGAGCGCAGTCCAACACTGTCGCCGCACACGGCGGCCGACCTTCCTGCATCTGAAGACCACCCGTCTGATGGGTCACGCCGGCACCGATTTTGAGATCGAGTGGCGCAGCGTGGAGGAATTGGTCGCGGTGGAAGCGAGCGACCCGTTGCTGCGGTCGGCAGCCATCGCGCTGCAGTCGGGCCTGTACTCGAAGGACGCGGTGGTGAGCCTGTACGAAGCCATGCGCACGCGCTGCTTCGCGGCCGCCGAGGCGGCGGATGCGCGTCCCCGCCTGTCCTCGCTCGCCGAGGTGATGAAACCGCTCGCGCCATACTCGCCGCCGGCGGTGAAGGCGGAGGCCGAGCGCGCCGATTATCCTGAGCAGCGTTTGTTCGTCTTCGGCGGCGAGGCGAAGCTGCCGGAGAATCTGCCGCCGAGACACCTTGCCATCCAGATCAATCAGGCACTGCACGACTTGCTGGCGAAGTACCCCCAGGCGCTGCTGTACGGCGAGGACGTGGCGCAGAAGGGCGGGGTGTACACCGTCACCAAGGGTCTTTACAAGACGTTCAAGGGTGCTCGCGTGTTCAACACGCTGCTGGACGAGACGATGATTCTCGGGCTCGCGCAAGGGTACGCGAACATGGGGATGCTGCCGCTGCCGGAGATCCAATACCTGGCCTATTTTCACAACGCCTGCGATCAGATCCGCGGCGAGGCGGCGTCGCTGCAATTCTTCTCCAACGACCAGTACCGCAACCCGATCGTGATGCGGGTGGCGGCGCTGGGCTACCAGAAGGGATTCGGCGGCCATTTTCACAACGATAATTCCATCACCGCTCTGCGCGACATTCCCGGCCTCATCGCCGGCTGCGCCAGCCGCGGCGACGATGCGGCGATGATGCTGCGCACGATGATGGCGCTGGCCCAGGTGGATGGCCGAGTCTGCGCCTTCCTCGAACCCATAGCGCTGTACATGACCAAGGATCTGTACGAGCCCGGCGACGGCCAATGGCAGTTCGCCTATCCGGCACCGGGCCGTGCGATGACGCTGGGCGAGGGTCGCATTTATAACGAGGCTGCGAAGGACCTGGTTGTATTCACGTTTGGCAATGGAGTGCCGATGGCATTGCGCGCGGCGCGCGCGATCGAGAAAGAGCAAGGGTGGCAGGTGCGTGTGGTCGACCTGCGCTGGCTGGTGCCGCTCAACGATGCCTTCATAGCCGCCCAGGCGAAAGAAGCCAAACGCATCCTGGTGCTCGATGAGGGCCGCAAGAGTGCGGGAGTGGGCGAGGGGATCATTACCGCCATCGCCGAAGCCGGCTGTGGCGCGACGCCCATGAAACGGGTGGTCGGAGCCGACACGTTCACTCCGTTGGCCGGTGCGGCATTGCTGGTGTTGCCCGGCGAAGCCGAAATCGTGGCGGCGGCGCGGGAGTTGGCCGCCCGTTAATTGGCGCCCTCATCCGGGCGGGAATCATCCGCGGCAGGTTCGGGGCGCCGGGCCCAACCCGTCAGCAGCGCGAGAAGCCGATGACTGCTTGTTTCCGGCACGAGAATTCGAACGGCAACGCTGCCGCGAATCGGGAAGGTGAGCAGCACACCTTCAGCCACCGCTTGGGCTTGAACGTCGGCTGCCGTGAAGAACTTTGTCAGATTGGCAGGTTCGCTCGCCAGTAGAGCGGGCAGCAGTTGTTCCTGAGCTTTTCGGGACAACTCCAGTGTATGGCTGTCGGTGGCGCTTCGAAAACCGATACTCATCGATCCGTCCGGCAGAACGGCCGCGCTGTTGAGTTCGGATGCACGCATTTTCATGGCGGTGACCTTGGTGAAGAATGCGGGCTATATTAGCCGAGTCGCCGGATCATGGGCATCTGCAACTTTTATACTTCTCGCGTGTTCTGTGGGTATCGGCGCCCGAGCGCATCAGAATTCGGACCCATGGGCGCCTTTTCAAAGGAGATCACAATGACGCTGAGCGATGAGCTACACAAGCTGGCAGAGCTTCGTGCCAGCGGCGCGTTGACGGAAGAAGAATTCGCGCTCGCAAAGGCCCGGCTGTTGAATGCGCAAGGCGCACGAACGGACGAACCGGTGGTGGCCGCCGTAAATTCCTTCCGTCGCAGCCGAAGCGACCGGGTGCTCGGTGGCGTGTGCGGAGGGATGGCTCGATCGACGGGTGCGGAATCCTGGGTTTGGAGGCTCATCTTTACCGTGTTGTTCATCTTCGCGGGCGCCGGCCTACTCCTGTATCTGCTGCTGTGGATTTTCGTGCCCAGCGAGTGATCCTTAGACCTTACGTAATCTTCGATCGCCATTACGAAAACCTCCGGCGTTTGCACCGCCTTGATCGGCAAGAGAGGGAGCGCGCGTTTCGGCAGCGCTCCTTGAATGCAAGGATAGCCAGGAGCGAATAAAAAAGTTGTAGATAGCGGTTTCGGCGTACTCGCGGTGGCTTCCGTGGGGAGCGCTCCATTGCGAGATTTCCGAC
>Ga0302326_10019919_pt1 | contig 13828 bp, 11 predicted proteins | sample Palsa_T0_3_FD_202264 | JGI IMG/M metagenome (GOLD analysis project Ga0302326, IMG submission 202264) | Peat permafrost microbial communities from Stordalen Mire near Abisko, Sweden - Palsa_T0_3 | ecosystem: Environmental > Terrestrial > Soil > Palsa > Peat permafrost | place: Sweden: Abisko... | reverse complement strand
CTATCCGACGGTGTGGACGATGAGGATGTCGACTTTGGCTTTGCGGGCAACGGTGTCGGGCACGGAGCCCAAAAGACGGCCGGCGACCGTGCCCACCCCCAAATTGCCGACGACGAGCAGATCCGCCTTGACCTCCTCGGCCAGATGCAGCAACGCGGTGACCGGCGCGCCGACAATCGCCTGCTCTTCTATCTCATGCGCGCCGGCGGCCTTTGCTCGTTCGCGGGCGTCCTGAAGGATCGCATACACGGAGGCACTCCCATGCATCCGGTAACTCGCGCCCCCGAGGCTGTCGGCGGCCCTGCCGTCAATCAAACGATCGGGGGAGGGGGGACGCGACCAGCCGCCCTTTTCCGAAGTGTCGAGATGCGCGCTCGCGATGACCAGCTTCGCCTTTTCTTGCGCTGCGATCGCGGCTGCGCGGTCGACTGCCCGCAACGACGACTCCGAGCCGTCCGTGCCGACGACGATCGTCCGATAGCTCATATCGCCTCCATCAATCGGTTAACGACAACAAGACATTATCGGCCCGACTTCGTCTTCGAAGCCCATTGGGCTGATCCGGGCGAACGCGCTCCTGGGAGGAGATCACGTCTGGTGAGACGCCTGAGGCGGTGGTCCCATTGAAATTGGCCGTCGCCGGCGCCGAATCGTTCGGAGACGGCGGCAGGATTAGTTTCACTGCGGGATGACATCGGTCGGCGCTGAATTAACTCGGACCAGGGAATGCGGTGAACGCGCGTCGGTCGATTTCGCTGCGTGTCGCTAGTTGCCCGCCTCGATAGCTGCCACTCGCGCGGCCGCGTCAGGCCCGCAAAAGTGTTGAAGATTTACCCCACCGGAGGCAAGCAGACCGTCGATGCGGCGCTTGAGGTCACCGGAGGACAGGTGGGCGTAGAGGTTCACGCCCGGGCATGACGTCTGGGCGAAGTCGCGATGGCCCGCCAAGGTAGTGCTCGCGATACCGAAGTTCTGGGCGGCCCAAGCGAATGCGAGAGCGGCTCCGTGAAGTTGCGCCTCCGACACGGCCTCTTGGTCGAAGTCTCCCTCGCAGAGGACGAGGAAATGGCCGGTGGTGTCGTAGTCCGTCGCGGTGTCACCGGCAATCTCGGTGCTGCGCAGTTCGTAGAGGTTGCCGTTGCGATCGACGCCGACGTGATACGCGATGTCGATCCATCCGTGCTGGTCTTGGTGGTACCGCTGGTCTTTGCGTAAGCGTTCAGGGGCATTTCGGTTGTCGCCGAGGACCACTGCCTCGTGGTGCAGAGTCATCCGGGTGATGGTGTGACGTTTGCCGCCGGGGCGGGGAGGTCGCGCGCCCCAGGCCTCTCGGCATATCAACTGTGCCGCGGTGGCAGCGGTGAGGCGGGTACTGGTCGTTCTTGTGTCACTTACACAGGCGCTGATCAATGACGCCACACCGACGCTGCCCGCCAGCCGGAGCAGCTGACGGCGACTGATGGGATCCGGGTCGCTCACGCGGCGAAGAGATCTGAGGGGTTCAGTAACGTGCCAAGCTCGGCCAGCAGCGTGCTTCCGGTCGACTGGACCAACTCGGGCATGTTCGCCCACTCCGCTGTTGCCGCACTGCCAAGCTCGGTGGGGAAGTCATTGTTGGCGGTCAACACCGCGGTCGCCAGGTCGTCGCGGGCATTGAGGAAGCCGGCGATGATCCCGGTGTTCGGGTCGAGAACCGTGTCGTTGAACAGGGATCCGAGTTGCTGGGGTAGCAGCAGCGATAGCACGCTCTGGCCCAGCGCCAATTCGGTGGGCAAGCTGATGTCGCTGGCCGCCAAAGGCAGATTGTTGAAAATCGCCTCCAGGCTGCCGACCGGATTGGTGAGCAAGTCGTGGTCGACGGTGGTCCAGTCCGGCGATAAGGCAGGGGTGAACCTCAGCTCGAGGGGAGTCGACGGGTCGCTGCCGAACACCGCGGCGAAGTTGTCGGCGCCCATCACGCCCTGCAACCCGTGAAGTATCAATTCCTGCAGCACCCAATCAGGTTGGGCGTTCTCGCGGGACAGGTCCAGGGCGTAGTCGTAAGAAAAGACGCGCTGTGACATGTCGGCGGCATATTCCGCGGGGCTGACGGTGGGTGTGTCCGCGGGCAGATAGCTGGCGACATCGGCCACCGGCACCACCTCAGTGGTCACCGGCAAGCCCGTCGGGTCCGTCCCGTCGGGGAGGTTCTCGAATCGGGCGAAGATCTCGCCGCTGCTAACGCCATTGCTGTCAAGCCAATTCGCCACACCCGGGTTGGTCGCGCTGACCACGTAGTAGGTGTATCCGTCGGGATCGGCGAACGCCGTGGTGTTGTTCAAGGTGGTCTGCGCCAGGGTGTACGGGAGCGCCGCTCCGAAGACGTTCATCAGCTCGATCCCGCTGTAGCCGGATGGCACATCTGGTACTTGCACGATCAGCGCCTGGTCGGGATCAAGGTCGAAGTTACCGCCGGAGACGTCGGCACTGGGCAGACCGGTTGCGAACACGCTTGTTTCGGGCGCCAGCGCGCTCATCGTATTGGGTGGCAGCTCGATGCCGGCAACCTCGGCCAGGCCCATGTTTTCTTGGTTGAAAGGTCCGACGATATTACTGAAGGCGGTGAACAACGTGGTCAACAGCGAGTCGACCGAGGTGACCGGAGTAGTGGAGGTCCCTGCCAGCGAGCCGATTTCGGCCGCCGACCCGTCGGCGCCGGGAAAGATTCCCGTGGTCGGTATGGCGAAGAACGCGGGGCAGTCGGACACGCAGTGAATACTGATGTTGCCCGGGCCCTGGGCCCAGTCGCCCAGCACGTCTCGAATCAGTAGCGAGGCATCACCATTGGTGGTCGCATCCGTGTCGTTGATGAAATTGACTGCGCCGCTTGGCTCTGTGGGGCCGATGTCGACGGTGAACGTGCCATCCGGATTAACGACCAGACCGTGATCGAGCTCCAGACTCTCCTTGCTCACGGCCGTTGAACCGGTGATTGCTTCGGTCGCGATGGCGAGGGCTTCGGTTCCTTTGCCCAGGGTGCCAGTGAGCTCGTAGGTCGCACCGGGAGCCAGGCCGGCGGTCGCGTGGTAGTAGATGTCGGGGGTGAAGAATTGGAAGTATTGACGGGAATCGGCGGCATCACCGGCCACTGCTTCGGGTGACTGGAAGAAGATCCCGTTGAAAAGCTCAGTGACTCTGGACAGCCCGGCGGATAGCAATTCATAGTTCGTGTTCTGCAGACCGGTCAGCAGCATGGCGTCACTGTCCGGCGTCGCGAATGGGAGTGCCGCGTCGTAGGTCGCCGCCTGCTGCATAGCGTCGAGAAGCTGGTCGAGCGCAGGCTGGTACGAACTATCAGCGCTGGCGTGCGGAACGGTCATCGCGACCGACAATGCGCCGGCCAGCGCCGTCGTCGCCACTCCTAGGCGCCGCGTCGAACGCGGTTTCGCGGTGAACACCGTCTTGTCGTGCGTCGCCGTAGTCACGCCGCTCCCTTGGCTGGAATGGAGTCCACGAATTATTCGTCATGTCGACGAGAAATACGGTGCTTTCAGGCTTACTGCTCGGCGCTGCCACGCTGGCGGCTGCGGTAGGCGCGCATACCCGCTTGGGACTTGCAGCTCGTGCGGCAGAACGTGGCTGACGCGTTGCGGCTTTGATCGACGAAACTGTGACGGCAGTTGCGGCACGCCTTGAATCGGTTCCATTGTCCGGACTGCGCCAGCTCGACCACCGATGCCAACACCGAGCCGATCACGCCGGCAAGTCCCGGCTGTACCGAACTCAGCCCTGCACCTTCACAAGTGATGTTGGCCTGCAACGGATAACGTTGGGCTGCCCGCTGCAGGGCCTGTTCGGCGACCAGCAGTTCATCGGCGCTCGCGGCCTCAGTGTCGGCGTGGCTGACCATCACCGTGACCAATGCGTCGCGGATTTCGCGGGCTTCGATGACATCGGCGCCAGTTATCACCAGCGCCTTGGGGTCCACCTGCTGCTGGCTCAACCAGTCGCGCAAACCCGCACTATCGGCGAAGCCTTCCGGCAGCCTACCGAGGTGACCGTGCGTGTTCGCGAAGCCCAGCACCAGGTCCTCGGTGCTCACCACGATGGCTCCTTTCTCGCCGTCCGGCCGGGTGCGCCAAACTGTACTGCGACGCTGATCAGGGCTGTGCTCACGAGGGCCTAACGGCTAGTCGTTGACGGCACAAAGGTGAAGGGCGCACTCTCTCGGTTCAGGCTATGCTTCAGCGCGCAGGACCGCTGAGCGGGAGGGATCGTCGTGGCAAACGAGTTGAATGTTGATCCCGTCGCGCTGCATAACGGCAGCAACGACATGCTTGATTCGGTCGGCGAGGCCGCGCTGAGCTTCGCTAACCACGAGGATGGACTGGCCGAAGCCGCGTCCGGCTGGGTTGGGTCCTCGCGGCAGGCGTTGGGTGAGCTGGCCGCTCGGTGGGAAGCGCGGCACAGCCACCACAAACTGCAGGTGGGCGGATTGGGGTCGCACGTGGCCGACGCAATGACCCGCTACGTCAACAACGAAGACGAGTCGGCCCAGGCGGTCCAGTCGCTGGGGGAGTGAGGGGTGACGCGTGGCGGCGCTGACTCCGGCCGACGTCAAGCGCTGGGACGCCGATGCGATCCATAGCGTGTTCCAGACCGCCACCAATCGCGCGGCGACCTTGCAGCGGTTGGGCGACAGCTTGCAACAGGTCCACAACACGCTCAGCGACTGGCAAGGGGAAGCCGGCGATGCCTTTCGCGCGGACTTGGGTAAGACGCGTCGCGACATCGACGCTGACGGCCAGGAGTCCAGGCAGGTAGCCGTGGCGGTATCGCGCGCCGAAGCGGACGTGCGATCGGTCAAGTCCGAACTTGACGGAATCGACCGAGCCGCAGAGGGTTACGGCTGGACGATCACGTCTGACTGGCGAATCGATGCGGGCAACACCATGATTGGGCTCGACCGGCTGACGTCAGCGGCAGAGCAACAGCTTTTGCAGGGACAGCTCGACACCTGCAAACTGCACGCCCACAACGCCGACCAGGAACTGGCCACCGCCGTGCGAGGCAGCGTTGGCGACATCCCGCTGGATGCCACCGGGCATCAACCGGGCGCCGCTCCACCGGCTCCGGGGGCGCCCAAGCCGCCGAGCCCGGGTCAGCCAAAGTCGTGGCAGGACATGCTGTTACCGGCAGGCCCCGCCTCGGCCGAGCCTGGCGGTGAACCGCCCAAAGGCCCACCCGTTCCGGCTGGCGCCGACGGCGGCAAGCCACCGTCGCTGGAAGACATGATGCTTGGGCGGGGCGAGCCCGCTGACCCCGGCGGCAAGCCGCCGCCGGGCAGCCTGCCTGATCTGCTCAGCCGGCTTGGGCAACCCGGTGTCCCTGGCGTCCCGGCGCCTCGGCTCAAACCCGCCGACATCGAGACCTTCAAGGCGTTGGCACGCCAATCCATGATCAGCGACGGGGTGCCGCCGGACCAGATCGAGTCACGACTGAACGACGCTGTGGCCCGCACTCAGCAGTGGATGGACAACGGGATGCCCAACTACGTCCCGCCCGCTCCGCCGCGGCCCCCGCCCCCTAATTTCGGCGACGGATTCGCGGACCATTGGTTTGGCTTCGAGCAGGGGATCCACGACCTGACGGGCCAAAACGGACTCAGTGCACTGGGCGATTCGTGGGGCGGGATGGCGAAAGGTCTCGCTGGAAAGGCCGAGGAGTTCCTCCTGCAAGGACCGGTCGCACCAATGAACGACCTCACGCACGAATTCAAAAGTTTCATTGACAACCCGGCCTATTACGCGGGTGGGAGAACTGCCGACGCTGCTCTCACGCTGCCCGGGATGATGTTCGGTCCTGAAGGCGCAGGGCTGGGCGAGCTTGCCGAAGCCGATGTCTACGCAGGTATGTCTCATCCGCCGAATTTGCCCACTGGCTTTGATAATCCCACGAGTTACCATCCCTGGTCGGAGTCGGCGGCGCAGGATCTCTTTTCAGCCTTCGGCCATGGAGAACCCACCACAAGCCTCAACCAGCACCTATCCGACATGGTGACGCACTACTTCGGTGACAACCCCGACCGGGTGGTGCTAGGTAAATGGGACGGCCAACAGGGTGGATACATCGGTGAAGCCAGAGGCAACGGAGGGATATTTTTCGACACCGGCAACCCAGCCTGGAAAGCCCTTACCTACGGGCTTGACGAAACTCAAGAACAAGCCGTCGTGTGGCCGGTCAACGAACAATTCCTCCGTACCCAGATGGAGAACCATGTTCCTCGTATCGAGTACGTTTTACCGGACGGCTACAACAGCGTTGAAGAAGTAGCGAGATTGCGTAGGGAATCGTATTCGGCGTTCGAGATCAACTTCCTCAATCAAAATGCCGCGAAATACGGATATCAACGGGTCGGGAATGAGTGGGTGTATGGGAGTGGGTAACCGACGATGAGCGCGAGCGACGTGGAACGGTACATGGGGTCGACGTTGGCGGCCATCGGCTTCGATCTCGACGAGGTCGATGCCGACGTCGTGTATGCCGATCGCCCGGCGTGGGCGGTGTTTTATCGCGGTCCAGACTGCAAACTCCAAGTGTGCTGGTCGTCTCGGGAGGGCGGAGTCGACTTCATGCTCGCTCCGCTAGACACGCCGAACGAGTTCGGACTCGACGATAGGTCGAAGAGTTGGCGCTTCATGTTGGCATTGAGTGATGTGAACGACGACTTAGGCACGCCGCCCTTAAATGCGGAAAGTGATCAAGTGTGGGCCTGGCGGAGGGCTCTTTTCGACGCCCATTTTGAGGCCGCTCGAGCTGCGCTCCACCACGACCAATGACCGAGTCGTTGTAAAGCCTGGAGTTCGAATGGTCTTGCCCCGCGCTTGACCGGCCTGTTCGAAGACCGCGGGTTGTGGGTACAGGATCGACATGCATCGCCCTGACACGATCATCGAGATCCACCGCGAACGCGTCCAGGATCAGACCGTCGAGATGTTCGGCGGTGACAAGTACACGGAGTCTGTCGACGGCCCCGGCTACTCCGCCACGGCCACCCTGGATCTGACGCTGGACCGGGTCTGGTTCGTCTGCGATGCACAGCAGCGGCTGTGGCAGGAGCAGGTCGAAGGTGAATTCCAGGATCCGCTAAGGCATTTCGCGATCGACCTGGTGATCTTCGATTCGAGGATCGTCATCGATTCGGTGACTTGCATCCCGCTGGTGTCATTGCCGCCCGCGACGGTCACGATTCCGGACGGCCCGCGCGCCGACGAGTCGTGCGAGATCGCCTACAACGAGATCCCGCTGTTCGGGCGGTTGACGATTCACGACCAGCTCGAGCCCCGGCAGGCCGAACCGGGCAAGCGGACGATAGCGCTGGACTTCACCACGCAGGATGCCCCTGTGCTGCTTGCCAATTCGTTGAGTGACGACCACGGACGGCACCTGTTCGGTGCGAACATCGATCGCCGCCCCGACGGCGGCATCGCGTTCACCGGCCAGGACCCGCGCGTCAGCTGGGAACTCGACTACGCCGAGGCGCACTGGATCACGCACTGCGTCGCAGGGGAGTTGCTGGTGAATCTGGAGAAGCTGCAGCACCCCAGCCTTTCCGACGACGAAGCCCGAATCAGAGTGCTCGATTCGCTGGCCGCCCAGATATCCGACGCTATCCGTCCCAAACTCGCCGAGATGGGCGTCGACGGCGTGATGGACCTGCTGCCGTCCGCGATGGACGTCGAGCCCGAATCGCGCGACGACAGCACGGTGAAGGCGCTCGATGCCGTCGTGCAGCGCTTCGACGTCGGCGGAGTCACCCACGAATCGATGGTGGTTCAGCTGCAAACGCTGCGTGAACTGCCGCCCGGCGAGGAGCTGCCGGCATCGATCCTGGCCGAAAACCCTTACGAAAGAACTGGATTGGCCGTCACTGGTTGGAGCATTCTTCGGCAGGTTCGCGACACCGTGATGAACACCTTCGATCTCGACGAGAGCGACTTCGACGCCGACGCGCCGTGCCTGCTGGCGGGTCCGAAGACCATCACCATCGGCGGGCAGGACCGCTGCCTGGAAGCCCTCGACGCCGACGTCGTGCCACGAACACACGACGGCCGGCTGGTCGTCGACGGCACCGTCAGCGCCGAAACCGCGCTCTACGACTTCAATGCCAGGTTCAAGGTGACCTATGAGATGGGTCTCGACGACATACCGCGCGATCCGGATGGGCCAGAGACCCGACGAGCCGACCTGGAGACCATCGAGAGTCTGCAGCAGGCCCTGAGCGCCGCCGCCGTCAAGAAGCGCGCCGGGCAGTTGAGCACCGAGGACTACGAGACGGAAGTCAAAAGCGTCCACGAGCGGCTCGACGACCTTCCCAAGACCGTGGGCGTGCGACCGACCCAGAATCCGCCCGAGGCCGAGGTGAACCCGGACTTCAGCCTGACGGTGGCCGGCAAGGTAGCTGCCGCTGCCGGCGCCGCGGCTACCGTCGGACTGCTTGCGCTGCCGGTGACGTGGGTAGCGGGAGCGGCCGGAGTCGGGACCGCTGGCGCGGGCGGTCTGCTGACCCTGGCGATCGTGCAATACCTCACCACCGTGCTGACCATCGACTGGTTCGGCGTCGGGCTCGGATCGCGGCAAGTCAAACAGTCGCTGACCGATCGGCCGGAAGGGACAGCGCTGCCACCGATCGGAATACCGATCGGGGCGGATTTCAACCGGCAGCGTCTTGCGGTGTACTTCCGTCCGCTACCGGCGAAGTTATGGATCGGCTGCGTATCCGTCGACGACGAAGACGACGACAACCTCGAATCCAACATTCGGCTCGTTGGCGGTCGCTGGCCCACCGATGGCCAGCCCTGGCAGCTGTCCAACGACGACGCCATGTTGTACGTCGACTCCGGCGAACTCCAGCTGCTCATGGAGCCGGACACTGTCAGCGGTGAAGGGCGGGCGATCAGTGTTGCGACCGCCGTCGACGGACGGCGTTATCTGCAGGTGGAAAACGAGGACGCCGACAAATTGCGCCGGATCCCGCGGTGCCGTGGTCAAGACTACGAGACGGAGCGAAAGTGAGCCCCGACGTGGAACGGACAGACAGTTCACGACTCACAAACGCTGCAATCGCGGGTCAGCGGCGCGCGCGCCGAAATCGACCTCTGTAGGGTTGATCAAGTGTGTGGAGCCACCGGTGAGGTGCGACTCGACGGTCGACCCCCTGATGTAGCGGCGGTCGCAGCGATGACCGCCGTGATGACGCCGCGAGGACCGGATGGAGCGGGAGTTTGGTCGCAAGGTCGAGTCGCCCTCGGCCACCGTCGTCTCAAAATCATTGACCTGACTGAAGCCGGCGCTCAGCCGATGGTCGACTCCGAGCTCGGTCTGACCATCGTCTGGAACGGTTGCATCTACAACTACAAGGAACTGCGGACCGAGCTTCAGGGCTACGGCTACCGCTTCTTCTCGCACAGCGACAGCGAGGTTCTGCTCAAGGCCTACCACCGCTGGGGCGACGACTTCGTCAGCCACTTCAAAGGCATGTTCGCTTTCGCCATCGTCGAACGCGACAGCGGCCGGGTGTTGCTCGGTCGCGACCGTCTCGGCATCAAGCCGCTCTACGTGACCGAAGACAACCACCGGGTCAGGTTCGCGTCGACGCTGCCGGCGCTGCTGGCCGGCGGTGGGGTCGACACCCGCATCGATCACGTCGCGCTGCACCACTACATGACGTTCCACTCGGTCGTCCCCGCGCCCGCCACCATCCTGCGCGGCGTGCGCAAGATCCCGCCGGCATCACTGCTCGCCATCGAGCCCGACGGCCGCCGGGTCGCCACCACCTACTGGTCGCCGGACTTCAGCCGACACGACGACCGCGCCGACTGGTCCGAGCGCGACTGGGAAGACGCCGTGCTGTCTTCGCTGCGGACCGCCGTCGAGCGCCGACTGGTCGCCGACGTTCCGGTCGGGTGCCTGCTTTCCGGCGGCGTGGATTCCAGCCTGATCGTCGGCCTACTCGCCGAGGCCGGTCAGCACGGGCTGTCGACGTTCTCCATCGGCTTCGAGGCGGCCGGCGGAGTGCAAGGCGATGAATTCCCGTACTCCGACATCGTGGCCAAACGCTTCGAGACCGATCATCACCAGATCCGCATCGGCACCGAGCGCATGCTGCCCGCACTGGACGGCGCGATCGGGGCGATGAGCGAACCGATGGTCAGCCACGACTGCGTCGCCTTTTATCTACTCAGCCAGGAAGTCGCGCGCCACGTGAAGGTCGTGCAATCGGGTCAGGGCGCCGACGAGGTGTTCGCGGGCTACCACTGGTATCCGCCGATGGGTGCACCGGCCGCCGCTACGGTGGAGGGTTCGGTCGCCGAATACCGGGCTGCCTTCTTCGACCGCGACGAGGCCGGCCTTTCCGCGCTTCTCGCCGAGGGCTACCTCGCACCGGGAGATCCCAGCCAGCGTTTCGTCACCGAGCATTTCGCCCACGCCGGAGCCGAAACCGGCATCGACCGCGCGCTGCGGCTCGACACGATGGTGATGTTGGTCGATGACCCGGTCAAGCGGGTCGACAACATGACGATGGCCTGGGGGTTGGAGGGCCGCGTTCCGTTCCTCGACCACGAATTGGTCGAGCTCGCGGCCACCTGCCCTCCGGAGCTGAAGGTCGCCCACGGTGGCAAGGGTGTGCTCAAAGAGGCTGCGCGACGGGTTATTCCGTCCGAAGTCATCGACCGTCCCAAAGGCTATTTCCCGGTTCCCGCGCTGACCCACCTCGAAGGGCCGTACCTCGATATGGTCCGCGATGCTCTCTACGCGCCGGTCGCCAAAGAGCGGGGGCTGTTCGACATCGACGCGGTCGACGCCCTGTTGGCCGACCCCAATGGACGGCTGACGCCGCTACGCGGTAACGAGCTCTGGCAGATCGCCTTGCTCGAGCTTTGGTTACAACGTCATGGTGTGACCGGGCCGGCAGCATGACCGCCATCGGTCCTCCAGCGGACCACCCAGAAGCGATCACGCTCGGGCTCCACGACGCGTCGCCGCCGCACATGGTCGACGCGATGGCCAAAGACGTTGAGCTTGAATTAGGTTGGGGCCGTCTCATCTTCGGTCAGACTTTCGCCGATGCCGGCACGCTGGCCGAGGCGCTTCGGCGGGAAGCGCCGGGCCGGCGTGACATCTGCATCTATGCCCGCGAGTCCCAAGTCGTAGTTGCCGGAGCGCCTTCCGAACTTTTCATCGACCCCAGCCATACTTATCGGCTGCGCTTCGCCGACACCTCTGACGAGGACGAGTCGGTGGCGTCGCCAATGGGTGTCACCGTGCGCGCGCTCAACGACTCGTCCGACGCAGACTCCATGAACCGTGTGTACGTTCGCTGTGGAATGGTTCCGGCGCCAGTCGATACGATCTGGAACAACAATCTGCATCAGCCCGCCGTCACCTACCTGCTCGCAGTACGCGACGACGACGGCGCCGTCGTAGGCACGGTGACCGGTGTCGACCACGAGGTGCTGTTCTCTGATCCTGAGCGCGGCTCGAGTTTATGGACATTGGCGGTCGATCCGGCTGCCGGGATCCCGGGAATAGGCATCGCCTTGACTCGAAAGTTGGCCGCGCACTTCCGTCGTGCGGCTCGCGCCTACATGGATCTGTCGGTTACCCATGACAATGCGGCCGCGATCCGGCTGTACGAGAAGCTGGGTTTCCGCCGCGTCCCGGTGTTGGTGATCAAGCGGAAAAACGCGATCAACCAGCCGTTGTTCAGCCCGCCGCCAGAGACCGTCGACGACCTCAATCCGTATGCGCGAGTCATCGCCGACGAGGCAGTGCGTCGCGGCATCTGGGTGGAGGTGCTCGACGCCGAAACCGGCGAGATGCGTCTCAGCCACGGCGGTCGCAGCGTGATCACCCGAGAATCGCTGTCGGAGTTCACCTCCGCGGTCGCGGCGTGCCGTTGCGACGACAAAAGACTGACCCGTCGGCTGGTTTCGGACGCGGGCATTATCGTGCCGCGCGCTCGCCTGGCGACCTTCGACGACGACGACTACGCGTTTTTGCAGGAGGTCGGCGAGGTTGTCGTCAAACCCACTCGAGGAGAGCAAGGCAAGGGCATCACGGTCGGTGTTACCGCTGAGAACGGGCCCAGCGACCTCACCGCAGCAGTGGCTCGGGCGCGCGAGCAATACCCCGAGGTGCTGATCGAGCAGCGTGTTTTCGGTGATGACCTTCGGCTCGTGGTGATCGACGGTCGGGTTGTCGCCGCGGCGTTGCGGCGGCCGCCCGAGGTCATCGGTACCGGCGAGCACACTGTGCGAGACTTGATTGTGGCAGCCAGTCGACGGCGCTCGGCAGCCACTGGTGGTGAGTCGACAATCCCGCTGGACGCTGTCACCGAGGCGACGGTCGTCGAAGGCGGCTGGCAGCTAAATGATGTTCTGCCCCAAGGTAATCGGTTACGAGTTCGCCACACTGCCAACCTGCATCAGGGCGGCACGATCCACGATGTCACCCCTGACGTGAATCCTGAGTTGTGCCGGGTCGCCGTGACGGCCGCCGAGGCGATCGGTATCCCAGTGACCGGCATCGACCTGCTCGTCCCCGATGTCACTGGCGAGGAGTACGCCTTTATCGAAGCCAACGAGCGACCGGGTCTGGCCAACCACGAACCACAACCCACCGCAGCGGCTTTCATCGACTACCTATTTCCCGGTCAGCCCGGTCAGCCGTTGGCCTGGACTCCCGACGAATCGCCGCGCGTGCCTGATGATTCGGTCGTCAGATAGAGCGTGCCGCGTCAGGTCTGTGTGCAGGTCGGGATGACCACGATCTGCCACGGCGTGCCGAACGGGCCGATAACCTGTTCCTCATGCTCGAAGGGGCAATGCTGCTGTGGTGGATCCTCACGATTCCGTCGTTCCTGTTCGTCGTCATTGACATCTGGCGGACCACCCCCGAGTCAGCGGTCCTCAAGTGGGCCTTCGTAATCCTCACCGCGTTCACCGGACCGCTTGGGGCATTCTTCTACGTGCTCGGCTGTCGGGAACCGTTGCGGGGCAACCACGAACAATATGTCGCGGCCCGTTGGCGCCAAGTGCTCGGCTCGACGATGCATTGCGTCGCCGGTGACGGGATAGGCATCGTCGTGGGGGCAGCGATCGGCGGTGTACTGGCGATGTCTTTTTGGCCGGACTTTCTGCTCGAGTACCTGCTGGGTTTCGGGTTCGGATGGGCCTTCTTCCAGGCCTTCGCGATGCGCGACGCAGCAGGCGGGTCATATACGAAGTCTCTGAAGATGACGTTCCTGCCTGAGTTGCTATCAATGAACCTGCTCATGACGGGGATGATCATCACGTCCCGCTTCGCAATGCGAAGCACGGCCGGGGCTGACGATCCGCTGCGCCCTCAGTTCTGGTTCATCATGTCGATGGCGCTGATTATCGGATTCGTGTGTGCTTACCCGATCAACTGGTGGCTCGTCAGCAACCACATGAAGCACGGCATGATGACGGTTCGCGCCGAGCCTGCACCGGAAGCACACTCGATGGGTGCGATGTCGGCTGAATTGTCAGCGGGCTTGGGCCCACATCAGCCCAGCACTGGCGTGAAGACCGCGATGACCTTGCTCACTTTCGCCGTTCTTGGCGCCGCGCTCGCCATCGTCGTGCGATTCGCCATGTGAGCTACCGCCGCAGTCAGTGCCGAGTCACCACGGTGACGGTAGGCCCGCGCGAATCCGGGCGACCTCGGAGCGGGCAAAGCGCACCCGGTCGGTGTCGGCACCGCGCGCCGCGGCCAACTCGTCGGCGAGCGCATAGGCGGCATTGAGAATGTAGCGGGCACGCCT
>Ga0302326_10019918_pt1 | contig 13828 bp, 8 predicted proteins | sample Palsa_T0_3_FD_202264 | JGI IMG/M metagenome (GOLD analysis project Ga0302326, IMG submission 202264) | Peat permafrost microbial communities from Stordalen Mire near Abisko, Sweden - Palsa_T0_3 | ecosystem: Environmental > Terrestrial > Soil > Palsa > Peat permafrost | place: Sweden: Abisko... | reverse complement strand
GCCGTATAATCCCACTTTTCGTCGCCGGGCGGCAGCCAGCGCGGTTCGCCCGATTGTCCCGAATACTCGATAGCAATGCCCATGCCGCGCTCGCGATCGCGATCGTCGGCCGCGCCCAGTATCCACACGCCGGGTTGATTCATTTCCACGATCGCATCGATGCGCTCGGCCGGGCCGAGTTCCAGCGCTTGCACCTCCTTTGGAACCGCCACCGGATTGCCGTCCATCGCCACTACCCGAAACTTGTGCCCGGCGACGGCGATGCGGCGGGTAATGGTCGCGCTGGCATTCAAGATTCTAAGCAAGACGCGCTGTCCTTGTTTCACCCGGATCGGCTCGCCGTGCCCTAACGCGCGATCGTTCACCGAGAACAACTCGTAGGCGACATCCAGCGAGTCGTCCCCCTCGCCGCCGCTCGACATGTACGGGTTCCACTCCTTGAGCGCGAGAAATATCTCCTGATCGTAATTGCCGGGCTCACTCGGTGGCTCGATGTAGATAAATCCGAATTGTCCCGTGTAAGTAGCGCGTTTCAGATTCCGTCCGGCCATGACGTGTGTGTGATACCAGCGCGTGCCGCTCGGCTGCGGCGTGAATGTGTACCGCGCCGACGCGTGCGCCGCAATCATGGGCGTGCCTTCTTCCATGGCGCCATCCACCGCGGAAGGGATTTGTAATCCGTGCCAGTGAACGATTTCGGCGTCGCCGGTGTCGTTGAAGACTTCGATGGTGACGGGCCGGCCCTGCTTCATCCGCAGCAGCGGCCCGGGGATGGACCCGTTGTAGGCGATGGTCTTGATTACCTTGCGCGGCGCGATTTCGAAGCTCATCGGCGCGATGTGAAGGGTCAAGTCGGGCTTGGAGGTTGGCGCCTGCGCGCGCAGCAGATTGACCGGAACCGCGGCTGCGCCGAGTGACGCCAGAAAATGCCGGCGATGCATCTGGTCCAATGGTATCGTTGCCTCGTTAGCGCTTGATTGCCGCCTGCCAGTTGAGAACAACCGTAATGGGCCGGCTGGCCCCGCCTTTACTTGTCAGCACCAGGAATCGCTGGCCGTCCGCGCTCGGCTCGTATGCCCATACCCCGAGAAATGTGGGATAAATCGGATCGAGGTTAAAGAGCGCTGTCGAAGCGCTCGCCTCCACCGTCTCGCCGATCTTTACCGGCATGGACATGAGCTTGTTGTCCGCCGAAATATAGAACAATTCTTTCCCGTCCCGCCGCCACCTGGGCTGAACTCCTCCGGCGCTGGAAACTTGAAAGTTCGTTCCGCTCGCCGGGATCGATTGTATATAAACTTGAGGGGGTCCGGATTCATTCGACGTATACGCCATCCAGCGGCCATCCGGCGAGAATTGAGCGTCGCTTTCATCGAATGGCGTTTGCAGGTACGGGACCGGTTTGTGTTCTCCCTCCAAAGGTAGCAGCCATAAATCGGTGCCTGTTTTGCCCCCGGTCTGCATGAAGACCAGCGATTTCCCATCTCGAGACCAGTCCTGTGGGCGAACATTAAGTCCGCCCGAGAGCAACAGATCTTCCTTGCCGGATCCATTGGCCGGTTTCCGATAGATCGAAGTATTATCGGCCTGGAAGACGATATGGCCGCCGTCGGGAGACCACACTCCGTCCGTCGAGCTGCCCGGACGAAAGGTGAAGCGAGTTGGGACTCCGCGAGCAACATCGAGAATCCAGAGATCCGCGCCGTCGCCTCTCTGGACGCGGACGCTCATGGCGACTTGCTTTCCGTCGGGCGAAAGCGCCTGGGTTAAAATGTCGGCGGGTTGTCCAACGGCCGTACGCTTACCATTGCGATCCACCCATTCCAGATCTCCAGACCGACGACCAGTACCACCGTTGCTATAAGCCAGGACTCCATTCCCAGACACCGAAAATGACGCGTAGTCCGTATTTCCTACAATGCCCACTTGCTCGGCAACCGGAAACGCGTCGCCGGAAGTGCGGACCGCGCCTGCATCGAAAGGCGCGGCCATCAACGTACCCTCGCGACGGAACAATAGCAGTCCCATACTAACCGAGGAACTTGAGGCTACAAACGCGGCGCTCGATTCGTCGGCCAGCACGCGCACGGGCGGCGAGCCATCTAAGGATCCAGCGTAGAGACCACTCGTTCCGGGCCGGGAGTTCGCGATCTCGAATAGGAAGCGCTTTCCATCGGGCAAAAATATCGGGTAACGTTGCAACTCGCTCGGGACACCGAGCTTCGTCACAGGAGATGGCGTTCCCCCCGCGGCCGAGACGCGCTCCAGAGGGAGTCCCAGACCGGGCGAGAACACGATCACTCCATCTTGGTTCCATGTGCCGCCGCGGCCGCCCGACGCGTCGCACACAGTTTGCGCCGGTCCTCCCGACAGAGCGACTTTTTTGAGCTTGCCTGAAATGAAGAACCCAATAGATGCGCTATCCGGTGACCAGAACAAGTAGGTGGCATCGTCGGTTCCAGGCACTGGTTGAGCAGTCAGGGAATCGATCGGACGAACCCAGAGCCGCCTGCGTCCGCCTTCACTTGCGGTGAATGCCAGCGTGCGGCCATCCGGCGAAAGTTCGAAAATGGAGTTTGTCGTTTCTTCCGGCGGTGCAATCTGAAATCGCATGACACGCTGCGGCGGAGGCGTCTCACGAAAATGAATCACCGCCAGCGCGATGGCCGCAAGAACAAACAGCCCGGCGATGGCCCAAGCCGCCTTCGCACTCTTTCCCGATGAAGCGGGAGCGGCAGCAATCGGTGGAGAAGGCGGCTCCTGGCCCACACGCTCGATAATGACGCGCGCTTCTCCGATGTCGCGCAGCCGGTTCTTGACGTTGCGGTCCAGGCACCGCTCCACCAGATTGCGGATAGACGGCGGCGTATTCCGCGGCAGGTTTCCGAAATCGATGGGCGCGCGCAAAACGTCGGCCAGCCTGTGTGAAACCGTTTCGCCGTCGAATAATCGCTGGCCGCTCAGCATTTCGTACAAAACCACGCCGTAGGCCCAGATATCGGCTCGCTTGTCCACGGGTTTGCCGGCCGCCTGCTCGGGGGCCATGTAACCCGCCGTGCCCATGATAAAGCCGGCCTGCGTGGCGGCCATCATGGTGAAGGTCGGCGAATTGTGCGGATCGGACCCTGCGCCATCGCGGTTTGGTATCGCGGCCAGGCCGAAATCGAGAACCTTCACCACGCCCGCGGGCGTGATCATTACGTTGGCCGGCTTCAGGTCGCGATGGACAACGCCTTTTTCGTGCGCCGCTTCCAAAGCCTCGGCGATCTGACGGGCGTAGTTCAGCGCGGTTTCAAGCGCCAGCGGCGCCTTCTCGGCCTGGGCCAGAGTGTCGCCCGGGACCAATTCCATCACCAGGGCGCGGACTTCGCTCGACTCCTCCACGCCATAAATCTGCGCGATGTTGGGATGATTCAGCGACGCCAGCACCTTCGCTTCGCGCTCGAAACGGGCCAGCCGTTCCGGATCGTGCGCCAGCGCATCGGGCAGAATTTTGATCGCCACCTCGCGATCGAGCTTGGTGTCCCGGCCGCGGTACACTTCTCCCATTCCGCCCGCGCCGAGTGGAGCGACGATATCATAGGGGCCGAGATGCGCGCCGCTGGCGAGAGACATGGGGGAATGACGATTCTATCGCACTCGCGCGGCCGCACGGGCTTTGCTTTTTCTGCCGTGTGCCTCCGCCTTGCTATCCTGAAGTTTCGTGCCCCGCATCTTCCTTACCCTCATTTTTGCCCTTCCGCTGGCCGCCGCCTCCGCTCCTTCGCTCCTCGATATCCTGGGCGACGAACTGCAGCGCAATTTCACCATCCTGAAACAAGACGGCGATCCGCCGCCTTATTACATGGATTACACGGTCACCGATGAAGAGAGCCAGTCCCTTTCCGCTACCCTCGGCACTGTCGATTCCCGCAACAAGGAACGTCTGCGCTATTTCGATATCACGCTGCGCGTCGGCGCGCCTCAGTTGGACAACTACCATGCGGTGAACGGGGCCAGGGGGCGGTTTACGCGCGGCGAGGTTGTTCCGCGGGACGACGTGCCCGATGCCATCCGGCGTAAAGTGTGGCTGGATACCGACCGGGCCTACAAGCTGGCGGCGCAGCGGCTGATCGAAATCAAGTCCAACCAGGAAGTGAAGGTCAAGGACGCCGATAGCTCGGCCGATTTTTCGAGCGAGCCGCCGGCCATGTACCAGGAGCCGCCGCCTCCCATCGGAAACATCGACGAGCAATGGGCGGAGCGCGCGCGGAAGTGGTCCGCCCAAGTGTCCGACTTTCCCGATGTGCTTTACTCCAACGTCAACATGTCGGCCGAAAGATTATCCAAGTACATGGTGAGCACAGAGGGCACGCGCCTGCTTCACGGGCGCAACTTCGTGAGCTTGTCCATTGTGGCGCGCGGGAAAGCTACCGACGGAATGGATTTGATCGCGCTCCAGGATTTCCAGGCGGCCGATCTGGCGCATTTGCCGCCGCCGGCGGAGATCGACGCCGCGGCTAAACGGGTGGGACATAATCTGACGGATTTGGTCCAGGCGCCGGCCGTCGAGCCCTTCGTCGGCCCCGCTATCCTCTCCGGCAAAGCGGCGGCCGTTTTCTTCCACGAGATTTTTGGGCACCGCATTGAGGGACATCGGCAGAAGGACGAAGCCGAAGGCCAGACGTTCACCAAAGCAGTTGGCACGGCGGTGTTGCCCACTTTTCTTTCGGTGGTGTTCGATCCCACGCGCAGGACTCTCGACGGCATCGATCTGAACGGCTACTACACCTATGACGACGAGGGCGTGAAGGCCCGTCCGGTCACCGTGGTGGAAAACGGGATACTCAAGACGTTCCTGATGTCGCGCTCGCCCATCGACGGCGTGGATCATTCCAACGGGCACGGGCGGCGGCAGCCTGGGTTGGAAGTTGTGTCGCGGCAATCGAACCTGATTGTGGAATCGAAGAAGCAGGTTTCTGAACCAGCGCTGCGCGATATGTTGATTGCCGAGATCAAGCGCCAGAACAAGCCGTATGGATTGTTTTTCGACGAGATCACGGGCGGATACACCACCACCCAGCGCCGCGGCCTGCAGGCGTTTACCGTGATCCCGCTGATGGTCTATCGCGTTTACGCCGACGGCCGCCCGGATGAACTGGTGCGCGGAGTAGACATTGTGGGAACGCCGCTGGCTAGTTTCGCGAAGATCCTCGCAACCTCCGATAAGCCGCAAGTGTTTAATGGCTACTGCGGCGCTGAATCGGGACAAGTGCCCGTGTCGGCCAGCTCGCCCGCGATTTTGGTTTCCGAGATCGAAATTCAGAAGAAACAGCATTCGCAGGATCGCCCGCCGTTTCTGGGGCGTCCCATCGATGTTGGGGTTTCGCAGTGAAGCAGCTGTTAGCCATTTGCCCGTGGCTATTGGCCGGAGCGGCGCTTGCTCAGAACACCACCGCTCAACAGTCCAATGGCCAACAGCCCACCGCCAACAGCGATCCGCTGCTGCGCGCCATGAAGGACGAGATCAAGCGCGTGTCGGAGCTGGTCCGTCTCCGCCTGAGTCTCGATCCGCCCTACTACACCGAATATCGCGTAGAGGACACCGCCGCCCACTCGATCACCGCGTCCTTGGGCGCTCTGGTAGCGGAGCACGACGAAGCTTTTCGGATCCCTACGGTTGAAATGCGCGTGGGAACCGTCAACTTCGATAATACCGATCACGTTTATTCGGAGGCCTACGGCGGCAATCGCTACGACCCGGGGCGTCTCCCGCTGGACAACGATTATCTGGCTTTCCGCCAAGTATTCTGGCTGGCCAGCGATCGGGCCTTTAAAACCGCCGTGGATGCCATTGGACGAAAGCGGTCGTCGCTCAAGAACATGAGCCAAACCGGCGCGCTGCCCGATTTTTCCCCGGCGCCCGCCGCGCGATTGATTTTGCCCATGGAGCGCAAGCCTTTCGATTCCGAGTCCTGGAAGAGTGAAGTGATTCGTCTGTCCGCGCTCTTGGACGCATACCCGAAAGTGTTGAGTTCGGGCGTCGAGATAAGCAGCTCGCAATCTACCAACTACATCGTCACTTCGGAAGGCACCGAACTGCGGACTCCCGAAGACATGGCTTACGTCAGGATGGCGGGGCATGGCCTGGCGCCGGATGGCACGGAGGTGCGAGACGGGCAGATTTTTCAAGCCTTCAGCGCGGACGGCCTTCCGTCCGAAGACGTCCTGACACGCGCAGCGAAGGGTTTGGGCGAACATGTCAGCGCGCTCAGCCAGGCTCCCGTCGGCGAAGCGTACGACGGCCCGGTGCTGTTTGAGGCGTCCGCGGCCGCCCAGTTGTTCGGCCAGTTGCTGGGCGACAACCTGAAGGTCACGCGAAAGCCGATCAGCGATCCCGGGCGGCCCTCCCGGCATTCGCCCAGCGAACTGGAGAGCAAGATCGGCTCCCGCATTCTGCCGGAATGGATGGACGTGGTGGATGATCCCACCCAGACGCAATATCGCGGCCACACGCTGCTGGGCCATTACCTTTACGACATGCAGGGCGTGGCTCCGCAGCCGGTGACCCTGGTGGAAAAGGGCGTGCTCAAGAGTTTTCTTTTGACGCGCACGCCGGTGTTCAAGGACTACCCGGGTTCCAACGGCCGGGCGCGCATGTCCGGCTCATACGGCGCGCGCTCGCCCGGCTTTGGCAATCTCTTTATACGGGCGTCTCAGACCACGCCCGCGGCCGACATGAAGAAGAAGCTCATCGATATGTGCCGCGACGGCAACAAGCCTTACGGAATCCTGGTTCGGAAGCTGGATTTTCCCTCCACCGGGTCCATTGATGAACTGGAAAAAGTGGCCCAGGCATCCGGTGGATCGCATCCCGTGGTTCCTCCGCTGCTGGCTTACAAAGTTTATCCCGACGGCCGGGAAGAGCTGGTGCGCGGTCTTTTGTTCCAAGGCGTCTCCACCCGATCTTTCAAAGATATTGTGGCGGCGTCGGACGAAAACTACGTTTTCGATCTGATCGATTCCAACGCTCCCTTCGCGCTGGTGGGCGCCGGAACCTTCACCAGCACAGCGGCGGTGATTGCGCCGGCCGTGCTTTTTGAAGAGCTGGATTTGGAGCCGGCCAAACGGGAAGAAACTCCGAAACCGCCTATCGTTCCGCCGCCAACGTTGACGAGCCAAACCCCGACACCGCTTGCTCACGCGCCACCCGTCCGGCGTTCTTCGAGTCGATGTTCTCCAGTGCACGACTTCCGCTCGTCTCCGGGTGTGCTGCTGGCGCGCGGCTCAGTAACGCCGGGGAGCGGACCGCTTGCTCACGCGCCACCCGTCCGGCGTTCTTCGAGTCGATGTTCTCCAGTGCACGACTTCCGCTCGTCTCCGGGTGTGCTGCTGGCGCGCGGCTCAGTAACGCCGTCGGGGAGCGGAAGCTAGCCAACATGGGCTTGCTGTTTCGCGCAATTTTTCGCGAGGTTGCCAAGAGCGCGATATTCGGCGCTGCGCTCTTTACGTTCGTACTATTTTTGCAGCGCGTCGGCAAGCTTTTCGAAATCCTGGTTCGCAGCTCGGCGCCGCCGTCCACTGTCGCGCATCTGTTCGTGCTGGCCGTTCCCTTCACCCTGTCGTTCACTATGCCTCTCGGCGTGCTGTGCGGCGTTCTCATCGCCCTCAGCCGCATGTCGAGCGACGGCGAGATCATCGCCATGCGCGCGGCCGGAGTTCCCAGCCGCAGAGTAATCGCGCCCGTGTTGTTGTTGGCCACGCTCGCGATGTTGCTCACCTTCAGCGCTTCGCTCTGGCTGACACCCTGGGCCACTTGGAGAACATACAAGGTTCTGAATCAGCTGTCGGCCGCCGAGCTCACTTCCGAAGTGCAGTCGCAGGTCTTCAATGAAGACTTTCCCAATCGGATTCTCTATATCAGCGATGTGACCGCCGGCGCGCCGAATCGCTGGCGAAATGTATTCATCGCCGACACTACTCCGGTTGACGAACAGAAGAAAACCGATCACGACCGCGGCGACGGGCCCACGGTCACCGTGGCCGCCCACGCCATCGCCGTGCCGGATGTGCCGCACAACCAGATCCAGCTTACTCTGCAGGACGGCGCCACCTACGATGTCGGGAAGGATGTAGCGGATTACTACGCCACGTCTGCGCCAACCGGAGCGCAGATTCTCGATGCCACCAAGCCGAATGAAGTGCACGCCAAAGGCTATACCGAAATCGACACCCTTCCGCTTTACCGCCTGTCCTATCACGACAAAACGCTCGATCGCGACAACTTGATCCAGGCCCGTATCGAGTTGCACCGGCGGCTGGCGTTGCCTCCGGCCTGTTTCCTGCTGGCTCTGATCGGAATTCCGCTCGGCGTCTCTTCGCGCAAGGGCGGCAAATCGGGCGCCTTCGTGATCACGGTGGCGCTGGCCTTCGTCTACTGGATGGGGCTGATCGCCGGCCAACGGCTGGGCCAGACAGGAAAGCTTCCGGTGGGCATCGCGATGTGGATTCCCAACGCAATTTTCGCCGTAGTTGGGGTGTTCCTGCTGACCCGCATGGAGCGGCCCGGCGATCGCGACCTGATTGGCGCCATTACCGGATGGTTTGACGCGGCGTGGACCGGTCTGCGCGGAAAATTGCCCGCGGCCGCAGCTCAAGTGCGCTCGCGCAGCCGGGGCTGGCAATTGTTCGTGGTCCCGCAAGTGGTGGACCGTTACGTACTGCAAAGCTTCTTCTTCTGGTTCGCGCTGCTGCTCACCGGCTTCGTGCTCATGACGCACGTCTATGAGTTTTTCGATCTTTTGAGCGACATCGTCAAAAACAACATCGCGATGACGCGCGTACTTACGTACCTCTTCTTCCGGACACCGGAGCTTATTTTCGAGCTTGCGCCCATGAGCGTTCTGGTGGCCGTTCTGATCACTTTCGGCATTCTCACCAAGCACAACGAGATCACCGCCATGAAAGCCAGCGGCGTCAGCCTGTACCGTCTGGCGGTGCCGGTGTTGGCTACGGCGCTGCTGATGAGCGGCGGCCTGTTCGCCTTCGCGCACTATTATGTGCCGGACGCCAACCGCAAACAGGACGCCATTCGTAAAGAGATCAAAGGGAAACCGGTGCAGACCTATTTGCATCCGGACCGCCATTGGGTGTTCGACCCGGGATCCAACAACAATCCCAAGGTCTTCTATTTTAATTATATTGACGGTGCGGAAAAACTGATGGTGCGGCCGCAGGTGTTCGAGCTCGATCCCGCGAATTTTCGCATCCACAAACACATCTCCGCCGAAAAGGCGCGCTGGGAGCCGACGCTCGACACCTGGGTTTTCGAGAACGGCTGGAGCAGGGAGGATCCCGGCGGCCGGCGCGAAAAATTCAACAACTTCAGCGGACAGGCCGCCACCTTTATGGAGCTGGACGAACGGCCCGATTACTTCCTGCAAGAGGTGCTGCAGGACCAGCAGATGAATTACCAGCAGCTGGCGGCGTACATTCGTGAGTTGCAGCGCAGCGGCATCGACACTATTACCTTGCAGGTGAGCTTTTACCGCAAGTTTGCGCTTCCGCTCTTCGCGCTGGTGATGGCGCTGATCTCCGTACCGTTCGCCTTTCTCGCGGGCAACAAGGGCGCCATGGCCGGCGTCGGCGTCAGCTTTACTATCGCCATCGCCTACTGGACCCTGGGCAAGCTCTTCGAGCAGCTGGGGGACGTGAATCTGCTGCCGGCCGCGCTGGCGGCCTGGTCGCCGGACGTAATATTCGCGATGGCGGGCATGTACTTCTTCACGCGCATGCGCACATAGCAGAGACTTGCTTGCCGAGCCACGACCGTACACGGAACGCCTTTATTTTGAGGAAGTGAGCGCCGAAGCGTCTTGTGCTACTTTAATTTTCTCCCGCGCGGTCGCAGGCAGCGCAGGCTCCCGAGGCATAATTCAAATTCTAATATTCGCTGTGCGCAGCCGATGTTATACTGTAAAAAGTTGTAGAGTTGGCGGTGAATTTACGGTGGCGCGCGGTTTAGCACGAGTTGGAAGCTTCGGCCTTCTTGCATCTCTAATTCCGCTTGTTGGGTTGATGCTCGCCCTGCCCGCCGCCAGTTCGGCCGACGACGACAAACCTTCCGTCACTCCCCCGGGCTCCAAAGCTTCTGGCTCAAACACTCCGGCAGCGGTTCTCGAACAGCGCGCCGGCAGCATCCGGGTGGACACCACCCTGGTCCAGATCAATGTGACGGTCACCGATCCCCTGAATCGCTTCGTCACCGGTCTCGAAAAGGAGCACTTCCGTCTCTTCGAGGATAAGATCGAACAGAAGATCCGGGACTTCTCGAGCGAAGATGCGCCGCTTTCCATCGGGCTGGTTTTCGATACCAGCGGCAGCATGGGGCCCAAGCTGCAAAAGTCCCGGCAGGCCGCGGTGCAGTTCTTCAAGACCGCCAATCCGGAGGATGAATTCTTCCTGGTTGAGTTTAACGACCGGCCGGAGCTGGTGGTTCCCTTTACCGCCGATACCGAAGACATTCAGAACCGTCTGGAATTTGCGCAGTCCAAAGGGAAAACCGCGCTGCTGGACGGCGTCTACATGGCGATGAATCAGATGAAGAAGGCGCGCAACCCTCGCAAAGCCATTCTGATCATCTCCGACGGCGGCGACAACAACAGCCGTTATACTGAAAGCGAGATCAAAAACGCGGTTCGCGAGGCCGACGTGCAGATCTATGGAATCGGCATCTTCGAGCCCATTGGATCGCGCGGACGGACTCCCGAAGAGCAGATGGGCCCCGGCCTGTTGAGTGAAGTTGCCGAGCTGACGGGCGGCCGCAGTTATAATGTGGAGAACCTGAACGAACTTGCCGACATCGCAGCAAAAATTGGAATCGAACTTCGCAATCAGTACGTGCTCTACTACTCCTCCAGCAATCAGGCGCGGGACGGCAAGTATCGTCACGTCACCGTCAAGCTGGTTCAGCCGCGCGGCCTTCCTCCGCTCAAGGCGTTTTTTCGCCTCGGGTACTATGCGCCTTCTCAGTAGTTCCGCTGCCCTGTCCCTGCTGGCCTCCGTTTGCTTTGTCGGGGCCCAAACCCCGTCCTCTTCCTCCGTCACTCCCGAAGACCCCACCTTCACCGCGGACAGCCGTCTGGTGGTGCTGCCGGTGAGCGTCTTAAACAAGGACGGCAAGCTGGTCACCGATCTGCAGCAGAAGGCTTTCAAGGTTTTCGAGAACGGCGTCGAGCAGCCCATTAAGATCTTCCGCCGCGAGGACGTGCCCATTTCCCTCGGCATCATCATCGACAATAGCGGCAGCATGCGCGAAAAGCGCCAGAAGGTGGAGGCAGCTTCGCTCGATTTGGTCAGAGCCTCTAATCCCCAGGACGAGGTCTTCATCGTCAACTTCAACGACGACCCTTTTCTGGACGTTCCGCTGACCAGCGACATCAAGAAAATGGAGGAGGGCGTGGCGCGCATCGATTCCCGCGGCGGCACCGCCATGCGCGAAGCCATCGATTCTTCGATGACCTATCTGAAGAAGGAAGGCCATCGGCAGAAGAAGGTTCTGCTGGTGATCACCGACGGCAACGATAACGCCAGCACCATCAGTCTGGAAAAACTGGTGAGCCGCGCCCAGCAGAATGAAGTGATGGTGTACTCCATCGGTTTGCTGAACGAGGAAGAGCGCCGCGAAGCACGGCTGGCCAAGCGCGCTCTGGATACCATCAGCCGCGAGTCCGGCGGCGTCGCTTTTTATCCCAAGGGACCGGGCGACGTGGACGCCATCGCGCTGCAGGTGGCGCACGAAATCCGCAATCAGTACACCATCGCTTACTCACCCACGGTGCAGGCTATGGACGGCAGCTTCCGCCAGATCAAAGTCACCGTCAACGGTCCGGGGCATACTTTGGTGCGCACCCGCACCGGCTACTACGCAACTCCCGATTCGTCGTCCAAGAAAACCCTGAGCCAGCTGCACTGATGCTCGAATTGAAGTGATGCTCGAATTGAAGTGATGCTCGAACTGAAGTGATGCTGAGCTTCCCGTGGAGCGCCGCTGCTTTCTTGTGGTGTGCCACCCGCGGCTATCGATTTTGCCCCTGGCGCAGCCCCTATCTGCGCTGGCGAATCGAAACCTATTGGGGCGTTCCGGCGGAGCAGATCGGCTCTGGCGATTTCTGGCGTTTCCTCTGGCGGCATCGCCACGACCTGAGGCGCTTTCTGGCCTGGGCGGCGCGCATGCGGTAGAGAGCCTGGAAGCCAGCCTTACTTGCCCGGGGGGACCGGGGGACCGGCCGGCGGATTGCCACCCGGCACTTCTTTGCCGAAATACGCGTCGTTCAGCGATACGGCGGTGTGCGCTTTGATCTGGTCCAGATCTTCTTTCGCCAGCTTCGGCTTCAGCTCTTTTTCGATTTGCGGCTTAGCCTCGTCAAAGGTCTTGGAGGTCCGCGAGGCGATCTTGATTATGTGATAGCCGAAGGGAGTTTTCACCGGCTCGCTCACCTCGCCCACCGGCAAAGAGAACGCTGCCTGGTCGAACGGCCCCACCATCTGGCCGTGCTTGAAGGAGCCCAACTCACCGCCCTTCGCGGCAGAACCCGTATCATCCGATTCGGCCTTCGCCAGCGTGGCGAAATCGGCTCCCGCCAGGATTTTCTTGCGAATGTCCTCTGCTTTGGCCAGTGCTTCCTCGGGCGAGAGATCCTTCTCCCCCGTCTTCAATGGAACCGACGATCCTTTAAACCGGATCAGGATGTGGCTGCCCTTCGCTTCTTCGAATTCGCCTTTGTTGGCGTCGTAGTACGCGCGGAGATCGAGCTCGGTGAAGTGGGTATCGTCGCCGATCCGCTTGGCCAGGGCGTTGGCCAGATAGCTGTCGCCCTGGATGGACATCATCTGCTTCACTTCCGCACTTTCATCCAGCTTGCGCTTGCGGGCTTCCTGCGCCATGGTTTCCAATTCGGCGTACTGCTGCGCCACCTGCCGTTTCGCGGCGGGCGTGGCGGCCGGCCGGCCGTTTTGCGCCAGGGCCGACAACAGCACTTCGAATTGAGCGCGTGTCATGGTCTGGCTTCCGATGGTGAGTACCACCGTGTCGGGCGCGAGATTACTCTCGGGAGCGGCTACTTGAGCCAGCGCTGGAGGAGCCGGAGCTGGGGGTTTCGGGGCGGCGGCGGGAGCTGGCTGCTGCGCGATAGCGGCGGCGGCGAGGCTGGAAAGGGCCAATACACGGGCAAATGCAATTAATCTCATGGATACCTCTATTGTACCCGGTTGCCTTTCCGGACGCTTGCTCTGGGTCCGCCGGACACCAAGTAAACTGGATCGATGCCGCTTTTCGGGGGAATTGAAGCCGGGGGATCCAAGTTCGTCTGCGCGGCCGGGGCCGGGCCCGAGGACGCTGAGTTTGCCGAGTTTCCCACCACCACTCCCCAGGAGACCATGGCGCGGGTGGTGGAGTTTTTTCACGCTCGCGAACCAGTGGCGGCCATTGGAATCGCCTCCTTCGGACCCATCGATCCGAATCCTGAATCGCCCACCTTCGGCTACATCACCGCGACGCCCAAGCGCTATTGGAGGAACTTCGATTTCGCCGGGACCATTCACCGCGCTCTGGGAACACCGGTCGCCTTCGACACCGACGTGAATGCCGCGGCCCTGGCCGAATCCCGCTGGGGCGCCGCGCGCGGCTTGCGCAGCTTCATATACGTCACGGTAGGCACAGGACTGGGTGGTGGCGCGCTTATCGATGGCCGCCTTTTGCACGGGCGGCTACATCCGGAGATGGGCCACATTCGCGTGCCGCATGATCGCGCGCGCGATCCGTTTCCAGGCAATTGTCCCTACCATGGCG
>Ga0302326_10019917_pt1 | contig 13828 bp, 10 predicted proteins | sample Palsa_T0_3_FD_202264 | JGI IMG/M metagenome (GOLD analysis project Ga0302326, IMG submission 202264) | Peat permafrost microbial communities from Stordalen Mire near Abisko, Sweden - Palsa_T0_3 | ecosystem: Environmental > Terrestrial > Soil > Palsa > Peat permafrost | place: Sweden: Abisko... | reverse complement strand
CCACGGCGCTGACTTCTTCAGCCTGACGGCCCACGACGGCGAGCAATTGCGCGGGCTTGAGCGGCAGGCAGGCGCGAATGACGTGCTCGACGAGAGAACGTCCACCGGCGCGATGAAGGACTTTGGCGAGATCGGAACGCATGCGCGTTCCTTTGCCGGCGGCCAGGATTACGATGACGGCGTCTTTTGCGGCCATGTTCGCGGTATTGTCGCTTTCCCGTGTGGGTTTGGCAATCGAAACAGGCGAAATCAGGTGGATTCGGGCTTATGCGGGAACGGAAGAGGAAGCGTGTACGGAGTCGGCGGGTTGGGTGGAGCTTTGGGCTTGGGTGGTTTCGGTCCAGAGAGTGTGGTCGGCGAGGAGGCGGGTGACGAGTTGGGTGTGCAGCGCGTGGCCTGCTTTGTGCGCGACGATGCGGGCCTTGAGCGGGCGGCCGACGAGAGCCAGGTCGCCGATCAGGTCGAGAGCTTTATGGCGGCCGAACTCATCGGGGAAGCGCAGCGGGCCGTTGAGGATGCTGTCCTTATCCAGGACGATGGCGTTTTCGATGGAGCCGCCGCGAATCAGGCCCATGGCCTGCAGGCCTGCGAAATCCTTCATGAAGCCAAAAGTGCGCGCGGGAGCGATTTCGCGACTGAAAGACTCGCGGTCCACGGTGATTTCGACTTCCTGCGGGCCGACGGCCGGGTGATCGTAATCCACGAAGCAGTGCACGCTGAATTCGTCGGCGGGATAGATGCCGATGCGGCGATCGCCGTCGGAAAATTCCAGCGGCTTGGTGACGCGTATATAGCGGCGCTGGCGGCGCAAAGTGCGCGTGCCGGCGCGAGCGAGAAGGTCGATATAGGGCTTTGACGAGCCGTCGAGGATGGGGAGTTCGAGCGCGTCGAGCTCGACGTAAACGTTGTCCACGCCGCAGGAGTAGAGCGCGGCGAGCACGTGCTCGGTGGTCGAGAGCAGCACGCCCTGCTTCATTAAGCTCGTGGCGTAGCTGACGCGGGCGACGTTGCGCACGTGCGCTTCGATTTCGAAATTGTCGAGATCCACGCGGCGGAAGACGATGCCAGTGTCTGCCGGAGCGGGCACGAAACGAAGATGGCTGGGAACAGCGGTGTGGAGTCCTACGCCATCAATTTCGACGGGGCGTTGGATAGTGAGCTGGTAGGGCATGAGAGCTAGGCGTCCATTATAGGGGCAAGTTGGTGACCTGTGCAAACCGATTTTATGTCTTTATAATCAGCATGTTACACAGAAGGTAACGGGAAATTTATTTCTCATGTTGTAAGAATACAACAGTTGGGCGCATAGGGGTGTGTGTCGAAATGGACAGGTCCGACCGAATTATGCGTGAGGATGCAAATCGGACGCTGGTTAGCGCGAGCAGTTTCGCTGGGGCTTGAGGATGACGAAGCCGAGAGCACCGGAAGTAAGGGCTGAAATCACCCAATATGCGGCCGGCTTGCCTTTGAACAAAATCGCTGCGGCGATGATGGCCAGGGCCCAGACGAGCGACCAAGCGATGGTGGAAGTTCCGGACTTCGGAGAGTCGGGCTGCATGTGAGCATCGTAACATGGTTTTGCGCTGGCTTGCGCCAAGGCAGCGGAGGCATTGGCGGGGGCGTCTGGCCGGGTTGTTTCGGGTGTTTCATCCGCGTAGAATGGGTTTTCGAAACCGCGAAAATGGCGACTCCGTTTACGATTCTTCCGAACGCTCCCACTCCGCCGCCGGCGGCGCATCCGCGGCCGGACTGGCTGAAGGTGCGATTCTTCGGCGGGTCGAACTACCAGGAGCTGAAGCGCATCATGCGCACGCTCGATTTGCACACGGTGTGCGAGAGCGCGCGTTGCCCGAACATGGGGGAATGCTGGGAGCACCGCACGGCTACGTTTATGATCCTGGGGAATATTTGCACGCGGGCGTGCGGATTCTGCGCGGTGCCGAGCGGAAAGCCGCTGGGCCCGCCGGAAGAAGACGAGCCGGAGCGTGTGGCGGAAGCGGTGGAGCGGATGGGGTTGCGCTACGCGGTGGTCACCTCGGTGAACCGCGACGACCAGGCGGACGGCGGAGCGGCTATTTTCGCGCGGACGATCACGGAAATCCGGCGGCGAGTGCCGGGATGCCGAGTGGAAGTGCTGATTCCGGATTTTCGCGGCGACTGGCAGGCGCTCGAAAAGGTGATTGGGGCGCGGCCGGACGTGCTGAACCATAATATGGAGACGGTGCCGCGATTGTATCGCGCGGTGCGCAAGGGCGCGGTGTATGAGAGGTCGCTCGAGCTGCTGCGGCGGACGCGCGAGCTGGCGCCGGATGTGCCGACGAAAACGGGAATGATGCTGGGGCTGGGCGAGACGCGCGAGGAGGTGTTGCGCGCGATGGAAGAAATCGCGGCGCAGGGCACGCACATTCTGACGCTGGGACAATATCTGCAGCCCACGCCGGAGCATTTGCCGATCGAGCGGTACGTGCATCCGGATGAATTCGCGGAATACAAGCTGCTGGGCGAGACGATGGGTTTCAAGCATGTGGAAGCAGGTCCGCTGGTTCGTTCCTCGTATCACGCCTTCGAACAAGAAGAATCCGCGCGGAGTTAGGCTTACCTAAGAGTGTCGAGGAAAGATTGCGCCATGGCACGAGTGCGTTCGGCGCAGCTTGGATCCGGGGGCGGAAGCTGGAGCACGGCCTGAAAATATTCCGCGGCCTTGGCGTTGCGGGACAATTCCGCGTTTAAATTGCCGAGCAAGAGCAGAAAAATCGGATTTTTGGGGTAGCGCTGGGCCAGAGGCTCGGCCACGGCGACCGCTTCGGCATATTGCAGGTCAAATGTGCGCAAATTTCTGGCGAGATAGAAGCGCGCGTCCACGCGCAGCAGCACGCCGCGATCGATTCCCACTTTCATTTGGCGGATGCCTTCGATTTTGTCTCCTCCGGGAATGCCCATAAAAAAGCGCAGCATCTTCACGATGGAGGAAAGGGAATCGACAAAATAATTGTAGAGGCCGAGGCCGGCGGTGGCGTCGGCCATATCGGGATCGAGCTCGAGGGCGCGAAGGAATTCGGTGCGCGCGGCGACACCGGCATGAGCCACGGCGCGATGTTCGTTGCGCAAGCCCAGCAGGCGGGCCTCGAGCGCGTGGCCCATGGCGGCGTAGAGGTGCATTTCGGCGGTGTCGGACCGGGCGACTTGGGCCTGGGCTAGTTGGATGACTTTATCGGCGAGCGCGAAATAGGCGTCATCCTCGGGGCGCCTGCCGCGCTTGGCGGCGTCCACCATGCCGTAGCGAATTTCGTAAGACGCGCAATAAATCTTCCACCATTGAGCCTCGGCTTCGAGGAGAAATCCCAGCGGAGAATCGGGCTGCGATTGCTGGAGATTTCGCGCGAGGGCGATGGCGGCTTGGGGGTCGCCTGCGTACATTTTGTCCAATGCTTGCACGGCTTCGGGAGGCAGGGTGAGGCTTCCGGCGCGGGCGGGAATGGCGCAGAGCGTGGCCAGGCAAACGCCGAGAAACGAAAGCGGGAGAAAAATCGCGGCGCGCGGGCGCGTCATTTCACTCTCTTGACCCAGCCGGCCAGCCAGGCGGAGGTAACGTACATCACGAAACATTCCAGGGCAAAGGGCGGAAAACCGAGAAAGCCGGGCGCGGGCATCTCGAAAATTTTCATGCGCTGAAACATGGGGAAAGTGTAGTGCCACTTGCCGCCGGCCCAATTGTTCCAAAATTCCCAGAGCCAGCCGCAAATCCAGCCGGAGAGGAAAAATCCGTAAAGACGGCGGCGAAAACCTTCGGAAAGATCGCCGAGGAAAGAGGGCAAATCGAGGCGGCGGTTGAGCGGGTCAAGCAAAAGCAGAAAGCCGATCCACACGAGAGCGAAAAGATATGCGGCGATGCGCTGGGGAATGACGAGCGGAAGAAGCAAACACACCAAGCCGCAAAAGATGAGCGCGTTTTCCGCGGCTCGCGAAATCTTCCAGGGCTCGGCGGGAAGGGGCGGGAGGAGAGCCTGCACGAGATCGGAAGTCTCGAAGATGGCGGGCGTGATGGTGGCGAAGGACCATATGTAGCCGAGATAGGCGGCGGGCCATTCGAGCGGAACGCCGACGTAGGTCCAATTGCGGAGACGCAGATTGTAGGCTTCGAAGATGAGCCACAGGGGAATGGAAAGCAGGGCCATGCGCGCGAGAGTGAGAGGCGCGTCGTGCAGGCGCGAACGATTGGTGAGAGCGAGGACGGCGGCGTCGGCGATGAGGATGTAGGCGCTCCAAGCGATGGGAGTGAAGAAGGTGGGGATGGGTTCGACGCCTTTGAACAACAGCCATTCAGCGCCGGCGAGGGCCAGGAGGCCGAGCCAGCCGTGGGCGGGAAAAGAACGGCGGCGGCGCGAGCGAAAGTATCCGGCGAGGAGAACGCCGACGGTGGCAGCGGTGACGGCGAGACCGATGGATGTGCGAAGGCCGGGCATGTGCATGGGTGCGTGCTGGTCGCTCGCCGGATATGGTAACGCAAAACGCGCGCGACACTGAGACCCGCACAAGAAAGGGGCTTTCTTGCTATGCTTTGCGTTTCTTGGGCGCGGAAACGCGATGAGCGAGCCGGAAAAACTCGAGCGGGGGCTGGGGCTGGTCGAAGCGACCTCGCTGAACATGACATTCATGGTGGGGATCGGGCCGTTCATCGTGATCCCGTTCATCATTCGGGAGATGGGCGGGCCGCAGTGCATTCTGGCCTGGGTGGTGGGCGCGGCGCTGGCGGCTTTTGACGGGTGCGTGTGGGCCGAGCTGGGGGCGGCCATGCCGCAGGCCGGCGGAAGCTACGTTTTTCTGCGCGAAGCGTACGGGGCCAATCGCTGGGGACGCCTGATGTCGTTTCTTTTTATCTGGCAGACGCTTTTTCAGGCGCCGCTGAGTATTTCGTCGGGCGCGCTGGGATTCGCGGATTATTCGAGGTACCTGGTGGCGAAACTTCCGGGCGGCGTGGGCTGGCTCAATGCCCACGCGCTGACGCCGAGCGCGGCGACAAATTACAATCGCGTGGTGGCCGGGGTGCTGATCGCGGCGGCGATAGCGCTGCTTTACCGGCGGATCACCGCGATCGGGAAAATTTCGACCGCGCTGTGGGTCATCGTGCTGGGAACGATTTTGTGGCTGATCTACGGCGGGGTTACGCATTTCAACGCCAGCCGCGTGTTTACGTATCCTCCGGGGAGCTGGAATTTTTCGTGGATTTTTTTCGCCGGGCTGGGCCACGCGTCGGTGCAGACGGTGTACAGCTACCTGGGGTATTACAACGTGTGCAACCTGGGCGGAGAAATGAAGAATCCGGAGAAAAATATTCCGCGGGCGATTTTCATTTCGATTTTCGGGATCGGGATTTTGTACGTGGCGATGCAGACGAGCATCCTGAGCGTGGTGCCGTGGCAAGAGGCGCAGAATTCGGCGTTCGTGGCGAGCTTGTTTGTGGAGAGAACCTACGGGATGAACTGGGCCACGCTGGCGACGGCGCTGATTTTGCTGGTGGCCTTCGGCTCGATTTTTTCGGCGACGCTGGGGTATTCGCGGGTGCCGTACGCGGCGGCGCTGGACGGGAATTTTTTCTCGGTTTTCGCGCGCGTGCATCCGACCAAGCGTTTTCCGCACATCGCGCTTCTGGCGCTGGGCGGCACGTCGATTTTGATTTGCGTGTTTTTCAATCTTTTCGTGGTAATTCGCTCCATCCTCGCGATGCGCTGCCTCATCCAATTCGTGGGGCAGGCCTTCGGGCTGCTGCTGTTGCACCGGCGCTGGCGGGCGGAACGCTGGCCTTTTCGCATGTGGCTGTACCCCGTGCCGGTGCTGATCGCCATCGCGGGCTGGATTGCAATTTTTATTTCCACCGGACGCAAGCCCATGCTGGCCTCGCTTGCGGCAACCGCAGCAGGTATTCTTGTCTATCTGGGACGAGCGCGCTATTTGCGCCAATGGCCATTCGAGGAGGCAGTTGGATGAAGGTGAAGCGCCCGCGGCAGGGGTGGACGAGGGTGGTGCTAGCGATCGTTGCGCCGGCGCTGGCGTTGGTGTGCACGGCTTTGCAACTCGCGGCGCAGTCGCTGCCGGACACACTCGAAGCCATCAATAAATCGCGCGTCACCACGCGGATTCTTTTCGTCACGGCGCATCCGGATGACGAATGGTCGAGCTTGCTGACCTATCTTTCGCGGGGACTCGACGCCGACGTGGTACTTCTGACGATTACGCGCGGGCAGGGCGGCCAGAATGCGATTGGCCCGGAGCAGGGCGGGCAGCTGGGCGTGATTCGCACGGAAGAATTGCTGGCGGCGGGCGAGCATTATGGCGTGAAGCAGTTTTTCACGCGCGCGATGGACACCGGATATGTGAAGAGTCCGGAGCAGGCCATGAAAATCTGGGACGACCTGGCGCTCGAAGATATGGTCCGCGCGATTCGCACCTACCGGCCAAACGTGGTGATCAACGGATGGGGCGGGGTGCATTCGGGGCACGGGCATCATCAAGCCAGCGGAATCCTGACGCCGCAAGCGGTGGCCGCGGCCGCCGATCCGACGAAGTATCCGGAACAGCTGGCCGAAGGGCTGGTGGCGTGGAAAGTGAAGCTGGAAGTTCGACTGGCGCGCGACGGCAAGACGCCGGGGGCGGTGGAGTTGCCGGTAAATAGCGTTTCTCCGCTGTGGGGCAAGAGCTACGTGGAGATGGGAATGGAAGGGCACGCGCAGCATCGCTCGCAGGGGACGCCCGCTTTCTTCGGCAATCCATTTTTCCGGCGGCCGATTTTTCTGGTGGCGGAGACGGAGAAAGGCGACGCGGAGAAGTTCGATGCGAAAATTTTGGCCGAGCCGCTCTCGTCGCTCGCGGCGGAGTTTCCCACGCTGCAGGCGGCCATGGCTCCGCGGCTTGCTGCGGCGGACGCATACCTGAAAGCAGCCGTGGTGGCGGCGCAATCTCTGGACCGGACTGCGGCGGCGACCTCGTTAACTCAGGCAGGCGTGCAGATCGCGGAGTTGAATAACGAAGTTTCCATTCATACGACGAAAGAAAGCCCTGCCGCGATCTATGAACTCGAGCGCGTGACCGAGGGCATTGACCGAGCGCTGGCCGATGATGTGGCGATCCCCATCGAGGTGCAGGCCAGCCGCCACGAACTCGTCGCGGGCGAAACATTTTCGGTGGACGTAATGTTCAGCGGCAAGCCGGTGGTGCCGGTGAAGTGGACTCTGGACGCGCAGAGCCTGCATATGCCGCCCGGCTGGACGGCTACGCCAGCAGAGCAGAAGGAAGGGAGCGACAGCACGCGTTTCAACATCGCAATTCCGGCGAATGCGCAGGCGCCGAAATCCCCGGTGGATGCGATTCGGCCATTTCCGGGGGCACTCGTGCGCGTGGTGCTCGCGGTGGATTGGAATTCGTACCGATTTGCGATCTATCCGCCGGTGGAATCGGTGGAAACGACAACGACGGGTATCGCCACATATCCGCTGGAGCTCGTTCCGGCGGTGACGCTGACGGTGGAGCCGCAGCAAGTGATGGTTCCCGTGCGGCGCGCATCGGAGCCGATAAAACTTCTGGCGCGGGTGCGCTACCACGGAACGAAACCGGCGAAGGTAGCGGTGGGGCTCGATGTGCCCGCGGGCTGGACGGCGCAGCCCATTGCGCCGCTGGAATTTTCGGGCGCGAGCGACCAACTGATTCGCTTCATCGTCACGCCGCCGGCACAGACCGCACCGGGCGCTTACGAGTTGCATCCTTACGCGCGGCTGGGAGAGGAGACGTTTCGCACGTCGCTCGAGCCCATCCCCACGCTGCCGACGCGCAATTGGAGCGAGCCATCCGACGCGACGGTGCACGTGCTGGACCTGAAGATGCCGGCAAATTTGCGCGTGGGATACATCGCGGCGGCGAACGATCCGCTGCCGGAAATTCTGCGGCAACTGGGAATGCAGGTGGATTTGCTTGATGACGTGGCGCTGGCTTTCGGCGATTTGAGCGGGTACGACGCGATTACCGTGGGCATCCGCGCTTACGAGCTGCGTCCGGATTTGATGCGCGCGAATTCGCGGCTGCTCGATTACGTTGAGCGCGGCGGAACGCTGCTGGTGCAATACCAGCGCGATTTCGCCTGGGACAAGCTGCTTCCGGCGCCGTTTCCGGCTTCGATGGGCGATAAAGTGGCGCGCGTGACGGACGCGGATTCTCCCGTGCGCTTTCTCGTGCCGGACAGTCCGCTCTTGAATTCTCCGAACAAAATTACGCCGGCGGATTTTCAGGGCTGGGTGCAGGAGCGCGGACTCTATTTCTGGGGCACGTTCGATCCGCGCTACCAAGCGCTGCTGGGGCTGAAAGATTTTGGCGAGGCGGAAGTGAACGGCGCGCTGGTGTCTGCGCGGGACGGCAAAGGCCTCTATATTTACACCGGGCTGTCGTTTTTCCGCGAACTGCCGGCGGGCGTGCCGGGAGCGTACCGCTTATTTGTGAATTTGCTGAGCCAGACGCCACATGCCGCAGGAAAAGACTGACGCGCGGTTTGCCGGATCGGATGCGGGCGCCGAGTTCGCGCCTCCGCGCATGGTGCGAATTCCCGAGGGTTGGTTTCTGATGGGCAGCGACGCCGGGCAGGAAAACGAGCGCCCGGTGCATCGCGTTTGGATTGGCGCGTTTGAGCTCGGCGAATGCCAGGTGACGAATGCCGAGTACGCGCGGTTTCTCGCCGCTACGAATCACCGCAAGCCCCTGCACTCGAACGATCCCAATCTTTCGGACCCGGCTCAGCCCGTCGTGGCGCCCTCGTGGTTTGACGCGGTGGCTTACTGCGATTGGCTCGGCCGCGCGACGCAGCGGCATTTCCGCCTGCCCACGGAGGCAGAGTGGGAATATGCCGCGCGCGGAGGCCTGGAGCAGAAGCAATTTCCGTGGGGCGACGATCCGGCGGAATCGCTCGCCAATTATGCGTCGCGATGGAAGACGGGCCCGGAGCCCGTAGGACGCGCGGAGCGAAATGCGTACGGGCTTTGCGATATTGGCGCGAACGTTCACGAATGGTGCGCGGACTGGTTTGGAGCGGATTACTACGGCGTTTCGCCGGAGCGCAATCCGCAGGGGCCGAGCGAAGGGGCGAGGCGCGCATCGCGTGGAGGTTCCTGGCGGCATTATACGAAGGTGTCGCGCTGCGCCGCGCGGTCGAGCATCCCTCCCGAATTTCAGTATGCCGATTACGGATTCCGCGTGGCCTGCGACATCTCCTAGTAAACCCAGCCGGCAGTTCGGCAAGAGCTTCACCCATAAGCACAACCCGGCGTTTTATTCGTGGCGGAGGGCGATCACGGGATCGACGCGCATGGCGCGGCGTGCGGGGAGGAATCCGGCGAAGGCGGCCACGGCGGCGAGGGTGAATGCGACGGCCGCGAGTGTGACGGGGTCGTTCGCGGAGACGCCGAAGAGCAAGTGGCCGACGAAATGTGAGGCGGCGAGCGCGCAGGGAATTCCGACGAGCAGGCCAGCGAGGGTGAGGAGCAGCGTTTCGCGCAGGATCATGCGGAGAATCGCGCTACGAGAAGCACCGAGGGCGAGGCGGATGCCTATTTCGTTCGTACGGCACGCGACGGAATAGGCAATCACGCCGAAAATTCCGGTGGCGGCGAGAATCAGGGCCATGGCCGCGAACAGGCCGAGCAGGAAGGTGCGAAATCTTTGCTGCGAGACGGAAGCGTCGATCAGGTCCGGCAACTTCGCCACGTCGGTTACCGGCAAATCTCTGTCAATGTTTTGTACTTCCTGGCGGATAGCGGCGGCTACAGCGGATGTGCTCAAGGTGCTCTTCACCACCAGATTAGCGCCCCAGAAAGGAGCTTGGGCGAAGGGGACGTACATCATCGGGCCGGGAGCTTCACCGAGCGAAACGTCGCGCACGTCGCCGACGATGCCGACGATTTCGCGCTCGACGTCGGGATTGGGAGGGAAGCCGAAGTTGAGCCGCTTGCCAATGGGATCCTGATTCGGGAAATAGCGCTGCGCAAATGTTTTGCTGATCACCGAAACTCGCGGTGCGGAGAGGATATCCTGCTGGTTGAAAAAGCGGCCGGCAAGCAGGGGAATTCCCATCACGCGAAGATATTCCGGACTGACGGAGGCGTAGTCAGCCAGGCGGGATTCGGCTGCGGACGCCGGCGGAGCGCCCACGATATCGAAGCCGAGATTGATTTTGCCGTTGACGATGGGCAGCGGAACGGCCACGGCGGTGTCTTGCATTCCGGGTTGAGCCTGGACCTGCGCGAGCAATTTATCGGAGAAAGCGATCCACTGGGGAGGCGTGGAATACTGAAATTGAGGAAGCGAGACCTCGGCTTTCACGATGCTGTGTGTTTCGAAGCCGGGGCTGACAGAAGTGAGTTTGGAAAAGCTGCGCAGGAGCAATCCAGCAGCCACGAGCAAGACCATGGCCAGGGAAATTTCCGCTGCGGCGAGGAAGCTCCGCGCACGGCGGCGGTTGAGGCTTTCGCCCGAGCGGCCGCCTCCGTCGCGAAGGCTCCCTTGAATATTGGAATTCGCGGAAAAGATCGCGGGGACCAATCCAAAAGCCACGCTGGCGATGGCGGAGAGGACCAGCGCAAAAGCCAGGACGAAATTGTCAACGCGAATGGGGTTCAAGCGCGGGAGATTCTCCGGCATCAGCGAACCGAGCACTTGAACACCGGCGTAGGCCAGAGCTATGCCGATAATTCCACCGAGCAGACCGAGCACGGCGGTCTCACTGAGCAACTGGCGGATGATTCGAGCGCGGCCGGCGCCCAGCGCGGTCCGCACGGCAATCTCTTTCGAGCGAGAAGTGGCTCGGGTGAGAAGCAAGTTGGCAATGTTGGCGCAGGCGATCAGGAGCACGAGGCCGACGGCGCCCAGGAGAACCAGCAGCGCGGTTCGCACGTCTCCCACAATTTCTTTCTGCAGCGGCACGAGACGTACGGTCCAGCCTTTGTTCTCCGCCGGAAATTCCCGCGCCAACCTGTCGCTGATCGCGTCCATTTCGGCCTGAGCCTGCGCGATGGAAACGCCGGGCTTCAGCCGCCCGAATACGGGCAGCCAATGGCCTGCGCGGCGAGCCATCCAGCTTCCAAAGAGAGGGTCCTGAACGAGCGGGATCCAGACTTCCTGCTTGGTCTCGATGAAAGGGGAGCGAAAGCCCGCGGGCATGATTCCGACGACGGTGAAGGGGCGCTTGTCGAGAATGATGGAGCTTCCCAGGATACGGGGATCTGCTCCGAGGGTGCCGCGCCATAGATTTTCGCTGATGATGACGACGGGCGGGGCGCCCTGCTTGCCTTCGGCAGGAAAGAAGACGCGCCCGTGGAGCGGCTTTACATCGAGAAGCGCAAAATGCTCCGGCGTGACGACGGAGGTGTCCACGACGGAGGGCTCGCCGCGCCCCGTGAGTGTGAGCTGGTGAGCCGTGATTCCCGCGAGTTCGCTGAAAACGTGATTCTGCGCGCGCCACTCTTCGAAATTCGGATACGAAACTCCATCTTCCGGAACTCCTTCCTGAGTGTTGGCCTGAAATGCGGTGACTAATTGTTCGGGATGCGCGTAGGGCAGCGGCTTCAGGAGCACGGCATAAACGACGCTGAAGATGGCGGTGTTTGCGCCGATGCCGAGAGCGAGGGTGAGCACGGCGACGGCGGTGAAACCGGGATTCTTGCGCAGCATGCGCCAGGCGTAACGCGCGTCCTGAAGAAATGTTTCGATGAAGGGCAGGCCGCGGAGTTCGCGGTTGGTTTCTTTGAGTTGGGTAAGGCCGCCCAATCGAATGCGCGCGGCGCGTTCGGCTTCCGCGGGCGGCATGCCGCGGCGAAGATTTTCCTCGATAAGCATGGCCAGATGCGACTCGAGTTCGCGCTCGAACTCCTGGGCCGGGCGGCGGCCGGAAAACAGCCCCCCGATTCGGGAATAAAGCACGCGCAAACGATTCCACATCCGACTACCTCCGAGCCGCAAGCTCGAGAACCCTCCCAATCACGCCGGAGATGCGCTCCCAGTTTTCGGCCTGGGCCTCGAGCTGCTTGCGTCCGGCTTTGGTGAGGGAATAAAACTTGGCCTTTCTGTTGTTGTCCGAAGTGCCCCAGGCGCCGGCGATCCAGCGCTTCTGCAGCAGGCGCACGAGGGAGGCGTAAATGGTGCCTTGGTTGATTTGCAAGGCTTCTTCGCTGATTTGTTCGATGCGGCGGGCGATGCCGTAGCCATGCAGAGGGCCCAGGGCGTCGAGGGTCTTCAAAACCATGAGATCGAGGGTGCCCTGCAGGATATCGGATTTGGGATGGGGCATGGCCCCTCCTGTGGACTACGCACAGGAGTATGCTCGTTTTCCTGTGGGATGTCAACAGGGCAGGGCGAGGACCTGCGCGTTCGCATGCGGCGGCAGAAATGGAGAATGAACGCGGCGGGTCTTCGTTGACTTGCCTTTTCACCCACCCTAATATGTTGCAGCCCATGCCCGCAAACGATCCGCTGACGGACCAGACGTTTTCGCATTACCGCGTCGTCGAGAAACTCGGCGGCGGGGGAATGGGGGTGGTCTATAAGGCGGAGGACACGCGTCTGCGCCGCTTCGTGGCGCTGAAGTTCCTGCCCGACGACGTAGCCAAAGACCCGCAAGCGCTGGCGCGTTTTCAGAGGGAGGCGCAGGCGGCCTCGGCGCTGAACCATCCCAACATTTGCACGATTTACGACATCGGGGAAGCGGGTGGAAAAGCGTTCATCGCCATGGAATTTCTGGACGGCCAAACGCTGAAGCACCTGATTTCCGGCCGCTCCATGGAACTCGAAAACATTCTGGGCCTGGCCATTCAAACGGCGGACGCGCTGGACGCCGCGCACAGCGAAGGCATCGTGCACCGCGACATCAAGCCGGCGAACATTTTCGTGACCAAGCGCGGGCACGCGAAGATTCTGGATTTCGGCCTGGCCAAGGTGTCCAGCGTGAAAGTGGCGGGCGGCGGGTCGGTCACCATGCGCACGGTGGGCGTGGACACGGCGCAATTGACCAGCCCGGGCACGTCAATGGGCACGGTGGCTTACATGTCGCCGGAGCAGGTGCTGGGCAAGGAACTGGACGCGCGCACGGACCTCTTCTCCTTCGGAATCGTGCTGTACGAAATGTGCACGGGATTTCTTCCGTTCCAAGGAGAAAGTTCGGGCGCGATTTTCGACGCTATCCTGCACAAGAATCCGGCGGCGCCGGTGCGGCTCAACAGCAACCTGCCGGTGGAATTCGAGCAAGTGATTGCGAAGGCGATGGAGAAGGACCGCGACCTGCGTTACCAGAGCGCGGCGGAAATGCGCGCGGATTTGAAGCGCTTGAAGCGCGACACGAGTTCGGGGCGCGTGAATGTGGCGAGCGGCTCAGCGGCTTCGGCGCAGGAGGCGGGCTCGAGCGGAAGTTTTGCGGCTGCGGCTGCGGTTCAACCTTCAAGCAGCGCAGCGCAAGCCTCGGGCAGCTCGGTGGTGGAGGCGGCCAAGCAGCACAAATTCGGACTGACCGCCATACTTGCGATTGCGCTGGTGGTGCTGGCTGCGGCGGGCTACGGGGTCTATGCCCTGCTGGCACACAAGAGCGCGCCCCCCTTTCAGAATTTTGAGATTTCGCAAATCACGAACAACGGGAAATCCTCGCGCGCGGCAATCTCGCCGGACGGGAAGTATATTCTCAGCGTGCAGGCGGATGCCGGGAAAGCCAGCTTATGGCTGCGCCACGTGCCGACCAACAGCGACACGCAGGTCATTCCCCCGGCCGACGCGATTTACACGGACCTGAATTTTTCGCCGGATGGAGACT
>Ga0302326_10019915_pt1 | contig 13829 bp, 11 predicted proteins | sample Palsa_T0_3_FD_202264 | JGI IMG/M metagenome (GOLD analysis project Ga0302326, IMG submission 202264) | Peat permafrost microbial communities from Stordalen Mire near Abisko, Sweden - Palsa_T0_3 | ecosystem: Environmental > Terrestrial > Soil > Palsa > Peat permafrost | place: Sweden: Abisko... | reverse complement strand
TTTCTTCGGCGCTTCACCCCAGGCTTTGCCCTTACCGTGGGACAACAGCCAGTTCAGCCGCGCACCCATCAGCATCACCACGTCGGAGTCTTTCAGCACCGTCGAGCGCGCCGCACCCGCGCATTGTGGATGCGTGTCGGGCAGCAGGCCCTTGGCCATGCTCATTGGCAGGAACGGCGCACCGCTCTTTTCAACGAAACTCTTGATCGCATTGTCGGCCTGCGCATAGGCCGCGCCCTTGCCGAGGATAATCAGCGGCCGCTTGGCGCTTTTGAGCACATCGAGCGCACGCTTCACCGCATCCGCCGCCGGTATCTGGGCCGGTGCCGCATCGATGACCTTCACGAGTGATTTTTTGCCTTTCTCGGCATCCATCACCTGGCCAAACAATTTTGCCGGCAAGTCGAGATAGACCCCGCCGGGCCGACCGGACACCGCAGCACGGATCGCGCGCGCGAGCCCAATGCCAATGTCGGCCGCGTGCAGCACACGGAACGCCGCCTTACAGAGCGGCTTGGCGATCGCGAGCTGGTCCATCTCCTCGTAGTCACCCTGCTGGAGGTCGACAATCTCGCGCTCCGATGAACCGGAGATCAGGATCATCGGGAAGCAATTGGTCGTGGCGTGGGCGAGCGCGGTGAGGCCGTTAAGGAAGCCCGGCGCGGATACGGTCAGGCAAATGCCCGGTTGTTTGGTGAGGAAGCCCGCGATCGAGGCGGCATAACCGGCGTTCTGTTCATGCCGGAACGACAGCACACGAATGCCCGAGGCTTGCGCCATGCGGCCGAAGTCGGTGATCGGAATGCCGGGCACACCGTAGATCGTCTTGATGCCGTTGAGCTTGAGTGCATCGATGATGAGATGAAAGCCGTCGGTGAGTTCTTGCTCAGCTTCCGCGGCCGCGGGCATCGGTTTTACTGCTGCATCAGCCATGGGTGTCTCCAATCGCTGCTTTCAATCCAGATAGTCGGCGTATTTCTCGACATGCTCGGCCAGGCCGAGCGCGTGGTCGCGCACCAGCTTCTCGGCGCGCAAGGTGTCGCGCGCTTCCAGCGCTTCGATGATATGCATGTGATCGCGGATCGAACGATCAACGCGATCCTTCTCGCCAATCGTCTTGCGGCGGATCATCCGCATGTGAGTGAAAAGATTTTCGGCGAGATTGATCAGCACGCTGTTGCGGCTCAGGCGCACCAGCGTCTGATGGAATTCGATATTAGCCTCGGAATATTCGTCGAGATGCGCGCGCAGCTCGCCATTGTCGAATGCGGCGAACACGCGACGCAGCGAAGCGATCTCTTCGTCGCCGGCATTCTCGGTGATCAACCGCGCCGCCATGCTTTCAAGCGCGGCCCAAGCGGTTATCAGCTCGATCACCTCGCGTTTGGTCTTACGCACCACATAGACGCCGCGTCGGGGCACCGAGCGGACAAAGCCCTCGCGCTCAAGCTGCGCCATGGCCTCACGCACCGGAGTGCGGCTGATGCCGAATTCTTCCGCGAGGCTCCGTTCGTCGAGGCGGATTTCCTCACGGCTGCCATAGACATCCATATCGGTGATGACGGCTTTCAGCGCCGCATAAGCTTTGTTCTTGAGGCTGAAAGAGGTGTCGATCGGCTCAAGCCGGGGGCGTGAAACTGACCCTGCGTTACGCGGGTGGACGGAAAGCCTATGCACACCGGAAGTCATTCAGGACGCTCTCAACGAAGACGCTCACAACCCCTGCCGAACGCGATCTTTTGCAGATTTGGCCGCGCTTTCGGCTTTCCCGTAGCGCACTATAATACATTATGCCAGAGGCGGAATACCGCTATTTGAAGGTTGCAGTCCGGGTTACTGAGGGCTTCCCCGCAACTAATAAGGCGCTCCCGCGCCTTCGATTCGTCATCGCCTTAACAGGCCCGGATCAGCCTCTAGCCATCATGCGCGCCCGCATGGGTTTGAGCACGAAAATCGCCAGGCCCACGACGGCAAAATTCATGATCGCAGTGGCGACGAACACCATGTGCCAGCTTCCGGTCGCATCCTTGATCAGGTTGGCGATAGGAACCAGGAACGCCGACGTGCCTTTGGCGGTGTAAAGGAGGCTCAAGTTAACGGTGGCGAACTTGGTGCCGAAGGTGTCCGTGCAGGTTGACGGGAACAGGCTGAAAATCTCGCCCCAAGTCAAAAAGATCATCGCCGCGAACACCACGAACCCGAGCGGCATATAGCCGAGGCTACCGAGCAGCCAGTACGCAAAGCCGCCCAGGCCGAACGCCAGCACCATGATGTATTCACGGCCGATATAATCGGAAATCCAGCCGAACAGCGGGCGCGCTGAGCCGTTGCAGACATTGTCGATGATCAGGGCCGCGCTCAGCGTAGTCGCCCCCCAAAACACGATGCTGTCGCCGACGTTGAAGTCCTTCGCGATCGGCGCGAGTTGCGCCGTCGCCATCAAGCCCGACGCCGACACCGTGACGAACATGACATAGAGCAGCCAGAAGATCGGGCTCGCCAGCACTTCCAGCGGAGTATAGCTGCGTGCGTTTTGCACGACTTTCGGCGCGGCAGTCCCAGCCAGCTCACCGGCTTCCGGCGCGCGCATCAGCCACGCGACCAGAAAAACTACTCCGCCCTGGATGATGCCGAACCAGAAGAAAGCGGCCTCGTATCCGCTTGAAGCAATCACCTCGCGGATCGGCACGACGCTGATCGCCGCGCCGGCACCGTAGCCCGCGGCAGTCAAACCGACAGCAAGACCGCGCCGATCGGGAAACCACTTCACGGCCTGGCCGACACAGGTCGCATAGATCGCTCCGCCGCCGACGCCTGCTATGACCGCACCGGCATACAAAGCGGTGAGCGATTGAGCATAGGCATTAACGATCCAGCCAAGCGCCACCATGATGCCGCCGAAGGCAACCATCAGCCGGGGACCGTTTCGAGCACCAAGCGCATCGACGATCCAGCCCTCGACCGGGGTTAGCCAGGTTTCCAGCGCGATAAAGATGCTGAATGCGAGCTGGATTTCCGCGATCGACCAGCCGTGCGCTTTGTTGATCGGATTAACAAACAACGTCCAGCCGTATTGCAGGTTGGCAATCAGCACCATGCAAATGATGCCGACAGTGAGCTGCGCCCAACGTGTTGCCGAAGAGGCAGCGGCCTCTGATCTGAGTGCCGCCGTAGAAGAAGCCGTCATCAATCCCGCCCTGGATAAATTTTTTTGCAAAGTGTCTTTTCTTTGGAACAATCCAGTAAGGCGCTTTCACATGCTTGTCATGGGTTTTTGGGTCTCGGTGGCGAATCGCCGCAACACATAGCTAATGTGTAATGTCGAGCTCGGCGTGCATCCCGCACGGTGTGCGGTGCAGCAAAAAATACTTGCTGAAGGGGGACCTATCTTGGCTGCTGCGCGTTCCGTTCTTACAAGAGGAACCGAATGCGCGCCGCTATCAGCTTTTTCACCCTAGTTTTGGCAGGAACGGTCCTCGGTTCCGCTGCGTGCCGCGCGCAATCGGCAGGAGCGGACGAAATAATCCAACCTGGCGGCGCGATAACACAGAGCGTTGCGCTTACCGCAGCGCAAAAAAAGTCGATCTATAACGCCGTTTTCCAGAAACCGGCGAAAACTTACACGTTCGAGCTCGCCACATCGGTTGGCGCCGACGTACCACCCTCGGTCGAACTCACCGATCTGCCGGGCGATGTCATTGGCGGAGAGCCATGGGCGAATGGTCTCAAATACGCCATGGGCGGAGACAACATAGTCGTCGTTGTTGATCCGCTGCGCCGGCGCGTCGTTGATGTCATTCATGGCGGCGCTCGGCCGTAATTTCGACAGTTACGTTCCGAACCGAAGCTGAAACGTGGTTATTGCGTTGATATTGCCGGCTTCATGAATCTGAACCGCAAAGTGAAACGCAATGTCGCCTGAGATTGCCGCAAAGCTCCACGTTGTCGATCCGCCGGCCGAAGCACCTTTTTATATCGGCGCGACAGAACAACCCATTAGCCGACCAACCCGCGTCCTTAAATACGGCGATAGTTTCATCGTTCTCGACAGCCGCGGCGACATAACCGCCGCCTCCGGTGGATCGGCCGGCTTATTCCATTGCGACACCCGTTATCTCTCGCGCCTTGAGGTGTTGGTGAATGACACCCATCCGCTGCTGCTGGGATCAAACCTGCGCGACGATAATTCGGCGTTCGTTGTCGATTTGACCAACCCCGATCTGCATGCGGACCAGCATTTGTTGCTGGAAAAGGATACCGTCCATATCCTGCGCACGATTTTTTTGTGGCGCGGCACAGCGTATCAGCGGCTGGCTGTGCGCAATTACGGCGATCGCGCCGTCGATTTGCGACTCCTAGTCTTGTTCGAAAATGACTTTGCCGATCTTTTTGAAGTTCGCGGCATCCATCGCGACCGCCGCGGAACGGCGACCGCAATGTTGCGAGGCGACGAGCAGGCTCTCCTTATCTATCAAGGCCTCGACGGCAAGACACGGCGCACCGCGCTGACTTTCGATCCAAAGCCGGAGCAGCTCACAACCAGTTCAGCGGTTTATGAGCTGCACCTTGCTCCCGGTGAAATGCAGCCGCTGTTTTTGGCCATAAGTTGCGATCCTGCCGAATCCCGGCCCCTGCCCTTCCTGCGCGGCTTGATTGCCGCGCGCCGCGAGATGCGCGAGCAGACGCTCGAGCGCACGTCGGTCGAAACATCAAACGATCGCTTCAACGAAATTCTGTGCCGGTCGGCGGCCGATCTCGCGATGCTGATGACCGATACGCCGCAGGGCCGATATCCTTACGCCGGCATTCCGTGGTTCTCGACCACCTTCGGCCGCGACGGCCTCATCACCGCATTGCAGATGCTGTGGTGGAGCCCCGAAGTGGCACGCGGCGTGCTCAGGCGTCTCGCCGCGTATCAGGCTAAGACCAATGACCCGCAGGCTGACGCGGAGCCGGGAAAGATCCTGCATGAGATGCGCGGCGGCGAAATGGCGGCACTGCGCGAAGTACCGTTCGGTCTTTATTACGGCAGCGTCGATTCAACGCCGCTGTTTGTGTTGCTGGCCGGGCTCTACGCCGAACGCACCGGCGATACCGGCACGATCGCGGCTTTGTGGCCGGCGATCGAAGCCGCGCTCGGCTGGATCGATGGACCCGGCGACCGTGATGGCGATGGTTTCGTCGAATATTATCGCCAGACCGAACAGGGCCTTGCCAATCAGGGCTGGAAAGATTCACACGACGCGGTTTTCCATGCCGATGGCCGCCTGGCCGAAGGACCGATCGCGCTCGCCGAAGTACAAGGTTATGTCTATGCGGCGAAACGGTTGGCGGCGCGATGCGCGCTGAGACTCGGGCATGAAGCGGCGGCAAAAACGCTGAATGCTGAAGCAGACCGGCTCGCCGTGCGATTCGAGGAAGCGTTCTGGTGTCCCGAGATTGAGACCTATGCGCTCGCGCTCGATGGCGATAAGAAGCCGTGCCGGGTGCGCACATCGAATGCAGGCCAAGTGCTGTTCACCGGAATTGCTGCTGCGGATCGCGCCGCGCTGGTCGCAAAAGGTTTGCTGCAGACGAACTTCTTTTCCGGTTGGGGTATCCGCACCGTGGCGCGCGGCGAAGCGCGCTACAATCCGATGTCGTATCACAACGGTTCGATCTGGCCTCACGACAATGCACTGATCGCGCTGGGGCTGGCGCGCTATGATCACAAACAAGCCATCGAGACGCTGTTCGATGGCCTGTTCAATGCTGCGACTTATATGGAGTATCGCCGGCTGCCGGAATTGTTCTGCGGCTTCCAGCGCCAGCGTGGCCAGGGACCGACGCTTTATCCCGTCGCCTGTTCCCCGCAGGCCTGGGCAAGCGCGACACCTTTTACACTTCTCGAAGCTTCGCTCGGTCTGCAATTCGATCCGTTCAACGGCGAAATCCGGCTGTGCAATCCGCGCCTGCCGGCGTTCCTTGACGAGGTGCTGCTGCGCGATCTGCGGCTCGGCACGTCAAGCGTCGACCTGCGCGTCCGGCGTCACGGCCATACCGTTTCGCTCGATACGCCGAGGATCCACGGCGATATCCGCGTTTCGATCATTTTTACCTCCTAATCCGCGGGTATCGTCCGCCACGCGGGCTGGAACTTGGAACCAGCCGGTCTGCCGCGGTTTAGTTGGGTGAGTTCCCTCAACAACCCGGAGGCAGAATGCGCCGCACACATGCTTTCGCTTTGGCGGCAACAATGGCAGCCATGCTGGCGACGTTGCCGATCGCGCATGAAGGTCTGCGCGCCGCGGATGCGCCCGGGACAACAACAACCGAGCCACCGAGCGCCACTCCCGCAGCGCCTCAGGCTCCCGCACCGCAAGTTCCGGCCTCGGTAACCGTTCTCAACAAGCACGAGGTCCAGGGCGTTCTTGGCCGCGAGGTCCTGAGCGCCGCCAATGAAAATATGGGACGGATCGTCGATATGCTGGTTGACCGCGACGGCCGGGTGCGTGCTGCAATCATCGATTTTGGCGGGTTCCTCGGCGTTGGCAGTCGCAAGATCGCTGTCGACTGGAACGCATTGCATTTTCCCACACCGGGCAAACCCGATGAGCGCGTAACGCTCGATCTGAACCGGGACCAGGTGAACACTGCGCCCACCTACGAAGATGGCAAGCCCGTGATCGTACTTGGCGCGCTCGGCAAGCTTGAACCGCTCCCATTCGAATAGCAGCGCTCTGGAGACGTACCCTGTCCGCGAATCCAAGACCCATCATTCGCGACGAAGAGGAATCGCACGAGGCTGCTTCCGGGACGCTGCCACCGGCAGAACCGGAAGGCTACGAACCGTCTTTGACGCCGTCCCGATCGAGTTTACGCGGTCTCGATTGGTTCATCTTCTTTGTCGCCGACGTGCAGACCGGTTTTGGCCCGTTTGTTTCGGTCTATCTCACGACGGAGCGATGGACCCAGTTCGATATCGGCCTTGTTTTGTCGGCGGCGGGTTTTGTCTCGTTGCTTGGCCAGATGCCGGGCGGCGCTTTGGTCGATGCTGCACGCTCCGAGCGTTTCGTAGCCGGGGTTGCCATCATCACTATTTGCATTAGCGCGCTGACTTACGCGGCTTTGCCGATTTTTCCGATAGTCCTAGCCGGCTCGATCCTGCACGCGCTGGCGAGCTGCGTCCTCGGCCCGGCAATGGTCGCGATAAGTCTCGGCCTCGTCGGCCATGCCTCCATCGGAGAACGGCTCGGCCGGAATGCGCGCTTTGCCTCGATCGGTAACGGCCTCGCTGCGGCGGTCATGGGCGCATGCGGTTATCTACTCTCGGCTCGAGCCGTCTTCATCGTTACCGTGCTGCTGCTCCTACCAGCCCTGTTGGCGTTGCGTACAATTTCGCCAAACGAAATCGACCCGGAACAGGCACATGGCGCAAGGCCGCGGCGACCCGAGATCAAATCGCCGATTAAACCCGGTGAATTGATGCACAACAGGCCGCTACTCATCTTTGCCGGCTGCCTACTGCTGTTTCACCTCGCGAACGGCTCGATGCTGCCGTTGATGGGTAGCGTGATGACGATGCATTCGGCACAGTGGGCGACGCTTTTAATAGCGGCGTGCATCGTCGTTCCACAGCTTGTAGTCGCCGCGCTGTCGCCCTGGTTTGGCAACCGCGCAGAGATATGGGGACGTCGTCCGCTGCTGCTGATCGGTTTCGCGGCGCTCCCGATCCGCGGCGCTCTTTTTGCATTGGTGAGCAATCCACTGCTGCTGGTCGGAGTACAGCTTCTCGACGGAATTACCGCCGCCGTCTTCGCCGTGATGGTCCCGCTGGTGGTTGCTGATCTCACCCGCGGCACCGGACGGTTCAATCTCGGGCAGGGTATTATTGGCACAGCAACCGGTATCGGTGCGTCGCTTAGCGCAACCTTTGCCGGTTACATGACCGACCGTTTCGGCAGCGTGCCGGCTTTCGCCGGCCTCGCCCTTATTGCGCTCGCCGGCCTGACGCTGCTTTGGTTCATGATGCCGGAGACGCGGCCGGAACCGAAGCCGGCGTAGTTAAAGCGCCGGCGCGTCGTGGCTGACAAGCCGCAGATGCGGCGCGAGTTTGTCGGACAGCGCGCGGTAAACACTGAGATAGTCCTGCGCCATCCGCCGCGCGGTGAACCGCTGCTCAAACTGCCGGCGGATTTTCTCCCGCGACAGATGATCGAGACGATCGACAGCGCCGATCGCGCCATTAATATCCTCGACAATGAAGCCGCTGATGCCGTCGTCAATTACCTCGGGCACCGAGCCGCGATTGAATGCAATCACGGGCGTACCGCAAGCCATGGCCTCGATCATCACCAACCCGAACGGTTCCGGCCAATCGATCGGCACCAACAGGGCAATGGCGCCGCTCAGAAAATCGGATTTCTGCGTGTCGTTGATCTCCCCGATGAACTCGACGTTGCCCGACTGGAGCAGCGGTTTGATCTGCTCGTCGTAATAATCCTGGTCGGCGCGATCCACCTTCGCCGCAACTTTCAGCGGGATGCCGCAGTGTTGCGCAATGCGAATCGCGCGATCGATGCCTTTTTCCGGCGCGATGCGACCGAGGAACGCCAAATAGCTCGGCTTGACCGGCTTCGGCGTCAACAAATGCTCCGGCAAGCCGTGGAGCACAGTGCGCGCCCAATGCGCCTGCGGCAGCGGGCGGCGTTGCGAATTGGAAATCGATACCACCGGCACGTTACTGAATGTGTCGAATACCGGCTGATGCTCCGGCAGATCGAGGCGGCCATGGAGCGTCGTCACGAACGGCGTCGACTGCCGCGAGAACAGCGAAAAAGGATAGTAATCGAGATGAAAGTGCAGAAAATCGAATTCACCGGCGCGCTGATAGACCTGCTCCAGCATCATCATGTGCAGGCCGTTCGGATCGCGCACCGAGCCGTCGAGCCGCAGCGCCCGCGGCCACATCGGCTCAAGTTTTGCCGATGTGTGTGAATCGCCGCTAGCGAACAACGTGACGTCGTGGCCGAGCGCGATCAGTTCTTCGGTGAGCCACGACACCACGCGTTCGGTTCCACCATAAAGCTTCGGCGGCACCGCCTCCGTTAAAGGGGCGATTTGCGCGATGTGCATCGACGATGACCTCTCACTCACTAAAGGGAATTACTAGAGGGAATTCCCGCAGCCGGCAGAGGACAACCACGAAAGCGCAGAACCTTTCACCAGCGCCGGAACTTTTTTTATTTCACAAAGGATGGAACTTTTTTCGCGTTCGCGGCGGCTGCAAAAATACGCGGCATTCGCAAGAACGATTCTCAAGACACATAAAGAGTTGCACCGACACAAAATGGACACGGGACCGACACGATCCATCCACGTTGTTTCGCAGGAACTTTTTTGTGAATTGAACTGACCGGTTTCCGAGTTCCGGCGTTGTGCCTAGTGATGATGCCCTCCGGGAGGGCCGGCTAATCAGGGTGCGGAGACCAGACACGTATGGCCGATCTTTGCGATTTTGCCGTTCGTCCCCTCGCTTTCATCTTCCGATATGTGCGGCACCGACCCTTCTCCCACGCGATAATTCTTGCGGCGGTGCTGGGAGCGGTGAGCTGCTCGGTCGGCACGCAATACGGCGTCAAGCACCTGGTGGACGTGCTGTCGAACCATAACGGCGCTGGCATCTGGTACGCCTTTCTGCTGCTTGGCGTCCTGATCGCCTTGGACAATCTGCTTTGGCGGGTGGCGAGCTGGATCGCGAACTACGCCTTTGTCGGCGTCACCGGCGATCTGCGGCGGGATCTGTTCCGCCACCTGATGGGGCATTCGCAAGCTTATTTCGCTGATCGCATGCCCGGCATGCTGACCAGCCGTGTTACGGCCACGTCTAACGCCGTTTTCACTGCCGAAAACATGTTCATGTGGAATGTGCTGCCGCCGTGCGTGGCGACTGTCGCCGCGATTGCACTGATTTGCACCATCAGCTTGACGATGGGCGGCAGTCTTGCTGTGATTGCCGGCATCATGGTGGTGCTGATGTTCCGGCTCGCCGCCGCCGGCCGCCCGCTGCATCATGACTTTGCCCGCAAGGCTGCGTCCGTCGACGGCGAAATGGTGGACGTCGTCGGCAATATGTCGCTGGTGCGGGCATTCTCCGGCCTGGCCCGTGAGCGCAAACGCTTCGACGCCACGGTCGATCGCGAGATGAATGCACGCCGACGCAGCCTGCTTTATCTCGAGAAGCTTCGCATCTTCCACGCTGTCGTCACGATCACGCTGACGCTGTGCCTGCTGGTTTGGGTAATTGTCCTCTGGCAGCAAGGCACGGCGACGACAGGCGACGTCGTACTCGCCTGCGCGCTGTCGCTCTCGGTGCTGAGTGCGACGCGCGACTTGGCGGTGGCGCTGGTCGATATTACCCAGCACATCGCGCGACTTTCGGAGGCAGTGGCAACGCTACTGTTGCCCCACGAACTCCGCGACCATCCTGAGGCCGAGCCATTGGTGCACCGTGGCGCCAGCGTGAAGTTCGAGCATATCGATTTCCGGTACCCCCCCAGCCCGGCGATCTTCGAGGACCTCAACCTTCATTTTAGTCCAGGCGAGCGGATCGGCCTCGTTGGCCGCTCGGGCGGCGGCAAGTCCACCCTCTTTGCGCTGTTGCAACGGTTTTACGATCCGCAGGCCGGCCGCATTCTGATCGACGGCCAGGATATTGCACGCGTCACCCAGGACAGTTTGCGCGAATCCATCGGCATCGTGCCGCAGGATATCGCGCTGTTTCATCGCTCGGTGATGGAGAATGTCCGGTACGGCAAACCTGACGCCAGCGACGACGACGTACTCGAAGCCGCGATCACGGCGCGCTGCGATTTTATCGAAGATCTGCCGAACGGCATGCACACCATCGTCGGCGACCGCGGCGTAAAGCTCTCCGGCGGACAACGCCAGCGCATCGCCATCGCGCGCGCTTTCCTTAAAGATGCGCCGCTTCTGCTGCTCGACGAAGCCACCTCCGCGCTCGATAGCGAGTCCGAAGAACTGATCCGTGAAGCGCTAACCCGGCTGATGAGCGGCCGCACCGTGATTGCCATCGCGCATCGTCTTTCAACAGTGCGCAACTTCGACCGCATCATCGTGTTGCAGGACGGCCGCGTCGCCCAAGACGGCGCCCCGGATTTCCTGATGCGCAAAGAAGGACTTTACCGCCAACTTGTGCAGCGAGAGATGGACAGGCTGACCAAGCACGCCGCTTAAATTGCGCGTCAGGCGGCAATCGCCTGCGGCAGAATCGGGGAGTCCGCGTCGAAGCGCCTGCCGGCGCGCAAGCAGAACGCCGACCGCAACAGGAGATCATATTTCGGAGTTTCAGCCATGGCGCAGTCTCTTCGTTCGATATGATGCCGGCTTTATAGGTGAAAATTCTACGAAAAATTTTCAACGTCAGCAACGCTCAAAGCTGTGCCGTTTTGAGGCGACATAAGCCCACCGCACGCGGAACGGCGACCTAAAACAATCTTTCCCGTGCTCCGCACGGCGCGCCATTTTCTTTCGCCCAATCCATCCTAACCCGATCAGAACTCTCTTATTTTAGTTCGCTGCGTTGACTATTCGCGACGGCGTGGCGAAATAAACTATCCGGTCATTCACAAAAAAATCGATCGGGTCGCGGGATTTGATGGAGCAGCTTGCGCCGCGAGAGAACGCTAAAGCGCCATGAACGCTGGAATGCAGCGTCTTCGTGGGCTCCCTAACCATGGAGATGGACCAATGACGTCGGAACTCTGTTGCTAGCGATTGCTTGAGCAGCCGCCTTCGGCGCCGCCGCTCGCATCGATTTCCAACTCAAAGCCGCTATCTGCAAATGCCGGTCAAATCCGGCGCTGGGGATTATCATGTCTAATGCCTATGCCACCGACGTCAATTCACCTGACACCACCGCGCCCGTCACGGCTGCCGTTCTCAATGAGGATTGGCTCGCCGTCATCCTGGGCTTGGCGATTTTTATCCTCGGCCTCGGCGCCGTGGCCAATGTCGATCTCATAGGTTGGGTCGTCAGCACGTCGGTCTGGGGCAACGTCAGCAACGCGATCAGCCCGGTCTCAAAGAACTATGCTTCGCTCGGAGGGGTCGGCGCTCTGCTCGCGACCTATGTCGGTCTGACGCTGGTGCTGAGCGCGGGCGTGGCTGCGCTCAAGACCGACGTGAAAAAGTTCGCACTGGCGTTCACTGCGGTGTTCTGGCTCGCTTATGCAGGTTGGTTCATCGGCAACTATGCAAACTTCGCTGCAGCGACCCCGGCGGAATTTCAGAAATTCGGCATCAGTTGGTCACTCAGGCTCACTAACGAAGGCGCTTTCATTTTCGCGCTGATCCTGGGACTGATCATCGCCAACGTGTTTCCGCGTTTTGCCGCCGCGATCAAGGAAGCGGTGCGCCCGGAGCTCTATATCAAGATCGCGATCGTCATCCTCGGCGGCGTCATCGCCGTCACGGTGGCGGGACGGCTCGGCTTTGCCACGGCGGTGATCGTGCGGGGCATCGCCGCCATCGTCGAGGCCTATCTGATCTATTGGGCGGTCGTCTATTTCATCGCCCGTAAGTGGTTCGGTTTCCCGCGCGAGTGGGCGGTGCCACTGGCTTCCGGCATCTCGATCTGCGGCATCTCAGCGGCAATTGCTACCGGCGGCGCCATCCGCGCGCGGCCGGTGGTGCCTATCCTGGTGTCGTCGCTGGTGCTGGTGTTCTCGGTTGTCGAGCTTTTGATCCTGCCATTCGTGGCACAAGGATTTCTCTCGCACGAGCCGCTGGTTGCCGGCGCCTGGATGGGTCTTGCGGTGAAGACCGATGGCGCTGCGGTGGCGGCGGGCGGCATTACCGACGCGCTGATCCTCGCCAAGAATGCGGCCGAAGGCGTGCACTATCAGCCAGGCTGGATCCTCGGAACGGCTGCGGTGATCAAGGTGTTCATCGACATCTTCATCGGCGTATGGGCTTTCGTGCTCGGCTACATCTGGACCAACCACATCAACGTGACGCGCGACGCCGACAAGGCAAAAGCCAGCGAAATCTGGCAGCGCTTTCCCAAGTTCATCATTGGCTTCGTGATCACGTTTGCCATCGGGCTCTATTTCGCGCTCGGCACCTCCGCCGACGTTGCCAAGAGCGTTCCGGGAGCAATTGCCGAGGCCAATTCGCTCCGCCTCATCTTCTTCGTGCTGACATTCTTCTCGATCGGCGTTCTGTCTGACTTCAGGCTGTTGTGGCGGGAAGGCTTCGGCAAGCTCGTCGCCGTCTATGTCGTCAGCCTGTTCGGCTTCGTGATCTGGGTCGGTCTCCTGATCTCGTGGATTTTCTTCCACGGCGTCACGCCGCCGCTCGGAAGCTGACCGCTGATTTCAACCAATCCTCACCATAACCATCAAGGAGCGTACCATGACGCACTTCACCCAAACCGAACTTGACAACGAGTTGCACCGCGCACCGGTCGAACCGCTCTTGCCGGTCGAGAAGAAGCTGATCATCTGGAGCCTGAGCGTCGGCCTCGTCCTGCTGGCCGTGCTGGCGGCGGTCAATCACTTCTTTCCGGTGACGACGTAGCCGCGGACCAAGGCAGTTTTGATTAAAGCCCCCACAGCCCTTCCGGGGGATTTGGCGCGATCATAAAGACGCTGTGCCGGGCTTCGGATAACGCTAAATGCAACGCCGCCAAGCGTGACTAGTAATACCAAACCGTAGGGTGGCTGACTCTCTGGGGGATTCACGAATCACGTGGGGAATGATTCAAGGTGGCAAACGGAGGGGGTTTACCATGGGCCAGGCGATTGCGGTTCGGACGGACTTTACGGCTG
>Ga0302326_10019914_pt1 | contig 13829 bp, 12 predicted proteins | sample Palsa_T0_3_FD_202264 | JGI IMG/M metagenome (GOLD analysis project Ga0302326, IMG submission 202264) | Peat permafrost microbial communities from Stordalen Mire near Abisko, Sweden - Palsa_T0_3 | ecosystem: Environmental > Terrestrial > Soil > Palsa > Peat permafrost | place: Sweden: Abisko... | reverse complement strand
TTCGGAACGCTGAATCTCCTGTTGCAATCCCAATACGGAAGTGGGATCGGGTATCGTGAGTGGTCTCATGATTCCAGGAGACCACGTCTTCACTGTATACGCAATTACTTATGTCGTTATGTTTAATAGCCGCTGCAACAGAGAGTTGAGCAAAAGGAAGTTTCTGTGCGTCCTCGCATCAAGTGGCCCAGGCTGAAATTTTCCTATCCGGTACGGATGAAAAATACGTTATACCGATACAGTGTCGGTGCGCTGCGTTTGATATGCCAAGTCACCTAACCATATATGGCCAATTGCAGCGTTGCATGACGATATATGGTTACGAATCCTAGAACTTTAGGCGTCGGGAACTTTTTCCTTAGGTTCTCGGACTAATGTCTGATAGGATTTATCAGCTTGGCAACTTTCCAGGCGCTGCACTGGAACGCGAGAGCTTTTCTGCTTCGCTTGCAGATACAAACGAGAGTGCGTCGATTCGAGCATTCAATCTTGAGAGAGGCCATCCGTACTCGCTTTGTACTGAGCGATTCGTAGCGTCCTTCTTGGTTTGCCCGTCCTCTAAGGAACGGAGCGGGATGTAGGCGATCTGCGGCATTGTCGTAGTGATTAGGCTACGCTGATTTTCGCCCACCTCTCAAAAGCCGTTGGTCTGACGCTGCGGTGAAAGGATTTAACAAGAGATGAGCTTAACTAAGCTGTGTCAATGCTTGATAATTTTTTCAGGTTTGGTGATTTTCGACGTGAATCTGTTCCCAGATACGCTGACAATTGACGCGACTGACGACATCTATGGAGCCGGCCATAGCACCCTGCCGGCCACCATCTATCCTGGAACTTTCCCGCCATCGGACACCTTCCCAGTGGATCCGAACGAGATATTGACGTTCTCCAGTGTAACGGGCATGGTGGGCTGTAACTTTGTCATTACGAACGGACCGGATGGACCGTGCTGGCCCGGCGTCAACACCACTGTTACCAGCTACGGTGGCCTGTCCGGAATCGATGTGTATCAAAATAACATGTTCCTGGTTGGTGTTTTTCTCGACGCCAGCGAGCCGAGCGGTCCGGGTCCGGCGGTTCTCAGCTATAATTACGGAACGCCGGGCAGCTTGAGCACCTCAGATCCCAGCTTCTCGCCGGCGCTGGACGAAGTTTTTTTCATCGGTGACGGCCTGACAGGAACGGGCGCTGGCATGGAACAAATCTTTAACGTGCCCGCCGGCGCGGATCGTCTCTACTTGGGATTCGCGGACTCGTTCGACAGCGTCCCATCCTACTATGCCGATAACGTTGGGTCGCTGACGGCAACGTTCGAAATTACAACGGCAACTCCAGAGCCCGCTTACGGCTTTCTCCTCACAGGCGGCTTACTCGCGGGAGCATTGCTTTATCGCAGGAAGTTTCGGACGCGGGTGAACTGACAGCGAGAGGTGCGGTATCGTACGTCGGACTGGAATGGACAGTAGCGAACCCGGCGCCCTTCGCGCGAGCAAACGGCAAGTATCTCCTCTCTAGAACTGCGGCTTAATTTGGTTAGCAGCCGCCGGTGGACGGGATGCGCTGGTCACGCTACGTTTACTCAGATGTCGACCAAAGTGGGGCAACAAGAAAAGCAACGTCAAGTTGCCGATCAAGGAACTTGTGAAAAATAAATCGATCCTGATTGTCGATGACGACCGAATGAGCGTGCTGCTGGTGCGTGCAGTGCTATCGGGGGAGGAGTATGACTTACGCTCGGCATTCAATACCGATGAGGCTTTGAATGTTCTGGATACCTTCAGGCCCAGTCTGATTCTGATGGATATTCAGTTGGGGGGGAAGAGCGGGCTGGAACTGACGCGCCAATTGCGCGCGAAGCCGGAATTGAATGACGCCAGCATCGTCGCGTTGACAGCCTATGGAGGGAGAGATGTTGAGCAGGATTGCCTGAATGCCGGCTGCGATGGAAGCATCGTAAAACCCATTGACACATCCACGTTTCCGGCCACTATTCATTCTTTCATTGAGAAGAAATCTCGCGCAGGTCCAAGAGCTCAGGGTGATGTCAGGGATCTTCTGCGCAGCCTGCGCAACAACTTTATCACTGAATCGTTGGCGGAGTTGACTGAACTGCTGTCCCCGGGGTTCCAGGCCGATAGGAGCCGTCTGCTTCGTGTGCTGCATCGCTGGTCTGGTATCGCCGGCACTTTGGGAATGCCAGGAGTGACAAGCCAGGCCAGGAAAACCGAAGGGCTGGTCGAGTCTGGCGAACACGTAGATGTTGCGGCGGTCAGGAAGGCACTCTGGGAGCTTCACGCAATGATCACCGAGGCGGCAGCGGCGCCGGCCTTCGAGCTCGCTCTGCCGGGTGAGATTGTGAAGGCGCTATCGGGGAAGCGCATTGCTCTGGCGGGTTTCAGCGATCCGGAAGCCAAGCGGATTGGCCAGATACTGGATCGCGCGAAATGTTTTACGCTTGTCATCGAGACGCCTGCCGAAGGTCTCTCGATGGCGCTTGTCGAGCGGTTCGATATCGTCATACTTAATCTCAGCGGTGCTGGCGATGCCACTGGCGAAAAGAACGTCAGCTCCAGGCTAGACAAGCCCGTCCTGCTGGTCGGGTCGCGTGCGTCTATATCCGACTCCATTGTTTCGGTTGAGACAGCCGCCCGCGACTTCCTGACGACGCCTTGGGATTCCGAAGAACTATTGGTGCGCTGTTGCAGGCTGCTTTCCCCGAATTTGATACGTCCCGTCCCGGTGGAAAGAGAGGGGCCGGCACAGGTGGTCATCGCCGACGACGATCCGGCAATCGGGGCACTGTTGACCGCCACCTTGCGCCGAACGGGAGCCGAATGCCGGCTCGCGCGTAGCGGCACCGAAGCGTTGGCCCTGGTCCGCGAGGTTGTACCGGACGCTCTGATTCTCGACGTGAATATGCCTGGGATGGATGGTTTCGAAGTGCTCACAAGTCTGCGGGCCGACCATGCGACCGCGCGCATTCCGGTGGTGTTGCTGACCGCCAGACAACGGGAATCCGATGTTCTGAAAGGACTTTCTTGCGGCGCAAGCGATTACATCACGAAACCCTTCAATCCGCTAGAGGTCACGGCGCGCGTCGCGCGGTTCCTGCCGCGCAAGAAATCATGAAATCCAGGCTATCGATTCTGTTGGTTTGCGTGACGGGTCTCAGTCTCGCGCAGGACCCGGGGGGGCTTCAGAGTCAGGCGCAAACCGCGGTGACCGAAAAGCGATTTAGCGACGCCTTGACACTCTATCAAACCCTACTTGCGGCCAACCCCGCGGATGTGGATTACGTTCTTTGGGTCGCGAAGCTGTCGGCGTGGACCGGCGACCATCCCGGCGCGGCGGATTACTATTCCAAAGCGATGGCGTTAGACCCCAAGAATGTCGACGCTATGGTAGGCAAAGCTAACGTGCTTATGTGGCAGCACTTTTACCCAGAGGCGTTTGTCTTGCTCACCGAAGCCAGCGAACTTGCGCCGTCGAACACAGACGTCGATCTCGCATGGTCCCGCTACTATCACTGGCAGGGAGACGATAAGGAAGCGAAGCTGCACTTGGCAAAGTGTCTGGCTGCCGACGGCAATAACCAGGAAGCGCTCCAGTTCGAAGACAGCCTGGTTCCCGATCACACCATCGAACTTCGGATCGCATACGAAATGGACACTTTGCCGGGGACTGCGCCGGGAGCCATCGAAGAGATTGGCGCCACGTATTTCAATCGGAAGGGCGACGTAGGCATCGACTTTTTTCACCTGGACCGCTTCGGCGAAGCCGGAAACCGGGGCGGTCTGCACTTTAGCCGGAAATTCGGCAGCCTTACTAGCATACGAGGCGCCGCTCTCTTCGGCGGTGGCGGAGCCATTGTCCCTAAGCAGGACCTTTCCCTGGGCGTGTCCCGCACCATGATCCATGGATTGGTGCTGGGGGCGGATTACCGGCATCTCGCTTTTCCAACCGTGAAAGTGGACGTGGCAATCGGAAACCTGGATTACTACTTCGAGAAGCCGATGTGGATACTGACGAGCTTCGCGGCGAACCGGGTCGCGGGTGCGACTACGCCAGCTTTGCTGGTACGCTTCGGCTCCCACGTTCGAAAGAACCTGTCCTTGAACGCAGGTTACGGGTATGGCACGGAAGTTTTTCAACTGGCGCTGCCGACGGACTTCGGCGCCTTCAGACGGGACAGTTATATTGGCGGAATCACCCTCGGTCTAACCAAGAAGACTCGCGCCGAAGCTACCTATACGCTTGCGAGACGATCCACGGGATTATTTGAAAATATGTTTCTCATCGCGCTGGTGCACACGCTGTGAAGATTTCTGAATCGTCGAGAATTCGCGTTTGGGCCAGCATCACGTTGATGGTGGCTCTCTATGCCGGCGGGGTGTACTGGGTTTATCGGGAGTCATCGGGGGCTTCTGAATCAATAGCCCACCTCGTGCCCCTCGCCACAGGTTTGGCGGTGGTCCCCCTGGTCTTGGTGATGATACTCGCCATATTCTCGATGCTCGCGAAGTCGATCCGCTATGTCGCGCGGCTGCGGGCAGCTGGCATTTCTCCCGAAATTCGAAACACACTGGCGAGCGTGTCCGTTGGCGATGGCGACCGAGAGCGCTTACGGTGGCTCTCCCAGCATCATCGACGGCCATTCGAGATTATCTTTACAGAATTCTTATCCTCTTTCGGTGGCCAGATCAATTCAGAGCTCCGTATTCTGGCGGTCGAACTCGGGCTAGCGGAACGATGGCGCCACGCGATTCGGTCCCGCAACTTTCTGGTTCAGAAGACGGCGCTTGCAAATCTCGGCCGCATCGGACATGCCATTGACCCACGCCTGCTGCGGCATCCCGTGGAGCAAACCCGCATCGAAGCCGCGTGTGCGCTGCTGGCTTCCGGATCGACTGACGCTCCCGCGCAGGTATTCAAAATGCTGCCGGACCAGAGCCTGCTGGGACGAATTCGCCTGGCCGACAGCCTACGTCCTTTCGCCCCCGAAATCTGCGAACGCTACCTGGCCGAAGGCATAGGGTCGACCGATGCTCGAAGCGTGAAGGCGAGCCTCGAGTTGCTGCGCGCGTGGGAGCGCTGGATTCCAATCGCCAGTTTCTCTCGCCTGGTGGCCGGGCGGGACATAGAGCTTCGCCTGGCCGCGCTGCCGGTTCTCCGCTATGGAAGCCAAACGGAGCAGGAAGCCGCTCAAGAAGTTTTCGACTTGCTCCAGTTCCCGGACGAACAGGTGCATGCTCCGGCTGCCAAGGCCGCAGCCGATATGGGTATTTCGGAATCGATACCACTGCTGGTGAAACAACTTCGCGGGGACGGTCCGGTTTCAGCATTGGCGGCTGCCCGGGCTCTTGCCGAAATGGGCTCTGAAGGAAGAGACTTGCTAGAAAACGAGATCTACTCCAGTGCGCGGCCGCAATACGCCCTCCAGGCTTTGGAACAGTCGCTAGTGGCCGAAAGAGGATGAACCTTGACTGCTTTTTACCACGTCATAAACATCATTTTAGATGTAATCATTGTTTATGCCTTTGCCAGCAATTTCAATTATTTCGTGCTAATGTCCCTGGGGTTTTTCGTTTTACGCGCGCAGCGCAGCACGGAGGGATCGGTGGAACGCGATCCTTTATTTAAGTCCAAACTGATGCCGGCGATTTCCATCATCGCTCCCGCCCACAACGAGGAGCTTAGCATCGTGCAAAGCACGCGATCCATGCTGCAACTGGAATACCCGGAGCACGAGGTCATCATCGTCAATGACGGCTCGACCGACCGGACGCTGCAACTGTTGATCGAACAATTTCACCTGTACAAGTCCAGCCGGCAGCCGCTTCACAACCTTGTCACTGGACCGGTGAAAGCGGCTTATGAGTCTCAAAATCTCAAGCTGCTGGTCATCGACAAAGAAGGTGGCGGCAAATCCGACAGTCTCAACGCGGGAATCAACTATGCCAGCACGCCGCTGGTCGCCCCGGTGGATTCGGATTCTCTTCTCGAGAGCAATTCGTTGCTCTTGGTCGTAAGACCCTTTCTCGAGGACGAGAGCACCATCGCCGTAGGCGGAATCATTCGGGTAGTGAATGGCTGCAAGGTGGAGGATGGAGCCGTCACGAAAGTCGGCGCGCCTCCCAGCATGCTGACAAAATTTCAAGTAGTCGAGTACCTGCGCGCCTTTCTCGGGGGCCGTGTAGCTCTCAGCTATATGAATTCGCTGCTGCTGATTTCCGGCGCATTCGGGCTGTTCCGGCGAGACAAAGTCATCGAAGCCGCCGGGTTCCAGGTGGGTAGCCTGGCCGAAGATCTGGAACTTGTCATCCGGCTGCATCGAATCAGCCGCGAGAACAAGCGTGATTACAAAATTGTCTTTGTCCCGACCCCGGTTTGCTGGACCGAAGTCCCGGATTCATTGAAAAACCTCAGAATCCAGCGCATACGCTGGCAGCGTGGCGGGCTCGAATCCATGTGGAAGCATCGAGGCATGCTGTTAAATCCGAAATTCGGAGTGGTTGGGTGCTTTGGAATGCCTTACCTTCTGCTGCTCGAAATCCTTGGCCCGTGTATTGAAGTCACCGGCTATGTCATCACCATCGCCGGCCTGTTGATCGGTTTCATCTCATTTACCAGCGCTCTCTTGTTTTTCATCGGTTCGGTGCTATTTGGAACCATGATCTCCATCAGCGCCGTTCTCCTGGAGGAATTCACCACCCGGCGCTACGCTCATCCGTTGGACCTCGCCTCGTTGATCGGGGCGGCCTTTGTAGAAAATTTCGGCTACCGCCAGATTAACGCGCTCTGGAGATTCCAAGGCATATTCGAGGTAGTACGCGCGAAGAAGAAGAGAGTTTGGGGCAAGATGCCGCGCAAAGGCTTTGAGCCGCAAACGACTTAAGAACGGACGGGGCGGAACACACTTCCATATTCCCGAAAATACGGAGCACGAATGGACACTTCAGAACCATCGCCTAGCCAAGATTTCCCGTCACTTGAAAAGAGCCTCAGCCATGCCGTGCGAGAACAACTGTTAGTGCTCGACGCCACGCTCAGCGTTCAGGCTGCCAGCAAGTCGTTCTACACCGCGTTCCAGGTGGCGCCCGGCCAGACGGCCGGGAAAAAGCTCGCGGATCTCGGCAATGGTCAGTGGAATGTCCCGGCGCTGCTGGCGCTGCTGAATGAACTGCCGAAGCTGGACGGAGAGTTTGACGATTTCGAGGTGGAAGATGATTTCCCGGCGCTGGGGCGCAGGACGATGCTGGTCAGCGCGCGGCGGCTTCCGGCCGGCGACGCTCACAGTGGAATGATCCTGCTCTCCATTCGGGATACCGCCGGACGGAAGCGTGTGGAGGCCGAAGCCAGCGAGTCGGCCGCCCCGTACCGCGCGATCCTGGCCAGTATCGGCAAGGCCGTTATTGTCACCGACGCGGAAAGCCGTGTCACATTTATGAACCCCATTGCAGAAAAACTTGTGGGATGTGACCAGAACGATGCATTGGGAAAGCCCCTAACGGACATCTTTAATATCGAGAACGTGCAATCCTCCTCCCACACGGTGATGAGCTTCGTCGCAAGTGCGATTAGCGAGGGTGTGGTCGTTGGTCTGGCGAAGCCCGCGGTCCTCATCGACCCGGATGGTGGTGAGTGGCCCATCGATGGCAATGCCGCGCCTGTTTTAGACGCCGCTGGGCACCTCGTCGGGGCCGTGCTGGTTTTCCACGACATCAGCAATCGACGCGAGGAAGAACAGAATTTGGAGATTTCAGAAATCCGATATAGACGCCTTTTTGAGGCGGCGCACGACGGCATCCTCATCCTAGATGCCACGACCGCCAAGGTGCTGGACGTCAATCCCTTCATGGGTGCTCTACTGGGCTATCCCAAGGAACACTTTTTGGGAAAGGAACTGTGGGAGATTGGCGTTTTCAAGGATGCTGAAATGTCCAAGAAGGCGATGGCGACGCTGCAAAGGGTCGGCCGAATCCGCTACGAGGATCTTCCACTGGAGCACAAAGACGGCCGGCACATCCCCGTCGAGTTCGTCAGCAATGTCTATCGGGAAAGCAGACGGAACGTAATTCAGTGCAACATTCGCGACATTACCGAGCGGAAACGCCTGGCCCACGACCTGGCGCAAGCCACTCAAGACGCCGAGACCGCCAACCGGTCCAAGAGCGAGTTCCTGGCGAACATGAGTCACGAGATCCGGACGCCGATGGGCGCCATCCTGGGATTCGCGGACATGTTGCTGCACAGGAGCCCGGAAGAATGCGCGCAGGCCGGATGCGTCGAGATCATCCAGCGGAACGCCTTGCACCTGCTGGAACTGATCAACGAAATCCTCGACCTTTCGAAGGTCGAGGCTGGGCAGATGAAGGTAGAGCGCGTTACCTGCGACCTTGCGGCGCTGCTGTCGGAGATCATCTCAATCATGCGGCCGAGGGCGGCCGAGAAAGGGCTGGCGTTCGGAATAACATTCCAGGGCTCCATTCCGCACGTGATCCAGACCGACTCTTTGCGCCTCAGGCAGATCCTGGTCAATCTGCTCGGCAATGCCGTGAAGTTCACCCAATCGGGAAGGATCGACCTGCGGATCGCGGACGAGGGAGCGGGCGGATCAAACATCCTGCTGCGCGTCGATGTAATTGACAGTGGGATAGGAATGACGCCGGAACTGCTGGGGCGGCTCTTTGTCCCCTTCACGCAAGGGGACGCCTCTATCACCCGCAAGTTCGGGGGGACGGGATTGGGATTGACCATCAGCCGGCAGTTGGCCAAGCTTCTGAACGGCGACGTCACGGTCATATCCCAGCCTGGCATCGGAAGCACCTTCACGCTGAAGGTAGACGGCGGACCCTCTGCCGGCGTGGAGCGGTTGGAGGGTTTGACCGAAGCGACATTGCCCGCAACGATGGATCATAAAGCGGATGCTAACATTCGCCTGCGCGGCCGCATTCTTCTGGTGGAAGATGGCGCCGACAATCAGCGGCTGCTGCGGATGCAGCTAGGCGACGCGGGAGCGACGGTCTCGAGCGCCCCGGATGGACGGATCGCCGTCGACCTTGCGACTAGCCAGCCCTTCGATCTGATCCTGATGGACATGCAGATGCCTGTGATGGACGGCTATGCCGCCGCTATGGAGCTACGCCGCAGGGGACTGACCACCCCGATCATCGCGCTAACGGCGTTTGCCATGGCGGAAGACCGCGACAAATGCCTGGCCGCCGGATGCAGCGGTTACCTGAGCAAACCCATTGACGAGGATAAACTCTTGACGGCCATTCGTGAGCAGCTGGAAAAAGACCATTCACCCGTGTCCCACGATAGTGCCGGAGCAGCCATCGCTGCAGCGCCGACTTCGGTCACCGCCCCCGCCGACGGTTCCAACCGCATCAAGAGCAGCAATGCCACCAATCCGCAGATCATGGCGATTATTCCGGAATTCGTGGATGGACTTCCCGGTAAGGTGCGGAAGATGATCGATCTTCTGGAACGCGACGATCTGCCCGCACTGCAGCGCGTCGCCCATGAGCTTCTCGGAACCTGCGGAGGGTATGGTTTTGCCCCGGTTTCCCAGCCCGCACGCACGGTCGAGCAATCGATTAAAGCAGGCCAGCCCCTGGAGTTCATCACCCCCGAGGTCAAATCGCTGATCGAGGTAATCCGCCGGATCGATGGATACGACAAATCCAAAGAGGCCGTGTTGTCGAGGAGCTCATGAAATAATCCCGCTGCTGACCTGATCAAAAGGTGCCGTCACCGTTGCCGAACCGCACACTAATACCGCCGTAGCCGCCGATGACAATTAACCGGACGGAATCAGCTACGAGGGATCTGCCCTGGCTGTGGAGTGGAGCTCGCGGGCGCTCTCATCGACGGAGCGAATAGAGCGGTAGTTCTGAAATAAAATCTCTCCCTGACTGCAGAGCCGACTGGCCGCGACGCGGACAGTAAGTGCGACTTAGCGCGGGGTGACAGGCAGTCTATTGTATGCTGATCCGAGGCCAACGCGTGAGAATGGGAAAGTTGATTTTGTGCTGGGTTGCCGGGCGGCCGTAATCCAGGTATGGGCGCAAGCGCCGACAGTTACTGGAATTTTCGACGACCAATGGTCGGCCTCGACGGTCAGTCCCGGGGCAATCGGATATGTGTTTGGCACCAACTTCGGCAGCGCTGAGAACACCACCGTCACTGTGGGCGGGCTGAATGCGAAGATACTCGCAGTTTCGAGTAATCAGATTCGTGCGCTGTTCCCGGCGAACCTGCTGGCCGGCCCCGCCACGCTGACCCTAACGGTCGATGGAACGGTTCTCGATACCGCCAACGTGATTGTCCTCGCGCACGCTCCCGGGCGGGTCGCGTTCGGGAAGGGGTCGGTAATTGCCGGTCCGGCGGCTCAGTTCTCTCTGCCGAACTTGTCGGAGACACGGACTCTTCCACGGGTGATCGCTCCGCCGCACCTCCCGAGTGCATCGGCGACTGCGGCGACCACTGGCAGGGGCATCGTTTACACCTGTGATGCGAGCATCAATGCTTTATCGGCGACGGCCTGCAATACTCTGAACACGACGATTGCGGCCCTTTATAGCAGCGCGTTCACTAACGCTAATGCGAGTATATATATATATTACGCTTGGCGACGTTGGTCTGGGCCAGAGTAGTTGGGGATATAGTTACTTCAGTTACAGTAGTTTCCGCAACGCCCTCGTCGCCTCCGCAGCGGACGCGAACGACACCACCACCATCGCGGATAGCGTGCCGATCGTTGACCCTTACGGCAACGATTCGGTCGGTATCGTAGATCCGCTCCAGCGGGCGCTGGGGCTCTCGACTACCCCATGCCTTGCTTCGACCGGCTGTTACGACGGAACTATCACCATCAGCAACACAGCACCGTTATATTTCCGCACCGGCGAGATCTCAAGCAACCAGTATGATTTCTTCACTGTCGCGGAACACGAGACTTATGAAATCCTTGGTACTGCTTCTTATTGCTGCGGCAGCAGCGGCACCGTGTTCCCGACGGATTACTTCCGGTATCACAGCGACGGGACTCGCAGTTTTGCCTTTGGCACCAACGATCCTTGCTCGTCTAGCGATTCCACGAACGCATGCTTCTCAATTGACGGCATGCATATGCTGCAGCAATACAACAATCTGAACAACGACGAAGACACTGGTGACTGGGTGTACAATTGCGCCCGCCCGTTGGTGCAAGACTACGCGATTTGCTCCGGAACGGCAGGGGTCGACATCTCACCCGGGGCGGAGATTCTCGTGCTTGATGTCGTCGGGTACACGCTAGTCCCCCTTTCCCCATTGGAGTTCTACCCTGTCAATCCGTGGAGGGTGGTGGATACGAGGTCGTTTGGAGGCATAACAGGAGCTTTTGGTCCGCCCTTTATTACTGGCGGGACCGCACGCGATTTTCCGATACCGGCAGGCTCTTGAAATATTCCCTCAACCGCGCAGGCTTATTCGCTCAACATTACAGTGGTTCCACATACCACTCTCGAGTACTTGGCTGTCTGGCCCACGGGCTCGGCTTTCCCCGTTGTCTCGACGCTCAATTCTCTGGACGGAAGTATGGTAGCCAACGCAGCGATCGTGCCGGCGGGAACCGAAGGTAGCATCAACGTCTTTGCCAGCGATGATACCGATGTATTCATTGACATCAATGGATACTTTGCTTCGCCCAGCCCTCAAGGGCTGGCGTTTTATCCCGATCCCCCCTGCCGCGTGGCCGATACGCGTTCTTTCGGTGGAAAGACCGGCGACTTCGGCCCTCCTCAGATGACCACGGACGAAGCGCGCGATTTTCCGATTCTCTCCAGTTCTTGCAACATTCCGAGTTCAGCCCAGGCCTATGCTCTGAACATGACGGTTTCGCCAGTCCAAACGCTCTCGTATCTAACCACCTGGCCGACGGGTGGTTCGTTCCCCACCGTCTCCACGTTAAACGACCCTAGCGGGGGGCTGATGGCCAACGCTGCGATTCGTGCCGGCCGGGACCAACGGAGCTATCGAGGTCTATGTGACCGACGCCACGGATGTGATCATCGACATCAACGGATATTTCGCGCCGCCTGGAACTACAGGAGCGCTGAACTTCTATCCTTTGACGCCATGCCGTGTGGCTGATACCCGATCCTACGGAGGAATAACGGGTGCTTTCGGGCCGCCGACGATGAGTGGTAATACAGCCCGCGATTTTCCGATGTTGTCTAGTTCTTGTAGTATCCCGGGAACCGCGCAAGCCTACTCGCTGAATATGACCGTGTCGCCACCTGGTCCCTTAGGATATTTGACTGCCTGGCCGGCGGGGAATGCGTTTCCGACGGTATCCACGCTGAACGCACCTGCAGGTGGACTAGTCGCCAATGCTGCGATTGTTCCAGCAGGAACCGGTGGCGATATCGACGTTTTCGTGAGCTACGACGGATCTGTTTTTCGACATCAACGGCTATTTCGCGCTGTAGGTCGCCGGTCCAGTGGAGCTACCGCTTCGCTGTGAGTCTTTTTTAATGGGGGAGGACCAATAACGTGACTTAGGCAGGAGGAATCCGAGCCAACCCACTAGCTGCCAACGGTCTCTGGCGCCGATAATGGCGGGCAAAAGACCAGCGCCGTCATGTCGCAGATCCGCGCGCTGGATCAGTAGGAAGAAAGCGAGCTGCAAAATCTCAGCCAACAGATGGCGGATTTGAAGCAAAAACATCATAGCGATATCACACCTCTTGAGCAGCAACTGTCTCGCTAAGCGCTACCTTCCAGAGCGCGATGAAATCCTTGCAGGTTCAATATGAAGCCGCACACAAGCAATTTGGGAGCAACGGGCCACCTTCATGGATCAAATCAAGCCTGGGTACCTAGCCTTGTACCAGCAGGAACAACAGTCTCTTGCCGACGTGAAAACGCAGGAGGATCAAACGAACCAGAGCCTCCAGCAGCTGGAGGGTGCCGAACTTCAGGCCGTGCGCCAGAAATATGATGCCAGCGCAAGGAGCTGCAACAGCAGTACGCGTCTCAGCGCCATGACATCAATAGCCAGTTCGATGCGGCGGTCAAGGGGCTAAAGTAGCCGACGCTCCGCCGAACAAAAACGAAAGTGCCTAAAGTGACGTTTGTTCTTGGCCTGTGCGGATCAGGCAAAACTCATCTTTGGGAACAACTGAAGCTTCAGACCGGAGCTGAGATTTTTGAAAGCCTCGTCGCCCAAAAGGCCCGGGGGCCAACTCCTCCAGCACCTTGCATGCAATAGCGCGATTCCCGCTGCGATTGCGATCCCGCCGTAGACTGCCCAGCGGATCTGCCCGGCGATTCCAGCTATGCTCGCCCTACAAGCCAGACGTTTCTCTCTTTGCGCGCCTGGCTCGACACCTTGACAATTAGTCGGCGAGTTCATCGAGCAAGACGTGGGTTTCCCGATTCAGCACGCGGTAACCCTGCAGTTGCCAGGCGATGCGGCGAAACAGGTATTGCTTGCGCGAAGACCTGGTCTCTTCGCCAAAAACCTCTCTATACTTTTCCTTCAACGCCGTAAGCTCGTTGAAGCTCCATGGTCGGCTGCCCGCAAAATAGTGCATTTGCAGCACTTTGGCCTCCCTTTGCGGTACTTTCGGTGTACTTAGAATGTACTTTGGAGTCGTTTATTCTGGCCCGTCAGACCATCTTTAGACGCACCGCGCGCGGCCAAGCGCATGCCCATAAACAACACAAAAAAAAGCGCTTAGAACTGCCCACACCCGAACGGAAACCCCTCAAAACAGCCCGAGTTTTTGCCCTTCGACTTCCTTATATACAGAGGGGGTAAAAACTCTCCCCAGACGCTC
>Ga0302326_10019913_pt1 | contig 13831 bp, 13 predicted proteins | sample Palsa_T0_3_FD_202264 | JGI IMG/M metagenome (GOLD analysis project Ga0302326, IMG submission 202264) | Peat permafrost microbial communities from Stordalen Mire near Abisko, Sweden - Palsa_T0_3 | ecosystem: Environmental > Terrestrial > Soil > Palsa > Peat permafrost | place: Sweden: Abisko... | reverse complement strand
GCGGACCAGGACCGCCCGCTCGGAGTCATCCCCCGACTCCCCCGAGAACACGAAACGGGCCACCGAGCCCCGGGGCCGGGTCTTCTTCGGCGGAACCTCCGTGTCGACCCGACCTGCTTGTGAGAGGTGCAGGACAATCCGCGGCCCCCCGGAAAACGTCCACACCAGATACTTGGCCCGGCGGGTGATCGACGTCACCACCTGGCCGTAGAGCTCCTCGACCGGAGGCGAGAACGTCTTGAGCGAGGAGAAGCCGAGCAGCTCGACCTTCTCCAGCGAGCGCCCCTCGGTGAAGAGGGCAAGGCGCTCAGCCAGGGCCTGCATTTCGGGGAGCTCGGGCACGTTGGCACAATGTTCTCATGACCTACACCCACGGGCACCACGAGTCGGTGCTGCGGAGCCACACCTGGCGGACGGCGGAGAACTCAGCCAGCTACCTCCTCCGCCATCTGCGCCCCGCCCTCTCCCTGCTCGATGTCGGATGCGGACCCGGGACGATCACCGTTGATCTGGCCAGAATCGTCGTACCGGGGCAGGTCGTCGGCCTCGATGCGTCCGACGAGGTCGTGGCGCAGGCCCGCGCCCTCGCCGCGGAGTCCGAAGCGACCAACGTGCGCTTCGAGGTGGGCGACCTCTTCGCCCTGAAGTATGACGACGCCAGCTTCGACGTGGTGCACGCCCATCAGGTCCTCCAGCACCTCGTCGACCCGGTCGCCGCCCTGGTGGAGCTGCGACGGGTGCTGCGACCCGGGGGCGTGCTGGCGGCCCGCGACAGCGACTACGGCGCCTTCGTCTGGGCGCCGGCCGACCCCGCCCTCGACCGGTGGATCGAGCTCTACCTGGCCGTCACGGCGCGCAATGGGCACGACGCGCGGATCGGCCCGTCGCTGCTCGGCCTGGCGCACGCGGCCGGATTCTCCGACGTCACGGTATCGAGCACGAGCTGGACCTTCGCTGACCCCGAGTCGCGGCAATGGTGGGGCGGCCTATGGGCCGATCGTGTCCAGTTCTCCCGCTTCGCCGAGCAGGCCGTTGCCTACGGGTTGAGCGATGGAGAAGAGTTGCAGTCGATCGCCCGAGCCTTCGTCAACTGGGCCAGCTCACCCGACGGGGTCTTCATCGTGCCGCACGTGGAGATCCTGGCCCGCCGCTGATCAGTCGACCCAGAGCTTGTCCGTGTAGGTATCGGTGCCCGGGATGGTGGGGATGAACGGCAACGCGGCGACCACGGTGCCCAGCCCGCTCTCCTCGAGCCGACGCCGGTGCTCCACGATGACCGGCTCCCACGCCACTTCCGGCGGCGTGCTCAAGAACCACAGGAGCAGCGTCCGGCGGCCGTTGGCCTCCTCGCGGGGTACGTCGCCAGGGGCGTCGCTCTCCAGGGGCATCGGCGTGAACGCCGCGACCAGGTCCGCATCCGAACCGGGAAGCAGTCCCGGGAGGTGCTCGGCGCGTAGCCACTCCCAGAGGGCCTCGGTCGTCGTGTCCTCAGCCCGGTCGATGAACACCGGCACGAACCCGCGGTAGGGGTGGTCGAGCGCCACCTCGACTGGCACGCCGTCGGGATCGCGGCGGAACTCCCAGTGGTACCGGTAGAAGAGCGTGTGGACGTGATCGCGCTCGTCGAACATGCGGCCGGCGGCGTGCAGCGCGTTTATCTGCCGGAGGGCCCACTCGTTCCAGAGGGCGTAGTAGCCGTCGAGTATCCAGTACAAGGCCACGTAGGAACCCCGCACCGGCGTACCGGTGACGGCCGAAGGGTCGGGGTCCCGCAACTCCTTGAGCTCCGCGGTGGCGACGAAGCGGCGGCCGGCGAAGTTGTAGGGCCCGATCAGGCAGCCGGAGTAGAAGTGGTCCCGCTCGTACCACCGGTTGTAGGCGACCTCGTGCCCGCGGTGGGGGTCGACGATCGTGAAGAGCATGGATCCGAGCTTGACGGGCTCCGCCCTGGCCTCGATTTCGATGGGACGGGGCTTCTCTGGCGTGGAATCCTCGGACACCCTGCGGAACCTAACAGACCACCCGACCCCTCAAACCGTTCCCGCGGCGAGCATGGAGCCCGTCGGCACCACGGAACCGCCTGCAGGCTCCACCGTGATACCGAGCTCGGCGGGATGGGATGATCCGCCCAGGGTGAAGGCAGCCCCGTGGGGATCCTGCCCGAGCAGCCCCAGCGAAATGGCCTGCCCGTCTATCACGCCCCAGAGCTGGTAGGTCTTGGTTGACGAGAGCGTCGGCAGGTTGGACTTGACCAGGTAGCCCTGGCCGTAGCCCTGGCCGCTCGGCACCACCACGAACTGGGCCAACTCGACGTGGCGCGCGCTCTCGACATCGACGACCTTGTGCCCGGGCACTTTGAGGGCCGCGACCGCAGAGGCCGGGGTCGCATGGTTCAGGCTCGAGATCTGGTTGTTGGCGTGGACCAGGTTCACACCGAGGACGGCCGCGACGGCGGCGGCCGCCACAGCGAGGGAGGCCACCGAGAACAGGCGACCGCGGGAAGCCCGCCGGGGTGCGGGGCGGGGCGCGCGGAACTTCGTCGCAGTGTGCGCTTCGTGCGCCGACCCCTCTCGCACCAGCGTCGGCATGGGCGGCGGCTCCTCGGCGGGGCGGGCAGGAAGCCGGTTGGCGATGCTCGACCACAGGCCTTCGGGGAGCTGCTCGACGGAGTTGCCCAAGGCGGCCGCCACGTCACGGTGGGCATCGAGCTCGGCCCGGCAACGGGGACATTCGGCCAGGTGGGCCTCGATCATCTGCTGTTCATCGCTGTCCACCGCGTCGAGGGCGAAGACGGCGAGGAGCTCGCTGGCTTGTTGGTGGGTCATCATGCGTCGACCCCCTGGACCCCGGCTTCGACCAGCGCGGCCCGCATTCGGCGCATGCCGTTGCGGATGCGGCTCTTCACCGTTCCTTCGGGCGTGTCGAGCAGCTCAGCCACTTCGACGTAGGTCCGCCCTTCGAAGTAGGCCAGCTCGATGGCCCGGCGCTCGTCTTTGGGGAGGTCCGCCAGGGCGCCGGATACCTTGTCGGCCAGGGCCAGGTCCCAGGCCTCATGGGAGATGTCGTACTCGGCGCTCGCCGTACGCCGGGCGTCCTTGGCCTCGCGGGCCTTCCGCGCGTTGAGCGAGCGGATGGCGTCGACGGCGCGAGCGTGGGACTGGGCCAGAAGGAACGAGCGCAAGGTGCCACGTCCCGGGTCGAACCGGTCGGGCTGGTTCCACAGGCGCAGAAACACCTCTTGCGTGACATCCTCGGCCTCCGACACGCTGTTCAGGACGCGCCGGGCCAGGCCGTAGACGGCCCCACCGTGACGGCGGTACACCTCGGCCAGCGCCACCTCGCTATAGCGGGCGACCGCGGTGACGAGCTGCGCATCACTGACTTCACCGATCTGCTCCATGTAATTTCCTATTCGGAGCCACCTCGATCGACAGATGTCCGCCCGATCAGGCGGTCTCCGAGAATCGGCCCATCCGGGTATAGCCCCTGGTCCGAATAGTAGGTGTTATGAGAACCACGATCGATTCCTACAAGAAGAGAGCGGGGCGCCTCGACCTCGAGGGCATCGACTTCGACGATTTCAAGGACCAGCCTCTGCCCCCCGCCGCCCTGCGGAGCCTGCGCTACATGCACGACGTGGAGCACCACACCGTGTGCTACCTGCGTGACCTCTTGCTCACCCCGGCGCACCAGGACCCCGAGATCACCTCGTTCCTCTCGTGCTGGGTCTTCGAGGAGATGTGGCACGGCGAGGCCATCGGTGCCGTGCTCGAGGCACACGGCGAGCAGGCCGGGGCTCCCCGGATCGCCGCCCTGCGCCAGCGCCACCGCCGCCGCGAGGCCCTCACCACCTTGAGCACGATCGGTTCGGCCGCGTTCGCCGGGCGGGCGTTCATCGCCGTGCACATGGCATGGGGGGCCATCAACGAGTGGACCACGCAGGCCGGCTACGGCAGGCTCTCCGAACGGGCCGACCACCCGACCCTGCGCGAGCTGGTCGGGCGCATCATGAAGCAGGAGGGGGGCCACATCGACTTCTACGCGTCCGAAGCGACCCGCCGGCTCTCCGCCAGTCCCCGGGCCCAGAAAATGACCCGGTTCCTCCTCAAGCACGCCTGGCGCCCGGTGGGCTCGGGGGTCATGCCCAAGAGCGAGGTCGACTTCTTGGTGGACTACCTCTTCGACGGCCCGGACGGGCAGGCCGTGGCGGCCCGCATCGACCGCCGCGTGGACCGGCTGCCCGGACAGGCAGGGTTGCACCTCCTGAAAGCCGCGGTGGCGCGGTCGTCGTCGCAGGCCACCGCGGCCTAGCGGGCGTCCCTACGGCTCGTCCGATCCCTATTGCGAAGGCGGCTCGTAGGGCCCCGACCGCTTGAGGAGATCGCGGGCGCCACGCCGGTACGCGTAGTAGTCCGTGTGCACGGAGGGAAGGTCGTACAGCCAGTCCAGCGGTTCCCTCACGTCATCGACGTAGCCGAGCCCCGCCGCGCCGCGCTGGTACCCCATCAGCCTGAGAAGTCCCTCGGGGAGGGTGCGGGCGATCTCGGGGGGGCAGGCCAGGTACTGGTTCTCCTCCTGGCGCAGCCATCCCAGCGAATAGCCCACGTTGATCCCGATCCGGTGGACGTCGGAGCGGTTGGCGCCTCCCCCGTGGTAGATCGAACCGGTGTAGACGAGGACCGAGCCCTTCTTCATCACCGCACCGGTGGTCAGTGCCGGGTCGGCCTCCGCCCGATCGTCCTCCCAGAGGTGGCTTCCCACGATGACCCGGGTGGCACCCATCTCCTCGGTGAAGTCGGTCATCGCCCACATGGTGCTGACCTCGGCGTCGAAGCCCGTCGGGAAGGGGAAGTGATCGAAGGACCACTGGTCCCGATGGATCTGCTGCGCCGCCTCACCGGGCGAGATGTCGATGAGCTGAGTCAGGTCGATCTGATACGTACTGCAGTGGTCGCCGAGAATAAGGTCGAGCACATTGAGGATCGTCGGGTGGGCCACCAGGGTGCGCGCGCTTGGCGAGCGGGCGATCAGCGCACCGGTACGCCGCGTCCCGTGACCCATGAAGTCGGTATCCCCACCTCTGGTCGCTTCGATGTAGGGCTCCAGTTCGACCGTGACCTGATCCATCAATTCGGGAGGAACGAGGTCGGTGATGATGACGCAGCCGTCTTCCCTCAAGATCTTTGCGATGTCCGAGGGCGCCGATTCCCCGCGTACCGTCCTTGCCTCTGCCCGCATGGTGCCTATTATACCTGGGAAGAGGGCATTTCTTCGGCGCCGACGGTTTGCGTCCCCGGCCAGTTCCAGGCCCATTCCAGGCCCTCATGACAGCGCAGCGGAGGCTCCGACAGAAAATGCTCCCATTCCGATTCGCGGTGCACACGGCTCTCGCCACGACCATGGCCGACTGGAGGGACCGTGCCCGGGCCGCCGAGGGGCTCGGTTACTCCGCTCTCTACGTCACCGATCATTTCGATCCCCAGTTCGGGCCACTGGTCGCCCTGACGGTGGCGGCCGAGGCGACGGAGACCCTCCATGTAGGCACGCTCGTGCTGAACAACGACCTTCGCAATCCCGTGGTCCTCGCCCAGGAGATCGCCTCCCTCGGCTTGGCGGCGGAAGGACGTATCGAGGTGGGGCTCGGAGCGGGGTGGCTCCGTACCGACTACGAGGAGACCGGGATCGACTATGACGCCGCCGGGGTGCGGGTGGACCGGCTGGCGGAGAGTCTGACCATCCTGAAGTCGCTGTGGCGCGACGGGGAAACGACCTTCGAGGGCGCGCACTACACCGTGCGCGGGGCCCGCTGTGACCCGCGCCCCGAGTCGCCCCCGCGCCTCATCGTCGGTGGCGGTGGGAGGCGTGTGCTCACGGTGGCCGCCACGCAGGCGGACATCGTGGGGGTGAACACCAGCCTGGCCTCGGGCGAGAAGGGCGGCGACATGGCGAGCCAGGCGTCCTTCGATCACTACGACCGCTGCCTGGGTTGGGTCCGCGAGGCGGCCGGTGACCGCTTCGATTCGCTCGAGCTGCAGATCGTGGCCTTCCTCGTGAACGTGGTCGGGAGCCGACGCGCCGCGGCACGCACGGCGTCGATGCTCGGTTTTCCCGGGGAGGAGGCGCTCGACCTCCCCATCGTCCTTCTCGGCACCGAGGACGAGCTCTGTGAGCGATTGACCGAGCGTCGCGAGAGGTGGGGCTTCAGCAACGTCGTCGTGCCGGGCGAGGCGATGGAGGCCTTCGCTCCGGTCGTGGCCCGGCTCGCCGGGACCTGACGACCTGACGACCTGACGACCTGATCAGGCGATCAGTGCGGCGAGCACCTCGCGGGCCCGCTCGAGCTGCGCCCTCGTCACGTTCTCGTCGGGGTGGTGGGCCAAGAGCGGATCGCCGGGCCCGAAGTTGGCCGCCGGCACCCCGTGCTCCCAGAAGGAAGCGACGTCGGTCCATCCCACCTTGGCCCGGGGTGCGGTCGCGGTCCTCTCCACCAGCGCGGCCAGGAGCGGGTGGCCCAAAGAAGGCGGAGCGCCGTCGGCCCCGTCCATCAGCAGCCAGCTGTCACCGTCGTCCTCACTGAACGTGCCGCTGAGCACGCCGCGCAGATACTCGTTCGCATCGGCCAGCCTGCGGTCGGGGGCGTAGCGGAAGTTCAAGGTGAGGCTGGCCGCATCCGGCACGACGTTCCCCGCTATCCCCCCGTCGATCGCCACCGCCTGGATCTGCTCGGCATAGGCGCATCCGTCGAGGACGACGGTTCGGCCCTCCCAGGCCGCCACCGCATCGAGCAGCGGTCCGAGGCGATGGATGGCGTTGCGCCCGGTGAAGGGGCGGGCCGTGTGGGCCCGCACGCCCCGGAGCGTCACCCGCACCTTCATGGTGCCCTGGCAGCCCGCCTCCACCAGCGCCCCGGTGGGCTCGCCCAGGATGGCCGCGTCCCCGGCGAGAAGGTCCGGCCGCGTCCGCCACAGCTCCAACAGCCCGCTGTCGGCCCGGCCCACCTCCTCGCAGGCATAGAAACACCACGTGAGGTCGATCGACGGCGCGGGCGTGGCCACCGCCAGATCCAGCATGACCGCCAGCCCGCCCTTCATGTCGGCGGCCCCGATGCCCCACAGGGTGTCACCCTCGAATTTGGGCTCCTCGTTGTCGTTCGGGGGGACCGTGTCGAGATGGCCGGCGAGCACCAGGCGTTGGGCGCGACCGAGCGCCGTGCGGGCCACCACGTTGTCCCCGAGGCGGGTGACCTCGAGCCAGTCATAGCCCCGCAGGCGTTCTTCCACCAGGTCGGCCACGCCACCCTCGGCGTGGCTCAGCGAGGGGATGCCCACCAACTCGGCCGTGGCCGCCAACAGGTCGGTCATGCCGGCGCCGGCTCAGGCGCTGGCGCCGTGCTCACGCAGCACCTCGTTCAACCGGGCCTTGTCGTGTCGCTCACCTTCGGTCAGCCGCTTGATGACCAGGACGCAGGGCATGAAGAACTCCCCTCCGGGATACTCACGGCGCCGGCTGGCCGGAATGGTCACCGACCAGGCGGGAACCACGCCGCGGCTGATCTCGGCGCCCGTGTCGGCGTCGATGACCGGGATGGAAGGGTTGAGGACCGTTCCCTCTGCCAACACGGCGCCCGAACCCACCTGGGCCCCCTGAGTCACCATGCTGCGGCTGCCGATCAGCACGTCGTCGCCGATGACCACCGGCACCGCATTGGGCGGCTCCAAAACGCCCCCGATCCCCACGCCTCCCGAAAGGTGGACCCGGGCGCCGATCTGGGCGCACGACCCGACGGTGGCCCAGGTGTCGACCATGGTCCCCGCGCCCACCCGCGCCCCGATGTTGACGTAGCTCGGCATCAAGATCACGCCACGGTCGAGAAACGAGCCCCAGCGGGCCGAGGCGCCCGGCACCACGCGCACGCCGGCCGCCGCGAAGTCGCGCTTGAGCGGGAGTTTGTCGGCGTACTCGAAGGGCCCGTCCCGGATCGTCTCCATCCCCCGCACGGTGAAGAAGAGCAGGATGGCTCGCTTCAGCCACTCGTGCACCACCGTCTCGCCCGGTGCCGCTCCGTTCTCGGCCACCCGGGCCTCGCCCGAATCGAGGAGCCCGATGGCTTCCTCCACCACCTGCGCCGCGTCGGTGTCCTTGGGGGAGAGCTCGCCCCGTCGCTCCCACAACTCGTCAATGCTCGCCTGGAGATCAGCCATGGGCCACCCTACCCAGCGGCGAGAAGGCGGTCCGCCACCAGCTCGAGCCGCTCCATGGGCTGCACCACGGCCACCCGGACGAAGCCGGCGCCGTCCGCGCCGTAGAGGTCGCCCGGACTGACGAGGATCCCGCCGCGCCGCGCCAGGTCCTCGGCCATCGACCAGGCGTCGTTCCACTGGGCGGCCGGGACCGGCACCCACAGATAGAAACCCCCTTCGGGGAGCTCGACCGGGCACCGGACGCTCCCGAGGACGTCGGCCATGAAGGTGAGCCGCTCGTGGTAGCGACCCCGTTGCGCCTCGACGTGCTCGTCGTCGGACAGAGCCACGGCCCCCGCCGCCTGGGCCGGGCCGGGCACCATGAGCCCGGCGTGGCGCCGTACGCTGCGGAGGAACTCCACCAACTCGGGATCGCCGGCGAAGAACCCCACGCGCACGCCGGCCAGGTTCGAGCGCTTGGAGAGCGAGTGGACCGCCACCACCCCGTCGAAACCGTGCTGGAGGACCGTACGGGGCGGGCCGGCCCAGGTGAACTCGGCATAGCACTCGTCGGAGAAGACCGGGACGCCGTGCGCCCTGCCCCATGCCGCTTCTGCGGCCAGGTCGCCCAGGCCCCCGGTGGGGTTGGAGGGCGAGTTGGACCACAGCACGAGAGCGCGGTCCGCGTCGGACTCGGCGATGGCCGAGAGGTCGAGGCCGCCCGGGCGTCCCGGCAGGGGCGGCACCGGCACGGCCCGGCAGCCGGCCAGTGCGGCACCCATGGCGTAGGTCGGGTACGACACTGCGGGGTACAGCACCGTGTCGCGCTCGGGTTGGCGGAGCCGGAGGACATGGGGCACCGAGGCCACCAGTTCCTTGGTCCCCACACACGCCGCCACCGAGCCCGCAGGGACCACCGGCAGCCCGAAGCGCCGTTCCAACCACGCCGCGGCGGCACCGATCAATGCCGGGCTCCCGGCCGAAGCCGGATAGCCACGCTCGGTGCCCGACGAGGACAGGGCCTCGATCACCCCTGGCGGCGGCGGGTCGCACGGCGTCCCGATGGAGCAGTCGACCACGCCGCCCGGCAACGCCTCGGCGAGCTTGCCCAGTGCGGCCACCCGGTCGTAGGGGTACGGCGGCAGCTGGAACGCCACCCGGTCCGAGCTCATCGGTCCGCCACGAACTCGGCGAAACGAGCCTTGCCCACTTCGTCCAGGACGACCTGGAGGGTGGCGGACTCCTCGCCGTCGGTCTGCCCCACCACTTCCCCCTCCCGGTGCACGGCGGCCAGGACGTCGCCCCGGGCCCACGGCACCACCAGCTCGACGACCCGGTCCGCACCCCGGACGCGGTCGCCGACCACGCGCAGGAACTCGTCGATCCCCTCGCCGGTGCGGGCCGACAGCAGCACCGACCCGTCGATCCGGTGGGCCAGCGCCTTGGCCGCGTCCGGGGCCCGATCGGCCTTGTTGACGACCACCAGCTCCGGCACGTCGCCGGCCCCGATCTCCTCCAGCACCGTGCGCACCGCCGCCATCTGGCCTTCGGCGTGCTCCGCCGAGCCGTCGACCACATGGACCAGGACGTCGGCCAGGCGCACCGAGGCCAGCGTCGTGCGGAACGCCTCGACGAGTTGGTGGGGCAGCTTCCGGACGAAGCCCACCGTGTCGGTCACCAGCACGGTCTCACCCCCGGGGAGGGCGAACTGCCGGGTGCGGGGGTCCAACGTGACGAAGAGGCGGTTGGCGGCCGGCACCCCGGCGTCGGTGAGCGCGTTGAGGAGGGTGGACTTGCCGGCGTTGGTGTACCCGACCAGAGCGAGCTCACGGTGGCGACCGCGGGCCCGCCCGCGGCGCTGGAGCTCGCGCGTCCGGTCGACCTCCCGCAGGTCGGCCTCGAGGCGGTGCATCCGCCGCACCAATCGCCGCCGGTCCACTTCGAGCTGCGTCTCACCGGGACCGCGGGTGCCGATGCCACCGGCCTGCTGGCTCAGACCGCCCCCGCGCCCCCGCAACCGGGGCAGGCGGTAGCGCAGCAGGGCCAGCTCCACCTGGGCCTTGCCCTCGGGACTGCGCGCGTTCTGGGCGAAGATGTCGAGGATCACCGCCGTGCGGTCGATGGCGGTGCGCCCGAACACCTTCTCCAGGTTTCTCTGCTGGGCCGGGCTCAGCTCCTCGTCGAAGACGACCGTGTCGGCATCGAGCGTGCGGCTCAGCTCGGCGATCTCCTCGGCCTTACCCCGCCCGATGAAGGTCGCAGGCTCGGGCGAGTCCCGCCGTTGCACCACGCGCCCCACGACGTCGGCCCCGGCGCTGTCCACCAGTTGGGCCAGCTCGTCGAGCGCCTCGTCGACCGCTTCGGGCGAGAGGCCGGGAAAGATCACCCCGACCAAGATGATGCGCTCCCGGAAGGACCGGTCAATGAGGGTCCCCGGCAACGTGTTCGTCACGAGAGCAGGCCCGGATGGATGTCGATGTCCGCCACCTTGCGCACCGGGCCGGCCAGGAAGGCCGGATCGCCGGGCCGCGCCCCGAGAGTGACCTCGAGCGTCCCCCCGGGGTTGCGCACCCGTACCGGGCCATCCGGGTCCACGACGCCCCAGCTCCGGGCTGCGGCAGCCGCCGCCACGCTGCCCGTCCCACAGGCCAGGGTCTCACCGGCCCCCCGTTCCCACACCCGCAGGTCGAGGGACCTGCCTGCACCGTCGCCGGCCAGACAGATCCACTCCACGTTGATCCCGTCCTCGAACGACGACTGCAGCTTTGGCCCGAGCACCGCAACGTCGACGGTGGCCACCTCGGGGCCGAAGAGGACGAGGTGCGGATTGCCCACATCGGCCGTGCGGGCCTTGCGGTTCTCGAAGTCCTGCGGCTGGTCGGGTCCCAGCGTCACCGGGCCCATGTCCACACTGGCCCTGGCCCAACCGGGCGACTCCCCCGCCACGAAGTCGACCGTGCGGACGCCGGCCGCCGTGGCGACTGTGAAGCGGGGCGGGGAGACCAGGCCCCCGTCGACGGCGGCCTGGGCCAGGCATCGGATGCCGTTGCCGCTCATCTCGGCCGTTCCGCCGTCGGCGTTGCGCAACTCCATGGAGAGGTCGGCCCCCTGGCGGCCGGGGCCGACCCGGATGATCCCGTCAGCTCCGACACCCCGGCGTCGATCGCAGAGCAGCCGCACCTGGCCCACCGTGAGGCGGAGGGCGTCGTCGGGATCGAGCACGACGATGAAGTCGTTCCCCGTTCCTTCGTGTTTGCTGGCGCGCACCCCTCCAGTCTCGCAGTTCAGGACCGCGCGGCGTGCGCTGCCAGGGCCCGGTCGAGCAGATCGGCGGGGTCCGCCCCCGCATCGGTCCAGCGGATCCGGGGGTCACGCCGGAACCACGATGCCTGGCGGCGGGCGAATGACCGGGTCCGGCGCACGGCTTCCTCGACACAGGCATCCAGGGGTGCGCCCTCCTCCACATGGGCCAGCAGCTCGCGATAGCCCAGCGCCTGGCGGGCGGTACGGGAGATGCCGCCGGGGCGGGCGGCCAGGGCCCGGACCTCGTCCAGCAGGCCCTCCTCCACCCACCGCTCGAACCGCTCGGCGATGCGGCGATCGACCTCGTCGCTGGGCACGGCCAGGCCCACCATGGTCACCGGGGTGAGCGGATAGGCCTCGAGGCCGGGCCCGAACGTCGAGAACGGCTTCCCCGACCCGAGCGTGACCTCGAGCGCCCGCACGACCCGACGCTCGTTGGAGGGCTCCATGCGGGCCGCCCCCACCGGATCGAGGACCGCCAGCCGGGCGTGGAGCTCGGGCACCGCGGCCCGACCCTGGCCCAGCTCGGTCTCCAGGGCCTCCCGGACGGCGGGGTAACGGCCGGGGAACCGGAGATCGTCCACCACGGCGCGCAGGTAGAGCCCGGTGCCCCCCACGAGGAGGGCATGGTGGCCCCGGGCCGTGATTTCCTCCAGGGCGCGCTGCGCCGCGTGCTGGAACTGGAGGACCGTGAACTCCTCGTCGGGATCGACCAGGTCCAGCAGGTGATGCGTCACCTCCGCCCGCTGGGCCCGGCTGGGCTTGGAGGTCCCGATGTCCATGCCCCGGTAGACGCACATGGAGTCAACCGAGACGATCTCGATGTCATCTCTCCGGCGGGCCACGTCGAGCGCCACCTCGGACTTCCCCGACGCCGTGACGCCGAGGAGGGCGACGACGCTCAAGCGCTGGCCACGGGGATCCGCACCCGGTGGCGCGGCCGGGCGGTCACCGCAACCAGGCGTCCCGACAGGTGGTGTGGATGCCCGGCGGTGATGGTGACCCGGGCCAGGGAGCCCGCCGTCGGTGTCCCGCTCCCTCCCGACCCGGTCGGCGCGAAGTGGACGAGCTTCCCCTGGCGCGTCCGCCCCGTCAACATCGCCTCGTCACGGCGGCTCACCCCTTCCACCAGCACCTCCTCCGTCCTCCCGACCCGGTCCTGGTGCCGGGAGAGCGAGGCCCGGTCCACCACGGCCTTGAGCCGGTCGAAGCGCTCCGCGATCACCTCGGGCGCGATGAACGCGTCCTCCATGTCGGCGGCCCGGGTTCCCGGTCGGGGCGAGAAGATGAAGGTATAGGCGCTGTCGTAGGCGGCTTCGGCCACCACGGCCAGCGTGTCCTCGAAATCCTTCTGGGTCTCCCCCGGAAAGCCCACGATGACATCGGTGGTGACCCCGAGGTCGTCGATGGCGGCCCGTGCCGCGGCCAGGCGCTCGAGGTAGCGCTCCGCCGTGTAGCCGCGCCGCATGGCCGAGAGCACCCGGTTGCTGCCGGACTGGAGGGGAAGGTGCAGCTGCTCGCACACCTCGGGCACCGAGGCCATGGCCTCGATCGTCTCGGGCCGGAGGTCCTTGGGGTGGGGACTGGTGAAGCGGATGCGCCCGATCCCCTCGACCGCGCCCACCTGGCGCAACAGGTCGGCGAAGAGGGGTCGGCGGCGGGTGATATCCCTCCCGTAGGAGTTGACGTTCTGGCCCAGCAGGGTCACCTCGGTCACTCCTCGCCGGGCCAGCCCTTCCACCTCGGCCACGATGTCGTGCGGGGGCCGGCTCACTTCGGGACCGCGGACCGCCGGCACGATGCAAAAGGCACACGAGTTGTCGCAGCCCATCTGAATGGTGACCCATGCCGCGTAGGGCAGCTCGCGAATCGCATCGGGAGCCATGAGGTGGTTGGCGACACTCTCGGGCGTGGGCGCATCGAGGATTTCCATGACCTGCCCCTCGACTGCGGCCCGCCGCAACAACCCGGGCGCACTGGTCAGGTTGTGCGTCCCGAACACCACGTCGACCCAACCGACCTTCTGCTGGATGAGCTCCCGGTCTTTTTGGGCCAGGCATCCGCCCACCGCGATCTGGAGGCCGGGCTTGGCGTCGACCAGCGCTTTGAGGCTGCCCAGCGTCCCGTAGAGCTTCTGGTCGGCGTTCTCCCGGATGCAGCAGGTATTGAGCACCACGACGTCGGCCTCGCCCATGTCGTCGGTCTGCCGCATGCCATCGGCCACGAGCATGCCGGCCAGGCGCTCGGAGTCGTGCTCGTTCATCTGGCACCCGAAGGTGCGGATGACGAAGGTCTTGGGCATCCCGTCGAGTCTACGGCTCCCTTCCCGAGGCACCGAACGGTTGGTC
>Ga0302326_10019912_pt1 | contig 13831 bp, 14 predicted proteins | sample Palsa_T0_3_FD_202264 | JGI IMG/M metagenome (GOLD analysis project Ga0302326, IMG submission 202264) | Peat permafrost microbial communities from Stordalen Mire near Abisko, Sweden - Palsa_T0_3 | ecosystem: Environmental > Terrestrial > Soil > Palsa > Peat permafrost | place: Sweden: Abisko... | reverse complement strand
TTGGCGGATGTCGAGTCCTCAATCGTCCGTTCGCGCGATTACCTCCTTTCGCAGCAGCATCCTGACGGCTACTGGTGCGGCGAGCTCGAAGCCGACTCCATGCTCGAGGCCGATTACATTTTCCTGCACACGCTTCTTGAAACCGGCGATCCCGGCCGCCTGCAGCGCGCGCTCACCGAGATGATGCGCTACCAGAACGACGACGGCAGTTGGAGCCTCTTTCCCAATGGTCCCGGCAACATCTCGCTCTCGGTCAAGTGCTACTCCTCAGCCAAGCTGATGGGGATTGGGCCGGACGATCCGCGTCTGGCTAAATGCCGTGAGTGGGTGCTGGCGCATGGCGGCGTGGTCGCGACCAACACTTTCACCAAGATGTACCTGTGCGCCCTGGGCGAGTACGACTACGATGCGGTTCCCGCGATTCCTCCTGAAATCGTTCTCTTTCCCAATTGGTTTTACTTCAATATCTACGAAATATCTTCATGGTCGCGCTCCATCCTGGTTCCGCTGGCCATCATCTATGCCAAAAAGCCTTTCAAGCGCATCCCGCCCGACCACGGCATCGATGAGCTCTATGTAGGAGGCCGCGCCAATGCCAAGCTCCGTCTCCGCATGGACCGCAAGAAGATTGTCTCCTGGCGCAACTTCTTTTTGATTGTCGACCGCGTTCTTCACTTTGCCGAGGCGGTTCACCTGCGCCCGTTGCGCAAGCACGCTCTGCGCAAGGCGGAGCAGTGGTTGCTGGCGCGCCTGGAAATGACCGACGGCCTGGGCGCCATCTATCCGGCTATGCTGAACGCGATCGTCGCGCTGCGTTGCCTGGGCTACTCCGAAGACGATCCGCAGGTGATTCGCGCCCGCGACGAGTTTGAAAAGCTGGGCATTGAGCAGCCGGCCACCGAAGCGGTTCCCGAGAAAACCTTCCGCATGCAGCCAGCCGTGTCTCCTGTCTGGGACACGGCGCAGGCAGTATACGCGCTCGGCGAAGCCGGCGTCGCAGCCAACGATCCCCGAATGATCAAGGCCGCCGACTGGATGCTGGCCAAGGAAGTGCGCCACAAGGGCGATTGGGCGGTCAAGGTTCCCAACACCGAGCCGGGCGGCTGGTACTTCGAGTTCAACAATGAGTTTTATCCGGATACCGATGATACGGCGCAGGTTCTGCTTGCTCTAAATAAGGTGGAAAACCCCCGCGAAGCCTACCAGCACAAGGTCGCGCAACGGGCAATCGCGTGGGAATTCGCCATGCAGTGCAGGAACGGCGGCTGGGGCAGCTTCGACAAAGACAACACCAAGATGATCTTTCAGTACATCCCCTTCGCCGATCACAACGCCATGCTCGATCCGCCCACCGTCGACATTACCGGGCGCATCCTGGAGATGCTGGCCGCCTACGGCTACACGCAGGATGACAAACGCGTGCAGAAGGCCATCAAATTCATCTTCAGCGAGCAGGAATCGGACGGGAGCTGGTTTGGCCGCTGGGGAGTGAATTACATCTACGGCACGTTCCTGGTGCTGCGCGGGCTTGAGGCCATCGGCATCGATCACCTGGAGCCGCAGATTCAGCAGGCGGCGGAGTGGATTCGCATGGTGCAGAATCCTGACGGCGGCTGGGGCGAAACCTGCGGCTGCTACGACGATTCCAACACCCGCGGCGTAGGCCCAAGCACGCCATCGCAAACCGCCTGGGCGCTGCTCGGATTGCTTGCCGCCGGCGACGATCGCTCCGACTCCATCGCCAAAGGCGTGCGCTGGCTGTTGACTCGCCAGAGGCCGGATGGAAGCTGGGACGAGACTACAGGCGCAGGCTGGACACGCCAGGCCCTTTACACTGGAACTGGCTTCCCACGCGTCTTTTACCTGTCGTACGAGATGTATCGGCAATACTTCCCGCTGCTGGCTTTAACCGGCTATAAGCGGGCTATGGAACGCGCCGCCTAAAAGCCGCGCTGGAGGAAATTTCAAAGATGGCTGTTCCAATCTCTCAGATGTGGACGGTTGCCACCTACGTGATCAAGAAGAAGCTGGCCGGCGAGAAACGCTATCCGCTGGTGCTGATGCTTGAGCCGCTGTTTCGCTGCAACCTGGCATGCGCCGGCTGCGGCAAGGTGCAATATCCGCCGCATATTTTGAAGAAGCAACTCACGCCCGCGGAATGCTTCGCCGCTGTCGAAGAGTGCGGCGTGCCCATGGTGTCATTGCCTGGGGGCGAGCCGCTGCTGCACCCGCAGATCGTCGAAATCGTCAACGGCCTCATCGCTCGCAAGAAGTACATTTACCTCTGCACTAACGCGCTTGAATTGAAGCGCCGCCTGCCGGAGTTTACGCCATCGAAGTATCTGACCTTCTCCGTTCACCTCGACGGCCAGCGCGACCATCACGATATGTCTGTCTGCCGCGAAGGCGGTTACGATATCGCCGTTGAAGGAATCAAAGAGGCTGTCAAGCGCGGCTTCCGCGTAACCACCAACGCCACCTTCTTCGATGGCACAGACCCCAACAGCGTGCGCGGATTCTTTGACGAAGTGATGGATATGGGCGTCGAAGGCATCGTGCTTTCGCCCGGTTACAGCTATGACAAAGCGCCGGACCAGGGCCACTTCATGGGCCGTGCCCGCGTGCGCAGGCTGTTCCGCGCCGCGCTTTCCAACCGCAAGAAGTCGTGGAAGTTCAACATGTCGCCGCTGTTTCTTGAGTTCCTGATGGGCGACCGCAAGTACGAGTGCACGCCGTGGGGTTCGCCGGCCTACAACATCTTCGGCTGGCAGCGGCCATGTTATCTGCTGCAGGATGGCTATACCGAGACCTACAAGGAACTCATCGCGACCACCAAATGGGAAGAATACGGCGCGGCCAGCGGAAATCCGAAATGCGCCAACTGCATGGTAAGTTGCGGCTATGAGCCGACCGCCGTAATGGACGGCTTCGGATCGCTCAAAGGCTTCTGGGGCATGGTGCGCGGCACGTTTTCCAGCTACAAAGATGAGTTTGCGCTGAAGCAGCTGAATGAGTGGGGAAGCCATGAGCACGCGCCGCTGGTGCAGATCGCGACGCCGGCCCGCTCGCTTGAGGAGACCAACGCATGAGCGCCGAAGTGCTGAAATACACGCTGGAGCAGGTGGAGGCGCTGGAGATTGCTCCCGGATTCGAGCACCACAACCTGGAAGGCTGGATTCCCGAGCTTGCAAGCGAAGAAGACCTGCGCCAGGCCCTCGAAAAAGCATTCGACTACCGCGGCGACGTGACGCTCACTCTCAAGTCCGGCGAGCGCATCGAAGCCTACATCTTCAACCGGCTCTCAGGCCCCAAACTCGCCGACTCCTACGTCCAATACTTCACGCCCAGCGCCAGCGACAAGCGTAAAGTAAGCTATGCAGAAATCGCGCGCCTCGAGTTCAGCGGCAAAGACCGCGCCGCCGGCAAGCACTGGGAAGCCTGGGTGCAGAAGTACAACGAGCGCAAAGCCGCCGGCGAAAAGAACATTGCGCTCGCACCGGAAGCACTGGATTAGAGATCGAAAAATCGGTTTGGGAGACGGTCCTCTGAATACCTCTGCGTAGTCTCCCAATCAGGTCAGAAGCTTACCGAGTTCGGTTGTCAATCCACCGAATCTGCCGAGAAAGCTTTCAATCATTGCTTGCAACAACGTGTTCCCGTCGATCCGTTCAAACGCGAATGGATGGCCAGCCGTTGCTCCTATCAATCCCAAAAACGCGAGTTGTGCGCGCCCGTTCCCCTCGCGAAACGGGTGAATCGCATTCAGTTCTCCGAGGAATCGGGAAGCCTTTCTCAGAAATTCGCTTCGGCTCTTTTCGGCAAATGCTTCCCCGCCGCGAATTGATCCGAAGAGAACATCCATCTGTGCAGGTATGTGTTCGGGATAGCAGAATGCGTTGCCGCCCTTCGAGGTGCGCACAATCCGGTATTGCCCCGCCCAATCATAAACATCTTGAAAAAGATGGTGATGAATGCTGCAGTAGTGTGTGGGATCGAATGCGCCCTGCGGCAGGGGCTCTTCCGCGCGAATCGTGGAGATTTCAACTTCGAACGCCTCCAGAAGACCCGCATCTCGTATGTCCAACCGGTTTCGTAGAACGGACGCGCCGGGATAGGCGTAGGGATCGTCGAAGGCGTCGTAGCCCTCGGTCATTCGTGGTTCCGTAACTGTGTAAACGCCTGAATCGTCTCTGCCCGCCGCTCTTCGGAAGGAAGGCCCTGATTGCGCTCCATACGCTCTGCGCCTTTGGAGTCGAGCTTCAATCCCTCGACCGCAGAAATAGCCGAGAATCTCTGCCTTCCTAGTACAAAGAGTCCGAGCTTTGCTAAGTCCTGGTCGGTAAGATCCACATCTGGAATAGTGAAGTTTTTTCGAGTCGCAAGATCGTTCTGCATTTTGCTGATGCAGTCTTCATCAACCCTGATCGAGCGCATGGCGACCGTCAAACTGTTCAGGCTATCGAAAGTGACGTTGTCTGCAACGCGGCCCGTACCCTGCATATAGTCCACAGAGAACAGAATGCGCGGCCCTACGCTCGAATCAATTTGCACACCATGAATCCTGTAGTTCATTTGAGCCCCCTGCAAACATCTTAAGTGAATTTCATTCGCGTGCCAGCAGATTGCATAACACCAAGCCCCGCTCAACTTTGGCGTTATAAGGCCCACAGACACCCCTTCACGCGGCTTATTGCAGCAACTTTACCTTCATCCCCTGCGCAGCAACCGCCGCAACCGCCTTTTTATCGAACGAGACAAACACATCCCCGCCAGCCATTCGCCCTTCATAAGCAATCACAGCGTCAGCAAAGTCGGCTCCGGACCGCATGGCCTCGAGTCCTGCTTCCAAAGCCGCCCTGTCGACGGTTACGCTCTCAACTCCGCACAGGTTTTCAATTGCCAGAACGATCTGTGCTTTTGAGAAACGATAACTGGTTCTGAGCACCCATGCCAACTCGCACAGGGCGTGGAAGCCAACGATCACAGCTTCTGCCTCCATCACGATTCTGGCCGCAACTCGCCTCTGAATTGGATCGTCATCGACCGCCAGACGCACCAGCAGGTTGGTGTCCGCGATGATCTTCACCGCCTCAGCCCAGCTTCGTACTCTTCTGCGATGCCCGCGCCAATTCCCTCGTTGATTTCTTCGATCGTCAATCGAACTTTAGTCTTGCCCGCTAAACAACCGATGAAGTCGTCCCAGCTGCCCTTGGGCCGGGCGCGTTCCAGAGTCAACTTCCCGTTGGGTGTTTTTCCCAGTTCGATTTTGTCGCCCGGCTTGACGCCAAGATGCTGCAAATATTCTTTCCGCAGAGTCACCTGTCCCCGCGACGTTACCGTGAGCGTTGCCATTGGGCCCTCCTGTTATGATTGTAATGCAATTGTGCATTATCGTCGAACTTCCGGCCTTCAGCGGGTCAAACGGTGCCTCCTCCCGAACGTTTAGGATGGTCTGTGCCAAGAGGGTTTGAATGAAGGTATTTCTGACAGGCGCTACAGGATTTGTTGGCCACCATGTGGCGCTGGCGCTGGCCGACGAAGGCGCGGAGTTGCGACTCCTGGTCCGCAAATCCAGCAATCTCAAAAACCTGGAGGGCATTCGAGGCGAAACCTACGTCGGCGACCTGCTTGAACCGGAGTCCTTGCGCGCCGGCCTCGAAGGCTGTGACGCCGTCATGCACGTTGCCGCCGACTACCGCCTCTGGATTCGCGATCCTGAAATCATGTACCGCGCCAACGTCGAAGGCACCCGCGAGCTTCTGCGCCTCGCCCGCGAGGCAGGCGTTCCGCGCTTCGTCTACACATCGAGCGTAGCCACCATGCACTTCCGCACCGACGGCATCGTCATCAACGAAGACACGCCAGTGTCGCTCAAGGACATGGTCGGCCACTACAAGCGCTCCAAATTCCTTGCCGAGCAGGAAGCCATCAAAGCAGCCCAAGCTGGCCAGCAAGTTATCATTCTGAATCCAACCACGCCCATCGGGCCGAATGACGCCAAGCCCACGCCGACGGGCCGCATCTTTGTTGACTTTCTGAATGGCAAGTTTCCGGCTTACATGGATACAGGCCTGAACCTTGTCGATGTGAACGAGGTTGCACGCACGCATGTAGCTGCTCTTACAACTGGCAAGCCAGGCAAGCGCTACATTCTCGGCGGAGAAAATCTGACGCTGAAGCAGATTCTCGACAAGATGTCTGCGATCACCGGCATTCCCTCGCCCACGGTGAAGATTCCGTTTGCCGTGGCCGCAACCTACGCGTTCTTCGAGGAGTGGATCACCGGCCGCATCCGTGGCAAGGAGCCGCGTGCCACACTCGAAGAAGTGCGCATGGGCCGCAAGAAGATGTATGCCTCCAGCGCCCATGCCCAGCAGGAACTCGACTTCAGGATTGTGCCGGTGTATCCGGCCATGCGCGCAGCAATTGAGTGGTTTCGGGCGAATGGCTACGCGCCACAGGGCCGTCCATGACGCGCGTCGCCATTATCGCCGCCATGCCTGGAGAACTGAAGCCGCTGGTCCGCGGCTGGCCGCACAGCACCCGGAACAATGTCCATTTCTGGGCTAAGCGGGACTCGGAAGAAGAATGGATGGCCGCCTGCGCTGGAACCGGCCAGTCGGCCGCAACCCGCGCCTTCGCCGCAATCGAGGATGGCGGTCCCATTGACGTGGTCTTCTCTGTCGGCTGGGCCGGCGCACTGAAGGACGATATCGCAACAGGTGCAGCCTTCAACACAGCCGGAGTCATCGATGTCCGTACCGGCGAACGCTTCAACTGCGACGGCGGATCAGGCGACCGCTGGCTCGTCACCAGCCCCATCGTCGCAAACGAAGCCGAAAAGCATCGCCTCGCCGCAGCCTACAAAGCCGACCTCGTCGACATGGAGGCTGCCGCCATTGCCCGCCTGGCCCAGATGCGCGAAATTCCCTTCTACTGCGTCAAGGGCGTCAGCGACGGCTTCCACGACAAGCTGCCTGATTTCAACCGCTTTATCCGCCCTGACGGCCAGTTCGACATGGCCAGGATGGTACTTTTTTCGATTCTCAGGCCATGGTACTGGCCCAGCCTCGTGCGAATGGGCGAGAATAGCAGTAAGGCTTCCCAAAGCATCAGGGAGTCCCTGCTCGATTTCCTCGATGAAAGGGCGTAAATAAGAAACCGTAATGGCTACCCAAACCACAAACATTGAGAGCCAGTCCGGAGCGGCGAGTCAAGCGACCAGGATTCCCGCCACCATGAGGGCCGTTGTCTATCGCGGCGTGAACGACATGCGCGTCGAGACAGTGCCCGTGCCCAAGATCGGTCCCGGCGAACTGCTCATCAAGGTGGCCACATGCGGCATCTGCGGCACCGACCTGAAAAAGATCCACACCGGCTCGCACTCCGCGCCGCGCATCTTCGGCCATGAAATGTCGGGTACCATTGTTGCGACCGGCGAGGGCGTGACGCGCTATGAAGTAGGCGAGCGCGTCGTCGTCCATCACCACGTTCCCTGCGGCGAGTGCTATTACTGCCGCAAGCAGACGCCGACGCAATGCCCGCTCTACAAGAAGGTTGGAGTGACGGCCGGCTTCGAGCCCTCAGGCGGCGGCTTTGCCGAGTACATCCGCGTGATGAATTGGATTGTCGAAGGTCGCGGCGTAGTGCGGATTCCCGATGGTGTTCCGTTTGAGCAAGCCGCGTTTGTGGAGCCGCTGAACACCGTGATGAAAGGCGTGAAGCTGCTCAACCTTGCTTCCGACGACACGGTGTTGGTCATCGGCCAGGGCCCCATCGGCTTGATGCATGCCGCGCTCGCCGCTCGCACTGGCGCCCGCGTACTTACTTCCGATCTGTATTCCGAGCGCCATGCGATTGCATCGCGGTTCGGTCTCAAGCATCCAATCCACGCAGGCACTGAAAACGTGGTGGCAAGAGTGATGGAAGAGACCGACGGCCGCGGAGCCGACGCAGTGATTCTGGCCGTGGGCGGCGATGCGCTCATCAAGACCGCGATGGACGCAGTACGCCCCGGCGGCCGCGTCATGCTGTTCGCGCAGACACAGCACGGCGAGACGGCCATCGATCCCGGCGCGGTTTGCATGGATGAGAAAACGCTGATGGGGTCATACTCGTCATCGTTCGAGATTCTGGATGAGGTGACCGAGCTGGCGTTTGGCGGCTACCGTAACGGCTTCGATTTGACACAACTGATCTCGCATCGCTATCCGCTGGAGCAGGCGGTGGAAGCGATCGAAGTAGCGTCCCACCCCAAGGCGGACTCGATGAAGATCATGCTTGAGCCTGTTCTCGGGGGCGGCGCAGAGTAGGAGGCACTTGATGGCGACAACCATGAAGGCCGCAGTCCTCCACGGTCGCGAAGACATTCGCATCGAGCGCGTGCCGGTGCCTGAAGCATTGCCTGGTGAGTTGATTGTGCGTGTGGGCGCGGCGCTTACCTGCGGAACGGATCTGAAGGTCTTCCGCCGAGGCTATCACGCCCGCATGATTGTGCCTCCCGCGCTGTTTGGCCACGAACTCGCCGGGACAGTGGTGCAGGCCGGCGACGATGTCACCGATTTTGCTCCCGGCGATCGCGTGGTCGCCCTTAACTCGGCTCCCTGCGGCCATTGCTACTTCTGCGAGCGCGGCCAGGAGAATCTCTGCGATGACTTGCTCTTCAACAACGGCGCTTACGCTGAGTTTATTCGCATCCCCGCGCGCATCGTTTCCAAAAACACGCTGCACGTACCCGATCATGTCCCGCTGGAGCACGCCGCGCTGACCGAGCCGCTCGCCTGTGCCGTGCATGGCTTTGAAGATTCGCGTCCGCGCCCCGGCGACACAGTTGCTGTCATCGGCGGCGGCCCGCTCGGCCTGATGATTCTGCACGTAGCCGCATTGGCTGGCTGCGAAGCCATCGCAATCGTCAAGCATGACGGCCAAGTTGAAGCAGCGCGTCAACTGGGCGCGGCGCACGTAGTGCAGACAACCAGCATTCGCAGAGCGATCAAGGAAACGCGCGCGCTCACCCCGAAAAACCGCGGCGTCGACATCGCCATCGAAGCCGTCGGAGTTCCCGATGCGTGGCAGGAGGCAGTCGAGCTGGTGCGCAAAGGTGGGTGCGTAAACTTCTTCGGCGGCTGTGCCGTCGGCACGCATGTAACGCTCGACACCAATCGCATTCACTATAGCGACATCACGCTGCGCGCCACTTTCCATCACACTCCGGCCATTTGCCGCAAGGCGCTCGACCTGATTGCCGGCGGTCGATTCCAGGCGCAGGCGTTCATTACCGGGCACGCGCACCTGTACGAACTCAACCGCGTTTTCGAGAAGCTGATGAACCGCAGCAGCGAGATCAAGACGGCCATTGTTCCCTGAGGCGATGCGATGAGCGTGATAAGCGAGGAGACAGGCAAGGGCGCCGCGGAGCTTTTGAGCCGCGCGCTGGAAAGAATGCCGCAGAATTCTGCGATGCCTGATCCGGTCGCGCTTGACTCAGAAACTGATGCGCCGAGTCCCAAGCCACCGGAAAATCCAGAACTGACCAGGGACGAACTGCTCGCTCGCGGCTGGGCGGCCCTGCCGGAGAGTTATCGCATACCCGACGTTACGCCGACGCTCGACGAAGCGCGCGCCTGGTGCCAGCATCTCGCCGAGACGCATTACGAGAATTTCCATGTAGCGACATGGTTCCTGCCCAAGCCGCTGCGCCCGCATTTCCACGCCATCTATGCTTACTGCCGCGTCTCCGACGATCTTGGGGATGAAGTTGGCGATCCTGCCGAGGCCTTGGCTCTGCTTGAATTTTGGGGCGAAGAGTTGGACGCGTGCTACGCGGGCTCGGCGCGGCATCCGGTGTTTGTCGCGCTGGCTGAAACCATTCGCGAGTGTTCGATTCCTAAAGAGCCGTTCGCAGATCTGCTCACCGCATTCCGTCAGGACCAGACGGTGACTCGCTACGCGACCATAGAAGATGTGCTCCAGTATTGCCATTACTCGGCGAATCCAGTTGGGCGCCTCGTTCTTTACGCAGGCGGCGAGGCTGACGAGGAAAAGTTTCTGCTCTCCGATGCCACCTGTTCAGCCCTGCAGTTAGCCAATTTCTGGCAAGACGTGCGCGAAGACTTCGTGCGCGGCCGAGTGTATCTGCCTCAGAAGGACATGGCATTCTTCCATGTGAGCGACGAGACGATCGCCGACGGGATTGCCACCGAAGCGTTCCGCGGATTACTGCGGACTGAGGTTGAATACGCGCGCGGATTGTTTGAGCAGGGGCTGCCCCTGATCGGGATGGTTAACCGCGATCTGGCGCTCGATCTTGATTTATTCAGCCGCGGAGGTCTCGAGATACTGCGAGCCATCGAACGTCGCGGCTACGACGTGCTGAGCGCGCGGCCAGCCATTTCGAAGACCGTCAAGGCCGGCCTCGCGTTGCGTGCGGCGACCGCCAAACTGCTCCCCTTTATGCGTCTCGGCAGGAGCGCACGCCGCCGAGAGCAGGCGGATTGAGTCAGGACTTCAAAGTGGAAGAACGCATGGCGGACGCGAGGATATTGGATCAGGCCTTCGCTGTTTGCCGGTCCATCGCCAGGCGCGAGGCAAAAAATTTCTACTACGCGTTTGTCGCGCTGCCGCTTCCCAAGCGAAATGCAATTTGTGCCGTCTATGCCTTCATGCGCCAGGCCGACGACCTGGCTGACGATGAGAGCGTATCAATCGACGAGAGGCGCACGCGTCTCGAAGCCTGGATCGCATCGTGGCGCGCAGCCAGTGCCGGCGGCGAGACAAGCGATCCGGTTTTTCTTGCAGTGCGCGATGCGACGGTGCGGTACGGGATTCCGCTCACTCTGCTGGATGAACTGGTGTCCGGCGTGACCATGGACCTGGATACCGCCAAGTGCGACGGGCCCGATACTTACGCAACCTTTATTGAACTTTATCGATACTGCTATTTGGTGGCATCGGTTGTCGGCCTGGTCTGCATTCGCATTTTCGGCTATACGGATGCACGTGCCGAAAAGCTTGCCGAGGAAACCGGGATAGCGTTCCAGCTCACCAACATTCTCCGCGATGTGGCAGAGGATGCAGAGCGTAATCGCGTGTATCTTCCTCTAGAGGATTTGTCCGCGCACGGAGTCTCATTGCAAGCATTGCTGAATCGCCCAAAAGGCGCCACGCCAACCGCCAACGAGCGCGCGTTGCTCAAAGAGATTGGAAACAGAGCCGAGGAATACTACGAATCGGCGCAGGCCCTGATGCCGCTGATCGACAAGGAGAGCCGGCCGGCTCTGTGGGTGCTGGTCGAAATCTATCACGCGCTGCTGAAGCGAATCGAGAAGGCGGACTTCGACGTGTTTTCGCGGCGAGCCAGTGTGCCCACGCTCGAGAAACTCAGGATTCTGACGGTTGGGATGGCCAGAATGGGCTGGGTGAGGATCGCAGGTTGAGCGTCTCTCAAGAACATTCGAAGAAGACTGTCACCGTAATCGGCGGCGGTGTTGCGGGCATGAGCGCAGCGTGCGCGCTGGCCGAAGCCGGCTTTCGAGTCCGTCTCATTGATCGCCGCGGCTACCTCGGCGGGCGCGCCTCGTCGTATCTGCATCCCGGAGTCGGCGAAGTGATCGATAACTGCCAGCACGTGCTGTTTGGCTGCTGCACAAATCTTCAAGGCTTCTACCGGCGCATCGGCGTTGCGGACCGCATTCACTGGACCACCGACATGACCATGATCGAGCCTGGCGGGCGGCGATCTCTGCTCGGGCCTTCGTTTCTGCCGGCGCCCTTGCACGGACTTCCAAAGCTGCTCATGGCCCATGCATTCTCCTTCGCTGATAAAGTCGCGCTGGGCCGGGCTTTCAGCGCATTGATGCGGCCGGTGCCGCAGGATTCCACTGAGAACCTGGCCGAATGGCTCAAGCGCCACAAACAGACTCCGGGCGCAGTCGACCGCTTCTGGCGCCTGGTAATTGCCAGCGCGCTGAATGCAGAGATTGACGAGATTGCCCTGCCGTATGCGGCCAAGGTGATTCGCGAGCTGTTCATGAACTCCGCATTTGCGGGCTCCATGGGCATGAGCACCGTGCCGCTGAGCGAGCTTTATGCCAGCGTACCGACCTATCTCGAAGAACGCGATGGAAGCGTGCTCTTGAATACGAGCGTCGAGGGCGCGGACTGGGATGAGGAGACTTTGCAGTGGACGCTGCGCACGCGCACGGGCGAGCTGATTTCAGACTTTATAGTTGTTGCGCTGCCATTTGAGGGCATGGCGAAGTTGCTGCCGGGCTTGCCTCCGGCCGAAGGCGCGGAAGCGCTGGCCGCGCAGATCGAGCGGCATGAACACTGGCCCATCTGCAGCGTGCATCTGTGGTTCGATCGCGAGATTACGGAGCTTGAACACGCGGTGATGCTGGACCGCGAGATTCACTGGATGTATAACCAGTCGCGGCTGCAAGGGCGCGGCGGCAACTACATCGAGCTGGTTGTGAGCGCCACGCGCGCCTTTGCCGCGCTGCCGCGCGATGAGGCCATAACGCAGGCTTTGCGCGAACTGGCGGAGTTCTTCCCCATCGTGAAAGAGGCGAAGCTCGAAAAGGCGGCGCTGGTCAAGGAGGTGCGTGCTACATTCGGCGTGCCTCCGGGGATCGATGCTGCGCGCCCAGATGTGGAATCGCCGTGGCCGAATCTGTTTCTCGCCGGCGACTGGGTGCGTACCGGGTGGCCCTCGACGATGGAGAGCGCCGCGCGCAGTGGGCATCTTGCGGCGGAGGCGGTGTGCTCGGCCATTTGGTCCCCGCGCAGAGTCCTCGAAGCGGACTTGAAGCCGCGGGGGCTCATGCGGATGTGCCAGTAACGCTTCGGTTTCCAGGCGTATTATTCTCTGGGCAGAGAATTTGTCTGCTCGGAGGGCCCTTTGAAGGATTTCTTCGGTGCGTTTAGCTCAGAGTTCCTTAGACCACTTGCAACCCTGATCCTTCCGGGACTGTTGATGCTAGTCCCATACGCCATTCTCGCCTTCTATGATCTGAACGAGATTGCCTCCTTCACCACTCAGAATCATGCCGAGGCGGTCGGAGCCATTTGCGTCCTTTCTATTTTTCTTGGCCTGGTACTGGAGGATATTGGCGCTCAGATAGAGCAGCGTCTATACAAAAGGCTGTGTAAGCGTGACTCGAAATTCTCCATTGGTAAGGACTGGTATCCATATCTCAAAATCAGTTTCAGCGAGGAGCCTGTGGGTCAGCGGTACCTTCGCACTCTCGTCATGAGACTGAAATTCGAGCTTGGGTGCGTCCCAGCCGCACTTTTTGCAATTTTGGGCGTCTGCCTATTGAGGCCCACCTGGTGCATGAAGATCGGTACGATAATGCTTCTCGCCGTTTTTGGTGCGTATATGCTTTTCGAGGCATCGGAGAGTATTGAGCAGACTGCATTGGTCCGCCTTACGTTGGTCGACGTGGTTCCGACGGCCCCCAAACGATAGAATGGAGAATTTGCGGGCGTCCCGCCAATCTGGGTTTCGCCTCGATTCTAGTGGGCGAGGAAATAGACGCCGATGCAGACCAGCACGGCGGCGGTCCAGCGGCGGCGGTCTACATTTTCTTTCAGGAAGATCTTTCCCGCAATGGCGTTGGTGACGAGCGTGAGCGAGGCGGACGCAGGAGCCACCAGCGACAGGTTGAGATGGTTGAGCGCGAAGAGCAGTGAGAAGAAAGCAAGGGCGAGAAAGCCGACGCCGGCAAAGAACAGCGGGCAGGTGACAACAGCGCGAATCGCGCCCTTGAGTCCGGAGTGTGCGCGAATGTCGTCGAGGTCGCCGATGGACTTCATGGCGGCGGCGGTCAAC
>Ga0302326_10019911_pt1 | contig 13831 bp, 13 predicted proteins | sample Palsa_T0_3_FD_202264 | JGI IMG/M metagenome (GOLD analysis project Ga0302326, IMG submission 202264) | Peat permafrost microbial communities from Stordalen Mire near Abisko, Sweden - Palsa_T0_3 | ecosystem: Environmental > Terrestrial > Soil > Palsa > Peat permafrost | place: Sweden: Abisko... | reverse complement strand
CAACGTGCAGATCCAGATCGCCGGGCAGACCATCGCGGTCAGCGCCGAGCAGCTGAGCGGGAACGCCCGCCAGCTCGCGTGGCGCCACATCACCAGCACCGCAAAACGTTTCGCGAACTACGAGCAGAAAACCGACCGCGAACTGCCGGTCATCCGCCTGCGAACCCGACCCAACCCCAAGCCCTAGGTTCCAGGACGCCAAAACCACAGCACGTCCCCAGTTCGTTCGCAACGACTAACCCCGAACCTACAAGAACCGTAGGTATGCCGACGTGGCTGCAGCGGCGCATCTCACGATCGGCAACGTGCACGGATATTCAGCGGGACTGATCAGCTCGGTGACCCTTACTGGGGCTGCTCCGGTATCCGGCGATGTGCCCGAGTCCCATGTTGAGGGCGAGTTCGAGGGGACGGGCGCTGCGCGTGGTCTGCGCCATGAGCAGTCCGCCTTGCAGTGCGCTCATCATCGTCAACGCGAGTTCGTCCACGTCGGCTTCGGCGGCGAGTTCGCCGTTGTCGCGCATGGCCGCGAAGCCCGTACACAGATACGACTGCCATTCGGCAAAGGACCGTGCGAGCTCGTGTCGTGCCGAGTCGGATCGGTCGGCGAGTTCGCCCACCAGCGAGCCGAGCGGGCAGCCGCCGACACCGTGCGTCGCGCGGGTCATGGTCACGAGATGATCGCACCAGCGCTGCAGCCCCTCCCACGACGAGACCTCGCGTAGGGATGGCTCCTGGGCGGCGATAACGCGGCCGAGCTGGGTCTTGATCACCTCGGTGATGAGCGCGTCTTTGTTCACGAAGTAGTGATATAGCTGCGACCTGCTGGTGCCGGTGGCGGTCATGACGGCATCCAGGCTCGTCCTTGCCACCCCGCGCTCGTGGACGAGTGAAGCCGCGCCATCCACGATGCGGGCTTTCGTTGCAGCGCCGCGAGCCGTCAGCCGCGCGGTAGGACGACCCTCCTTTGACGCCACTGCCGCACTCTATCCCAATTGGACTTGTCAGTCCAGTTTTATCGCAGCATGATGCCGAGTAGTCAACGAACCGCTGTGGAAGGACGCCGATGTCGACGTACTTCGAATATCACCGCACCCAAGCCGTGAGATCCGTTCAACTTCAACATTATTCGACACGAAGGTTACTGACTCTATGTCTCTCCAGCAGCATCCGCGGCACGAGACGCTGTTCGCGTCGACCTCCATCGGGCGGGTAGACCTCACCAATCGCATCGCCCTGGCGCCGATGACCCGAGTAAGCGCGACAGCCGACGGTATTGCCACCGACCGGATCGGCGCCTATTACCGGGTTTTCGCCGACGGGGGGTTCGGTCTGTTGATCACCGAAGGTCTCTACATCGACGACCAGACCAGCCAGGGTTACTTCTTCCAGCCTGGCATCGCGAATCCCGTTCATGCCGCGGCGTGGAAACCAGTTGTCGAGGGCGTCCATGCCTCTGGGTCGAAGTTCTTCGCCCAATTGATGCACGCCGGCAGCCAGTCACAAGGCAACCCACACACCATCACCACCTGGGGGCCCTCGGCAGTGCGTCCCAAAGGCGAGCAACTGGCGATGTACCGCGGTGCGGGCCCGTTTCAGATTCCCGAAGTGATGACCACTGAGCACATCGGGCAGGTCCGGGCCGCGTTCGTCAATGCCGCGCGGTTGGCGCGCGACGCGGGGTTCGACGGTGTGGAGATCCACGGCGCCAACGGATACTTGCTCGACGCATTCCTCACCGACTACATGAACACCCGCACCGACGACTACGGGGGCAACGTCGCCAACCGCGTCCGGTTCGCCACCGAGGTATGCGGTGACGTCGCAGCTGCTGTCCGTGCGGACATCGCAGTCGGTATCCGCATCTCCCAAGGCAAGGTCTCAGATAGCCATCATCGGTGGGCAGGCCGCGAGGACGACGCGGCCGCCATCTTCACCGCACTGTCCGACACCGGCATCGACTACATCCACACCACCGAATACCGTTCTCTGGCACCGGCTTTCGGCGACGCTGGCCCAACGCTGGCGAAGCTTGCCAAACAATACAGCGGGCTACCGATCATCGCCAACGGCCACCTCGATGACCCCCGCGACGCTGCCACGATCATCGACTCCGGCAGCGCCGATATCGTCGCCCTGGCCAAACCCGCGCTCGCCAACCGGGACTGGCCACGCCGCGTGCGAACCGGCCAACCGCTTTCGGCTGACCTGCCCGCCGATCTGTTGAGGCCCGTCGCGACGGTCAAAGACTGGGAACTCGCCGACACGCCGAGGTCATCACGAGACCAGTCACCGGGCACCTAAACGCGTCGAGGGAACCGTTCAAAGGCGACTCCTCCCGCATCAAAGACCGCGACCTCGGACGATTTCCGGTCTCGACCACCGAAGAATGAAAGGCAGCCCATGGGCATGGGACTCGCGATAAATAATGTCGCAATATTCTGGTTGCAGCTTTTTCTGAGTTGTGTCGTCTGCGCCATCGTCGTGGCGTGGTACGTCTGGCCGTCACTAACCAAACTTTCTCGTAATTCTGCTCTAATTCCGTTGATCTTTGTGCATGTGTTTCGCTATGTGGGAATGACTTTATTGGTTACGGGTATGACTGATCCGAAACTGCCGAGAGACTTCCTTTCCGCTGCTGCTTACGGTGATCTCTTGGCAGCGGCGCTGGCCCTCGCTTCCATCTTTGCTCTGCGGAGCAACTGGCGTATTGCCATTCCGCTGGTGTGGGTGTTCAACACCTGGGGATTCGTTGACTTGCTCAACGGAGTGCGCGGCGTCTTGCAGTTGAACGTACCGAGCTTCAACCTGAGTACCGTTTGGTATATCTATACGTTTTACGCTCCCGTGGTAATTGCTTCACACTTGATGATCTTTTGGATTCTGATCAAGTCCAAGTCGTGGAAGAATGAGGTTCAATAAAGCGGATCTGCGAGCTTGGCGAGCTGGTCCAGTGGATGCGCTGAATCGGTCGTCGGCATGGCGGGACCAGTGTCCGGGCCCTGTTGTTGTGCCTTTGGTTCTGGCCAGTCGCCGCGCATTGAGCTCGGCGCTGCGCGTTGTTTGCCCGCCTCATAGCGACAACCGCGTGGCCTGCCCGGCGGGAGATTTCTGTGGCAGATGTGACTGCCGCGGCGTCAGATGCCCGCACCGGGGTTCAGGATGCCCAGCGGGTCCAACGCATCCTTGATCCGGCGGTTCAACGCCATGGCCTCGGGTCCCAGATAACCGGCCAGCCACGGACGCTTCAACCGCCCGACGCCGTGTTCGCCGGTGATCGTGCCACCTAGCTCTACGGCGAGGTCCATGATCTCCCCGTACGCCAGCTGCGCTTGCCCGCTGCTCACAGGGTCGGCGGGGTCGTAAACGATCAGCGGATGGGTGTTGCCGTCGCCGGCGTGCGCGATCACCGAGATCAGCAGATCTCGTTCGGCGGCGATACGAGCGATCCCACCGACCAGATCGGCCAGCGCTGGCAACGGCACGCCGACGTCTTCGAGCAGCAGCGGCCCCTTCTCCTCGACCGCCGGAATGGCAAACCGGCGGGCGGCGACGAAGGCCTCGCCCTCGTCGGGATCGTCGGTCGAAAAGACCTCCGTCGCACCGCATTCGGTGAATATCTTGGCCATAATTTCGGCGTCGTCGCTGCCCGCCTTTCCGCGTTCGTCGGATGCGCCCAGCAACAGAGCGGCCGCACCGCGATCCAGCCCCATCCGCAGCTTGTCTTCCACCGCGTTGATCGCCACCGAGTCCATGAACTCCAGCATCGACGGACGCAGCCGCGCGGTCACTGCGAGCACCGCCTCGGCGGCGGCCTGCACCGACGCGAAATTGGCGACCACCGTACTCAACGGCTGCTGCGCCGGTACCAGCCGCAGCGTCACCTCGGTGATCACGCCCAGCACGCCTTCGCTGCCGACGAACAGTTTGGTCAGACTCAGCCCGGCGACGTCTTTGAGCCGCGGGCCGCCCAGTCGCACCGCGGTGCCGTCGGCCAGCACCACCTGAACGCCGAGTACGTAGTCGGTGGTGACGCCGTATTTCACGCAGCACAGCCCGCCCGCATTGGTCGCGATGTTGCCGCCGATGCTGCAGATCTCGTACGACGACGGGTCGGGCGGATACCACAGGCCGTATTCGGCGACCGTCTTTTTCACTTCGGCGTTGAGCAGCCCGGGCTGGCAGACCGCGGTGCGGGTGACCGGGTCGACGACGATGTCGCGCATCTTCTCCGTCGACAGCACGATCCCGCCGTCCACCGCGGTGGCTCCGCCGGACAGGCCGGTACCCATGCCGCGGGTCACCACCGGAACCTGTTGAGCGGTGGCCCACCGCAGGATGGCCTGCACCTCTTCGGTTCGGCGCGGCCGCACCACGGCGGCCGGCTTTCCGGCCGACGGATCAAAGGCGCGGTCTTGCCGGTAGGACTCGGTGACCGCGGGGTCGGTGACGACCATCCCCTCGGGCAGCTCGGCGATCAGACCGGCCAACACATCAGCGGCCACGACAGCGATCCTACGGACAACGGAATTAGGCGTTCATGCACAGTGGAACGGTGAATCTCGCCCACCTCGCCCACCCACGGACCGGTGCTCTCTTTGATTCCCCAGTGCCGCCCGGCACCGGGTGGCCCGGCGATCCGGCGACGGCCGCCACAAGGGTGGCGTCCAGCCCGGCGCAGGTGATTGCGATGGCCGACGCCGCTGGATCGCTCGCGCAGCTCGACGCCGAGATGTCGGTGTGCCGAGCCTGCCCGCGGTTGGTCGAGTGGCGTGAAGAATCGGCGCTCACCAAACGGCGGTCATTCGCCGACCAGCCGTATTGGGGCCGGCCGGTTCCGGGCTGGGGTGCGCCGCGGCCGCGTCTGATGATCGTCGGGCTGGCTCCCGCGGCGAACGGCGCCAACCGGACCGGTCGGGTTTTCACCGGCGATCGGTCCGGGGATGTGCTGTTCGCGGCGATGCACCGGGCCGGCCTGGCCAGTTCGCCGAACAGCGTGGACGCCGCCGATGGCCTCTCCCTCATCGGCACCCGGGTGGTGGCCGCGGTGCGCTGCGCGCCACCGGCGAATGCGCCGACGCCGGACGAGCGATCGACGTGCGCGCCGTGGCTGACCGCCGAATGGTTGCTGACCGGCGCAGAGGTGCGGGTCATCGTGGCACTGGGCGCATTCGGCTGGCGGTCGGCGCTGGACATGGTTCGCTCCGGTGGCGGCGCGGTTCCGCGGCCGCAGCCGAAATTCGGTCACGGCGCCGCCGCGACGGTGCGGGCCGGCCACGGGGAGGTGGTGCTGCTGGGCTGCTACCACCCAAGTCAGCAGAACACCTTCACCGGCAAGTTGACCACCGCGATGCTCGACGACGTCTTTGGCAAGGCGGGAAAGCTGGCACGCATTCGATGAGCCGGGAACGTTCGGCCGCCGGAAGGCGTTGACTTGCACATGCGGCTTTCCGTCCTTGATCTCGTACCAGTCCGCACCGACCAGACCACCTCCGACGCGCTGGCGGCCACTGTGCGCCTTGCGCAGACCGCCGACCGGCTGGGCTTCACCCGCTACTGGGTCGCCGAGCACCACAACATGCCGTCGGTAGCCGCCACCAGCCCGCCGGTGCTGATCGCCTATCTCGCGGCGCAGACCTCGCAGGTGCGGCTGGGGTCCGGCGGTGTGATGCTGCCCAACCACGCGCCGCTGGCGGTTGCCGAGCAGTTCGCGCTGCTGGAAGCGGCCGCTCCGGGCCGTATCGACCTTGGCATCGGCCGGGCGCCCGGCTCGGATCCGGTGACCTCGTTCATGTTGCGCAGCGCCGCCGGGCGAGACGACCGGGATATCGATCAGTTTCCGGAGTATCTCGACCACGTGCGGGCGATGATGAGCGCGCGAGGGGTACCCGTGCAGTTGCGCGACGGCGACTACATCCTCAAGGCCACGCCGGCGGCGGCCAGCGAGCCGCGGCTGTGGCTGCTCGGGTCATCGATGTATTCGGCTCGGCTGGCCGCGGCCAAGGGCTTGCCTTACGTGTTCGCGCATCACTTCTCGGGCGAGGGAACCGAGGAGGCGCTGGCGCTGTACCGGTCAGAGTTCGTACCTAGCGAGCTGACCGCCGAACCCGTGACATTCCTGACCGTCAACGCCGCCGTGGCCGAAACGCGCGACGAGGCAACGGCATTGATGCTGCCGAACCTGCACATGATGGCCCGATTGCGGACCGGACAACCACTGGGACCGCTACAGCTCGTCGAGGACGTGCACGGCGCCGAACTGACACCGCAACAGCAGCACATCGTCGACAGTGGACTCAACCGGGCAGTGCTCGGGTCTCCTGCCGAGGCGGCTGAACAGCTCAGTGCGCTGGCGCAGCGGTTCGATGTCGACGAGGTGATGGTGCATCCGGTCGCATCGGCACACCGCGGCACTCATCCCGCGACCGCTCCCGCCCGTGAGAGGACGCTGGAACTGTTGGCCAAAGAGCTGCTCTAGGCCGTCAGATGGGCTTGAGCGCGACGACCGGGATGGGTCGCGACGTCTTTGTCTGGTACGCCTCGTAGCGGTTGCTGTTGTTCTTGTTGACGATCTGCCACAGGCGGGCGTAGTCCGGATCAGCGGGCAGCACCGGATGCGCCGTGACGCGGAAACGCTTTGGCCCGACATTGATTTCGACGCTCGGGTTGGCCTTCAGGTTGTGATACCAGCCGGGCGACTTCGGGCCGCCGCTTTTGGACCCGACGATCAAGTAGTCGTCGCCGTCGCGGGCGTAGGTCAGCGACGCGGTTCGGGCCTGGCCGGTCTTGGCGCCGACGGTGTGCAGCAACAGGCTGGGTATCCCCAGGGTGCGATGTCCGATCCAGCCGTTCGTCCCCTGGTAGACGGCGTCGTGTATCCGCAACACCGGCAGCAGTACGCGTTGCTCGAAAAAGGACGGAAGAGGCATGCGCTCAGTATTACCGGCCGGCGTCGATGTCCGCCAGCGCGTCCCGCAGGATCCGACCGGATGCCTCGCGGTCGGGGTCGCGGCGCAACAGCATTCCCTTGGCAACTGACAGTTTGTCGCCGTTGCGCCGCGGCAGCACATGCAGGTGAATGTGGAACACCGTCTGGAAGGCCGCGCGGCCGTCGTTGATCCCGATGTTGGTGGCGTCGGCCAATTCCGTGGCGCGCGCCGCCTTGGCGATCCGCTGTCCGATCGCCACCATGTCAGCCAATGTTTCCGCCGGAGTGTCGGTGAGATCTACCGTGTGCTGTTTGGGCACCACCAGCGTGTGACCGCGGGTAAACGGGCGGATGTCGAGGAAGGCCAGGTAGCCGTCATCTTCGTAGATGCGGATGGCCGGGGCCTGGCCGGCGACGATCGCACAGAACACACACGACATCCCGCCACGGTAACGGTTCGACCCAGCCTGCGTGCTTATCCGCCTACGGCGTCGGCGATCGCGCTGATCGCCCGGTTGAGGATGGTCCGGGTGGTGGCGAAGTTCAGCCGCGCGAATCCCGAACCCACCGTGGCGCCGAACGGGATGCCCGGGCTGAGCGCCACCTTGGCTGTCGACAGCAGCCGCTCTGCGGGTTCGACCGGGAGGTGTAGCCCACGGAAATCGACCCACGACATGTACGTGGCCTCCGGGGTATTGACCTTCACGCCCGGCCTCGACGCAGGCAGAGTTTCCGCCAGGTGGTCCCGGTTGGCCTTTAGGTAGCCGAGCAACTCGTCGAGCCAGTCGGCCCCGTGGTCGTAGGCTGCGATGTTGGCGCGAATACCGATGGTGGACACACCCATCTTGTGCAGCTTGTTAATCAGTTCCCACTCGCGGGCGTCCTGCTCGTTGGACAGGATGACCTGTGCGCATATCAGACCCGGCAGGTTCCACCCCTTGGAGGCCGACATCAGCGTGACGACCGTGTGCGCGGCCGTGTCGGATACCGAGGCCGCGGCGATGTGCGGCCGTCCGTAGACCAGCGGTCCGTGAATCTCGTCGGCGATGACCCGGGCGTGATGGCCTGCCGCGATGTCGACGATCGCCCGGAGCTCGTCTTCGCGGTATGCGGTGCCCAGCGGGTTGTTCGGGTTGCAGAGGATCAGCGATCCGGCCCCACCAGCGAATGCGGCGTCGAGTGCATCCAGATCCAGTACGTATCGACCCGAATCATCCTGCAGCATAGGGATTTCCACTCTTTGGCGCCCGGTGATCTGCAGCAGATCGAAGAACGGCATGTACGCGGGAACGGGCAGCACGACCGGACTCTCGGGTCTGGTGAGGAAGTTGATCGCGACTTCCATTCCCTTGAGGACATCAGGAACAACGCGGACCCAATCGGGCGCAACGCGCCAGCCGTAACGGCGAAGGCACCAGTCGGCGGTCGCCCGCGGGAGGGTGTCGTCTCGGAAGGCCGGATAGCCGAACTCCTCGTTGGCGACGCAGGCGAGGATGCTGTCGACGACCGCCGGTGCAGTGGGGAAGTCCATCTCGGCGATCCACAGCGGCAACACGTCGGGCCCGAAATGGTTCCACTTGATCGTTTTGCGCCCGCGCAGTTGCTGCTCGGTCAATTGATCGAACACCGAGTCGGTCATCCAAGTAGTCTGCCTCGACGTGGACGTGGAAGATCTTGCCTTCGCGGGAGCCGCCGAGCAGGTGCGGTTGCTGGCCGCAGGCACCATCACCGCACCGGCCCTGCTCGAGCTTTACCTCGACCGGATCGCGCGGCTAGATCCACAACTGCGTAGCTACCGCGTGGTCTTGGCCGACACCGCGCGCCAGGAGGCCCTGGCCGCGCAGCGCCGTCTCGACGCCGGCGAGCGGCTGCCGCTGCTCGGTGTCCCGGTCGCGATCAAAGACGACAACGACGTCGCCGGGGAGCTCACGCCGTGCGGCAGCAGCGCCGTGTCCACGCCGGCCACCCAGGACGCGCAAGTTGTCAGCCGACTGCGCGCCGCGGGCGCGGTGATCGTCGGCAAAACCAATGTGCCCGAATTGATGATCTTCCCGTTCACCGAATCACTGACGTTCGGAGCGACCCGCAATCCATGGAATACGGCGCTCACGCCGGGCGGCAGCAGCGGCGGCAGCGGCGCCGCGGTGGCCGCCGGCCTGGCACCGCTGGCGCTGGGCTCGGACGGTGGCGGCTCGATCCGCATCCCGTCGGGTTGGTGCGGTCTGTATGGGCTGAAGCCGCAACGCGACCGCGTCTCGCTGGCGCCGCACGACGACGCGTGGTGCGGGCTGAGCGTCAACGGTCCGATCGCGCGGTCGGTGGAAGACGCGGCCTTGTTTCTGGACGTGACGACCACGACGCCCGGTCCTGACGGCGGATTCGTCGCGGCCGCCGTCAAGGACCCCGGCCGGCTACGAATCGCGTTGAGCACCAAGGTTCCCCCGCCGCTGATCGTCAAGGTCGGCAAGGAGCAACGTGCGGCGGTCGACGAGGCGGGCGGATTGCTGCGTGACATCGGCCACGACGTCGTCGTGCGCGACCCGGACTATCCACCGGCGGCCGTCTACGCCAATTTCCTGCCGCGCTATTTCCGGGGGATCTACGACGACGTCCGCAAGCTGCCGCACCAGGACCGCCTGGAGAAGCGGACCCGCAACATGGCGCGAATCGGGTCGTTGCTTTCCGAGCGGCGGATGGCGACAGTGCGGGCGGGCGAGTCGGTGGTGGCCGAGCGGATCCAGTCGATCTTCGACGACGTCGACGTCGTCATCACCCCCGGCAACGCCACCGGGCCGTCCCGGATCGGGGCTTACCAACGCCGTGGCGGCATTTCGAGCCTGCTGTTGGTATCGCAGCGGGTGCCGTTCTTCGAAATCTGGAATCTGACGGGTCAGCCCGCCGCCGCCGTGCCATGGGGGCTTGACCGCAACGGCGTCCCGCTGTCGATTCAGCTGGTCGGCCGCCCGAGCGACGAGGCGACGCTGCTGGCGCTGAGCACGCAGATCGAGGCCGCCCGACCGTGGGCGCAGCGGCGACCGCCGGTGTCATGACGGCGCGATAGCCCGCCAGGCCTGCAGTTTCTGCCCCGCGGGCATCGCGCGGGCTGGGCTGGTCGACGGCAACAGCAGATACTCGATCTCGACGTCGACCAGTCGCTCGAAAAGCCGTTCCGCGGCGCGGCCGTTGAAGCACACCCGTATGATCGACGGGTATGCGGCGAACAGCTGGCCAAAGTCGTTGGCCACCAAGCTTTTCATGTCGAACTTGGCGTCGGAGCTGCCAGCGCGGCGGCACTTGTGCAGCACATCCCACAGTGCAACACCAGCCGATTGCAATGCGGCCAAACGGGTTTCGTAGGGTGCCGACGCGTCGAAGCCGAACAGGTCAGCGGTGATCGGCCAGAACGCATTTCGCGGGTTGCCGTAATACTGCTGGGTCGCCAAGGACTGGACGCTGGGAAATGAGCCCAGGATCAGCAGGTCGGCGTTGTTGTCGACGACGGGCGGGAAGCCCTCCAGAAGCGTCGTGGTCATCGGATGCACATCATGCCTCGCCGCGTTATACCTTGACGGAGTGGATGAGTCCGAGGTCGAGAAGCTGCTCGACGGTCTGGAGGGCAGCGCCCGAGCCGAGCGCGCCGAGCTGATCGCGTGGCTGTCCGAGCAGGGCGTCACCGCTGAAGACATCATGACGGGCCCGGTTCCGATGCTGGCGGCGTCGCGCCGGCTGATGGGTGACGATGGCGATTACGTCTCGACCCGGGAGATCGGTGAGGACTACGGCATCGACCTGGAACTCCTGCAGCGCGTGCAACGCGCCGTCGGGCTGGTGCGGGTAGACGATCCCGACGCGGCAGTACACCTGCGTGCCGACGGGGCCGCCGCCGCACACGCGAAGGAATTCCTTGAGCTGGGCATTGATCCCGATCAAGTCGTGCAGGTCGTTAGTGTTCTCGCCGAAGGGCTTTCGCATGCTGCCGAGGTGATGCGTTACACGGCGCTGTCGACCATCCTGCAACCCAACGCCACGGAACTGGAGACCGCGAAGAGATCATTCGCGTTGACCAGCCGTATCGTGCCGCTGCTCGGACCGATGATCGAAGACATGCTGCTCATGCATCTGCGGCACATGATGGAGACCGAAGCCGTCAACGCCAGCGAGCGGGCCGCGGGCGCACCGCTGCCCGGGGCGCGGCACATCACCGCAGCGTTCGCCGACCTTGTCGGCTTCACCCGGTTGGGTGAGGAGGTGCCGCCCGAGGAGCTCGGGCAACTGGCCAACCGGCTGGCCGAACTGGCCCGCGACGTCGCGGCTCCACCGGTGCGGTTCGTCAAGACGATCGGCGACGCGGTGATGTTCGTCTGCACCGAACCGGCGCCGCTGCTGGACGCCGTGCTCAAACTTGTCGAAATCACCGACGGCGACAACGACTTCCCCCGGCTGCGAGCTGGAATTGCGTCGGGTTCTGCGGTCAGCCGGGCCGGTGACTGGTTCGGCAGCCCGGTGAACACCGCCAGCCGGGTGACCGCGGCGGCCCGGCCGGGTACGGTGCTGGCCGCCGAGTCGGTGCTAGATGAACTCGGCGACGGCGCGGGGTTCAGCTGGTCGTTCGCCGGCGCCCGTCGACTCAAAGGCATCAAGGGCGAAGTGAAGCTGTACCGCGCCCGGCGCGGCGAGAGCTGACCGCACCACCGCCACCAAACCACCACGCTGTTCGCGGGGAGTGAAACCGCTTTGACGATGGTTGTAACGCTGTAATCATGTAAGCATGAAACAACACCATGAACATGGGCGGCGCCACGGCCGCCCCGGCGGCTGGCAGCAAGCCGGCCAACCCGAAGCCGGCGACGCCGCGGACTGGTTCGCCGGACGCCTGCCCGACGCCTGGTTCGCGGGTGACCCGACCGTCGTCGTCGACCGCGAAGAGATCACCGTCATCGGGAAACTGCCCGACCCCGAAGGCGGTGCAGGAGACGAAAGCGACGCCCACGCGGCGGGTCGGGCCTCGCGCTTTCGTGAGGAGACGCGCTCGGAGCGGATGAGCATCGCCGACGAGGCGCAGAACCGTTACGGCCGCAAGGTCTCCTGGGGCGTTGAGGTCGGCGACGAGCAGGTCTTGTTCACCCACATCGCGGTTCCGGTCATGACCCGGTTGAAGCAGCCGGAGCGACAGGTGCTCGACACCCTGGTCGACGCCGGCGTAGCGCGGTCCCGCTCCGACGCGCTGGCCTGGTCGGTCAAGTTGGTCGGCGAGCACACCGAAGAGTGGCTGGCTAAGTTGCGTGACGCGATGTCCGCGGTCGACGACGTGCGCGCGGAGGGTCCGGAGCTCTAGGCACCTCAACAGACTCAGCGGCCTCACCAGTCGCTGGCTGGAGGATTACTGCCTTCTCCAGTTTGAAGACACGGGCGATATCACGGCCCGGCTGATATCGCATACGTCACCGTTTGCGAACACCATGCCATGTTCGGTTGCCGAAGGTCCGGAGCTTTAGGCCTGAGTCATCCGGTAGTAGGCGCCACGGCGAGCCAGCAGCTCGCTGTGGTTGCCCTGCTCCACGATCCGCCCCGACTCCATCACCACGATGACGTCGGCGTCGCGAATGGTCGAAAGACGATGGGCGATAATGAAACTCGTCCGGTCGCGGCGGAGCTCGTGGGTGGCTTTCGCGATCAGCAGTTCGGTGCGCGTGTCCACCGAGCTGGTCGCCTCATCCAGGATCAACAGCTGGGGCCTGGCCAGAAATGCACGCGCGATCGTGATCAGTTGCTTTTCGCCGGCGCTGATGTTGCTGCCGCCGTCACTCACCCAGGTCTGATAGCCATCGGGCAACGTATGCACGAACCGGTCCACATACGCGGCCTTGGCCGCTTCGATCACCTCGTCGTCGCCGGCGTCGGGTCGTCCGTAGGCGATGTTCTGCGCGATCGTCCCGTTGAACAGCCAGGTGTCCTGCAGCACCATCCCGATGCGGGATCGCAGCGAATGCCGGCTGACTGACGCGATGTCGACGCCGTCGACCAGGATGCGGCCGGAGTCGACGTCGTAGAAGCGCATCAGCAGATTCACCAACGTGGTCTTGCCCACCCCGGTCGGTCCGACGATCGCCACCGTACTTCCCGGTACAGCGGTGAAGGAGAGGTCCTCGATAACCGGGGTGCCGGGGTGATAGCCGAAGCTCACGTGCTCGAATTCCACCCGGCCTGAGAGCCTTTCACCAGCGGCCGAGGGCAGCGTTGGCTCACGGTCGGGTGATTCTTCAGGCTCATCGAGCAGGTCGAAGACCCGCTCGGCACTGGCCACCCCCGACTGCAGAGTGTTGTACATCGAGGCGACCTGGTTCACTGGCCCGTTGAACTGGCGCACGTACTGGATGAACGCCTGGATGCTGCCCACCGTGATCTGTCCGGTTGCCACCTGCATGCCGCCGACCACCGCCACCGCGACATAGCCGAGGTTGCCGATGAACGCCGTCGCCGGCGACAACAGCCCGGAGATGAGCTGGGCGCCGAAGCTGGCCTGGTACATATCGTCGTTGAGCCGACGGAACTCGTCCTCGATCCGGGCGCGCTGGCCGAATGTCCTGACCAGGGTGAAACCGCTGTAGCTCTCTTCGATGTGGGCGTTGAGCCGTCCGGTGTTGGTCCACTGCGCGACAAACAACCGCTGTGAGCGTCGGACGATCGCGCGAGTCGTCGCCAGCGACAGCGGCACGGTCAGCAGAGTGATGCCGGTCAGCAGTGGCGAGATGGTCACCATCATCAGTAGCACCGTCGTGACGGTCAGCACGGCGCTGAGCAGTTGGGCGATCGTCATTGACAGCGACGTCTGGAGATTGTCGATGTCGTTGGTGACTCGGCTGAGCACCTCGCCCCGCTGCCGGTTGTCGAAGTAGGTCAGCG
>Ga0302326_10019906_pt1 | contig 13833 bp, 12 predicted proteins | sample Palsa_T0_3_FD_202264 | JGI IMG/M metagenome (GOLD analysis project Ga0302326, IMG submission 202264) | Peat permafrost microbial communities from Stordalen Mire near Abisko, Sweden - Palsa_T0_3 | ecosystem: Environmental > Terrestrial > Soil > Palsa > Peat permafrost | place: Sweden: Abisko... | reverse complement strand
GATCAGGCGGGCTGCGGCGGAATGTTCGTAAAAGTGACCACCGTGTCAACGATATTGTCCATGGAAATGACGCTGTTCACAGCCGCCCGGAAGACCTTCCCGGATGCCCTGTTCCAGATACCCGCCGGATATACCCGGATAAACAGGTAAGCGGTAGCTTTTTAAATCTTATATTTAAGAAGTAATAAATCCTTTGTTGTGAAGAGGACTGGCTTGTTCATGGTTATAGCACTAATCCTGTCATCCTCGGGATCGGCGCAAAGAATTCCCGGACCGATTCCCCCAAGGGGAGCGATCACCGGCAACTCCTTGTTTTTTAATGGCTGGGTCAAGGCAACAGTAGTGTCGCACAATCCTTTTTTCCAGACTGATTCGATGTATTTGTTTGATTTTGACAAGGCTTCCCAAAAACTTTTGGTTACCCGGGATAAATCGACCGTGTACAAGTTCGACAAACGCGAATTTGAGTCGGTTACCTTTTATTCCGGCGAATATTCCTTCACCTTCGGGCACGTCCCGGCAATAAACGATAAGGATATTTTCCTGCAGATCATCAAAAACGACGACAAGTATTCGTTATATATGCTGATACACAATGGAATCAGGGGCAATTCCTATGTAGACTGGTACTCGTATTATATTTTGTTCCCGGTCCCCAATGCCCGTGTCCTAAAGCTGAATGTACTGGATCAAAGAGTGCTTGACCATACATTCGAACTTGGCGGCGAACGGCAAAAGGTCGATGCCTACTATGCGCTGCATGTCGGGGAGGCGCACAATGAATATTTCATAAAGAAGCTCATCGAATATTTAAACGAATAGAAAAAACGGGTACAATCCATGATCGCGCGTTTTATTGTCCGGCACAGGCATATCATCCTATACGGATCTTCCCTGGCCCTGCTCCTATTTCTGCTTAAATGGCTGGAATGGCGGCTCATTGTTTTGGATCATGCCATAGAGATCTATAGCGGCGCTATCGCCATCGTTTTTACCGGTCTGGGTATTTGGCTGGCGCTAAAACTGGCCCGGCCAAAACAGACGACCGTGATCGTCGAAAAAGAAGTCCCTGTCCGCAGCGGAATGGTCGATCAGAAGGAACTGGCCCGGCTTGGTCTTAGCCGCCGGGAACTGGAGGTCTTGCACCTGATGGCAGAGGGGTTGAGCAATCAGGAAATCGCCTCCCGCTTATTCGTTTCCCTCAATACGATCAAGACACATTCCTCGAAAATTTTTGAAAAATTGGATGTCCGTCGCCGGACGGCGGCGATCGATAAGGCCAAGAAATTGAATATCATCGTCTAACGATAATCCTACTTTAGTAGGATTATTCCCGGTTTTCGCAAAATCACCCGAAAGTATGATTTGGAAGCGACGGCAATGCTTCACCTTTGTGTCTATAAAACAATTGACCAATGAAAAAGAACATCCTCATTTTCGGGCTCATAGCCGGATTGATCGTCGGCGTTTATATCGTCTTCCTCACCTGGTGGGGTGAAAAAAATCTTGATTCCAGCGGCAATGAAGTGCTCGGGTATACCTCCATGGTCATTGCCTTCTCTCTTATCTTTGTGGGCGTTAAGAACTTCAGGGATAAATACAACCAGGGCGTCGTCAGCTTTGGGAAGGCATTGACGATCGGGCTTGGTATTACCCTGATCGCTTCCACCATTTATGTCGCCGTCTGGTTGGTGGATTTTTATATCTTTAACCCTGATTTTATGGACAAATATGCCGATCATTTGGCGAAACTGGTCAAAGAGAGCGGCGTCAGCCAGGCCGTCGCAAACAAAAAAATGGCGGAGATCAACTTCATGAGAGAATCGTATAAGAGCCCCGTTATGGTCGTCCTTTGGACCTATCTGGAGATCGTACCCGTGGGGATTGTCATTTCCCTGCTGACAGCGGTCTTGCTTAAACGGAAACGTCGCCCGGAGAAAATACCGGCTGTCGCCTGACATATATCCCCCTTTTGGGGGATAGGAACGAAAAAAGAGTGTAAATATATTTGTAATAAGTTCTATCTTGGTTTAACTAAACTCCTAACGATATGCCACTTATTACACGTGTGAAGAACATTTTAATGTCTCCAAAAACGGAATGGGAGATCATCAAAACTGAGACGGAAACCCCGCAATCCCTGCTCGGGAAATATGTTATTCCTTTGGCCCTTATCCCCGCCCTCGCCTTTTTTATCGGGTATGGATTGATCGGGATCGATTTCGGCCTTGCTCGGATCGGTGGCATCCGGTGGGGACTGATAATGGCGCTCAACAGCTTTATTGGTTCCATCATCTCCTATTTTATCTGCACGTTTGTAGTGGATGCCCTTGCCCCCAGTTTCTCCTCGGAAAAAAACATCGGCAGATCGGCCCAACTGGTAGCCTACTCCTCTACCGCCGCCTGGGTAGCGGGGATATTCAACATCATTCCTTCCTTAGCCATTCTCGGTATCCTGGGTCTGTATAGCATCTATCTTTTCTACCTCGGCATTCCGGTGATGAAAAAGACGCCCGAAGACAAACGTATCGGCTATATGGCCGTCTGCGCCATCGTGGTCATCGTGGTAGCCGTTGTCGTCAATCTGATCGTCACCCGGATTGTATACGGTATTGCAGGGAATCCTTTTATGCCGGACGGTATCCCGGATCTGCGCTTTCGGTAAGGGGCAGCGACTTATTTCCCCGCTTCAGCGATCACTTCTTTGTTCATCCGAAGATACTCGTCGCTCTTTGCTTCAGTGGCTGCTTTTATGCCTTCCTGCGCTGTTGCAACGGCTGCGTCCTTGTCACCCTTCTTTAACAGGACGCGGGCTTTCCACAGTTTTGCAACCATGGGAGGCATACCGGGTATTTTGTCGAGCTGATCTGCCCATTCCAGTGCCTTTGTCATATCCTTATTATTATTCCAGTAATAGATGACGGCATTGTAATAGGGTTTTTTATCGGTTTTCATGGCCGAGTCGATTGCTGCCATTACTCTTGAATCGACATCACAGGTCAGATGCATACTTAAGGAGGTGTTTTCCCATAGTAAATGCAATTCCCCGCTGGTTGGATACATGTTTTCAAACTCCAGGGCAAGCGTTTCTACCGGTTGCTTCAATTTGACGGGCTTGACGGTAAAACGTAAAAAGTCATCCGCCTCACTATAAGAATAGGCGCCCCATTGCTGCGGCTTCTTACTCAAAATAATCGTCCATTGTGCTTCTCCGGGCAGGCTGAATAAGCCATATTCCCCCGCAGGTACGGCGTGCCCTTCGATGCTTACGTCGTCACTGAACTTTATAACAGTGGCCGAATTTGCACCCGTGCGCCAGACCTTATCATAGGGCTCGACATAACCAAAGATCTTGCGGCCTTTCACATTTGGTCTTGAATACGTCAGGGTGATGGTGCCAAGACCGAAACCCTGTACAATTGTCTGGCTTGAGCTGGGTTGGGGAGTGATCTGGGCATGGGCATCAAGCGTAAAAAATAGAGTTGCCATCGTCAGAAGCCGGAGGATATACATGGTAGGTGTTTTGTGCGTAATTTATAAAGATTTATTCAGGGTTTGCATTGCCGGGCAAAACTTTGGTTGTAAAGCTGGAACCCGATCAACTGGATATTACTTTTCCCGGGAAAATCGGCGGTATGCCAGGCGTCTGCCACCCATTGATATGCATCGGCGAACGGGTGAGTCGAAAAATAGGCAGCGGAGAATTCCGGTTTTGCGTTGAAAATGATAATGACCGGCATTATTTTCCCCTGTGCCCTGGCCGCTTTGCCGATCCACTCCAAACGAGGTTGGATATAGCTGAACGTAAAGTTTTGCTGGTAGTCATGAAGCAGGATCCGGGAAGAATGTTGCACCAGGCTGGCGGCCATTACCGAATCTTCTCCCGCCGGGTTTTTAAACCAGCCGATATATTCCTCATTTGGGACGGCGGGGGATTGTTTCATCCCCCAGTTTTTCATCTGTTCCAATTCTGAATCATACTGACCAAAATCGGCTGCATTATTCCACCATTCGAGTTCCAGGTTGGTATAATCGAACCGGTTTTGCCGGTTGGCCCGGTCATTATCATAGGCGTCGATTGGCCCGGTCACCGTGGCTGCTTTTGTCACTACCGCGGATACCTGTTTTATCCCATACCCTGTTTTTGCCCGGTGGATGAAATCAGCCAGCGCCCGGCTTAGCCTGGGTGAAGAAAGAACCTGATGGATACCATAGATGGTCAGCACATTGAAGCCATACTTTTGGCACCAGCGGAGAAAATCGTTTTCTTTATTGACATCTCCTGCCATTTCCGGGTAATGATCGACATAGATACCCTGGTAAACCCATTGGTCGGGGGGACCGTTTTGCAGCGCCAGGTGATTTTGATCAGGCTGCCTTCCGCCAAACAGCAACAGGAGCGACGTCAGCAGGAGAAATTGCCTCATATGCAAGGTTTACAAAGAGAAAGCTAGCATTTTTTTACTACATATGTGTTATTTTTCTAATCACCCTGACTGTCTACTTTCACCTGGTCAAAACGAATAAATAAAATTCTTAAACTCAAAACACTGCATTTATGAAATCTGTTATCATGCTCGCCGCCCTTTTCACGCTTTGCCTTTCCCAAACAATGGCTCAAAAGGAAACAAAAAATTTCAGCGTCGGCTTTGGGCTCGAAGCGGGCGCGCCCACCGGAGCAATGTCGGAACTCTACGATTTTGCTACCGGGCTTACGATAAGGTTCTCCTTCCATGCAGGCCCCGGCTTTATTACACTGACGACCGGAGCGATCGGATATGCCCCAAAAACCCTCGTGGGTGTGAAAGGGAAAGCTGGTCTGGAGATCCCTGTACGGGCTGGGTATAAATATATTATTGGACATCATTTTTTTGTGATGGGCGAGGCAGGGTATTCTGAATTCAAAACCTATTTCGGCGAAAACGGGGAGATAGCCTCCGTCAGCAACGGCTCCTTTGTTGCGGCGCCTTCACTCGGCGTGCAATTCAATGCTTTTGAAATAGGGGTAAGATATAATATTGTCTTTAGTAACGGGGGCGGCGGTCTGTTTGCGGCCAGGCTCGGGTTCAATTTCTAATTTCTAATGAACAGACTTGCCCTGCCGCTATTGCTTTTCATTTTTCGTTGGGTGTTGTTTTATCCATAACAATATATATCGGGCTTTCGCCGATCGTAAGCGTGATAGCTGCCTCGCCTGCTTGTTCCCATTTCGGTTCAGGGGCTTGCCCGTCTGTTGTGACCATGCCTGTGACGTGAACAGGTTTGCCGGGTAGTCCGTTGAGCGTCACTTTAACCTCTCTTGGCAGGTACCCTTCTTTTTGCTGGGTCTTGGCGCCGGTGGGAGACCAGGCTACCCAGATCTTTTTGGTTTTATCGTCACCCTGCTCGAATTCGTAAACGAACAGGTTGCCGGCGTCGTTTTTTATAATGCGATGAAATTTATAATTGCCCAGTGTTTCATACAGTTGTTTAACTGCCCAAAATGACATTTTTGGCTGAAATTTTCGGGTCAGACCGGAAGCCCCGTGAAAGGATGCCTCATCGTTATCGTCAAAAAAAAAGAGGTAAGCCCGGTCTACGTCCTTTGTGGCAAAGGCTAGGAAGGATCGAACCAGGTACTGTGCCTGTTGCAGGTCTGTTGCACCCTGCCAGTTCAGTTTGAGCATCCATCCCTGACGATTCTGCATGGCGGCCGGAGTACAGGCATCATATCCAAATTCGGTGATCCATACCTTTTTGCCGCTGGCATATTGATTACGCCATGCGATAGCTTCGTCTACTACTTTGAGGTAGACCAGCGAGGGGTCTTCAGGATAGCTGCGGTTCCATGAGTTTTCTGAAGTGGCCGATCTTGGAAGCGTCGCATAGGTGTGTATATTAATCACATCATACAGCGGCAGGATGTCCTTATCTGCATATATGGTACTCAGCCCCTGGGCATAGTCGTCCGATGCGCCGGCCTTGACATAAGGGGTGACTATGAGGGCTTTTGGGTCCCCGGCACGGATCCCGCCGGTCATTTGTGAAAAGATTATACGATGGAGGTCGGGATCGAAATGTCCCCCCGGTTCATTGTCGATCTCAAAGGAAGTAGCGAGTTTTTCTACACCCGAAGGTCCGAAAAAGGAGGCCATCCGTTTGCCATAATTATAAGCCCATTGTTCTTTCCCCTTCCAGATGTCTTTGAGGTTCGGGTTGCCTGCGCCAAAGCTGCCAAACTGGAGGCAGATATCCGTTTCAAACCCATTTTGTTTCCATGGACCGTATACATCTCTCTTCCAATTGATATTATTTACCGTTTCAGGTATGGTAAGCGAATCACCGACATTCTTCACATCCCATTCGATGTTGTGATAATTACGAACCAGCCGGCAGACTTTCCGGTATAATTCCGGCTTAAAGGTGAAGTGGCCGTTGATGCCCATAAAATCCTTGAATAAAGGCTTGTCGGGGGCTGTCGGATTGTTATAGTCTGCGGGATTCTTAATCGCCGGGGCCTTATAGGGTTCACAATCCTGAAATGTCGTCGCTACCAGGAAAACAATGCTTAGCAGTAAGAATCTCATGCGTGCCCTGTTTATTGATCTAAGGTACAATTTCATGATCGTCTTCCGTTTTAAGACCTTGCTATTTTTTTCCTCGGAGGGCCCGGCCTGCGTGATTCGCTGCCCCCTCGTCAAAACCTAGTTAAATTTTGCGTTAGGACGCGTCGTTACTTCGACAGCACCAATACTGTTTGGAAGGCGGATTTGGCCCCGTTGCTCCAGATCAGTTTGTAGACGCCGGGGATCACGCCGGAGAAGTCTACGCGGACCTGTGGGGTGCCGGCTTCGACGAGCTGGGTCTTTATGGCCTTGCCGGACATATCCAACAGTTGGAAGGTGGAGTTGCTGCTGTAATCCGGTAAGGTGACATAGGTGAACCCATAGATTACCGGGTTTGGATAGAGTATCAGGATGGAAGACTTCCCGGGTGGCTGAACGGCGATGGTAGAGCTATACGAATAGAGGGCGGTGCTGTCCTGCATCCGGAGCCGGTAATAATTGAGACCCGGGTTGTGGCCCGCGTCATCAAAGGTATAGGTATGGATGATGGAGTCGCTGCCGTCGGGGTTGATGGTAGCGATGACGACGAATTGATTGGCGTCGTCGGACCGTTCCAACGCATAATAGGAGATGACACCATCGTTGGCTGTCTGCCATTGCAGCAGCGGATCGCTGCCGGAGTAGACACCGGAGAAGGAGAGCAGTTTGAAGACCGCTACGGTGTCCGACTGCCGGGTTGAATCATAGGTATAGACAAAGCCGGGCAGGGAATCGGTATAAGACGAATTGGCGACGGTGACATAGCCGGTCGAGCCAGATCCGACTACGGCCAGGATCAGGCTGTCGGAGATCACGGTAAAGGAGATGGCCGGCGTTCCGCCAAAGCTAACGAAGCTGGCGCCCGTCAGCTGCGCACCCCTGATGGATACGGTTGTCCCGGTGGACCCGCTCGCGGGGGAGAAGCTGGTGACATTGACAATCGGCGTCGGCGGCGGCGGTGGCGCCGGCTGGATATAGACAAAGCCGGTCAGGGAGTCTGTGCCGTTATTCCCGCTGACAACGAGGTTGCCGGTCGATCCCGCTCCAACCGTAACATAGATAATGGTGTCGGAAAAAATACGGAAAGATTGTGCCGGGGTCCCCCCAAAGCTGATATAACTTATCCCGGACAGGTGTTCGCCGGTGATCGTAACCGTAGCCCCCGGCCCTGCGCTATCCGGCAGGAAATTGATAAGCTCTACCGGCGGGATTGGCGTATAGATGTAGAGGAAGCCGGCCAGGCTGCCGCTGCCGGTCGGACCGGTGACGGTGACAGCGCCCGAAGAGCCAACTCCTACGACGGCAGCGATGGTGGAATCGTTCAGAACGGTAAAGGTCAAGGCCGGTGTACCGCCAAAAGTGACGGTGTCGGCGCCGGTGAATCCTATACCCGTGATCGTTACATTGGATCCATCGGCCGCGGAATCCGGTGAAAAGCCTTTGATGACGGGGGGTGAGCCATAGGTGAAGCCGGCAAGCGAGGCTGCGCCGGTGGCGGCTAACAGGCTGACGGCGCCTGAGGCGCCGCCGCCCACGGTAGCGGTGATAGTCGTTGGCGAAACTACAGTGAAAGCCGTCGCGGCGGTATCGCCAAAGCTGATATTGGTGACGCCGGTGAAATTGACACCGGTGATAGTCACTACTGTTCCTGCCAAACCTTCCGTGGGTGTAAAGGAAGTGATGGAAGGCTCGTTCGAGCCTTTGTTCCGCAATATGGTAATCGTGTTATCGGCGTCGTTGGCGGTTGCCAGATCGGGTTTGCCATCTCCGTCAAAGTCGGCGGTGGTGATGGAGTAGGGGATACTGCCGGTTGGATAGTCGATGTTGGCGCTGACGGAAATCGTTCCGGGGGTGCTGGTGTTTTTATGGACCGATACGGTACTGCCATATTGATCATCGACGGCCAGATCGGGTTTCCCGTCTCCGTCCAGGTCGCTGATCACCAAATCGTAAACGCTGTTTCCGGAAGGGACGGTGATCTGTGCCGCAAACGAAAGGTTGCCGGGCGTACTGGTGTTGCGGAGCAGGGATAAGGTATTATCGGTATTGTTTGCAACGGCCAGATCGGGTTTCCCGTCTCCGTCGAGATCTCCGATCGCAAGGCCTTCGGGGAAGTTGCCGGTAGTGAAATCCACATGGGGGGCGAAAGACACATTGCCGCCGGCAGGGGTGGTATTGAGATAGACCGAAACGGTCCCGTTGTTCGAGTTGGCGGCAGCCATATCGGGTTTCCCGTCTCCGTCGAGGTCAGCTACGACTACCTTGAATGGGGAACCGCCGGATGGCGCATTAAAGGAGGTCTCGTTTGAAAAGGAGATATGGCCGATGGTGCTGCTGTTGGTATAGACGGACAAAAAATTGTTGCCCTGACAGGCGAGGATCACTTCCGGTTTGCCATCGCCGTTCAGATCGGCGATGGACGCGCCAAGGACATAATTGCCCGACGGGAAATTGATAGCGGGCGCCATGGAGATATTCCCCGGCGTGCTGGTGTTTAGAAAAATGGAAATGTTTTGCGTATAATAGTTGGAGACGACGATCTCGGGTTTGCCGTCGCCGTCGATGTCTCCCGCGGCTACGCCGATGGGGTAGTCATCGCTGCCCATGATATAGGAAGCCACCTCCACAAAGGAGATGGCGCCGGGGATGCTGGTATTGCGATAGATGTCGACGGTATTGGAGTCGCCGTCGGCGACGATCAGATCCGGCTTGCCGTCGCCATCGAGGTCGGTGTTGCAGATGAATTGCGGGCCGAGGCCGGTCGGGATATTCAAGCGGGTAGAGAAGGCAGTTGGCTTGAATTGCCCGGTATCGGAAAAGGTGGTAATGAATGGCGCGACGGGCGCGGACGTGAGACCGCCCGTGGTGATAGTTATCGGTTGATAGCTGACGCCGGTTGGCACGGTAACGGTGAGGGAGCCTGTGGAAGCTACGGTGACGGGCGCCTGGACGGAACCAAACCAGACAACATTTCCGGAGGGGGTGGCGCTGAAGTTACTACCGGTGATGGTTACTGTCGTACTGACGGGCCCGTAAGCAGGAGTAACGGCATTGATCATGGGCTGTGCGAAAACCGTACATGGGAAGAATACTGCAATAATAATATAGAAGATGCTTTTCCCAGGGTAGAGTTTTAGCATGGAATATTGAATTTGAGGACAAGATAACAGAAAGAGTCTGTAAAGAGAAATACGTATATTGCTTTTTTGCCATGTAAATAGGTGGCTAAGGGTATTTTTTTTGTTGATATTTTTACCGGGCATGAAATATACTAAACACTACCTGGCTGTCGTTACCGCATCTACCATCTGGGGTTCTTTTAGTTTTGCCCTGAAGCCGCTGGCCCGCTGGTCTTCTGTCGATATTCTCTTTTACCGGGTCTTTTTTAGCGCGGTACTGCTGCTGCTCGTTACCTTATTCTTTCGAAGGAAAGCCTGGGATGCGGACCGGCGAACGTATGCGGGGCTGCCCGCGGCGGCCAAAAAAGGCATTGTCCTGCAGGCATTGGGCGGAGGGCTGTTCCTGACGGCGAACTGGTTCTTTTTTATTTATGTGCTGAACCATATCAGTATCAAGTCTGCTTCACTTGCGTATCTGGTTTGTCCGATCCTGACGACGGTGCTGGCGTATTTTTTTCTGAAGGAGCGGCTCACCCGCGGGCAATGGGGTGCTGTAGGGTTAAGCACGGCGGGTTGCCTGGTGCTGGCTTTCGGGCATTTGACGGACCTGCTGTACAGCATGGTCATTGCGTTGTCCTATGCGTTGTATCTGGTGACCCAGCGGAAAAATTACGGGACGGACAAAATCATTTTCCTGACTATCCAGGTGGTCTTTTCAGCGTTGCTGCTGCTGCCATTCTATCCTTTTTATCATGGGCCGGCGCCGGCGGCGGGCTTGTTTTATGGGTTGATCACGGTCATTGCGGTATGTTATACGATCATCCCGCTGTGGCTGAGCCTGTATGGGCTGGAGCGGCTGAAGTCCTCGACGGTGGGGATCATTCTTTATATCACCCCGCTGCTGGGTTTTGTGATTGCGGTGAGCTGTTATGGCGAGAAGGTGGATTTTCAGCAAGGAGTGGCCTATGGGGTGATTGTGCTGTCGGTGATCCTCTTCAGCTGGTGGAATCCAGCGATAAAAAGCACTTTTGCAGGCAAAGATGCGCCGGGGAATAGCCTGGGGCATTAACTTTGCTGCTAACATTTTAAACTAACTTTTTGAGACCAGCTTTACTTGTCCTGACCCTCAATTTGTTCTGGTTGTACCTTCCGGCGCAATATTACCTGACCGGTGAGGTGCTGGATACACATGGCGACAAGCTGCAAAATGTGTCGATTGCCGCTCATTCGACGGGCATTACCTACCACTCCGATATTGCCGGGGAATTCCGCATACTTTCCAGGACGATGGATGACACGCTGACGTTTGTAGTCGACGGCTATGATTCCTATACTACCGCCATCCATACGACCGGGTATTTACAGGTGACGTTAAAGATGAATTCTTTTTCCCTGGAGGGGGGTAGGCGCAGGCGGATCTTTTCGGGGGATAGCGCTATGAAGACGGTTGTTTTTACCGGGGCGACGCCGCGGGTATCGTACAGTATTATCCGGCGCTTCCTCGATATGGGATTAGCGGTCCCGCCCGAGGCGGTAAAGATCGAGGAGATGTTGAATTATTTTAATTTTTCCTATGAGGAGCCGGGGGCAAAGGATGTATTTCATTGTTCGTCGGACCTGTTGTCCTGTCCCTGGAATGAGACGCACCGGTTGTTAGTGGTACAGGTCTGCGCCCGAAAGGTGGATATCCGGCGCAAGCCGCCCGCTAATCTTGTATTGCTGGTCGATGCTTCGGGGTCGATGGATATGCCCAATAAGCTGCCCCTGATCAAATCGGGGATCCGGCTGCTTGTCGATAATCTTCGGGATATCGATACGGTTTCGATGGTAGAGTTTGGGAGTCGGGTAAGGGTGGTTTTTGCGGGCATGCCGGGTTTGGAAAAGGGGAGTATCATGAAGGCGATGGAAGAGCTGACGCCGGATGGCCCGTCGCCCGGGGTACAGGGTCTTAAGCTGGCTTATGATGTAGCGAAGCGGCAGTTGATCCCTGGTGGGGATAACCGGGTCATTCTTCTGACGGATGGAGATATTGCCACGGACCCACAGTCGGGGGAGCAGGAATTGGAGGACTTGATCGGGCAGCAAAGTCAGGCGGGTATCCGTCTTACCTGTGGCGGGCTGGGGATGAAAAGCGTCAAGGACTCGCGCTTGCCCTTGCTGGCGGAGATAGGGCGTGGGAATTTCGCTTATCTTGACGATGAGGATATGGTAGAGCAACTGTTGGCGGGTGAGCTGGACCAGGGGTTGGCTTGTGTGGCTAATAATGTCTCGGTCAGCGCCGATTTTAATCGGGCCCTGGTCAAAGAATACAGGTTGATTGGCTTTGACAATAAGCGAAGCCTTCCGGAAGACAGTGTAACAGGATTGGAAGGGAGCAGGATCGGATCGGGGAATTCCCTGCTGGCCTTGTTCGAGCTGGTTCCGAAAGCGGATACGACGGGTGCTGACACGCTTGCCCGGCTAAAGGTCAATTATAGTATGCCGGGGCAGGTGGTGCGGAGGGTGATGAGCTATGACTGTATGAATGACTATTTGCCTTTTGACCGGGCGAATATCGATCTCAAAAGGGCGGTTTGTATTGCTTTATTCGGGATGAAACTGCAGCAGTCCGATTATACGAGGCAGGTGGATTGGGTGGACATCGAGAAGATGGCTAAAAAGATTTTTACCGGAAGTAATTATTTAGATGACGAATATATTGATTTGATTGACAGAGCGAAGAGGATATATGAACATCGAAAAGAATGACATATTTTATGAGAAAGCTGCTACCATTCCTGTTTTTATTCCAGACTGCTTTTGCGCAGGATCATGAGCCGCCGGATCCTTCCGTCGTGCATGAATATGTGATCCCGTCTTTCAGGACCGAAAGCGGGGTGCTATTGCCCTTCGCTCGTCTTGTATACGGTACTTATGGACATCTGAATGCCGCGCATGACAATGCCGTTCTTCTTCCTTCGCATTATATGGCGACGCACCGGGGGTATGAATGGCTGATGGGGCCGGGTAAGGCCCTTGATACTGCGAGGCTATTCCTGGTGGCTACCGAATTATTCGGCAATGGACATTCGTCTTCGCCGAGCAATACGCCGGAGCCTTACCATGGGCCTCGGTTCCCGGTGACCACTATCCGGGATAATGTGGAGGCGGTGCATCAGTTGCTGGTGAATGAATTAAAGATCACGCATCTGCGGGCTATTATCGGGTTTTCCATGGGTGCGCAGCAGGCTTTTCAGTGGGCGGTTAGCTATCCGTTATTTGCGGACCGGATCGTCGCGACCTCGGGCACGGGAAAGACATACGGGCATGGTGTTGTGCGGCTGGAGGGACAGATCTCCGCCATCACGGCTGACTCTGCGTTTAACAGCGGCGACTATAAGGTGGAGCCGGCGCGGGGTCTGTCGGCTTTTGGGATGGTCTGGGCGGGCTGGCTTTATTCGCAGGAATGGTGGCGGAAAGAGTTATGGCGCACGTCATCACCGCCGGGCACCACGTTCGAACAGGTGGTGAATCAGTTCAGGACCGATTTTATCCCGGGCGCCGATGCCAACAACCTGATACTGCAATGCCGCACCTGGGAGCGGCATGATATTGGGGCTACGCCGGGCTTTAACGGCGATGTGGAAAAGGCGCTGGCGTCCATCAAAGTGCCGTTCCTGTATATGCCTTCCGAGACGGATCTGTATTTTCCAATTGGCGACGCCACCTATGAAAAAGCGTTTATCCCGGGGGTGCTGTTCAGGCCGATCCCTTCGTTGTGGGGGCATACGGCAGGGGCGGCTCCCAATCCTGTCGATGGGAAATTTCTGAACGATACGATCGGGAGCTTTTTAGGGCGGTAAGTGTATATTTGTAGGATATGAATCACCCCCTGAGAGAAATAAGGGCTGTGTTGATCCTGTCGAAGTATAGTTTGCTGGCCACCCTGCGAAGTCCTACTTCGGTCGTTTTTTCGCTGTTGTTTCCTATTATTTTTATCGTTGTTTTCGGGTCGATGATCGGGGATCAGACGCCGGTGATGAAACTGGCGGTCGGGCCGGGCTGTGATACGACCAACCTGTTGTTCAAGGCGATCGGGCAGATCCCCGCTATCACGCTAAAAAAGGGGATGACGGCAGAGGAGCAATCCG
>Ga0302326_10019903_pt1 | contig 13834 bp, 13 predicted proteins | sample Palsa_T0_3_FD_202264 | JGI IMG/M metagenome (GOLD analysis project Ga0302326, IMG submission 202264) | Peat permafrost microbial communities from Stordalen Mire near Abisko, Sweden - Palsa_T0_3 | ecosystem: Environmental > Terrestrial > Soil > Palsa > Peat permafrost | place: Sweden: Abisko... | reverse complement strand
GCCCAAGCTGGCCGCCATCGAAATCAATGCGCTCCTGTTGCGAGCCAGCAGTCTTGAGACTCGTCAACGAGTGTTTTTTGAAGAAGGACCGCCTTTGACGTTTCAAGGCGACATTGATCAGTTAGAGCAAGCGTTGATCAATCTGATTCAAAACGGTGTGGACGCGGTTGAGGCAACGGGAGGTCGCGTGTTCTTGCGCTATCAACATTTGCCCTCGGCGTTAGAGATCACGGTGCGCGACGAGGGTCCCGGCTTGCCGAATACGGCTAACTTATTTGTGCCGTTTTTTACGACTAAGCGTGGTGGTTCCGGGATCGGCTTGGTGCTCAGCCGCCAGATTGCCGAAGCACACGGCGGTTCCCTGAGTTTGCGAAATGCGACAGATGGGCCGGGGTGCGAAGCAATCATTACTCTGCCGGTTCATTAGCCGTGGCGCTATCCGCCGTCTCGTGCAACAACCCGCCCAGCACAACCAGCATGTCCTGGCTGCTGACAATCCCCACCAGCTCGCCGTCCTTCAAAACCGGGAGGCAATCCAATTTGTGATCAAGCATGAGATGCAATGCGGCCACTGTAGAAGTATCGGGAGCGACAGTGATTGGCTCGACATTCATGAGCCTTCGAACGGTGATGGGTCCACTCGAATTCTGCTCCCACCCCTGCTCTGCGATCGCCCGGAGAATTTCGCGGCTGGAGATGAGGCCAACGAATTTCCCGCCTGCGTCCTCTACTGGCAGATGCCGGATATGCCGCCAGGTCATGGTTCCCGCCGCCAGAGTGATCGGATCGTCGGGCGTTACCGTAAACAGGTCCGTAGACATAATGTCGGTTACCGTCTGATAGAAATTCGGCACGCCTTCCGTCTCCTGCTCCGAAACGGCGGCCCAGCGATGGACTGGCTCACCGGAATTTTGCCTCGCCAGCATCGCCGCAACGATTTGCCGATCACGGGCGTCTGTCGATGCGCATGTAGAGGACGAGGACGCCGCGCACAAAATCCAACTGGCACCGGTTTGATCGGTTTCAATCCTCGCGCGAATCGCTCCTAAGTAGCGGTCAATGCCTTCACTATTCAGATTTGCTTTCCTCAAGCCTGCCGTCGCGAGGGGCAATAGCTGTTCGAGAATCAACGCGCCCACCGCTTGATGCTTGCCGTCGAGCCAGGTCAGTTGGGCCCTCAACCCGTGCCGCGCTGCGGCAAAGAAGTTTTCTTTAGCGGCATCGAAGGACAGGGCTGAGGCAACGTTCCCATATTCCTCCGGAATGGCCACCAACAAACCAAATAAGAAAGCGGCATTGGCCACTTCATCCAGCACCGTCGGACCGGCGGGAAGACAGCGGAACTCCAACCGCAGATGCGGCTTGCCCTCGGTAATTCCGTAACAAGGCCGATTCCATCGCCAAACACTGCCGTTATGCAGCACGAGCGACTGCAAGGAAGGCACTCCATTGGCACCGGCCTCTTCCGGATCGGGGTTGGATGTCGTGAAGATGGCGCGGAATCGAGACACCTGTTCGCGGTAAATCTCAAGCACCGACTCTTCGACCCATCCTTCGCCAAACGAGACGCGGGTGGGATGCTTGCGCGCGACGTTCGAGTGGGTGCGCTCATCCACGGCGTGCTGAAACAAGGGGATGCGAGTCTCCTCCCAAAGCCGCTGGCCGAGCAGCAGCGGCGAATTCACCGCCACGGCGAGTACCGGACCCGCGGCGGCTTGCGCGGCATTGTATTGCATCGCGAAACGGCGTGGATCGAGTTGGAAATGCACTTGAAAACTGGCGCAGCAGGCCTCCAGCATCACGCTGTCATGAGTGAGTTGCAACTCGTCTATGCCTTTGACGAAAAGCTCGTACGATCCTCCGCGCAAGTTCATCACGGTACGGTTTAGCTCGCGATAGCGGGCTTTGTCGGTGAGATTATCGAGTGTTAGATCGGGCAAACGAGCCGATGGAAGAATGCCGGCGAGGACCACTTCGGCCCCATGAATTCGCGCCGCTGCCCGGGCACGTTGAACCACGTCATGCAGATCTGTTTCGAGTGAGCCCAAGCACCCACCCTCGAACAGGCGAGGAGGCAAATTCGCTTCCAGATTGAATTTGCCGATCTCAGTGGTGAAAGCCGCGTCTCCCAACTCGCCGAGGACCTCCGGCGCGAGCGGCGCCGGACGATGATCTCGATCCACCAGGAACATCTCTTGTTCCGCGCCTATGCGAACCACATCGCATTCCAACGCGTCGGCGTCGAGCATCTGCTCCAGCGTCCGTAGGTCGGCCAACAGCGCTTCGCTGAAAGAAGCTGAACGAGCGGCGTCTTCGCCTTCGAGAATGTCTTGTGCACCCATGACTTTAGAGCTTGTTGGCTGCGCCAATTATAGTAAGAGCAACGCCTAACGTCGGAGTTAGGCTTCTAGCGAAGGAGTTCGAAAAGCTCATGACGCAAGACCTGAGCCTCATAATCGAGGCCGGTGCCCCGACACTCGCGGTGATCGTGATGTCCATACGGCGTGAGTTCGTGATGGCGCGAATTATGTCGGGCCCTCCGCCGGAAGCCAGTCCCGCAACGCGCATCGAAAAACTGGATCGCGACTTGCAGGCCCTGACCAGAACTACGATGCAGCATCAAGCTGATATCGCGCGGCTCAAGGAAAAAGCCGGTCTGGCCGACTAAACTACCGGCCCCTCCCAGCCGCGCAACGCTCCGAACCATCCGCATGGTAGGAACTCCTCACCAGCGGCCCTGCTTCCACATGCGCGAATCCCATGCGCAATCCGGCATCTCTCAGCTCATCGAACTCGCTCTGCGGCACATAGCGGATAATCGGCAAATGCTTCGCAGACGGCCTTAGATACTGCCCTAACGTCAGAATATCCACGCCGTGCTCCTGCAAATCCCGCATCACTTGCAGCACTTCATCCATCGTCTCGCCTAACCCAAGCATAAGCCCCGATTTTGCCGGCGTGCGCGGCCGCAGTTGCTTGGCATACTCCAACATTTCAAGCGACCGCTTATATTGCGCGCCTAAACGCACCTGCCGATACAAGCGCGGAACCGTCTCCGTGTTGTGATTCAGCACGTCCGGTTCTGCGTTCATCACAACCTCCATGGCATTGCGCGACCCTTGGAAGTCGGGCACCAGCACCTCAACCTTACAGCCGGGCACCTGTTCGCGAATGGCCGCAATGGTTAGCGCAAACAGCTCGGCGCCGCCATCTTTGCGATCGTCCCGATTCACGCTGGTGACCACCGCATAACGCAGGCCGAGCGCCGCACACGCTTCACCCACGCGGCGCGGTTCGTCGTAATCCACCGGCAAGGGTCCGCCCTTTTGCACCGCGCAGAAACCGCAGCGACGGGTACACACATTACCCAGAATCATGAAGGTCGCGGTACGCCGGTTCCAACATTCGCCTACATTCGGGCACGCTGCACTCTCACAAACCGTATGCAGTTTTAGGCGCGTGACCAGATCCTTCAGCTCGCGATAGTTATCCCCCACGGGCGCGGGCGCGCGTAACCACTTCGGACGTTCCGGCTGGGGGGAGATGCTGACAAGCACTGCTTTCAGTGTAACGTCACATCTCGCGGCGGTTTTCAAGCGAGCGCGACATGGTCACTTCGTCGGCGAATTCCAAATCGCTGCCTACCGGAATGCCCATGGCAATGCGCGTGACACGCGGCCCAAGCGGCTTCAACAAACGAGAAAGATACACCGCCGTCGCTTCACCTTCAACGGTCGGGTTTGTGGCAATGATCACTTCCTCGACGCCGCCGCGCTGCAAACGGTCGATCAATCCTTTAATGCGCAACTGTTCCGGGCCAATGCCGCGCAGCGGCGAAATGGCGCCGTGCAGGACGTGATACAGCCCATGAAAGGTCCGCGTGGTTTCCACCGGCAGAATATTATGCGGCTCTTCCACCACGCAAATTTGCGTTGCTTCCCGATGCGGATCGCGGCAATATACACACAACTCGCCATCGCTAATGTTCTGGCACTGCGCGCAAATTCCCAGCTTGTCCTTTACATCCAGCACTGCTTGCGCCAGCGCCGCCGCCTCTTCACGCGGAACGCGCAGCAGATGAAACGCAATGCGCTGCGCCGATTTCTGCCCGATCCCCGGCAGGCGCTTGCACTCCTGAATCAGGCGGGCCAGCGGCTCGGCAAAATCTGCCATCTAGAACAAGCCCGGCGGCAGGCCCATGCCGCCCAGCATTCCGCCCATCTTGCCTTGCGCTTCACCGTCCACTTTTTTGGCGGCTTCATTAAACGCGGCAGCCACCATATCCTGCAGCATCTCAACGTCCCCCGCTACTTCCGGATCGATTTTCACGCCCAGCACGGTCTTGTGCCCGTCCATTCTGACGGTCACCATTCCGCCGCCGGCCGACGCCTCAACGCGAATCTGCGCAATCTGCTCTTGCAGCTTCGCCTGCATTTGCTGCGCTTGCTTCATCATGGCCTGCATGTTGCCGCCAGGCATCTTCATAAGTTCAATCCTTTACTCATTCAAATTTCGCACGGTGCGAACGTGCGCATCCGGAAAAAGCTCCTGGAAGCGCTTCACGCCGGGATGGGATAACGCCCTGGCGCGTAAGTCGGGATCTTCACTGGCCGAACGCACGGGAGCGGGCGCTGCGGCTTTGCTGCTCTCGCCCACCTCAAACTTCACCCGTACCGGTTTGCCCAATACTTGCGACGCCACGCGCTGAATGGCGGGATCTTTCAGCGCGAACGAAAGCGTTTTTGCGCCGCGCACCAGCAGGTCGGAACCTTGCGCTGAGACGTCGGCTTGCAGGATGGCGTCGGCGCTGAAGTTCAGCCCTTCGTTGCTGAGAGCCGCATGCAAGTCTTGCCGCAGATCGCCCGTCGGCGCTATGGCAACGGGAGGAGGCGCAACCGCGGGCGATTCAATTGTCACTTTCGGGGTGGTCTGCACGGGCGCCTGAAAGGCCGGTGGGCGCGGCGCGGCGGCACGCGCGGAAGCGCTCAGCGGCGGTGCTTTTTCCAACCCGGCCAGCGCCGCTTCGATCGATTGCAACCGCCCCGCATGCACCAGCTTGATCAACCCCAACTCAAGATGCAGCCTCGGTTGCAAAGAGGATTGCAGCGCCTTGTAAAGATCAAGCGTCAGATTCAGGTAACGCGTCAAATCCTCTTCACTGAAGGCGGCGGACGTCTCAAGGAAAGCCAGTTGCTCTCGATCCGAACCGGCGATCAGACGCGTCGGTTTGCCGGAAATCTTCGCCACCAATAAGTTGCGCCAGTAGCGCGCCAGCTCACGCGAAAAATGTTGCAAGCTTTGGCCGGTAGCTTCGAGTTCTTGCACAATGTCCAGCATGCGCGCGCCATCCTGCTGGTGAACCGCTTCTGCCACTGAACGTAAGGAACTAACCGCGAAGACGCCCAACAGCGCGCGCACTTCTTCCACGCGCAGCGTTTTGCCGCAGCAGGCGATGGCCTGATCGAGCGCCGAAAGCGAATCGCGCACACTGCCTTCGCCCGCATGAGCCACGACTGCGAGCACTTCGTCATCCGCTTCGATGCCTTCTTCCTTGACAATGAACCGCATACGATTCATTACCTCGACAAAATCGACGGAGCGAAAACTGAAATGCTGGCAACGCGAGGCGATGGTGTTCGGAATCTCATACGCTTCCGTCGTACATAGAATAAACACCACCCATTCGGGCGGCTCTTCCAATGTTTTCAGCAGTGCGTTGAACGCTTCTTTAGTGATCTGATGCGCTTCATCGACGATGAAAACCTTATAGCGATCGCGCGCCGGGCGATAGCGCACGTTCTCGCGAATTTCGCGCATTTCGTTGATGCCGCGATTCGAGGCCGCGTCAATCTCAATCACATCGACAGAGTTGCCAGCGGTAATTTCCAGGCAGCTCGAACACACGCCGCAGGGCGTGGGCGTTGGCCCTTTTTCGCAATTCAGGCAGCGGGCCAAAATGCGCGCTACTGTCGTTTTGCCGGTGCCGCGTTGGCCGCTGAAGATGTAGCCGTGCGCAATGCGGTTGCTCGCGATGGCGTTTGAGAGAGTTTTCTGGACGTGTTCCTGGCCGATCAGTTCGTCGAAACCCCGGGGACGATACTTCCTGGCGATGACCTGATACATGGAATGCGATTGGGTGGAGGAAAGTTTGCCAGACCCCGGGTGATCCGCGGCACACGTGCTAAATCACTACCGTTGCTTCCTTCCGGACCTAGCGGGGTTTGCGACCGCCCATTGCACGAAGCCCGGAGCCTGACAACAGTTAATGTTAGCACTGGCACAAGAAGTAGCGGGCCATCGACCCAAGAGAGAACGGGGGACCAGCGCTCCAGGGCCACCTGAAAGGTGCCCCGCTGGCAAGAATGCCCGCCCCACGCGTCGCCGGCAACAACAATTTGGTTGTAATCTAGAACTCATGGAGCGAGCGATACCGATTCTGCCGACCGAAGACTTGGCGACCGCCAAAGCCTTCTATGTGGACGGATTAGGCTTTCGGGTGACATTCGAGGCTTCTGCAGACGGTAGAGCCGGACTTCTTGGCCTCGCGCGTGGAACAATTCAGTTGACCCTTGACAGTCCAATGAATGGTCACGGACGAAATGCTTGTGTATCACTTCAGGTGGATGATGCGGATGCTTATTACCATGAATGGAGCACGAAGGTAGCAGTTCTCCGAGCACCGCAAAATGAAGATTGGGGCGCACGCACATTCGACCTGCAGGACCCGTCTGGCAACGCTATCTTCGTTATGGGACCCGTTAGCGCGCACGGGTAGGGCGACGCGGCCACTCTACTTATGCGGCTCTAAGACGGCCTGCAACTTCTCTGCAAACAGGCTATTTTGCGGCGGCTTGAACGCCGGCTTAGGGGGCGCGGGCGCTGCGGGTGTTGGCGGCACGGCTACGGGCGCTGACGCTTCCGGCTCCGTCTTTGCCGCTACCTTCGGCGGTTCCAGATAGCGTTCTTTCTTCAGCAGCACTCGCTCGAGCGGCGCAATCCAGCCGGTAAACTCGCCTTCCACCGCTCGATCTCGCTGCAAGGCCCCACGCACTGCGTCCATCTTCGAATCCAGGTTGTCCAGGTGATGCAGCAGCAGCGCCTCGGCAAAAATCGGCACTTTCGGCGATCCAAATTCCAGCTCGCCGTGATGACTCACAATCATGTGTTCCACCAGCGTACGCAGCTTGGGCGGGAAATCCGCGAGTTTGTCGAACTTCGAATGAAGCAGCCGCAGACCCATAATGATGTGGCCCAGTAACTGGCCGTCGGAACTGTAAGAGAAGCCGCGCGCATACGACAGTTCCTCCACTTTACCGATATCGTGCAAGATCGCTCCGGTTAATAACAAATCCAGATCGATCGTCTTGTAATGGGCTGCCGTCAAACGGCTGAGATGGCATAAGGAAAGCACATGCTCGAGCAGTCCGCCGCGGTAAGCGTGATGAATCGTTTTAGCCGCCGGCGCCAGCTTGAACAGCGCCATCAATGGCGCATCGTCGAGCACCGAATTAACTAGCGCCTGCAAATGCGGATTCGTAAAGCCGTTGACAATCCCGCGCAGTTCCGTGAACATTTCTTCCGGATCGCGCTCCGAACTCGGAAAAAAGTCGGCGAAATCGACTTCGTGTTCTTCGAGACGCCGCAGCTTATGAATGGTGAATTGCGAGCGGTTCTGATACACCTGAACCACGCCTTTCACCTTCAAAAACTCGTCTCGATCGAACGTGTCCATTACTTCGGCCACGTTGTCCCACATCTTGGCTTCAATCTCGCCGGTGCGGTCGGCCAAGTGCAGCGATAAATAGGGTTCGCCCGTTTTCTTTTGGCGAATCTCTTTGGACAAAACCAGGAATTGAGCCGTCACTGGCTCGTTTATAGGCATCGTCCCTACATAGGGAGATTTCATTTTGTGCTTTTAGCGCGAACTGCTCTTTCCCTGGACGTCCACCGAGGTGCCTGGCACCGGAATTGTCCACAACAGGCGCTTCATGCGTTGCTTCTGCTCCACCTCCGCCTTCTTTACCGTGTCGGGCTTGAGCACAGCTGGATCTTGCCACTTGGTATCCATGCCCGGCGCGGCGCCCGTATCGACAAAGCCAGGCTTCACTTGCAGAAATGCTTGCAAGCGCAAGGATGTCAGATATTCGCGCACTTTGGGCTGCATCTTGGGCCCGTAAAGCACGCTTTCAATCTCGCTTTTGATATCTTCCAGCGGCGCCAGTCCTTGTTTGGTGTGATCGTCCACTTTAAAAATCTCGAACCCGGTAGGCAGCTTCATGGGCTTGGTTACAGCGCCCTTGGGAAGGGTCCAAACAGCGGCGATAATTTCCTTACTCAGATCCTCCTTCTTGTAACCGCCTAGGGAACCGCCGTCCTTGGCGGTGGCGGCATCGGAGTTGTCGCGCGCCAAATCGGGAAATCGTTGGCCCTTGGTGGCATCGTCGGCAAGCTGATTGGCTTTCTTTTCGGCGGCGGCAATTTGGGCGGCGTCTTTGCCCTGAATGGAGATGAGAATTTCGCTTAGGTAGACCTTTTCGTCGCGAATGAAATCCTTCTGGTGCGCGTTGTAGTAATCGGCAATTTCTTTATCGCTTATATGAATGTGACGACCTACCTCGGAACTCACTACTTCGCGAGTGAGGGCACTATTCTTAGCCTCCGCGGTGAAGTCCTCATAGCTCATGCCCGATTGCTGGCGCACATAATCGCGGAACTTTTCTTCGTCGGTGAGGCCCGATTGCCGCCGCAAGCTGGCGATGTATTTGCTGATTTCGGAATCGACGTTGATGTTGAGTTCCTTGCCTTTCTGCACGAGCAGAAGCTGGTCGATGCGGTCGCGCAGCAGATTTTTCTCCAAGTCCTCAATGGCGTGCTGCAGTTGAACGCCGCTGGCGCCTTGGGCCTTGAGCTCTTGGGTGCGCTCGCGGATCATGCGCTGCATTTCGTCCTGGCTGACAATATCGCCGTTCACCTTGGCGATGATTTGATCGACGACGATTGGCGTAGGCGGAGGGATGTCGGCCGCTAAGGCCAGAAATCCCGTAACTAAAAGAAATAAGACGACTCTCATAATGCTTCCTTTACATTATGACAAGTGACGGGGTGGGGGACGAGAGGGTTTCCACCAATGGGCGAGGCGCTGGCCACCTGAAGGTGGCCTGCTGGCAAGAATGCCCGCCCTACGCGTCGCTACGTTCCGTTTTGTCTGATGATCGCGGCCAAGGCGTGCATGCGCTTCGCGTCCGCGGGTGTCTTGGCTTGGGCGGCTTCTGTGTCAAGGTTCTCCGCCATAACGTTGAGCTTCGCTTTCTTTCGTTTCGGATGCGCGATGACGTCTTCGAGTTCGGCAAGCTGTTTCGGCGCGAGCGCTTTGCTACGCGTCAACTGGTCGATATAGGCGCGCGCCACCACGAAATTCTGGGGCCAAACAACCTTGGGCTGATTCTGAACGTTCAGCTCATCGAAGTGCACCTGATTGGCTGCGTCGATCTCATTTTGGGTAATGAACTGATTCGGCACCAGCTTGAATACATCCACTCCGCGCGCGATCTCCGAACCATAGATATAGCCGTTGTACCAATACGCCGACCAATAGCCGCCCAACCCGCGTTTTGAGCTGTCGACCGGCCCACGATCGAAGTAGGCGATCTCAATCGGATGCGCGGCATCGGTAAAGTCGACGACGGAAATACCGCCCTGATACCAGGCCTGCGCCTCAACATCGCGCCCGGGAATTGGGATCAGCGATCCGTTGTGCGCCACGCAGTTCTCAAACTCCGTTTGCGGAGCGGGCATCTTATAGTAAGAAGCCAGTGTTAGTTTGCGGTCTGCCAGCGTGAAGATGGCATCGGCGCCCCAATTCATCGGATCCGTGTCGCGGCAACGAGGTTGGCCGCCGCCGCCCCACTCATCGGTAAACAGGACTTTCGTGCCGTCATTGTTAAAGTTGGCGGAATGCCAGTAGGAGTAGTTTGGATCGCTGACTGCCGCAATGCGCACCGGGTTTACAGGGTCTGAGATATCCAGCAGAATTCCATTGCCGGAGCAGGCGCCGGCGGCCAATCCGATGGCCGAGTAAATTGTAATATCGTGGCATTGGTTGGTGACCGAGCCGGTCTGAGCGCCTTCCGCCTGCTTGCCGCCTTTCGAGAGGCCGTTGATGGCGCCGGTCTGCGTGTCAGTAAAGATGCGCGGGCTGCTTACAATCTTTGCCAGTTCGGGGTGGGCGAGAGGGACCTTGATGATATCTATCCTGAACAACGCGGTATTGGGGTTCGCTGAAGGGTCGCCGCCTGAGCAGCCGGCCAGTTCCTCCGCCTGCCGAACACCCGCGGTCCCTGAGATATAGACATAAATGTTGTCTTTGTCTTTGGGGTCGATCAGGAGGGAATGTGTGTGGGAGCCGCGGCAACTCTGCACGGCCGCCACTTGTTTGGGCTTGGAAATGTCGCTGATATCGAAGATGCGCACGCCGCGGAAGCGATCCTTGCTGGCAGGGGGAAGCGGATGGGAATGGGTGGGCGCCGTTCCCGGTTCAAGCGGCGTGGAGGTTGGGGCCACATAGCCGGCGGGTAGCGGTATTCCCTGGGTACCGCAATCGATACGTCCATTCACGGCCTCGTCGGACATAAAAAGCAGATGGCCATACACCGAAACGTCTCCCTGGCCGCCCGGGCAGAGTAACGAAGTCCGCAGTTTAACCTCTTTGGGGTTGTCGATGTCGTACATGTTGATGCCGTTGTAATTGCCGACGAAGAGATGGTTGCCGCTGAACGCGAGATCGGAATTGGTTGAGCCGTACATAGCGAGCGAAGTCTTCTTGGGAGTGGCGGTCTTGGCGGCAGGGTCGCCAGGCGGCGCCGTGGTCTTGATATCCGGTCCAGGCGCTTCTCCAACGACATTGCCGGGCGCGAAGCCGGGCGGTTTGGGCAGGGACGCCAGCCGCTCGAGGCCGGAGGCCGCTTCGCCGGCGTCGTAGAGACCAGCCTTCAATCCGACGCGTGGGTCGGTGGATGGGGCACGCGGATTGGTGTAAACGGGGCTACTTGGCGCGGTAGCGGTTTGACCGGCACACAGAAAGGTGAACACGGCAGTTAGGGCAAACGGTGCCAAAAGCCTCATAATCTTTGAGCGTCGTTCTCTTATCATCGTTTCTCCTTTAAGAGCATTGCCTGCATGATTCTGATTTCCGCGCGTTGCGTGTTGTCCACATCAGTGGCAAAGTCGAACAGCACGTTGTCCTGGCCGGCTCCGGCCGTATTGAACAGATCGTCCACCATGATCAAAGCGCCGTTGTGATGTTGAATCATCCCGGTCAAGAATAAGTGGTCGAACGCCGGACCGGTCGCTTTGGCGAGGGCCTCCATTTGTTGTGGGGTTAACATGCCGGGCATCAGCGGCATGGACATACCTTTCATGTCCGCCATGTTCATAGCGCCCATGCCGGCCATCTCGAGCGGCTGGCCGCGGTCCTCAAGCCACTGCTTCATATATTTGATCTCGTCGCTCTGCGAGATGCTGATGCGCTCTGCCAACGACCGCAGATCTTTGTTGTGGCTGCGTGTGCGCAGCAGGTCGGTCATCTCCACCGCCTGCGAATGGTGCATGATCATGCCTTGCATGAAGCTGATATCGGCTTGCGACGGCGCTTTAGCCGGCGTGAAGGCAGTGGCAGGCGTGAGAAGCTTGCTGGCCTGCCCAGGGGCGCCAGGCTGCACGATGGGCGCAGGATCAGGATTGGGTTTTGGCTGTTGGCCCGTTACCGTTAGCGCGGTCAAGTTGACAACGGCGGCTGAAACACGCCAGATGTGAATTGCCATAAGAAACTATACAACTTGGCGTTCGGTGCGGTCAAATCGATTCGTGGTATGTTCTCCATGACTCCGGCTGAGGCTGACCGGGAGGTCAGCCGCAGACGAGGACGTCCGCCCCACTTTCGGAGAGAGGTTTGGGCGCAGTTCGGGTAGGGGCGTAGCTTTTGAAAGGAATGTGGTCGCCGCGCCGCCGATTTTCGCCTGCGAAATTCTGGTTCCGCCATGGTCGAGGAAGAGAATACGGTCGCCCGCGCCACCAGGCATGTCAGCAATTCCACATGGTACTGTTGGACCCAAATCTCGGAGTTGCCGGAGCAAGCGAGCATTTTGGGACTTGACAGGCGCATAAGTATATGTCTACGTATAAGTATATGCCAACTAAAACGCTTTATGTGAAAGATGCAGACCTCCCGCTCTTTGAACGGGCTCAAGAGGAATTAGGCGAGAGCATTTCGGCGCTGCTCGCCGATTGTTTGCGTCAGCAATTAAAAGCCCGCGGCACACGCTCAGCAAAATACGAATACACATTCGTTCAACTTCCGCGGCCACCCAAAACGCTGAAGAACGCGACGGATCTCGGGCACCACGCCATTATTGCCCGGCATGCGGCAGAGGGTTGGCGATTCGTGCAAATACACGCACCCGAACAGCCGGCAGTGCCGCATTACTTCGAATTGATCTTCGAACGCGAACGCGAAGATGAGGCGTGAGGTTTTTCGCCGAGTAGGGCCTCGTCGCGGCTCAGCCACGAGATTCAAATCTGATATTCCTGAGACATGCGTGCTTACGGTCTGTCGTTGGCTCTTGGGCTTTTGCTGTGTTCAACGGTCTATTCTCAGAATTCCGCGAACTCGAGCGGCATTGATATCAAATCGATCGATCCAGCGGTCAATCCCTGCCAGAATTTCTACCTCTATGCGTGCGGCGGCTGGAAGAAAGCCAACCCGATTCCGCCGCAGTATTCGCGATGGGGACGGTTCAACGAGCTGCAGGAGCGCAATCAAAAAATTCTGCGGGACATTCTGGACGATTCCGCGGCGCACGTGACCCGTTCGCCGGTGGATCAAAAAATCGGCACGTTTTACAACGCTTGCATGAACGAAACGGCCATCGATGAGGCGGGCTACACTCCCATCAAGGCGGCGCTGGAGCGCATCCAAGCTCTTGCCGGCAAGGGCGCATTGGCCGAAGAGGTCGCGCGATTCCACAATCAAGGTGTGGACGCGTTCTTCCGCTTTAATTCCACTCCCGATCCCGATAACGCGCGCATGACGATTGCCGATGTCGACCAAGGCGGATTGGGCATGCCCGACAAAAGTTACTACCTTCAAGAAAAGGATGAAGAGACGCGCCAGAAGTACCTCGCTCTCATGACTCGAATGTTTCAACTCACTGGCGTTTCAGAGAGCGAGGCGGCAGCGAAAGCCAAAGCGGTTCTGACAGTTGAGACGTCTTTAGCGAAGGCGTCGCTTGACAGAACAGCGCGCCGCAATCCACGGCTGCTGCACAACAACATGAGCGTGGCGCAACTGGCGGCCTTGGCGCCGGGGTTCGACTTCAAGCAATACTTTAAAGATCGGGGCACGCCCAGCTTCGATTCACTCAATGTTTCGGTGCCCGATTTCTTCAAGAATCTCGGCAACGTCATCGATTCGAGCAGTCTTGACGACTTGAAGAGCTATCTCAGCTGGCACTACATCAACAACTATGCCAGCGAACTGAGCAAGCCGTTTGTGGAAGCGGATTTCGATTTCTACCAGCGCTACCTCAACGGCGCGAAAGAACTGCAGCCGCGCTGGAAGCGCTGCGTGCAACTGACAGACCGAAGCCTGGGCGACGCGGTGGGACAGAAATATGTTGAAAAAGCCTTTCCTGGCCAATCGAAAGAGCGCACCCGCCAATTGGTGGCTCTCATCGAAAAACAAATGGCCGCCGACATCGATTCGCTGACGTGGATGAGCGACGCCACCAAAGAACAAGCGCTGGCCAAGCTGAAAGGAGTGACGAATAAGATCGGCTAT
>Ga0302326_10019901_pt1 | contig 13835 bp, 11 predicted proteins | sample Palsa_T0_3_FD_202264 | JGI IMG/M metagenome (GOLD analysis project Ga0302326, IMG submission 202264) | Peat permafrost microbial communities from Stordalen Mire near Abisko, Sweden - Palsa_T0_3 | ecosystem: Environmental > Terrestrial > Soil > Palsa > Peat permafrost | place: Sweden: Abisko... | reverse complement strand
TTACGCGCATGTGGACCAGCCGCGCGTAGTTTTCACCACTCGTAGTCCAGCTGTTCACGACCGTGGCCAGGCGCCGGAGCACCGCGATGCTGTTGCGGAGTTCGTCATCAGATAACCGCTCGCGAATGGGCGTGCTTCGCGTTACGTTCCGCAACGAACGCTCGGGTTGCAGCATCGAGAAGTTTCAACTATGGCTGGTGCTTCGAGGTCACCTCGGCCTCAATTCGTCGAAGCTCGGCTCGTAGCGCTCCAATCTCGGACTCTTTCTCGGCGTCTTTCCTTTGATCGTTCGCGCGCAACCAAGCATTTTCGTCATGCAACGCCTTAATCGCCGCGAGCGCCACTCCGTCTTCATCGATCGATGTGATGTGACGGTCGTCTTCGCCGACCCCGAACGCCGCATAGAAATCCTGCGCCATCGGCCCGAGGTGCCGCACGCCGGATTCCGTCTTGTAGCTCCACGAGCTTACCGGAAGTGCCGCGACTTTCGAGAGGATCGAGGCGTCGTTGAGCGGGACGATATTCGTCTTGGCGTTGCGATCGCTCAAATTCGCCCAGGCACCGGAGCCCGTCGGAAGCGATACGCCGCTCGTCAGCGTCGGATTTGAGTAGAAAAACACACCACCCGAGGCACGCACGACGAACTGGTTTTGCGCCGTGTCCTTGACGGTCGTGCTGCCCATGTGATCGCTCCAGACGAAGCTTCCGTTGTTGGCGGCATCCGCATGATAGCCGCCCGCAAAGCTGAAGGCACCGGCTGCGGTGTTGCCGTCGCCGCCTGTTACGGTTGCGTACCCACCCGTCGCCTCGTTGCCGTATCCGCCGCCGATTGGCGCGTATTCGCCAGAAAGCGTGTTGCCGTATCCGCCGGCGAGGACGGAATATGTTGCCCCCGACACGATAGTGTTGGAGCCACCGCTGCCGATGAAAGCCGCCGTGCCGGAGACAGAATTCTGACTGCCCGCCGAGCACCGAGTCCGCGCCGCTGACGGCATTCTGGTTCCCGCCGGCGAGCACCGCGTTCGGCGCCGTAATCGAATTGACGTTACCGCCCCCCAGAACGGATTGATAGCAAACTCCTTCTCGGGGATTAACTGGCGGACTCGACCGCGGCAATCGACCTGCACCAGTGTAGCACATCGGCTTATCGAACAGTCGTTTAGTGCTTGAGTAGTGCTGCGAGTATGCACGGGGACGCCGGAGCGCGGAGGGACGCTACTGCGGCAGATACGTCAGCGTCGAACCGACCTTCGCGAGGTCGGCTTTCCGATCGCCGATGACGAACGTCAGCACGTACGTCGCCGGAGTTTGTGCGCTGACGAACGCGTGACCGAGAAGTCCAAGATCTTCGGCCGGAGCGATCTCGTCCTTTGCGCTGCGTCCGGGAGAAATGACCCGCGGCCCGGCGGAATCGATCGCAAAATAGACCTCCGGGCCGTCGTCGGTGGGCACGGAGACGCGGAAAAAATTTGCGAAGAGCAACGCGTCGCGCGCGCTGTCGATTGTGATACGCATGTGCAGCAACCGTGCGTAGTTCTCGCCGCTCGTATTCCAAGTATTGACGACCGTGAAGGGGCTCGATCCGAGCGCCGCTCCGGAGTACGTAAGACCAAGGGCGATCGCGCCGTCGCCATCGGATGCAACCGACGGCACGAGCACCGTGTACGCGCTCGTTCTCGCATTCTCGACGCCGCGCGGAAACGCCGGCTGCGCCCGGTTCGAGAGTGGTCGCGTCGGGCTCGCACGAGGGCGCCTTCGGATACGACGCTTCGGACGTCACGGGCGCGACCTCAACCGTAAGCGATCGCCCGTAGCGACGGATTGCGACGTCGACGGTACTTCCGGCGGCGAGCCTGCGCTTGCCGTACGAAAGCTGCCGTGGTCCGTAACCGGTGCGGTGTGGATCCCGACGATCACATCGCCCGGCAAAATGCGCGAGGCCTCGGCGGCAGAATTCGTAACGACGCGAAGCACGTAGGCGCCCGCGGCCCCAAAGCGACGCGGATACTCCGGCGGCACGTCGCCTATTTCCACGCCGAGAAGCGCCGCCGCTGCGGCCGCGGGCGTTGCCGGCGCAGCCGCCAAGCCGATCGATGCCCTCGTCGCGTGAAGGAGCACGAACATGAGGCCAAGCGCGATCACGAAGACGTCTAGGTAAACAATTTCGCGACGTTGAGAATCGTGTTGTAGACGCCCCACAAGAGCGGAATCATGACGACCACCCACGCGAGCGCCACCCCGAGTGCGTTGCCGTTGCCGCCGTTTGTTTCTTGCTGCATGTTACGCCAAAGCCTCCGTGCCGCCGGCCTTCACGTAGTGCCGCGAATGCAGCGACGTCATCGCGAAGTTACAGAAGAATCCGATCACGAGCAGCCCGGCCATCACGTACATCGTCACCGAGTACGCATCGGCCTTCGCGACGCCGTGATCGAGTTGATACTGCCGGATGTAGTTGACGAGGACGGGACCAAAGACGCCCGCGGCCGACCACGCCGTCAAGAGACGGCCGTGAATCGCGCCGACTTGCAGCGACCCGAAGATATCTTTGAGATACGCCGGGATCGTCGCGAACCCGCCACCGTACATCGACAGAATGATTCCGTAGAAGAGAATGAACAGGAGCAGGTTGTGCGTCTTGCCGGTCCACGGCACGAGCGCATAGAGCAGGGTACCGAGCGTGAAGAAAATCGCATACGTCCTCTTTCGCCCGAGATAATCCGAAGCAGAAGCCCAACTGATGCGGCCGAGCATGTTGAAGATGCTGAGCAGACCGACGAAGCCGGAAGCCGCCGCAGCCGACGCCGCAATGGCGAGATCCGTGTCGTGCGGGAAGCGCGCCGGGAACATCTCCTGGATCATGAGCGATGCCTGCCCGAGAACGCCGATGCCCGCGGTCACGTTCAGGCACAACACCCACCACAGCAACCAAAACTGCGGCGTCTTGATCGCTTCGGCCGCCGTGACGCTGTGCACCGTGACCATCTTTCTCGTCTCGTCGGCTGCCGTGGGCGGCGTGTATCCGGCGGGCAGCCAGCCGGGCGCGGGCGTGCGGACGATCGCGGCGCCGATCAGCATGAACAGAAGATAGATGGTACCCATCACGAGCATCGTGGGCGCCACGCCGCCCGGGCTGCCGCCCGCAAAATGCTTCATGAGCGTCACCGCGAGCGGGGCGCCGATGAGCGCTCCACCGCCGAAACCCATGATCGCGCACCCCGTGGCGAGCCCGGGGCGATCCGGAAACCATTTGATCAGCGTCGATACGGGCGAAATGTACCCGATGCCGAGGCCACAGCCTCCGAACACGCCGTAGCCGAAGTAGAGGAGCCACAACTGGTGACCCGCGACCCCGGCGGCGGATATCATCAAGCCGCCTCCAAAAAGGAGCGCCGCCGCCGCCATCGTCCTGCGCGGCCCGACCCGTTCGACCCACGGACCTAAGAACGCCGCGGAGAGACCGAGGCACACGATCGCAATGCTGAAGATCCACCCAAGCTGCGCGATCGTCCAGTCACCCGGCGCCGGGGCCGTTCCCCCGATCAGCTGCGAAAGGGGCTTGTTGAAGACGCTGAACGCATAGGCCTGGCCGATGCACAGGTGCACCGCCAGCGCCGCCGGCGGCACCATCCAACGGCTGTATCCGAGCTTTGCGACGGCGTGTTCGGGGTCCAAGAACTTCATGATAAATAAGTCCCCTCAAGGCACAAATGCGCGGGAAAGAATTCTCCTTCGCTTTACGTTTCAAGTACCTTTGCGGTTTGGGCGATCCGAAACGAAACTACCGGTACCCGATCTCGCGCGCGCTGTAGTAGCCAAGTTTTCGCACGAGCCCGAGTGAGATGCGCCGCAGCCAGAAGACGGTCTTCGCCGACGGACCCGTTAACAGCACGTCCGTCTCGCGTTCCACCGCGCGGACCATATCCTCGGCGACGACCTCCGGGCCGACGCCCTTCTTTGCGTAGTACGCCTGCAGGCGCTCGATTTGTTCCTGGCTCACGGACGGCGAGACGGAGCTACGGTCGTGCACGATCGGCGTGTTGATGATGCCGGGGCACACGGTCGTCACGCCGACTCTGCTGCTCGTGAGTTCCATCTTGAGCACTTCGGCGAAACCGAACACCGCAAACTTCGAGGCCGCGTAGGCGGCGAGCGACGGCGGCGGATACTGTGCCGCCGCTGATGAGACAATGAGCACGCGCCGGTCGCCGCCTGCCTCGATCATCTTCGGAATGAAAAAATAACACCCGTGGACGACGCCCATGACGTTGACGTTCAAGATGCGTCGCCAATGCGCGAGATCGCTATCGAGAAAGCGCCCGATGTAGCCGATGCCGGCATTGTTGATCAGCACGTCGGGAGCGCCCGCGAGGTCGTACACGTCGTCCGCGAAGCGTTTCATCGCCCCCTCGTCGCCGACATCCACCGCGTACGTCAGGCACGTCGCGCCGAGCGCCTCCACGTCGCGACGGACGCCGCCGAGCGCCTGCCCGTTGAGATCGCTTGCGACGATCCGCGCTCCGCGGCTCGCGAACGCGAGTGCGGCCGCGCGCCCGATGCCGGAGGCGGCACCGGTGATGACGACGAGTTTCCCGTTAAAGTTGGTAATGGGCACGGTACGTCGTTTCCAACATGGCGCAGTCTTGCGCGCACGGCAACGAGGTGCCTCCGCGTCGTAGTGGTCTCGGCGCCCGAGGTCGAAGGCGTATCCCAGATGGAAAACGACCTTCCCACGATGGACGGCTTCGCGGCGCTCGGCCTCGACGCGTCCCTCGCGGCGGCCCTAGCGGCTCTCGGCTACGAAGAACCCACGGCGATTCAACGCGAGGCGATTCCGCCGCTGCTCGCCGGCCGCGACGTGCTCGGCCAGGCGGCGACGGGAACGGGCAAGACCGCCGCATTCGCGCTGCCGCTCCTGCACCGCATCGGAAAGAGCACGAGCGATGGGGAACGCCGCATTCGCGGCCTCATCGTCGTCCCGACGCGCGAACTCGCGATGCAGGTCGCGGAAGCCGTGCACAAGTACGGGCGTCCGCTCGACGTACGCGTGCTGCCCGTCTACGGCGGCCAATCGATCGTACAACAGTTGCGCGCGCTGCAGCGCGGCGTCGACGTCGTCGTCGCGACGCCGGGACGCGCGCTCGATCTCGCCGGACGCGGAAAATTGCGACTCGACGCCGTCGAAACGGTGGTCCTCGACGAAGCCGACGAGATGCTCGACATGGGCTTCGCCGACGAACTCGAAGCGTTGCTCGCCGAACTCCCGGCGGTCCGCCAAACCGCACTCTTCTCCGCGACGATGGCGCAGCGCATTCTCGGCATCGCGAAGCGCCACTTGAACGATCCCGTGCGCGTCACGATCGCCCACGAGAAAACAGCGCCGGGCGAGGCGCCGCGCGTGCGCGAACGCGCATACGTCGTGCAGCGCCGCCACAAAGCCGCGGCCCTCGCGCGCGTGCTCGATATGGAAGACGAGGCGGCGGCGATCGTCTTCTGCCGCACCCGCATCGAAGTCGACGAACTCACCCAGACGCTCGGCGCACGCGGGTACGGTGCGGAAGCCTTGCACGGCGGGCTCTCCCAGGAACAGCGCGATCGCGTGCTGCGGCGTTTCCGCGACGGCGAATCCGATATCTTGGTCGCGACCGACGTCGCCGCGCGGGGACTCGATATCGAGCGGGTCTCGCACGTCATCAACTTCGACGTCCCGCCTTCGGCGGATGCCTACGTGCATCGCATCGGCCGCACCGGGCGGGCGGGCCGCGAAGGCGTCGCGATCACGTTCGCGGAGGCGCGCGAGACGCGCCTCCTGCGCAACATCGAGAATCACACGAAGCGCAAGATCGCGATGGAGTCGGTGCCGACCGTGCACGATCTGCGCCAACGGCGCCTCGAACAGACGCGTACGGCGCTCGAAGAGCTGCTCGAAGGCGGGGGGACCGACGCCTACCGCGGGCTCGTCGAGTCGCTCGGTGCGGAGCACGACATCCTCGACATCGCGGCCGCCGCCGTGATGCTGGCGGATCGTTCGCGCGACGGCGCCGCCCAAGACGAGCAAGAGATTCCGAAGGTCGCCGAGGCCCCGATGCTCACGGTCCGCCCGCGGCCGGCCGGCAACGAGCGCGGCGGCGCTTCAGCGCGCAAACCCTTGCGGGGACGCCCGCCGGGCGCGGACGTCGTGCGCATCTTCATTGGTCTCGGCCGCAACAACAGCATCCGGCCGGCCGATCTCGTGGGTGCGATCACAGGCGAAGCCCGCATCGATTCGCGCAACATCGGCGCGATCGATATCGCCGACAAGTTCTCGCTCGTCGAGGTCCCTTCGAGCGCGGCCGACGACATCATCAAAGCCCTGCGCAGCAGCACGATTCGAGGGAAGAAAGTGCTCGTCCGCCGCGACCGCGACGCGTAACCTCGAACGCCGTGAGACGGTTCCGGAACGCCCGCCTGGTACCATGATTTCATGAAACTGCGGCTCGATTTCACTCTCCTCGCGCTCGGCGCGTCGCTCGCACTCGCATCGCCGGGCGCCTTCGGGGCGCCATCCGTCGACGGGCCGCGCGTCCTACAGACCGGCGACCTCGGCGTGGACGTGACGCTGCGCTATCAGCTGCAGCCCGCGGCGCACCCCGGCGGCGAGGACGATCCGGGCCCCTTCTTAGGAAGCGGCGAGGTCGCCATCACGGCGGGCACGGCTCGCGCGAACAGTATCTTTCCGCTCGCGTCGCTCGACGCACTCGCGCCGAACCTGCCGCAGAACTTCCCGACCGACGCTGCGACCCGCTGCGGCTCGGCCGGACCAATGGCGATCGAGAAGCTCGACGGCTCAGCCTACCCGGCCGTCGTGGTCACGACCGTCATCCTCGTGAAAGGCTGCCTGCCGCTCGCGCACGTGTTCGTCCCTCTCGACGCGACGTCGACCACGTACCAACGGGTCGTGAGCTACGATGTGGCGCACCGCGTGAACACGTTCCGTGGCGAAGGACGCATGTTTATGCCGCGCTCCGACGGGTCGCTGAAGGTCACGCGCATTCGGCAGATCACGCTGCCAAATCCGCCCAAAGGCGATGCCGCGGGGATTACCCCTTGGACGATCGCGATCATCGACGGCCTCGACGAAAATGGAAAGCCCGCGACGATCGCCCTCGACCGCCCGAAGCCCGACGAGACCCCGGATACCGGCGAAACGGTCAGCATCTATAACAGCCACAACGCCGACCTTCTGCCGGTAATCCGCCTTTCGTGGGGTCACGAAGAGCACTATCAGCAACTGCATCCGTCGCCGAAGGTCACTGCGCCGTAACGCCCAGCAGCCAAGCGCCGCACGCGAAAGCCTTTCCGAGAGCTTAGCGCAGAAGGCAACTGAGACAGGCGCGTGCTAAAGCGGCGCTATGAACTTGCCAAGCAAACTCGTCACGTTCTTCGCGGCGGCCGCCCTCCTCGCGCCGTCACCCACCTTTGCGATGCGGCCAGTGCTGCCGAACGATCTCACGTTTGCAACGAGCCGAACGCCAAGCGCTCCCGGCGTGCGAGCGCCGGACCATACGGGTGCGGGCGCCGTCGGTTCCGCAAACGAAGCGACGGCCGATCCTCCGGTCCCGCGCCCGAACGGCACGCCGTGTACTGCTATGCTCTTCAGGAACGCCACGTTTGCCGCGTATGCGGCGCAGACGTTTTCGTATGCGCCGCCGGCCGGCTGCCCAGGGCCGTTCGAGAAAATCGTTTTCAACGGAAACTTCAGCGTATCGGCTGGGATCCAATACGACCGCACCGCATCGGTTGAGGTCGGCAACGTACCGATCTACTTCGGCACGACCGCGGAGCCGTCGCCTGCCCTTGGGCCGTCATGGCACGTCGAGCGCGACGTCACGGACGATGCCGCACTGTTCGCGACCCCGCAAAGTGTCGAGGCGGACATCTTCAACATCGTGAACTCGACCTATACCGGTGTCATTAGCGGCACCGCGTACCTGCAATTCTATCCGGCCGGACGCAGCTATCAATCGCAGGCGCCCGACCTCGTCCTTCCGTTTCCCGGCGTCGCGGGCGGGCCGCAGCATTTGAACACGGGCTCTAGCACCCTCAGCGCCACGTACGTGTTTCCGACGAACGTCGAACGCGCGTTCCTCGACGTGTACGCGCAAAGCCAGCAGACCGACGAACAATACTTTCTCTGCGCTCCAAACAACGTGGCCCCCGAGCTGTTCGCGTGCGGCAACGGCCCGCTACGGGAAACTCAGATTGCGATCGACGGGATCCCGGCAGGCGTGGCACCGGTCTATCCGTGGATATTCACGGGCGGTCTCGACCCGTATTTGTGGGTTCCGATCCCGGGCGTGCAAACGCTCGAGTTCGAACCGTATCGCGTCGATCTCACTCCCTTCGCGGGCGTCCTCTCGAACGGAAACGCACACACGATCACGCTTTCGGTCGACAACGCCGACAATTATTTTCAAGGGTTCGCGACGCTCTACGCTTATCAAGATCACGGGAACAAAACGGTGACCGGAGCGGTGACGCGCGACACGCTCAAGGCGCACGCGCCGGAGACCTTCGTCGAGAACCTGACGGGTTCGTCCCCTTCGGTCGTTGGGACGCTCCGGGTCACGAGCCAGCGGCTTTACGAAATCGACGGCTACGTCAACACGTCGCACGGGCGCGTTGTGACGCAGCTCGAGTCGCTGCTGGATTTCGCGAACGAGCAAGCGTATTCGAACGAATCGGACTTTACCGGGACGCTCGTGACGAACCAGGTCACGACCGATGAGACGCACGTCGTGACGATCGGGCCGAAGCATACCGAGACGCACGACAATCTCGTCTCGTTCCCGCTTTCGGTTTCGCTCGCGGTCGTGCTCGACGACACCGGAACCGGTACGCAGGTCGCGACGATCGATCAGCACTTCGTGGAAGCCAACCTCTTCGAAGAACCGACCGGCATCTTCGGAAACTACGCTTCGAACGAAGTGACGCCGACCGATACGCTCGACATCCTCGACGGCGAATACATCACCGGCAACACGAACCAATCGAGCAAGCAGACGTACGAGTTGTTCAATTCGCTCGGCAGATGCTATTCACAGACCGTCACCGCTGCGAACAACCTCGTCTCGGGCGTGTCGAACGCGCCCTGCGATCGCGGCGCGGCGATGCGAGCGATAAGCGGGCTGCGCGGGCGCTAAGTTCGTTACGGTTTCTGGGAAGCCCAGCTCGACGAGTCATTGACCTGCTGGCCGAGCCAGGTGACGAGATTCACTCCTTGCGTTAGGCTCGCCGGGTTGAACAGCAGCACGTGGCCTTGCGCGTTGACGAAGAAATATTTCGAATTCGGCGTCGTGATCACGCCGGACCCCAGAGCAAGCAGGTCGGTCTCGAATTGCGACGCCGTGATGCCGTAGTATGACGGGATCACGGAGTCTTGCTCGTACGAGAGCAGCGAGAGGCGATCGTTCGGATACTTCGTCTGCAACGCCGCGAGGGCCGGCGAGAATCCATTGCGGCACGAGCACAGAGGGTCCAGGAGCGCGCCGAGGTTCCAGTTCGTAAAAATATCCGACAGCGTCGAGGGCGGATTGAAAATGCCGTTCTCGAGCGGCGGCCCGGAATCGTCGATGAGATAGGCGGGGGTCGCCGGCCATTGCTTTTGCAGCGTGTCGAAATCGAACAGCGCGCCGTATCCGCCCGCATCGGAGCCCGTGACGATGAGATGGTGCGGTGAGGGCCATGTCGGGAAAATTCTGGTGAGGAAGGCCTGCACGTTGGCATAACCGACGTGGTGGAATTGGTGCGAAACATTGTTCGCGACATACGTCGCGACGTTGTTGCCGGCATGATCGTCGCCCGTGCAGTACGGCACGTACACGAGATTCGCCGTAGCGAACGGGTTATTTGCAAGCGTGCGATCGAGGACGGATCCCTTAAAACTGGGCTCTTCCGCCGCGAACGTGGCCGCGGTGTAGCCGTTGGTGTTGGCGGCGGTTTGCAGCGTGAGGCACGTCAACGAATCCCAGCATTCTCCGCCGCCCTCGAAGTAGATCACGAGGTCGGTCCCCGTTCCCGGGTTGACCGCGAGCCCCGTCGTCGATCCGTCGGCACAGTGCGAATTCGGAAACGGTACGAACGTCCAGGTCCCTGGGGAAACCGAGATCACGCTTGGATTCGGCGTCGGCGTCGGGCTCGCGGTCGGCACTGCCGTGGGCTTCGGTGTTGGGGTCGCAGTGAGCACGGGCGTCGGCGTCGCGCTCGGGGTTCCCGACGGCGCGGCGGTCGGCGAACCCGTCGAGGCCGGGGTTGGCGTATGGGTCGGCGTCGTTCCGCCCGCGATGGGAGCGACCGCGCCCCCGTAGCTGCCGCTGCAGCCGGCCACGAGCGTCGCGAACGCGAACGCGACGGCCGATGTACGCAACGTTGCAACGAGTCTCATCACGCGGCTCCTCAACGGACGGGTTGGGCCTATCGGCCGCTTCGCGACGTCGCGAAGCGGCTCATGTCGTACCGGAGCGCGGCTTGTAAAGAGACTGAAACGTTTGGGAGCGCGGCGGCGTATATGCGCCGACACCGATCTGCTTTGGGGGAGTTTTCTATGCCGATTCGCAGCATCGTCCCGATGCTCGCAGCACTCGCTCTAACCGCCGCGGCGGCTTTCGCCGACGAGAATCCAACCGCCAAAGGGCCGCCGACGCCTAGCGAAGCGGCGTTCGTCACAGCGATGCAAAGCGACCTAAACGCTCGTTTCGCGACCACCGCAGAAGCGACGGCAGCCGGCTATTTCCGCTACACGAACGCGGACGATACCGGAGCCATCAGCTATGCGAACCTGCAGTGGCAATCGAGCGACGTGCACCACCCGAGCCAGCTCTGGTACGACAAGGACGGCAATCTCTTGGGCGCCGACTACTCGGTGCTGAACACCACGGGCAAGAGACCGCAGTTGTGGGGCATCCAGCCCGGACGCTGGGCCGAGTTCGACGACCACATCCACTACGTCGCGAAGGATCCGAAGACGGGCGCGCCCACCTACGACAACTACGTGATGCCCGCGAAATTCAAGGCTGCCGGCGGCGACGTCAAAGATCCGCAGGCCGCCACGCTTGTCGCGCTCCATAAGGTTCCGTCCGCCGGCGACGTCATTAGAATCTTTGATTTCCCCGCGATCTGGGATCTGATCGTTTGGGTGAAACCCGATCCGCTCGGCGCCTTCGCCGAAAAGAACCCGACGGTCAAACCCTAATGGCCCACGCCCCGCTCGATCGCGACGGCTTAGTCGCGATCGAGCGCCGGCGGCCGATAGGTATTTTGACGGAAGAGCGTCGCCGGTTTCGCCGCCGATGTTATTGTCGTGTACGGCAGCGGGCTTTGCGAGTAGTTGAACATGCTCGAAAGGTCGTCCGACCGTGAATCCGACGTATTGAGGCTGCCGAGGCCGAACGTCGACTCGATGTAGTGCAAAACGCTACCCATGTAGTGCACCGTATGGTCGACCGTGCCACGTTTGGCATACGGTGAATCCACGACGAACGGAATGCGGAAACCCGGTTCGAAGGCGTTGAACGTGGTCGGTTCCGCTTCGTCGTACCATCCGCCCCAATCGTCGTACGTGAAAATCACGGTCGTCGTGTTCCAGAACGAGCTTTGCCCGACCGCATTCTCGACCATGGTCACCCAGGCAGGCCCGTTCGAACTCGGCACCGTCTGTCCCGCATGATCGGAATTCGTGAATTGCCCGACGACGTACGTCACGTTCGCGAGCTTGCCGTTCGAGAGATCGGTGAAGAACTGCGTTTCGGGTGACAGCACGTTCGTCGTCCAGGCGGCTCCATTGCGAATGCTGCTGATCGCGGTGAAACCGCTTGCTATGCCATCCCGATCGGCGGTCGGAATGTAATAGGCCCAGGTCTTCCCCTTGGCCGTCAGCAAGTCGGCAATCGTTTCGTAGGTAAAGCACGACGTGTAGGTCTGGTCTTCGGCCCCAGTCATGATGTTGACCGCAGTTCCGGTTCCCTCCGAAGCGCAGCTACTGCCCCCGCTCGGGTTTTCGGCCGCGTAATAGTTAGGGAGCGCGGCCGAGATCGGCCCCGAAGCTCCCGCAATCGGGAACTGGTGGCCTGCGAAACTCTGCGAACGGTGGTCCGCGAAGGTCTCGTCGCCGAGGACGCCGTTCGCAGCCATATCCCAATACGGCTGCACGTCGCTCTGCATTGCATAGGCGTACGCGAAATCTGTGGGCGGATTGCTGCCGTAATCGAGCGTCTCGTTATTGAAGCCGTTCATCGCACCGTTGTCGTATTCGGTCAGCCAGTTCGAATATTCGTGCGACGGATCGTACGACGTCATCAAGTGCACGGGCTGCAGCGTCACCACGTTGCCGTTGGAATCCAAGCCGGAGTTTACGGTGTTCGCGCCGGGGTAGCCGTGAAAGATGTTCTCGAGCGTGCGGTTTTCTTGCAAGACGATCACGACGTGCTGGATCGGAGAGGTTCCCGGCGCCGTTGGAGTGGCTGTGGGGCCGGCGGTCGGTGTAGCGGTCGGCTTCGGTGTCGATGTCGGCGCGCTGCTTGCCGTGGGCGTTGCGGTGGGCGCCGCAGTCGCCGTAGGGGTAGGGCCGGGGGTCGGCGTCGCGGTCGGAGCCGGCGTGCCGGTGCCCGAGAGGGTCACGTCATCGACGTAGACGCCGACGTAATCGCTCGCATACCCGGTGCCCTTGACGCCGACGAAGACGCTCAGCGATTCTCCGGCATACGCGCTGACGTCGCACGATTCGTTCGTCCAGGAACTCGCGGTCAGGAGAACCTTGAAGCATTGATACACGAGATCGCCGCTCGCGTCGTAGAGATCGGCCTCCTGATCCGCATACGAAATCGAATCGTTCGACCGGCCTTGCACGTACATCGATAGCACGCCGCCCGCTGGAATCGTTACGCTCTGCTCGAGCCCGATCGTTCCGTTAATCTCGGGTTTTGCGGTGGTGCCGGCGAACGCGGCGTACTTGCCGGCGTGGACGAGCGTCGACTCGACGGTTGCGGCGCCGGTGCCTGTCCCGAGTTGCGCCCACGGCGAAAGCGACCCCGTTTCGAAGCCGGGATTTGCGAGCACGTTTCCGGTCCCGGGCGTCGCAGTTGCTGTCGGAGCAACGGTCGGCGTTGCAGATGGCGTTGGGGTCCCAGTGCCCGTCAGCGTCACGTCGTCTACGTAGAGATCGAGATAGTCGGAGGCGTAGCCGGTTCCCTTAACGCCGATGAAGACGTCGAGCGTCTGGCCGGCATATGCGCTGACGTCGCACGACTCGAGCGTCCACGTCGTCGTCTTGAGCAACGTGTTCCAGCAGCTCATTACGACCTGTCCCGAAGACTTCCACAAGTCGGCTTCTTGGTCGACGTAGCTGACGCCGTCGTCCGATTCGCCGCGCACGTACATCGAAAGCGTGGCTCCGGCGGGGATCGTCACCGACTGTTCGATGCCGTAATAGCCATCGACTTCGGGCTTCGAGGCAGTACCCATGAAGGCGGCATACGTTCCCGAATGCACGATGCTCGTCTCGACCTTCGCCGCGCCCGTCCCAGTACCGACTTGCGTCCACGGCGAGAGAACGCCGGTCTCGAAACCCCCGTTGACGATGACGTTCGCCGGCGCCGCAGCACTCCGAGCAGTGCTCCCTTTCGAAGGCGCCTCGGGAGCGGTCGCGGGGCCGCCCGTCCCCGCGCTGCAGGCAGACATCGTGAGGGCGACGAGCGCCGCAACCATAACGTGGAGAAAGCGACGCATGATCTACCTCGCGTCAGTGAGTAAGGGCGTCGATCCGAGCTAGCCTACATCGGCGTCGAATTCCTTCGTTATGTGTC
>Ga0302326_10019896_pt1 | contig 13836 bp, 11 predicted proteins | sample Palsa_T0_3_FD_202264 | JGI IMG/M metagenome (GOLD analysis project Ga0302326, IMG submission 202264) | Peat permafrost microbial communities from Stordalen Mire near Abisko, Sweden - Palsa_T0_3 | ecosystem: Environmental > Terrestrial > Soil > Palsa > Peat permafrost | place: Sweden: Abisko... | reverse complement strand
AATCACGAGTACAGAGATCACGCCGAATATCCCCGCTCCAATACCATCAAGAATCTGGATCGCGATCAGTGCCACCGTATTGCCGGTGAGCGTGTATAGGACTGCCCGGATCGGCAAGACGCCAAAGGCGATCAGGAGCAGCGGCTTTCTTCCCCACGAGCCCGCTTTACGCCCGGACCAGGCGGCGATCATGGTGATCACGAGCTGTGTGGTCACGACGCACGCGGACATGAACATCATTGAGGTTCGCCCATGGCCCTTCGCGAGCATTTCCCCTAAGAGCGGCAACATGGCGGCGTTCGCGAAATGAAACATCACCGCGCAGCTAAGAAATATGAGCAAAGGACGCTCCTTCAGCAGTACGCCTGCCCCAACAGGCTTGCCGTCGCCAGCATCTTCCATTGCGCCACGTGCTCGCTCGTAGTCAATCTCATCGGCTCGGATATGTCGTAGGGCGAACAAAGTCGGCAGCGCGCAGACCGCAACGAAGAAGAAAATGCTGCGATTGGAGATGAAATATCCAAGAAGTCCCATCGAGACGGCCGCGACCACGTTGCCGGCGGCGTTGAACGACTGGTTACGTCCCTGCCGAGCGTCGAACAGGTGATGGCCAACGATTCCGAGCGAAATGGCGCAAATGGCCGGACCGAAAATGCTCGAGGTACTGCCGATCAGGACCTGGGCCGACATGACTGACCAGAAAGTCGGTGCAAAGGCAATCAGCAGGGCGCCCAGGGCCAGCCCACCGATCCCGGCGGCGATGAGGGTGCGCTTCCGGTGGACCTGGTCAACCAGGGCGCCGGCGGGTGTTTGGGCCAGGATTCCGGCGATTCCGCGCACGGTCAGGGCGAGTCCAACGCGCTCTTCGTTCCACCCATACCCTGCCAGGTAGATAGCGAGGAATGGCCCGACACCGGTCTGGACATCGGCGAGAAAGAAATTCAACCAGTCGAGGCCGAGGAGGCTGCTGGCGGAAGCGGGCTGAGTGTCTTCTGGCTCGGACTTTATGGCCATGAAAACATGACAATCGGAAATTGGCGTTGCCGCAAGTGGCTTCACGACGAATCAGACTTGTACTGACCGCAAATTCAGACAACAACGCCAACTTGGCAGCTTTACTCAGCGTCGTCTATCGCTCTGTACGGCCGCGTTCTTTGAATCGGCCGCCTGGTCGAGCCGCGAGTGGCGGATCCGACCTCCCGGAACCTACCGGTCACGAACGGCCGGTTGGTGTCAACCGCCGATGTAGCAGACCGCCTCAGGGGAGCGTAACGCGCTTGCCCTCAAAGGGACCGGGGGCGGTCGGACCATCTGTGAGAGTGCCGTTGGCATCATACGACCGAGCAGTCGCGGTACGGAAACGGCGCATCGGCATCTTTAACGAACCACGCACCGACAACTGGATTTTGGCTCCTCTTCTCGCCTGGTATCGTGCTGCAAGCCTGCAATGGGAGGGTGCAGATCGTCATTCCGAGAACCGTCGCTGATCTATTCAAATTGTTCTAATGCCTGGCTGTAATAGATGGGGGGCCCAGCGTACCTTCGAACCCCCGGGACATATTCCATGTAACGGCGATGCGGCCACGCAAACAGTTTACGTTTGCTTCCGCGAAGCCGTCATTCGCGACCCGCGGGTTTGGGTCAATGGCCGCTGTACATCCGACTACGGATCACTGCGCCGACTATTTGCGTCTCAGATTCCCACGTACCACGCCCATCCGTTCTGCAGCGAGCCGATCTTGCCGAGATCGTCGAACTCGTTCGCGATCACGATTCTCTCAAGGAACTTGACGCTCTTGTAGCCAAGCTGAGTTTCAACCCTCATTCGCAGCGGAGCACCGTGCGCCAGCGGCAAGTCGCGCCCATTCATTCCATAGGCGAGGATCGTCTGTGGATGCAGAGCATCCAGCATGTCGATGCCCTCAGCGGTGTCATCGAAGGCGTAGTAATTCACAAATCGCGCCGACGGCTGAATTCCCGCGGCTTCGAGAACGGTGCGGAGCGGCACACCGGTCCACTCCGCAATCGCAGACCAACCCTCCTCACAGGTGTGCTTCGTGATCTGTGTCCGCTCGGGCATTCGCTTCAGGTCGGCGAGCGAGAAGCTGGTGGGCCGCGCGACGCGTCCCTCGACGCGAAGTCGCCAGTCTGCGAAATCACGGACCCGCAACCGGTCATAGAGGGGCCCGCGATCTGCATTGAAACCCGGCTGCTGCGAGTCGCCGGGGTTGGAATTACCGACCGCGGGACTCGACGAGATATCCCGGTGAGCGTACTCGCGCGCAAGGGACTGTGCCGGAAGCAACATCCGGAACGCCCGATAGGTCAGCAAGTCCCCCATTCGGAGCACATTGCCATACGTCGGGGGCAGCTCCCTTGACGAGCAGCCCGCAAGCAGCAGGCCGCCGGCCGACGCCAGTCCCGTGACGAGCTTTCGACGACTCATCCAAAGCGTGTTTGTCTTCATGTCAGTCCCCAAGAGTCATCGCCCGCATTTGGCGCCTGAATCCCGTCAGCACGACCATCGCCACATGCACGGCCAGAAACAGCACGAGCGCGGCAAATGCAAAGAAATGGATGGTTCGTGCCGACTGCGAGCCGCCGAACAGATCCAGCAGAACGGGATACGCCGCCGTCACCGCCGGTGCCATGGCGAGCCCGGTCACGACCATGAGCGGTAGGGCCAGGAAGACGACTCCGAAATACGCGAGCTTCTGCAGCGGGCCGTATGGCGGCCCACCGGCCGCCCGCGGCATCGGCAGGTGGAGATGCGCGAGGATGTCCTGCCAAAGCGATCGCGGCGAGAGCTCACCGGCGCGCGGAATCACATGGCGGCGCAAGTGCCCTCCGATGAGGCCCGCCGCCAGATAGATCAGTGCGGCTACGATCAGGAACCATGCCGCCAGAAAGTGCAGGCTCCGCGCCCAGCCGTTCTGGTTGAAAATATCGTACGTGCGAGCCTGACTGACGATCGCGGTCGCTCCCGTTCCCGTTCCCGTTCCTCGGAAGAACATCAGGGGCTCTGTCCACCCGCCATGGTGGTAGTTGCGGCTGATCGGGAGTTCAAAGAGCGCCGGTGTCAAATCGTTTCCCACCGCGCCCCAGTAGAGGCGAGGATGCGACATCAGGATTATGAACCCGGAGACGGCGAGCGTGAGCACGCTCGCGGCCATGATCCAATGTGAGAATCTGACCCAGACAGCGTGGCCCTCAGTCGAGCGCTGCAGCCCTTTATCCATAGTCACAGCCGCGAACGTCGGCTTCCGGGAAGGCTTTTCATCACGGTTGAGGCAATACGGAGCGATCACGCAACATACTGTCTACGATTGAGTCGCGTTGCATCTTGTCCGCTTGCTCGGTTTTGTAAAGCGCTTTGAGGAATGCAGCGTCCCACGCACCTAGCTGGCTGAATGCCTGTGCTTCCGCCTTACGTACAGTGAACATCCGTAACACAGAATCGCAGTTCGAAAAGTTCGCGTCGAGATTGACCTCGGCGAGCCCTACCAGCGCCACATAATCCGCCACGGCACCAATATTCAGCCCCGTGATGCGCCCCGTATCGACGACCACGAGTGCCGATCTGATCGTTAGTAGATCGTCGATCCGTATGCGAGACATCTCGGATAGCCTATTGGATTTAGGTGCGCGTCCCGAGCTCGGCATCTCCTGGAAGCTATCCAGCGCATTGCCCATCGCTCCTACGAGTTCGGCACCATACCAAGCGCGGATCGGTCGTGGATCGTCGATGAATCGACGGATCTCGCCCTGGGAAGCGGGTAATCCCGACGAGTCCGGGAATCTGCTCGGGTTGCGCGACCATATCTCCTTGACGAGCCGTGACGGCTCAGACGTGACCATGACGAAGAGATTGGGTTTGCAATCGCGGGATCCGAGGGGCGCTCCCGCGGAAAGCGCGATCGCGGAGATACGCTGGAGGATAAATTCGCCCTGCGCCTGCGGTAGCCCAGTAACGGCTGGGCACACCATCACACCCCACCGCGCCAGCGACTCATAAGAGCCAACCTGTTCGGTTAGAATCGTTACGAATTGGGATATGCGTCGTTTAAGGGCCTGCCGCTCAGCCTCAACAATAACCTGCGGTAATGAAGTTGGCTCAATCTCGGTCCGATCTTGGCCTTGTGGAGGAGCAGCCAGTACTCCTTTTGACAGCATGCAGAAAGCTGCCATGACGGAACCACCGAAAACGATCCAACTAGCCACCCTAACGGAGCGACGGGTCGCAGTTCGTTGTTCGGCCAGCCCTTTAACCATGGCGGCACCCAATTTAGTCACGAGGCCGAGTGCCATAGTAGCAGGCAGATTTACCATCGGAAATTGTTGGGTAATCAGGCGAACGAATCGGCTGACGTCGGCGCCGACCTGGACATCGGAGCAGCGAGCGGCCGCTTTGTGTCGGCCATACCGTCTGCCTCAGCGGCAGGTATTGGCCGGGAGTCGGCCGCCGGAATATCCCCGACATTCTTGACGACTTGTGATTGCGCCCCCGACCCCGCCGCCAATTGGTGCCGCGAAATGGGTACTGCTCAGGCCGCCACGGATCGAAGAACGCCCTTTCGGCGACCGTCCCAGACCGGCGACTTTGCGACACGCGACCAGCACATATGCACGCCTGAAGGCCGTCGTTCGATTGCCACCGGATCGTTCCTCACGAGGCGTTGTTCCGTCCTCTGCCGGGCCTGCCCGGCTGGCCCATTTCGCTTCCTGATCGCTACCGACGCCATCCAGGAGCCGAACCGACATCCGATCCACAGATTGCGTAGCACCGGCCTCCGGGACGCGCTAAGTTAGCTTCCGATGAGTCAACTCACCGAGCTGCTGGGCCGGATTCAGGCGGGCGACACGGCAGCGCGCGACGCGCTGTTTTCGGCCGCCTACAGCGAGCTGCACCGGCTGGCGCATGCACGACTTCGCGACGGCGGACGCAATACGGTGCTGGATACGACCTGCCTGGTGCACGAGTCGTACTTGCGGTTCGAGCGCGCCGGGCAGCTGCGTGCAGAGGACCGCCGCGCGTTCTTCGCCTATGCATCCCAGGTGATGCGCTCGATAATCGTCAACAGTGTGCGCGAGCGCATCGCGCAGAAGCGCGGCGGCACCGCCCGACCCCTGACGCTTTCGACGCAGTTGGGCGCGAAGGTGGCCGACGGGGAGGAAAGCATTATGAAGGTGCATGAGGCACTCGAGGAACTGGCCAAGGTTGAGGCGCGTCTGGCGCAGGTGGTGGAGATGCGCTACTTCGGCGGCTACAGCGAACGGGAGATGGCTGAGACGCTCGGGGTCACGGAACGCACTGTGCAACGAGACTGGGAGAAGGCGCGTTTGATCCTGGCCGCCGCGCTGGAGTGAGCGTAAGAGGAAACCTGGAGGCGCCATGGAGGCAGCGACAGGGATGAAGCTTTCAGCAGCGGAGATGGCGGTTCTAAGCCGGCTGCTCGATGAAGCCCTTCCGCTCGAGGCAGCTGCGCGACGTGCCTGGCTCCAGGCTCTACCCGCCGAGTACGAGCACCTGGCGGCGGCGCTGCGCGCCGCCCTGCTGCCCGAGCAAGCGAGCAGTCCACGCGCGGAGCGACTGAGTCTGCCCGCCTTGGGGGCCGAGGTAGCGCAGGCCTCAGGCAGCAGTCTGCGGACGGGCGAGCGCGTCGGGCCCTATGAGTTGCTGCGCCCGCTCGGGGCCGGTGGCATGGCCGAGGTCTGGCTGGCGCGCCGAGCCGATGGGGCCTTCAGGCGCGAGGTCGCGCTCAAATTTCCCCGACAGATGCAACAGTGCGAGCAGCTCACGCAGCGCTTTGCACTCGAGTGCGACATCCTGGCCAGCCTCGAACACGCGCTGATCGCCCGACTCTATGACGCGGGCGTTGCCGAGAATGGGCGCCCCTACCTGGCGATGGAATACGTCCGCGGAGAGGTGCTCACCACTTGGTGTGACCGGCAGCGCTTGGTCGTAAGCGCTCGAGTGGAGCTGTTTCTGCAGATCCTCGACGCGATCCGGTTCGCGCACAGCAAACGCATCATTCATCGGGATCTGAAGCCCTCCAACGTACTGGTGACCGACTCGGGGCAGGTGCGGCTGCTGGACTTTGGAGTGGCGAAACTGCTGGCGGCCGGACAGACCGATCCGGCGGCGGGGCAGCTCACCGGCCTCTACGGTCGGGCGCTCACGCCCGACTACGCCAGCCCCGAGCTGCTGCGAGGCGACGCGGTCGATGTGCGCAGCGATATCTACTCGCTGGGCATGTTGCTCTACGAGCTGCTCTCCGGTGCGCGAGCGTACCAGCTGAAGGCGGCGGCCGCAGCGGGGTTGCTGGGCCGGGCTGCGACCGCAGTGGAGCCCGGCCGACCGAGCGAGCGCATCGAACAGGCGGCAGCCGAGGCGCGCGGGATGAGTTTGGGAGCACTGAAGCGCGCGTTGCGCGGGGACCTGGACGCCATTACGCTCAAGGCGCTCGCGAAGGAGCCGGACGGACGCTACGACAATGCGGCCGCGATGGCGGAGGATCTGCGCCGCCATCTCGCGGGCAAGCCCATCTCAGCACGCCCGCCGCGCCCGAGCCGTCGGTCACCGCGGACAGCTGCGCCCCCCGCCGGGCCCATCCGGGTGACGATCTGCGTATTGCCCTTTGCCAATTTGAGCGGCGACCCGGAGAAGGAGATATTCTGTGACGGCTTCAGCCAGGACATCATCACCGAGCTTGCCCGCTGGCGGTTGCTGGAGGTCCGCACCCGCCTGGCCTCGTTCAAGTACCGCGGTACCGTCATCCCGATCGCGCGCCTTGCGCGCGAGCTCAACGTCCGATTCGTGGTCGAGGGCAGCGTACGCTGGCTGGGTGATCGCATCCGTATCGCCGTGCAGCTGATCGATACCACGACGGGGCAGCAGGTCTGGGGCGATCGGTATGACCGCGACGCGGCCGAGTTCTTTTCGGTCCAGGACGAGGTCGCGCAAAAGATTGTGAGCACGCTGGTAGGTCGCGTTCAGGTAACCGACGCGGACCGTGCGCGCCGCAAGCGCCCTTCGAGTCTTGAGGCCTACGAGTGTGTCCTCAGGGGCAATGCATTGCCCTGGGACGATCCTGCGGGTGCGGCGGAAGCCACGCAACTGTTTGAGAAAGCCATCCAAGTTGATCCCGGCTACGGCATGGCCTACGGCCTGCTCGCGATGATGCGTGTTCATGCTTGGAAGAACCAGACTGGGGATTCGACGGCGTACCTGGATGAGGCCTACAAACTGGCCCGGCGTGCAGTCGAACTCGATGATAGCGAGAGTACGTGTCACTCGCTGTTGGCGCAGGTGTACATGTATCGGCGCGCATTCGAACCCGCCCTACTGCACATACGGCGTGCCCTGGAGCTCAATCCGAACAACCAATGGAACCTGGCGGACATGGCATACGTGCTGTGCTATGCGGGTGAAGCGGAACAGGCGTTGAACTGGAGCGATCGCGCGAAGGAGGTGGATCCGTACTTCGATCCCCCCTGGTTCTGGCGGCAAAAAGGCCGCAGCTACGCGGTTCTGGGTCGATATCAGGAAGCGTTGACGATGTTCGAACGCATCCCGTTGCGCACCTATTATGATGCCGCCTATATGGCTGCCTGCCACGCACGTCTGGGAAATTCCGACCGTGCCCGCAGCCTTGCTGCGGAGTGTCTGGTGAGTCGGCCGAATTTTTCGATCCGGCGCCTACTGGTGATTGACTCCTTCAAATTGAGCTCGGATACAGAAAACCTCGCACAATCGCTGCGCCTCGCAGGCCTACCGGAATGAGCAGGTCATAGCGCACTCATGTCCTCCCACATCGCCCTCACGCCCGGCGAACCTCCGTGGGTCGGACCGGTCCTTGACTTTTGGTTCCGCGAGATCGATTCACACCTGTGGTTTGCCAGCAGTGGTGAGCTTGATGAGCGGATACGCCAGGGCTATCTTGAATTGCACGGACAGATTACACGAAGTGATGCTGGAGAGTTCGTGGGCTCGCGCACGCTGCTTGCAGCGATCATCGTCATGGACCAGTTTTCGCGCAATATGTTTCGAGGAACTCCGCGCGCCTTCTCCACGGATCCCCTCGCACGTCGCCTGGCCGAGCAGCTCATCGCAGACGGGGATGATCTGGCCATGACAGCCGCAGAACGATATTTCGTCTACCTGCCTTTTGAGCACAGCGAGGATCGGGAACATCAGGCCCTTGCGCTGCGCCTGATCGAGCCGCTTGGCGATGAGAGCTGGACTCGCCATGCACGGATGCACCAGGCAGCCATCATTCGCTTCGGGCGCTTTCCGCACCGCAATCGGATCCTGGGTCGGACGTGCACCGACGATGAAGTGGCGTTCCTGGCAGGCTCAGAGGAATCCTACTGAGATCCGCCAGCCATTCACGCCCGACCCTGAGCCGCTCGGCCGCCTAACTGTCGCTGTGGTCTTTCTCTGCCTTGCGTGTTGCGGGCCGGCGCCGCAGGAGTTCAGCATGTTGTCTGAGCTTCGGCAATCGGGAGGCCAGCGTGGCATCGTCCAGCGGGTACCAGCTGGCAAGCATGTACAAGTAATGGTCGGCAGCAGACAGCTGTGCGCCGAGCACATAGGGTGATAACGCGGCGTGGACGACCTCGAGGTGGTTGCTCCAGTCTGCCAGGGCTTGCTTCTTGATCTGCGCTGCGGCGGCCTCACTGGCGGCCGAATAGCGGTCCGGGTAAAAGAACCGCAGGGCCGCTTCGTACGCGTTTGCTGACAGAAAGACCATCCACTGCAGAAAGTGAGCGTGGCCTGAACTGCCCGCAACGGGCGCTAGCGCGGCGGCAGGATGGGCGTTGGTCAGGTGAATGAGTATGGCTGCCGACTCGGATACGACTGTGCCATCCGGCAGCGCCAGCACCGGAATCTTGGCCGCGGGACTGATGCGGCGGAATGCCTCGATCTCTGCGGGCGCCTTGCTGACCCACACCAGCTCATAAGGGGCACCAATCTCCTCGAGCAGCATTTGTGGGGCCAGAGATCCAGCGCCCTGCCTTGCGTACAATCGGTATGAGCTAGCCGGCATGGGTACGGACTCCTCCAATAGTTCTTGCGGCCATTCTACTCACAGTCCAACCAGGCGATCAGCCTGGCGGTATCGGGATTCAGAGGGATTTCTACCCTCTGGACCCCGACCAGGAAGCAACGCATCAACGGCTCGCGAGGGTGCCGGACGCCGCGAGGGGCAGCGGTGCACTGTGCTTCGAATTGTTTACGGAGAAGAGCTGTGCCATGACCCGTCGTAGACTGAATTGGAATTACAGCCCGATAGCGGTCGCCCGCGGCTTGGTCTAGTCTCTGACGAATGTCGTACTTTCAAGCTCTTGGATGATTTGCGATCTTCCTTGCCCTCGGTGCGATAACAATGCAGTCGCTACGACCTGCTAGGAATTTACGTAGCCGACGGTCCATCGCAGCGCCCCTTCTCGTCAGCCTGTGCGCGTGCACAAGCAGCGCCACCCATCGTGATTGGCAGTCCCGATTTTCGGGTGACGCCATCGTGATGCTCGGCGAGGTACACGATAGCGCCGAGCAACATCATTTGAGACTGGAGCGTTTGCGGCAGGCCTTTGCGGAAGGATGGCGGCCGGCGATCGCCATGGAACAGTTCGATCGAGAACAGCAGGAGGACATTGAGCGTGCCCGCCGAGAAAGGCCGAAGGATGTGCAATACCTGCTCGATCTTGCGGCGCCACGCGACACCAAAGGGGGAAATTGGAACTGGAGGTTTTATCGGCCGTTCGTGGCGCTGGCACTTGAATACGACGTGCCGTTAGTCGCGGTGAATCTGTCGAGGGCGGACGCCGGCAAGGTTGTCAAAAACGGATATTCAGCAATTTTCGATGCGGACACACTGATGAGTCTTGGGTTGAACGAGCCGATTGCACCGGATTGGGAGAGCGCTCAGGAGCGCGAGATCGAGGTCGGCCACTGCCACCAGCTACCGCCGTCCATTCTACCAGCGATGGCCAGAGCGCAATTCGCACGGGATGCGGTGATGGCAGCGGCGGTGAAGGCGAATGCAGGACTTGGCCTGGTATTGCTGGCAGGCGACGGTCATGTCAGGCGCGACATTGGCGTACCGCGCTGGCTCAGTCAGCCATTGCGATCGCGCGTATTCTCGGTGGGCTATCTCGAGAAGGGAAATACTTCCAGTGCGGAGGCATTCGACGCTGTGGTGATCACCGCCGCCGCTTCACGGTCTGATCCCTGTCTCAAATTGGGCAAGGCGGCAACCGGTCCATAGATAGCGGGCTCTGCGTACGGTAGCAGTTCCGGCGATAGAAATGACTTTGAAGGGCCTTTATCCACGCGAAGAATTTCGATGCTGAGAAATGCAAATCCGGGGATCGATCGGACTGTGACTGCGGGCTGCCATCGAACTCGCGTCGAGTGTTCGGATGAGCTGTTGCGTACTCCGATGCCCGGCAAAGCCTTCATTCGCCACGGGCGGCTCCGGGCTGCGGCCGCACCTCGGCTCTCGGTAAGATGCGCCCTATGACGTCACTACACCTGACATGACCAAAGGACAAGAATGCACGCCAGGTTCCCTCACGTCGGCATTATTGCCATTGCGGGCCTGATAGCCCTGATCGTTGGCGGCGCCGCGAGGCTGCCGGCCTATATCGCCTACGGCAGCAATCCTGCCGCCGGCAATTCTTTCGTCTTCGACGGCACTCACTTCTATTACGAAACCTACGGCGACGGCGCGCCATTGCTGCTGCTTCACGGGAACGGTGAATCGATCGGGAGTTTCAAAAGTCAGATTGGGGATTTCGCGAGCCATCACCGGATAATTGCTATGGATAGCCGCGGACAGGGCAGATCCGAGCTTGGGACGGCCGCGCTAACCTATGAACAGATGGCGGAGGATACCAATGCGCTGCTGGACCACCTCAGGCTCGGACAGGTCAAGGTCCTGGGCTGGAGTGATGGCGGCATCATCGGCCTGTTATTGACGATCCGTCATCCGGAGAAAGTTGGCATGCTGGCGGTGATGGGTGCAAACCTCCAGCCGGATGCCGCGTATCCATGGGCGGTGGATGGCACCGTACGCTTGCGTGACCGGCTCACTGCGCAACTGGCCAGCGCCAAGAATCCAAAGCACCTGCAACTGCAGCTGCAATTGCTGGACTTGCTGGGAAATCAGCCACACATACCGTTGACCGATCTGGCCACCATCAAGGTTCCGACACTGGTGATGGCCGCTGACCGCGACGTTATCCGCGATGAGCATACGCTCAGCATGTTCCACGCGATTCCGAAATCACAGCTGGCCATCTTTCCTGGCGCCACGCACATGATTCCGGCGCAGGATCCGGCTCGCTTCAACAGAACGGTACTCGATTTCTTCGACAAGCCCTTTGCGATGCCGGACACCAAGGATCTCGGGTGGTTTGACTGACTGACAAGTCCGCAGTGGGTACGATTCCGCCAGCTCAGGAATGAACAGCCGGCATAGGGAATATCTCGACTGTCTGAAGGGGTCGTCTGGGAGATACGTATGAATGCTCGAACCGCTCTCATCGTTGCTCTTGTCTCATGCGCGGCTGTCGCTGAGGAAGCGCCGCTCGCAATGACACACCGCATCGTGCTGCATGCCGCACGGCTGCTCGATGTCACGAATGGCAGGATCGTCACGCCCGGTGAGGTACTCGTCGAGGGGGAACGCATTACGGCCGCGGGCCTATCAGTGCCGCATCCGGCCGGAGCAGAAACGATTGACTTGGGTGACACGACGCTGATGCCTGGGCTAATCGACGCGCACGTGCACCTTTTTCTGCACCCTGGAGGTGAAGCCCAGCAGACGGTCGAAGAGTCGGTACCGCAGCGGACGATTTTGGCGACCCTAGCGGCGAAAGCTGATCTGATGGCGGGCTTCACCGCGGAACGCGACATGGGGACTGAGGGCGCTGGCTCGGCCGACACAGCGGTGATGCGCGCGATCGACGAGGGTCTGATTCCCGGCCCGCGACTGCGCATCAGCGGCAACGCCATCGATATTCTCGGCGGCCACGAAGACGCCAACCGTTTCAACCCGGCCCAGCATGTACTATCGAATGCCGATTACGCGAACGACACCGAGCAGATCGTGGCGACGATCCGCGAGCAGCACAAGGAAGGCTCGACCTTCGTCAAGATTTACGAGACAGGAGCGGATTCGGAAGCAAATGCGGAACAAAAGGACAAGCCAGCGGTGGTGGGAGATCCGGGATTTTGGGCGTTCCACACGCCGTATCAGTACACGGAGGCGCAACTGCAGGCGGCCGTGGACGAGGCCGCGCGACTGGGAATGAATGTTGGTGTACATGCTCAGGGCGAACCAGGAACGCTGTACGCGGCGCAGGCGGGCGTGGCGTCTATCGACCACGCCACTCAGCTCAGCGACGAGACGATGCGGCTGATGAAGGAAAAGCACATTCCGGCGGTGCCCACCTTCACGATCATCGAGTACTTCGCTGAACACGCGCCCTCAGTAGCGGCGGCGGCGCGAAACCACGTGATACTGGAATACAAGATCCGTGAGTTCAAACGGCAGGTGGCGGCGGGTATTTCCTTCGCAGTGGGATCCGACGTCGGGCCGTTTCCGCATGGCACACAGGCGAGGGAGTTCGAGCTGATGGTCAAATACGGGATGACGCCCCTGGCAGTGCTGCAGGCGGACTACATGAATGGCGCGCAGATTCTGCGCTGGCGGGGGCAGATCGGAGAGCTGAAGAGCGGGTATTACGCAGACGTCATCGCCGTACCGGGAAATCCGCTCGAAGACATCACGGCAGTGGAGCGAGTAGCGTTTGTGATGAAGGGTGGAGTTGTGGTGCGGAAATGATCGTTGGATTTGTGAGCTTTCGGGCTTGGAGGTTACATCCCATTCCGGAGACATGGGTAACTATGTGGCCGGAATAGACCTTGAGTGACCGCGCGCCCGGAGAGATTCGAACTCCCGACCCTCAGGTTCGAAGTCGCAAAGATGATTTTACAGGTTCTTGGTTTTCAACTAGTTAGCAGGCCCGCCCTCTCTCGAAACAGGCACCGTAGCGCTTGAAACGGCATCGAACGCTACGTTTTCGCTACGGTGCCGATCTTCCGGTTTGACCGCTGTGCCTCGTGATTTATGCTGGCATGGCAATGCCCATGACCGCGTTAAGACTTCCAGCCGCTCTCGAAGAATTCGTGGCCTCGCAGGTGCGCAAGGGCGTGTATCGCAGTCGCAAGGCCGCCATCGTCGCAGCGGTTCTGTATCAGAAGCGTCGCAGCGAACAGCTTGCCAAATTGCGGTCGGAGATCCAGCTGGGTCTCGACTCCGCACCGGCCGGTAAACTAGATATCAACCTGGTTATCCGGCGAGGTCGCCGTCGATTGGCCGCTCGCGCCCGGGCGCGGAGCTAATGCCGCGTCGGATCGAGCCATTTCGCGCAGCGCCTGCCGACTTTGACGCGTTTATGACTACATCGCTCTCAATCATCCGCGCATAGCAGCTGAAATGCTGCGTGGGGTCGATCGATTCAATTGACCGGGCTTGCGCCTATATACAACTATTTGTATAATGCAAGCTGATTGCCGATCGTAAACCTGTCGAATTTCGGGGCAGCTCTCTCGACGACCTTAGAGCGTTTCCCGTACCGGCACGGCGTGAAGCGGGTTATCAGCTCGACCGGGTGCAGCAAGGCCACGAGCCGGATGTCTGGAAGCCCATGCCAAGGATTGGCTCCGGGGTTCAGGAAATCCGGATCCGGGACGCCGCTGGGGCGTTCCGCGTCATCTACGTAGCTAAATTTGCCGATGCTGTCTATGTACTTCACTGTTTCAAG
>Ga0302326_10019894_pt1 | contig 13837 bp, 12 predicted proteins | sample Palsa_T0_3_FD_202264 | JGI IMG/M metagenome (GOLD analysis project Ga0302326, IMG submission 202264) | Peat permafrost microbial communities from Stordalen Mire near Abisko, Sweden - Palsa_T0_3 | ecosystem: Environmental > Terrestrial > Soil > Palsa > Peat permafrost | place: Sweden: Abisko... | reverse complement strand
AGCCGGGAAAGAACGTCAAAATACATCGCCAGCCAGCCTTCATCTTTGCCGAGAAGCTTGATTACAAAATTCGCCGGCGAGTCCGGCCGCGCTCCCGCGAGATCTTTCCACGCATTTTCCGAGGAATCGCCGCCGGGCACGACCACGCGGCCCGAGCGGATAGAGATCTGGCTCCCGTAGAAATCCACCACGGCCGCGAAGGGAGTGAGCTTTTGAACGCCGGGGTCGCGACGCAAGGCGGCGACCGTCTCGGGATCCATTCGGGACATCGCCCAGTAGATGCGAGCGACGGAGGGATCGCGAAGGATAGAATCAACGGGATCGATGCGGTCTTTGTCTACCTTCTTAACGTCCTTCGCGTACTTGTCATCGGTAACCCAGTCGTCCGGGCCAAAGAGGACCGGCACCTGGGACGATGAGAAAGGGTAGGTGAAGGCCTTGCCCCCGCGCATCGTCTCCTCGAGATCGGCCAGGGGAAACCCCGAATCAATCGTGAGGAAGGCCCTGTCGGGATCGGAGGTCTCGACAGAGGACTTCGGACCGCACGCCTCGCGCAGCCGGTAGCCGAGAATTGCGAGCAGCGGCTTGCCTTCCGCACAGGTCGTGACCCGAATCACACCCTCGGAGCCCGCAAGCACGGAGAGCTCGCGCGCCTGGTCCATGTAGCGCCGGATGAGAACCAGGAACTCGGTGGGTTTGCCATCCTGGTAGCCTTGGACTGAGACGTTGCGCGCAAGCAGGGGCAGTACTTCGTCCGGAGTGACCTTCTGGCTGATCGCGGCCATGCGTAGGAAGGAGCGCAGCGGGCCGGGAATCGTAGCGCTGGAGGGATACGCGAGCGCCAATGTCGAAGCGGGCGAAGCGCTTAACTGCGGCGCCGGGGTTCCCTGACCCGCAGCTTGACCCGCAGGATGAGGAGTGCTCCAGGCAGAGACCGCGAGGCAGGAATATCCGAAAACCGCCAGAACCAGAATGCAAAGAGGACGTTTCATCTCTGGTCTCCCCGCCGGGCCCAGGAGAAAAGCTAAAACCTTTTGTGGAGAGTGCGAAAGGGATTCGGCGCGGCTCCCTTGCGTACTCCAGTGTGTTCTACGGTTTGCGCTGGCCTGACAGCTCTTTGGACTGGGACATTGGTGAGATCCAGGTCAGCACTGGTGGCAACACCCTCAGAACTCTGTCGTCAACATAATTCATTGGCACTTAAAATCCAAGCCTTTTTAAAAATTCAAGGAGTTGGAGCGGGGGTTGCAAACAGAGACTCCGACGGCACGCTACCCGCTACCGCGGGAATCCCTTACGAACGGGGCGGCGAGCGATTATTTTCAATACCTTGGATGGAAATCCGCCCGAGAGCTTCGCAGAGTACCGAGTCAAGCAAGTGGTGGCGCGGGCAGATGCAGATGCGGAGGCAGAGGCTATCCGGGAATCGAGCAACTACGGTGCGGGGCTTTTTCGCAGAACCGGGCGTGTGCTAGCATGGCAGCCGTTTGACCGTGGGGTTTGTTATGGAGGATGGGAGATGAAAATTAGCCTGGGATTTGCGGTGCTGGCGCTTGTCGTGGGAATGGGGATGTCCGCTTACGCGCAGGGCGGGCGCGAGGTGCAAACGTTTAAGACGTCGAAAGGCGATGTCAAGATCACGCCGATCTATCACGCTGCGCTGATGATTCAGGCGGGCGGCAAGAACATTATTGTCGATCCGGCCAAGCCGGCCGACGTCTCCGGGCTGCCGTCCGCCGATTTGATTCTGCTGACCGATATTCACGGCGATCATCTGGACCCGAACCTGATCGCGAAGGTCAGCAAGCCGGACACGCAGATTATCGCGCCGCCCGCGGTGGTGAAGACGGTGACCACGGCGATGCCGCTTTCCAACGGCGAGACCAAAGAATGGGAAGGATGGAAGATCGAAGCAGTGCCCATGTACAACCTGAAGCGCGGCCCGTCGGAGGGGAAACTGTTTCACGATAAGGGGCGCGGCAATGGCTACGTGCTGACGTACGGCGGAAAGCGCTTCTACCTTTCCGGCGACACGGAGGACACCCCTGAGATGGAAGCGCTCAGGAATATCGATGTGGCGTTCGTGTGCATGAACCTGCCCTATACGATGACGCCCGAGGAAGCGGCCGTGGCGGTGAAGGCGTTTCATCCCAAGGTGGTGATTCCATATCACTACGGGCAGTCGGACCTGAGCGTGTTCAAGAAGGCTCTCGAGGGTACGGGGATCGAGGTGCGGATTCTTGAGTGGTATCCGAAGGCTGGGGCGTAGCCCGCGTGGAAAAACGGCAATCAGAATGCTCATCTGGGAACATTGACGGCGCCTCGTAATTAACGTATATACAATAAGTGTTCTCCTGGGATGCGCAGAAAGCCATCTCAAACTATGTCAAGCATGGCGTTTCATTCGAGGAAGCCGCGACCGTGTTTAGCGATCCCGACGCCCTCGACTGGGCCGATCCGGGACATTCTGCGTCCGAGCAGCGCTCGAAGCGACTGGGAATTTCGCTTGCTGGGCGGGTGCTTTTGGTAATTTACACGTGAGGAGGCCGAGACGTGGTCAGGAAGCGATTCGCATCATCAGCGCGCGGCAGGCGAGCCGCAAGGAACGGAAAGCCTATGCCCGATAGCCGCATCGACTTTTCGGATATTCCGGAATCAACCGGCGTGGAATTGAAGCGCGCTCGCCGTGTCGGCCGCCCCAAAAGCGGAAACGCCAAGCAGTTGATAGCGATCCGAATGGCCCCGCGCCTTCTTGCGCAGCTTCGCCGCCTCGCCGCCAAACAATCCAAGCCCTATCAAACGCTTATCCACGAACTCCTCGAACGCGCTACTCGCGCTGCCCGAAGAAAAGCTGCTTGACGCGATCCTGCCTCGTTGAATGGGAGAGCTTGACCTTCTGGCCTCGCCGATGAACGGGACCTGATTTACGCTACGGCGGAGGAGGAGCGGCGGCCGGATTCGATCTGGCGTAGGACTTCGCGGAGCGCGGCGGCCAATTCGTCGTCGCTGACGTGGCTCTTTCGGAATTGAACGCGCAGATGGAAAGACTCGTCGTCCGATTTGTAATCGAAGAGGAAGGGTTGCGGGCGCGGCGCGGGTTCGGTCTCTTCCCTGCGGGCGCGGCGGGCTTCGTCGCGGGTGAGACCGCCGGTGGCGATGCGGTGCACCATTTCGTGCATCTTCTTTTCGTTGGGCTGGCGGGCGACCTGCAGGAGCAGGGACTTCGAAACGATTCCGTTTTCGACGCAGGCGCGGCGAACTTCTTCGGGAATCACGCGCAGGGACATCGATTCAGTAACCGAAGAGCGCGCGCGGCCGATTTTCTTGGAGATGTCGTCGTGCGTGTAGGCGAAATGGTCGGCGAGGCGCTGCAGGCCGTCGGCCTCTTCGAAGGGCGTGAGGTCCTTGCGCTGCAGGTTCTCGATGAGAGCGATCTCGAGCGTCTCGGCATCGTCGGCGATCTTTTCGATGCAGGGCAATTCGTGCAGGCCCGCCGCCTGCGAGGCGTGGTAGCGGCGCTCGCCTGAAATAATGTAAAAAGTGTCTTCGCGCGGAACGTAGCGCACCAGCAGCGGTTCGAGCACACCCTTTTCGCGGATGGAATTCGACAGCTCGGTAACGTCTCCGATAAACTTGCGCGGCTGATCCGGGTTGGGGCGGATCTTCTCGATCGGGATCATGCGCCCGATGGACGCGCCGCTGTAGCTGGTCAGCGTCTCCACATAATGCGCGTCATGCCGCATCTTGAGAGTGACGGGCAACCCGATCCTCTTCGACACGTTGTAATACCTCCTGGGCCAATTTCCTGTACTCTTCGGCGCCGGTAGACTTCGGCGCAAACGTAAAGATCGTCTCCTTGTAGGCGGGGCTCTCCTCCAAGCGAACGTTCTTGCTGATGCGCGTCTTGAAAAGCGCTTCTCCGAAAACCGAGCGGATCTGTTCGTGGGTGTCGCGGGAGATGTTGGTGCGCTTGTCGTAGAGCGTGATGACCACGCCGAGCACCTTCAGGTCCGGATTCGGGCGCGAACGGATGCGGCCGTAGGTTTCGAGCAGATCGTCGGTCCCCTCGATCGCGAAATAGGCGGCTTGAATGGGAACCAGCAGGTGCGTGGAGGCAACGAGCGCGTTGACGGTGAGAATACCCAGGGCGGGGGGCGTATCCATGACGATGTAGTCGTAGTCTTTTAGGATCGGAGCGAGCGCATCCTTGAGCTTGAAGGGGGCGTCGAATTGCCCGGAGAGCTGCTGTTCGAGGCGGGCCAACGCCAGCCGCGCGGGAGCGACGAAAAGATTCGGGTCCTTCGTCGGGCGGATGACTTTCGCCATCGCGACCGGATGCTCGGCGAAAATGTCGTACATCGTGTCGGTCTGGATCTGATCCGGATTGAAAAAGGAGATGGATGCGTTCGACTGCGGATCGAGGTCAATCAGGAGGGTTCTTTTTTTCTTCAGAGCGATAGCGGCTGCGAGGTTGATGGATGTCGTAGTCTTTCCGACGCCGCCCTTTTGATTGGCAACTGATAGGACGCAGGTCAAACCCTTGCCTCTCGCTCCCTGTACCACAGCCGGGCCAACATCTTGTATGTTAGACCCGTGCTCGTACTACAAGTACGCATACTGTACTGAGACTCCCGCCTTTACTGCAAGCAAAAAGTGGCCGGATCGCGACCGTTCATCGAGTGAGAGCGCGGCGGGATTAAAACAGGTCGCGCTTCCACCATAAAATGAGCCATGTTGACACTGAACGCCTGATCCTAAGACGCTGGCGGGATTCCGACCGCGAGCCATTCGCCCGGATGAATGCGGACCCTCGGGTCATGGAATTCTTTCCCGCCCTGCTGTCTCGCGGGGAGAGCGATGGATTGGCTGACCGGATCGAGGCGCACTTCGCAGAGCATGGCTTCGGGCTGTTCGCGGCGGAACTGCGGGCCACTCGTGAGTTTATCGGTTACATTGGTCTGGCCGTACCGGCGTTTGAGGCGGCCTTCACTCCCTGCGTTGAAATCGGATGGCGGATCGCGGCGGACCAGTGGGGTCAAGGCCTCGCAACCGAGGGTGCGCGGGAAGTGTTACGGTTTGCATTCGGGGAATCGAAGCTGGACGCAGTAGTTTCCTTTACCGTGCCCAGCAATCGGAGGTCGCGACGTGTGATGGAGAAAATAGGAATGACCCAGGATCCACGCGACGATTTCGAACATCCCCATCTGCCGGAAGGCCATCCACTTCGGCGGCACGTTCTGCATCGACTGCGGCGTAGCGATTGGGTGGCGGGCGAAGGAAATCGGGAGATGCGGTGATGCAAGGGGCCTTTTGGCACCGATTTAAGAACGCGAGTTTGATCTCTTGTCTGGTGATCGCGGCGACCGGTTGGGGGTATGTGATTTACAACGAGCACCACGCCAAGGAACCCGTGGAAATCGTGAAGAAACATTTCGTCTTTTATCCGGAGTATGCGCATGGGGTCTGGCGCGAGGGCGCGTGTTCGAACGCCGGTACGATCCAATGCCGGGACGTTACCTACACGATCCTGGTGAAGGCCTGCGGCACGATTACCTTCGATTGGCGCGTTTTCCCCGACGAAGACGGCGACGCGACCTGGACGTATCAGGGTCCAACTCCAAAGGTTGACGAGAGCAAGTATCCGCTCTACGCGGTGCTGAATGAGGATTCGCGCTTCATTGACTCGCCGGCGCTTGGAATGGCGCTGCCCAGGGCCTGCCAGGTGAAAAGCTTACCGGCCGCTATCCCGCCTTGCGCTTTCTATTGGAACCGGAAGGAGATGGTTTTCGATTCGCGCGGGCCGATGCTGACGGACTGATCCTGCTTGCCATACTTCTCATGCCACGCCTCGATCGTGTACGTGCCGGGCGGCAGGTTCCGCAGTTCGAACTTCCCTGCCGTTGTGGTGACTGAGTAATAGGGATTTGCGAATACGAAGACGAACGCGCGCATCCACGAATGGACGTTGCACATGAAAGGAATGGCCAGTTCCGGCGTGGGGAACGAGACCTGCAACGGAGGGCTGCCCGCGCGCTGCGCCTTGTTCCATTCGCTGTTCGATTTCGGCGTGGCGTGGACGTTGTGAATGGTGGCGTCATCATTGTGGATTTCGAGAGGCTGGTTCGCCATCAGCGCCACAATGCGAGGGTCGTACGCGCAACCCTTCTGGTCGAGAACGGCGGCCTGCTTCGGCGCATCGAAGCGGTAGTTTTCCAGACCGCTTTTCACGAAGACTACGACGTTCGCGAGAGCGCCGTTCTCGCCTGTGACCACTTCGCGTGAGTTCGACGGGGAAGAATTTGCCTTCGCGCATGCTGGTTCCGAGCTCATGTCGATGGATTGCGGCGCGGGAGGCGCGCCGTCGAGAAGAGCGGAGCCGGTGATTGTCCCTGCTGTTGTGGAATCGACGGCGGCGCTCGGAGCTACATTTTGGGCAACGCGGGCGGGTTCTGCAGGCTGGCCTTTGCTGCAAGCGATGATTGCGACGCAGGCGGCCAGCACCACCGCATAAGCGGAACATCTTCTCAGAATACGGTTCCTCTTCGGCGAAACGGCGGCAGGTATTACCACCCGACGTGATGACCCGCGTTCTTCTCATCGAGCCACGCCTTGAGCGGCGCAAAATATTCGAGCATGGCCGTGGCATCCATCTCGGTCTCTCCGGTAAGCGCTTCGAGCGCTTCGGGCCAGGGACGGCTCTGCCCCATCTCGAGCATCCGGTTCAATTCCTCGCCGACGGCCTTGTTGTTGTAAATCGATCCGCGATGCAGCGGCCCGCGATACCCGGCGGCGCGGCACAACGCCCTGTGAAACTGAAATTGCAGAACCGCGGCGAGAAAGTAGCGGGCATAGGGTACGTTGCCCGCCACGTGATATTTCGCGCCGGGATCGAAGTCGGCTTCGGTGCGCTCGACAGGTGCCTCGACGCCCTGGTATTCGCGCCGCAGGTCCCACCACGCCCTGTTGTAGTTGGCCGGAGAAATCGCACCGGAGAAGACTCCCCAGCGCCATTTGTCGATCAGCAGTCCGAAGGGCAGAAATGCCACTTTATCGAGAGCGCGGATGAGCAGCAGGCCGATATCCGCGGCGGGCGGTGGCACCGATTCGAGCAATCCGATCTGATTCAGGTATTCCGGCGTGACGGAGAGGGCGATGGTGTCGCCGATAGCTTCGTGGAAGCCGTCGTTCGCGCTGTTGCGGAAGAGTGGAGTGAGATGGTCGTAAGCACGCTGGTAAAAGCTGTGCCCCAGTTCATGATGGATCGTGGAGAAATCCTCGGCGGTGGGCTCGATGCACATCTTGATGCGCAGGTCGCCTAGGTAATCGATATCCCAGGCGCTGGCGTGGCAGACCACGTCGCGGTCGCGCGGCCGCGTGAACATCGAGCGCTCCCAGAACGTTTGAGGCAGCGGCGCGAATCCCAGAGAAAGGAAGAATCGCTCGCCATACTGCACCATGCCGACCGGATCGATGTTGCGCGTCTTGATGATTTCGGTAAGATCGTAGCCCGGGTCGGCGTTCTTCGGAGCGGCGAGCGGGTACACGTTGCCCCAGCTTTGCGCCCACATGTTGCCCAGCAGGTGCGCGGGAATTGGCGCATCCTCCCGCACAATGGACGGGCCATAGGTGGCGGCGAGATTCCACCGCATGTAGGCGTGCAGCGATTCATAGAGCGGGCGCACCTGCTGCCACAAGCGGTCCACTTCGGCGGCGAACGCCTCGGGGGGCATATCGTAATTCGAGCGCCACATGGCGCCCACGTCGGCAAAGCCTGTTTCGCGCGCGCCCTGGTTGGCGAGTTCGACCATGCGCTCGTAACGAGCGCGCATCGGGCGGGCGAGCGCGTGCCAGCCTTCCCACAGGGCCAGTAGCTGGCGTGGATCGCGGCTCGTGGCGAGGATATTCTCCATGTCGTTCAGCGAGAGGCACTCGCCGGAAGCGCCGTTCGGGCACCACTTGGCCCTGCCGTAGTCGCTCTGGAGCGACGCGGCAGTTTGCGAGAGCTCGGCGCCGAGGGCGGGATCGCGCGGCGCCGGGATGGTGACCGAGAGCTTGATCAGCTGGAGCTTGCGCTCTACATCTTCGGCGAGATTATTGAGACCCTCGAAGCGATGCGCCTGCGCGGCGAGTTCGGACGTGGCGGCTTTCACGGCTTCGTCCGCTTCGGCCGCCATTTCCTCGGTGTCCGGAGTGATGAAAGTTTCCTGCACCCATTGGGCGCGTTGCAGCTTGGTCCACAGATCGAGAAGCCGGCTCTCGGCCGCCTCCACAAACTCGCGGGCTTCCGCCGGTGTGGCGCGGGCGGAAGGAATCTGCGCGACGGATCCGCTGGAGTGTCTTACGTTCATGCGGCGCAGACCTCAGTGGCGGCCGTGAGGGCGCGGTCGATTCCCTCGCGGTTCACGTCATGATGCGTCACCATGCGCACGGAGAATTTCGCCGTGGGGTTGCAAAGGATCTGGCGCTGGGCGAGCCCGGCGCAGAAATCGGCGGCGGTGCGGCCTGTATCGCGCAGTTCAAAGATCAAAATGTTAGTGATCACTTTCTGAGGATCGATCGCGATTCCTTTGATGCGCGCCAGGCCCGCGGCAAGATGCCGCGCGTTCGCGTGGTCGCACGCTAGAAGCTTGGGCATTTCTTCGAGAGCCACCAGGCCCGCCGCCGCGAGCACGCCCGCCTGGCGCATGCCGCCGCCGAGCATTTTGCGCGCGATTCGCGCCTTCTCGATAAAATCGCGCGGGCCAACGAGCATCGAACCCACAGGAGCGCACAGCCCTTTCGAGAGGCAGAACATTACGGAATCGAATTTGCGCGTGATTTCAGCGGCGCTTCGGCCAAGCGCGGTGGCGGCGTTGAAGATGCGTGCGCCGTCCAGGTGGACGGGAATCCCCGCGGCGTGGGCCTGATCGCAAATTTCATCTGAAACTTCAGGCGGGTAAACGCTGCCGCCGTGCATGTTGTGAGTGCTTTCGAGTTCGATCAGGCCGGTTTGCGAGCGGTAGTAGATTTTGGGGCGGATCAGCGGTTCGATCAATTCCCAGGTCAGGATTCCATCGGGCGCCGCAGTGGTGCAAGGCAGAGCCCCCGCAATCGCGGACATCGCCGCCATCTCGTACTGGTAGATGTGTGCGCGCTGCTCGCAGATCACTTCCATTCCCGGCCGCGTCCAGGTCTTGATCGCGATCAGGTTGCCCATCGAGCCCGACGGTACGAACAGCGCCGCCTCGCGCTCGAAAACCTCCGCGGCGCGCTCCTGCAGGCGGTTGATTGTCGGATCCTCGCCGTACACATCGTCGCCTACCTCGGCCTCGGCCATGGCGCGTCGCATGCCAGGAGTGGGGCGCGTGACGGTGTCACTGCGGAGATCGACAACGGGCAGCTTGGACGGGTCGGACGCCATGAGCCTATTTTATCCCGCGTCCCGGGGAGAAAAAACAACGCATTCCGGGCGCTGGCCCACCGCCATTGCGCGACCGGAGGAATTCCCGGCCGCCAGCTTACGACTCATGCGCCGCCTTTTTCTCCTGCGACTCGCATTGCTTTTCGACGGCCGCGAGCAAGATGCAGAGCGCGACTACCTCGGACGCCGCGCGCACGTCTCCGAGCGACGGGTACGTAGGCGCCAGGCGCAGGGTGCGATCGTAGGGATCGCGCCCATGAGGCCACGTGGCTCCGGCCGGAGTGATCGCCACGCCGGCTTCCTTCGCAAGCTCCACAACCCTGCGCGCTGTCCCGTCCACGACGTCGACGCTGATAAAGTAGCCGCCTTCCGGCTTGGTCCACTTGGCGACGCCGGTTCCGCCGAGCCGTGCTTCGAGGGAGGCGATGGTGGCGTCGAATTTTGGCGCGATCAAAGCGCGATGCGCGTCCATGTGGCGCAGCAGCCCGTCTTCATTCTTGAGGAAGCGGACGTGCCGGAGCTGGTTCACCTTGTCCGGACCGATGGTTCGCTTTCCCGCGAGGCCGAGATACCAGCGCACGTTGGCCGCTGAAGAAGCGAAGAACGCAAGGCCCGCTCCCGCGAAGGTGACTTTCGACGTTGAGGCAAAGACGAATGCCCTGTCAGGATTGTTCGCCTTCTCGCAAAGCTCAAGGATATTGGAGACCTCGTGGCGGCGCGGAGTGAGATGGTGAACGGTGTAGGCGTTGTCCCAGAAGATGCGGAAATCGGGAGCGCCGGTTCGCATGGCGGCGAGGCGCTGCGAGGTTTCCGGGGAATAGATTTCGCCGGTCGGGTTCGAGTATTTGGGGATGCACCAGATGCCTTTGACGGCGGGGTCGGCGGCGAGCTCCTCGACCTTGTCCATGTCAGGCCCGTGGCCGGTGAGCGGAACGGGGATGAGCCGGAAGCCGTACTCCTCGGTGATCATGAAATGGCGGTCGTAGCCGGGCACCGGGCACAGAAATGCGGGCTGCGGCGTCTGCGACCAGGGGGCCGTTCCACCGGGGACTCCTTTGAGTAGCGCCCACACGATGCAGTCGTTCATCATGGCCAGGCTGGCGTTGTTGCCGATCACGATGCGGTCTGGCGTGGCACCAAGCATCGGCGCGAAGAGCGACCGCGCTTCGGACAGTCCCTGCACGCCGCCATAGTTGCGCACGTCCTCTTTGGCCTGGCTGAAAAAGTCACGCTCGCCGGGGAGCGACAAAAGCGCGTTGGCGAGATCGAGCTGCTCGGGGGAAGGCTTGCCGCGGGTCATGTCCAGGGCGAGCTTGCGCGCCCGAAAGCCTTCGTACTCGGCGCGGACCTGGCTTCGCAGCGCCCGGAGATCTTCTGTCTTGCTGTCGATGATGCGAGTCACGGTGACCATGCTCTCCTCTTCTCATTCTCAATTGGTGCGGACGTAACGCTGCTTCGCAGCTGGACGCGGTCAGCACATTCCCATGGGGCGTATTCAGTATAAGCCATTCGGGATTTCACTTCGACGTGAACCGCGGCTTGATGGCTCAGCGAAGAAAGAATTGCCACCGAATTGACAAACACTAAGAGAGATTCTTCGCGCAGAAGCAGCGCTCAGAATGACGACGCGGAGCATTTTTCCACTCGACTGCTGGGTATCTAGGTATCTCGGAACACAAACTGAAGACGCGTCAGGACTCGCAGGAGACAGCTTCGGGCCATTCGTGGCGCACAATCGGCAGGAGAAAATGTTCCAGGCGGGCGCTCTCGGACGTTGCAAGCTTATCGAGCTGGACGCCCATCTGATTCTTGCCGACCGTCCGCATGATGGAGCCCGAGCCGACGACCGGCCGGACTCCGGGCGTCAGGAACAAGCTCACCTGCGCGCGTGTTCCGGGCTGGAGGAGGCTGTCGGCTCTGACCAGCAAGCCGTTCAGGCTCACATCGATCGTTTCGCCCTCCACATCGTCGTGGCCGGAGGTGAGCCGGACCTTGGAGCGAAGCGGAACGCGCCGGAAACGCCTCCTCTCGTGCTCGACGACTCCCTGCGCTACCAGAATGAGTTTTGCCAGGCGCGCCGGATCGATGGGCTTGTACAGGAAGAAGTTTGCGCCGGCCTCAAAGCCTTCCGACAGGGCCGCGGGATCTTCATCGTCACTCAAAATGACGATGGGGGTTTTTTGATTGATGCCCGAAACGCGGATGCGCCGGGTGAGTTCGACCCCATCGGGAGAGGCCATTCGCAGGTCCAGTAGGATGATGCTGAATTTTTCCGCCCAAAGGTAACCGGCCGCAGAGGCGCTTCGCGTCAGGATCAGCGCTTCCATTCCGTGGGAGTGGAGGACGCTGCGGATGATCTGGCAGGTTTCCGCTTCGTCATCCACGATGAGCGCTCGGTTTTTGCTTTTCTTGTCCATGTTAGCGATGCGTTAGGAAGCCTTGGAGACCTCGTAAGATTGGATTTCTACGCCAATTCCGGTCCTGTCCGATGACCCGTTTTCCGCATCGGCGCGTACCACGCGTCCCTTGCAAATCCATTCCCGAGGGGCTTCCCCAGTAACTTCCTCGGGCATGCGGAAGGTGACCTCGAGAGCTGTACCGACCTGGAATGGCAGGTCGCTTGAGAAGTAGATGCCCCGAGACGACACATTTGTGGACTCCGGCAGCCGTACCGGAGCTCTGGGCAGGCCGACCGGTTGGACCCGGAGGGGAATCTTCAGGTTGTGCCGCGGGGCGAGACGGCGCTCGTCTGCTTTCATGATTGCTGCTCGTCGTCCTGACAAAATCCGGTCGCTGCACTTCCAGCACGGGAATGCAGTCTCGCTAACGTATCGGCGGGCTGGGAGTGGTTCTTTAGATTGCGCGACGAGGGGAGCGGCAGTTGTCAGGCGGCCCGGCGGGCGGTGTGGAGGACCACGCTGCCGAAATTCCAGGAGGCGATGCGAACATCTGCGAAGCCTGTTTTCTCCATCAGGGCGGCGAGCTCGCGGGGCGCCGGGAATTTTGCGACGGAGCCGGGGAGGTACGCATAGGCTTCGCTGTTGCCGGAGATGGCTCCGCCGATTCGCGGGAGGATGTGGCGAAAGTAGAAGCGGAAAATTCCGGCCAGCGGGCCGCTGCCGGGCTCGGTGAATTCGAGGATGCCGACTTCCCCGCCCTGCTTCAGCACGCGGGCGATTTCCCGCAGGCCGTGTTCGTAATTGGCGAGGTTGCGAAAGCCGAAGGCTGTGGTGACGAGATCGAAGCTTGCATCTGGGAATGGGAGATTCAGCGCGTCGGCCGCGGCGAAGATCGCCGCGCGGCTCGCGCTAGCCGCCTTGTCGCGGGCGCGTTCCAGCATCGGCTCGACGAAGTCGCTGCCGATTACGGGTGAGCGCTGCGCGGCTTGGGGCGCGCCGAGCGCGGAACGGCGGGCGCGATCGAGTGCGAAAGCCAGATCGCCTGTGCCGCAGCAGATGTCGAGGATTCGCGCGTCTGCGCGGCCCAGAATCGGGAGGAAACGCTTCGCGGTCCGCCAGCGCCAGACGTGGTCGAGGGAGAAAGAAAGTAAATGATTGAGAAAATCGTAGCGCGGGGCGATGCCGCTGAACATCTGCCGGACACGCGCGGCGGCTTCGCGTTCGTCGCGGACGCCCTCCGGGCGCGTGCCGGGGACCTTCTCGACTCGCGGGTCGCTGAGGGGCTCGATTTTTGGTTCCAGCTTTGGCGCGGGCATCGAAATCAAAATCTCAGTGGCGGTCTAGAGTCCGGCGTCCGCGGCGATTACCGGTAGTTCGGCGAATGCGCGGGAGACGATTCGCCACGGAACGTCGATGCCCCATTCCGTCTTGCCGATGCGGCGGGGGAGCACCCAGCGGACGCGTCCCGCGCGGGCCTTTTTGTCCCCGGCCAGAATGGGCCGCAGTTCCGACGCCTTGATTTTCCCGAGTCTGGGCAGCGGGCCGATGCTTGCTACCAAGCGAATGATGCGAATCGCCTCCGCGTCGCTCAGCTTGCCGGTGCCGACAGCCATCAGGGTCGCCGCAATCATCCCCCAGCCGATGGCTTCCCCGTGCAGGAAACGCTTATAACCCGTGACCGCTTCAAGCGCGTGGCCGATGGTGTGGCCGAAATTCAGGATTTGCCGCAAGCCGCCTTCGCGCTCGTCTTTAGTAACAACGCGAGCCTTGATGGCGGCGCAACGGGGAATGATCCAGCCGAGCGCGGTGGAATCGCGGCGCAGCACCGCGGGCATGCGGCGTTCGAGGAACCGGAAGAGTTCCGCGTCCGCGATGACGCCGTATTTCACCACCTCGTAGAGCCCCGAACGAAATTCGCGGTGAGGAAGCGTATCCAGCATGTCCGGGTCGGCAAGGATGAGCTTCGGCGGGTAGAAAGAGCCGACCAGATTCTTCCCTTCCGGCAGATTCACGCCCGTTTTGCCGCCGATCGCGCTGT
>Ga0302326_10019893_pt1 | contig 13837 bp, 12 predicted proteins | sample Palsa_T0_3_FD_202264 | JGI IMG/M metagenome (GOLD analysis project Ga0302326, IMG submission 202264) | Peat permafrost microbial communities from Stordalen Mire near Abisko, Sweden - Palsa_T0_3 | ecosystem: Environmental > Terrestrial > Soil > Palsa > Peat permafrost | place: Sweden: Abisko... | reverse complement strand
GTAATTTCAAAGGTGATGTCAGAAGGGGAGCCGAGTGGCAGCACTGCTTTGGAGACCTTTGCTCGTCGGTAAGATCCGTTAGGAAGAAAGTCCACGGCACGGGCAGCACGATTCGATTTTCCTTCCAATCCAGATAATCCTTGCGGTGGTAGGAAAAAGCTAAGCAGAAGGCCTGCCCGGTATCTTCCGGCTGCGCGGCGGAAGTGTCGCTTATCGTACCGCCATAGCCCATCCCGGCTGCGATGTCCCCGGTGAGTTCCTTCCAACGATTTTGCGGCGTCGCACGATAGTCCGACCTCCAAAGCACTTTCGTGTCGCCCCTCTCTTCCAGGTGAATCTTGGCGTCCAGAGTTCCCTCTGAATCGATCGTCGATTCAAAGTGGACGGTTTCGTACTGGCGAAATGGCGGGTCCGCCGGGATCACCACCAGCTTGGCCGGGGCGCCCGGCGGCATGACGAGTGGCTGTCGTCCCCGAAGATTTGCCCGCAGCAAACCTAGAGGTGCGACTTCGGGAGTCGTATCAAGAAACAGAAAAGAACTGCTGCGAGGAATGGCGGTAGTCACATGATCGAAAAGACTCGGGGAAGCAAATGAAGGGTCCACCCGGTAAACGGAACTGATCAGGGCCGGGGCGGCGGGAATTCCAACCGCCTGAAGCAGCGCGGCGAACAGCGTATGCTTATCTCTGCAATCGCCATAGCGGTTGGAGAGTACGTCAGCGGCGGCATGTGGAGTGTAGCGGCTGAGCCCGAGATTCACGGCGATTTAACGAATATGCAGGGAAACGAAATCGTAAAGGGCGCTGATTTTTTCGTCGTCGGTCGACTTGCCTTTGGTGAATTCCTCGGCCTTCGCTTTAGTTTCCGGGGTGACCGCAATCTTAGGTTGCTGCAGCGCACTGAACCACGCGCCAACATCCTCCCAAGAGGCGAACGACGACAAACTCAGATCGGGCGGGTCCTGGCCGTGAGCGTCCTTTTCCCAGTCCGGAATTTTGGATTCTTCGGCGTTTTTGAGATTGGAAGATTCGAAGGTGTGAATTCGGCGATCGGCTTGGTCACGAATGGTCGGCTTTGGATCGGTGTAGTGCAATTTTACCGGTGGCGCGCGCGGGACGTCGATCTCGATCATCTCTTTCAGCAAATGCCGGTTCGCGAGTAATCGCGATCCAGCCAAAAGTGATTGGAGCCATCGCGTCGTGGACGTTCCAGTGGAAGCTGACTTCCAGCACGTCGCCGACGGAAAGCGATTTGATCGCGACGTGTTTCTCCCGTTCGTCGGTGTACATCGGAGCTTCGCGACTCACCGCGGAATCGAGTTCTTGCACGTCCGAGGGCGGCGTTTCGATTATCGTGCCGTCGGGTTTGCGGACACGCGCGTAGACCACGTCGAGCGATTCGAAAGCGGAAGCGAACTGCTGGACCAACAGGCCGAGATCGTGGACTGCTGATTCGGATTGGATGCGGACGCGGAAAGTAAGGTCGCGCTGGTAACGCCCGTCGGCTTCGAAGCGAAATTTCTGTTGGAGGAGTTCGAATACGTATGGCTCTTTAGCGTACGTCGTGTCGGCGGGCGGTGTTGGCGCTTTCGGAGAGTCCGGAGCGGCCGTTCCCGACAGAGCGGTCGGGGCTTGCACCGGCGCAGCGGGCGCTGGCGACTGGGCGCGCGCTACCGTGAGTGCCAGGACCAAGACGAACGACGTTCGAGTGGCAAACATTCCGGGCCGCTTTCCTAATAAGCGATTTCGCGGGGATATTAGCGCACTGTATGAGTATCACGTTCATTATATCACGCTAATTATTCTAGGTGCGCGGGAGCTGTGAAAGCCCGGTGCGTGTGGTCTCGTTTACTCCGAAACCGTGCCGTTCTAACCCACTGCGGTCGCCCCAGAGCGGCACGAATGCGCATACACAACCTGTCGTTTTACTTTTTCTTGCGGGCCTTCTCTTCCAGCACCGCCTGGGCCGCGGCCAATCGCGCGATCGGCACACGAAACGGGGACGCGCTCACGTAGTCCATTCCTACCTGGTGGCAGAACCGGACGCTCTCCGCGTCCCCGCCGTGCTCCCCGCAAATTCCCACCTTGAGCTTGGGCCGGGTCTTTCTGCCGCGCTGGATGCCCATTTCGATGAGTTGACCGACGCCTTCGACGTCCAAGCTCTGAAATGGGTCGCTCTTGAAGATTCCGGCCTTCTTCTCGTCCACGTAGTCGGGTAGAAATCTCCCGGCGTCGTCGCGGGAAAGTCCCATGCAAGTCTGGGTCAGGTCATTGGTGCCAAAGGAGAAAAATTCCGCCACTTCCGCAATCTTGTCGGCGGTAAGGGCAGCCCGCGGCAGCTCAATCATCGTACCTACCAAATACTCAAGCTTCACTTTAGCCTTAGCAATGATCGCGTCCGCGACGCGCCGGGTCGCTTCTTCAAGTATTTTTAATTCCTTACGATCTAGCACCAACGGAATCATAATCTCCGGAAGAACTTTAATTTTAGATTTCTGGCATTCAATCGCTGCTTCAATTATCGCTCGAACTTGCATCTCAAGTATTTCTGGATAGGTGATGCACAGCCGGCATCCGCGGTGCCCCAGCATCGGATTTGATTCATGTAGTTGTTCAACCCTGCGCGTGACCACTTCCACCGGCACCCCAATCTTCTTGGCCAGCTCCGCTTGTTTTTCCCGGTCGTGCGGAACGAACTCATGCAGCGGTGGGTCGATCAATCGTATCGTCACCGGCAGGCCGTTCATGGCCTTAAACAATCCGATGAAGTCTCGCCGCTGAAAAGGAAGCAACTTGGCCAAGGCCTTGCGCCGTGATTCCACGTCATCGGCCACAATCATCTCTTGAATAGCGAGTTGGCGGTCCGCGCTGTGTTCCGGCTGCTCGAAATCCTTAAAGAACATATGCTCGGTGCGGCAGAGCCCAATCCCCTCGGCGCCCATCTCGCGAGCGTTTCGTGCGTCTTGAGGTGTATCGGCGTTGGTGCGGACTTTCAGACGACGAATGCCGTCGGCCCATTCCAGCAGCGTGTAGTACGCCTTCGGATGAACCGGGGTCACCAACTTAGCCTGGCCCTCGTACACGTCGCCCTCATTCCCGTCCAACGTGATCCAATCCCCTTCCTTAATTACCTTGCCGCCGGCGCGCATTTGTTTCGCGGACGCGTCGATATCCATCTTTTCCGCGCCTACCACGCAGCATTTCCCCCAACCGCGAGCCACCACCGCGGCGTGGCTGGTCTTCCCTCCCGTCGCGGTCAGAATTCCCTGCGCCACAAACATCCCTCCCACGTCCTCCGGGCTGGTCTCTCGCCGGATTAAGATCACTTTCTCTCCGCGTGCAGCCCACGCCTCCGCTTCGTGCGCGGTGAACACCGCTTTCCCCACCGCCGCCCCGGGAACCGCGTTAATTCCAGTGCCCAGCTTTCTCGACTGCAAATCCTTAGCGGAAGCCGCGTCGATGACCGGGTAGAACAGCCGCTCGACGTCCTCAGACTTGATGCGCATCAGCGCCTCATCCCGGGTGATGAGCTTTTCATTGGCCATCTCGACCGCCATCACGAACGTCGCCTGCGGCGACCGCTTCCCGGTGCGAGTCTGCAACATGTACAGCTTGCCGTCTTCAATCGTAAATTCCAGGTCCTGCATGTCGCGGTAATGCTTTTCGAGCGTATTCCGCACCTTTTCAAGCTGCGGATACACCTTCGGCATCCGCTTGGCCAGTTCCGCCAGAGGCATAGGCGTGCGAATCCCTGCCACCACGTCTTCTCCTTGCGCGTTCAATAAGAATTCCCCATAGAACACTTTTTCGCCGCTCGAAGGGTCGCGCGTGAAGCAGACTCCGGTGCCCGAACTGTCGCCGAGGTTTCCGAAAACCATCTGAACGACGTTCACCGCGGTCCCAATCAGCCCAGTAATCTTCTCCACGCGCCGATAGGTCACCGCCTTCTCAGCGTTCCACGACTGGAACACCGCGCCAATCGCACCCCAGAGCTGTTCCTCAGGATCTTCCGGAAAATCTTTGCCGGTTTTAGACTTAAAGTACTGCTTGTACTCCTTAACCAGCTCTCTCCAGCCAGCACCGGTTACCTTTGTATCGTCGGTCACGCCCAGACGGGCCTTCAAGGAGCGCAGTCGCTCTTCGAGTTCTTCCTTAGGCAGTCCGATCACAACCGCCGAATACATCTGCACGAACCGCCGATATGCGTCGAACGCGAATCTCTCGTTGCCAGTGCGCTTGGCCAATCCCTCGACGGACTTCTCGTTCAGTCCCAGATTCAGAATCGTCTCCATCATTCCGGGCATCGATCGCGCCGAACCCGACCGCACGCTCACCAACAGTGGGTCCTTCGCGTCTCCAAGCTTCTTTCCCGTCTGCTTTTCGAGCTTTTCGATCGCCTTGTGCACTTCTCCGGCGAGTTCCTTGGGATATTTCTTGTTATTCTCGAGGTAGTACGCGCAGGTCTGGGTCGTGATCGTAAATCCGGCGGGCACTGGCAGTCCGATACGGGTCATCTCCGCCAAGCCCGCGCCCTTGCCTCCCAAAATCTCGCGCATCTGTCCGTCGCCTTCCGCCTTGCCGCCTCCAAAAAAATAAACGTATTTCACGCTTCCTCTCATTCGCCCGCCGTAGCGGACATCAGGTATGCGTTGAGCTGTCGGCTCGCCGACGCATCAAGCATTCGGATTAAAGTGAAACTGCACACGACAAAACGCGTCGGATCAGATCGGCCGACAGGACATTTATTGCGCACCGCGCAAAACATCCACTCGAACTTTAAGTATCCGCGGTCACGAGCTCCGAGAAGTCCGCGATCGTCGAGAACTCCTTTAACAATCCCCCGAGCATGGTCAGCCGGTTGTTGCGGAGATCCTCACCCTCGACCATCACCATCACATCATCAAAATACTTGTCCACGCTCGGACGTAACTCGGCGATCGCTTCCAGCGCTTCTCGATACCGCCCTTGCCTCTTCTCTGCCGTCGCCTGATCCCGCACTCGGATCGCTGCTTGATGCAAATCCTTCTCCGCACCCTTTTCCAGCAGTTCGCCGCGGACCGCCGAGAGCTTCCCGGTCATGCCGGGCCCGTTACTGCCAGCCTTCTCGACGATCTTCCGGATCCGCTTGAACGCGCTCGCCAACGGCTCGAAATCTTTGGTGTGACGAATCGCCTGCACCGCGCTCAACCTCTGCGCCGCATCCACCAAGTCGTCCGCGCCGGCCGCAAACACTGCGTTCACCTCGTCGTAAGCGAAACCACGGCGCTCTCGAAAGATGTACTTCGCGCGCTCCAGTAGAAATTCGATTACCGACTTCTCAACTTCTGAATCAACTTTACGTTTAGGCGCACGTTCTTCCAGCGCCTTCGATGCCGCACCCACAAGTTGAGCCAGTGAAAGTGGGAGTTGAAGCTCGAAGATTATCTTTGCCACTCCCAACGCCGCCCGGCGCAATGCGAACGGATCACTTGAACCGGAAGGGATCGCCCCAATTGCGTAGCAGGCCACGATCGAATCGATCTTGTCCGCCAGCGATACGATACACCCGGTGATGCTTCGCGGGATGGGATCATCGAGTCCCACCGGCCGGTAATGATCGTACACCGCCGAGGCCACCGCCTCTGGTTCTCCTTGAACTTGCGCGTACAGCCCGCCCACGATTCCCTGCAGTTCGGTGAACTCTCGCACCATGTCCGTTACCAAATCGCATTTCGCGAGCTCCGCCGCACGGTCCGCGCCCGAAACATCGGCCTGATGGTAGCCCGAGCTGAACCACTGCTCCGCGATCCATCTCGCGATCTGGCGCATGCGCTCCACCTTGTCGCCATACGTCCCCAGTCGCGATTCGTAAGTAACCAGCGCCAGTTTCGGCAAATATTCCGCGAGAGGATGCTTCTGATCGGTCTCCCAGAAGAAGCGCGCATCCGCAAACCGCGCCGCCAGCACCTTCTCATGCCCAGCGCGAACCAGATTCTTCGCATCATTCTCCAGATTGATCACCGCCAGAAAATGTGGCGTCAGATTTCCCGCCTTATCTTCCACTCCAAAATACTTCTGATGATCGCGCATCACCGTAAGCAGAATTTCGTCGGGCAGTTCAAGATAGGAGGGATCGAAATCCCCCATGATTACCGTAGGAAACTCATTCAAGTAAGACGTGAGGTCCACCAACCCAGGATCCGCATGCACTTGCAGCTTCCGAGCGTGAGGCACAGAGTGTAATTGCGATTCAATTCGCTTCCGGCGCTCTGCCGGATCGGCCATCACGAAGTTCTTGCGCAGCGCGGAAAGGTAGTCCGCTACGCCATGCAAAGGAATCGAACGCTTCCCCAGAAAGCGGTGCCCGCTGGTCGCGTTCCCCGAAAAGACGTCCGCCAGGGAGTGCGGAACCACTTTCCCGTCCAGCAGCGCCACAATCCACCGGATCGGCCGCGTAAATTTCGGTCCTGTCTTCGATGTCCAATACATCGCGCGCGGAAACGCGAGCTCCTGAATCCACTGCGACAGCGATTCGGTCAAAATCTCCGATGTCACCCGCCCAACGATCTTCTGCTTGTATGCGAGGTATTCCCCCTTCGGGGTAGTGACGATTGAAATTTGATCGAGCGGCACATTCTGCTTCTGCGCAAAACTTTCCGCGGCGCGAGTCGGCGCGCCGACTTTATTGAAGCCAACCGATTTCGGCGGACCTAGAATTTCCTTTAATGAATCTGCTTGCCGCAAGAGCAACCCTTCAACCATCACCGCAATTCTTCGCGGCGCTCCCACCGCGCGAATCGTCGCACCCTCTCGCAATCCCAACTCGCCAAAATGTTTTTCAAGTATTTGTTGAATATCCCTGATCGCCCCCGGAAGCAGTCCTGCCGGAATCTCTTCGCACCCGACCTCCAGTAAGAAATCCGACCGCTCTTTCACTGGTTCACCGCCTGCGCAAACTCCGCACGCAACGGCGCCTGATCCAGCCATCCGGCCGCCACCTGACATGAGAGCTGCCGCACCCGCGCGATCATCGACGCGCGCTCGGTCACCGAAATCGCCCCACGTGCGTCCAGTACATTAAAGTTATGGGAACACTTTAAGCACATCTCATACGCCGCGAGCAGCGGAAACCGCGCACGCTCCTTCCCTTCAGTCTTCGAGTAAAGCTTCAATAGCCGCGACGCCTCGGCCTCGCTCAGGTCAAAAATCCTCCGCGTCATCACCGGATCAGCCAACTCAAAATTGTAAACAGAAAATTGCTGCTCGTCCGCCAGCCGCACCACACCATATAAAGTGTTATCTGACCATCGCAGATCGTAAACCTTCGTTACTCCTTGAAGGTACGTCGCGATTCGGTCCAGCCCATAGGTCAACTCCACTGGCACCGGGTCGAGGTCGATCCCGCCGCACTGCTGGAAATACGTGAACTGGGTGATCTCCAAACCATCAAGTAACACTTGCCATCCCACGCCCCAGGCTCCCAGCGTGGGCGCCTCCCAGTTGTCCTCTTCAAATCGGACGTCGTGATGGTTCAAGCCAATTCCAATTGCCGCCAAGCTCTCCAGATACAGATCCTGAATATTGACTGGCGCCGGCTTAAGCAGTACTTGAAGTTGAAAGTGCTTGTACAGCCGGTTGGGATTCTTTCCGTAGCGCCCGTCCGCAGGACGCCGGCTCGGCTGGACGTATGCCACGCGGTAAGGGTCAGGCCCGAGCACGCGCAAAAACGTTTCCGGGTGCATCGTTCCTGCGCCCACTTCCACATCGTAAGGCTGCTGCAGGACGCACCCACGGTTCGCCCAATAGGTTTCCAACTTAAGCAGCAGGTCCTGAAACGTCAGGCTGTGCACGCCAACTGACCGAGGCGAGGACAAAGCCGCGGGAGCCCCCGCAGGCTTCTTCGACCTCGCCGATGGCGCCGGTCGAGAGAGTTTTGAAGTTCGCTTCAAGCGTTTGACTCCAGCATTGATCGCGTTTTCAGCTTCTTTTCGAGCTGATGTTCAATGATATCGAGCATGTAGTTGGTCAGCTCCGCCGCCGCACGCGGCGGAATCGCGGTTTCGTTCAACAGTTCCAGCTTTTCCACTTCAATTTTGCGCGCCGCCGCCAACGCAGCCGGAGAAAGCGCGCGCATCCCCGGCGCCCGGCACTTCTCGCAAGTAAGCCCCAAGTGCGCGGGCGTGAAATACGCCGGTCCCACTCCTAGTTCCCCGCGGCATTTCGCGCAGGACTTGAGCGACGGCAGCCAGCCACCTAATCTTACCGACCAAAGCGCGAAGTACGCCAGCGGCAATACGGTGCGCCCAGTTTTTTTAATCGATTGCGTCGCGAGCAGCAGCAGGCGAAACGCCGGATCGGAGGGCTCCCGGTCCGGCAGCACGTTTTCCGTAATCTCACAGAAGAGCGCCAGCACCACGCTGGTCGGATAATCCGAGTGCAGCGCCATGAACGATTCGATCAATTCGCACTGGGTGATGCGAACCAGCTCACGCGTCTCCCGCTCGAAGAACCAAATCCGGATGTACGAGAGAGGCTCCAGCGTCGAACCGAATTTGGTTTTCGGCTTTCGCGCACCGGCAGCCACACCACGAATGCGCCCTTCACGCCGGCTGAGGAAACTCACCAGGCGGTCGCCTTCGCCCATATTATAACTCTGCAGGATGATAGCTTCAGATTCGCGGAGTGGCATCAATATGTCGGCACGCCGACATTCTTTAAGTGATAAATATTCTTAGTAAAAAAAGTTTCTACCACAGCAGCGCGTGCGGCGCAATCTCAATCCCCTTCCCGCACCCTTGCATTCTTACTTGAGGTTCGCGCACTGCTCATTCAGCATTCAGCGTGAATTATTTTTCTTCGATTCCTCGTTGAAATTACATTGCGCCCGAGTAAAGTATTTCCTTCAGTGGATTACATAAATCAGCGCGACGTGCAAAGTCCCACTTGAAGCTGAATTGGAATTGCAGCCTCAAGTTTAACATTATCGTAACGCGCGCGCGGGCGGCCGTGATGCGGCACCGGAAGTCGGCTCAATGGGCCGTGCGTAAACTGAAAGTAATTTCGATGAAGCACGAGCTCCACGGAATCCTGAGCATCTAATGTTAAAGTTTCAAATGAGCGCGCGATAGCGGCCATTAAATGTTCCCCCTGAAAAATCTAAGCCCGCGCTTGACCTTCCCGGTGATGACCCTGCTACTCATCATCGTCAACGTCCTCATCTTCATATTTCAAGTATCTCTTCCGGATCGCGCTGCCGAGGCGTTCATCAACCTCTACGGCATGGTGCCTGCACGGGTCTCTCTGGCTATTGCCGGCCATCATCACGTCACACTTGAACAAGCCCTCGTCCCCCTCTTCACCAGCATGTTCCTGCACGGCGGCTGGCTTCATGTCCTGGGAAACATGTGGTTCCTGTGGATTTTCGGCGGCCAAGTCGAAGACCGTCTGGGGCACTTCACCTATCTCGTGTTTTACTTGATATGTGGGCTAGGTTCGGGAATCGCCCAATTGACCTTCTCTTGGAGCTCGAAGACACCGGCCATCGGCGCCAGTGGAGCGATCGCTGGGGTCCTAGGCGCTTACATCGTATTCTTCCCCTCCTCGCGCATCCTCACCCTGGTCCCACTGTTCATTATTTGGTTCACCGCCCAAATACCGGCCCTGGTCTTCATCGGCCTGTGGTTCCTGATCCAGTTCCTAAGCGCAATCAGCTCCCTGGGCGCGGCATCCATGGGCGGGGTAGCCTGGTGGGCCCACGTAGGCGGCTTCCTATTGGGCGTCCTGATCGCCCAGCTGTTCCGCGTTGGGCGTCCGAATCAGTACGTCTACTAAGTAACTGTAGTGATGACCGTAGTGCGTGACCAAGCAGAAGGTTTTTGAAGTACGGTTCGACGCTTTTATCCTTTCCGGGTGCCTCACTCTTCCCGGGGTTTGGGAAGAGTGGGCACTTGGACCTTCGACCATGCGGCCCTTAGGGCAACCCCCCTCCCCAGAGCATTCCTCCCCGATCCGAGAGACCAATTCCCAGAACGTGTACGACATCAGGGCTTGTTGGTTCAAGTGAGACTTTAACTATGGGTACTCCAACCGAAGGTTTGTCCGCTAAATTAGAGCGCCGATCACTTACGCCCTACCGCTCCGGCCACCCATTCTCCAGTCTCGCGCGTGCCGAGGTTCCCGCCCAAGTCCTCCGTGGTCTTTCCCTCGCGAATCGCAGCGCGGACCGCAGTATCGATCTCTCGCGCCTCATCCGGAAGCCCAAGGTATTCCAACATCATCGCCGCACACAGAATCGCTCCCAACGGGTCGGCGAGGTTCTTCCCCGCGATCGCCGGCGCCGATCCATGCACCGGCTCAAACATCGAAACGCGCCCCGGATGAATATTGCCGGAAGGCGCCAGCCCGAGGCCCCCAGCAATCTGCGCCCCCAAGTCGCTGGCAATATCTCCGAACACGTTGCAGGTGACGATCACATCGAACTGAGAAGGATCCCGCACCATCTGCATCAGCAGATTATCGATATACATATGACTGGCGGTGATTTCGGGATATTCCTGGCGCACCAAATGAAATACCCGCTGCCACAGGTCGTGCGCAAACGTCAGCGCGTTCGATTTATCGCTCATGCACACCCGCCGCAGTCCCCGCCCCCGCGCATACTCGAAGGCGTAGCGAACGATCCGCTCGACGCCCTTGCGCGTGTTCACGTCTTCCTGGGTAGCCACTTCGTCCGGCGTGCCCTTCTTGAAGAAGCCGCCCATCCCGGCGTAGAGCCCCTCGGTATTCTCCCGAAACACCATGAATTGAATGTCGCTCTCGGTGCGGTCCTTGAGGGGCGTCATCTTCCGATCGAACAGGATGCACGGGCGGGCATTCACGTAAAGGTCGAGCTTGAACCGCAGCCCCAGCAAAATATCCGCCGCGTGGACGTTTGAAGGCACTCGAGGATCGCCCATCGCGCCCAGCAAGATCGCGTCAAAATCCTTGGAAAGCATTTCCGGCGCATCCACCGGCAACGTGGTCCCGTCGCGCAGATACCGGTCCGCCCCCCAGTCGAATTCCGTAAACTCCAGCATGCCCGCGCACGCAACCTCAAGTACCCGGCAAGCCTCGGGAATCACTTCCTTCCCGATGCCATCCCCAGGGATCACTGCAATGCGTCGTCTGCGTGCCGACGTCTCGCCCAGGCCCTTAACGTTGGTTTCGATGGTTGGACTTGTAGTCATTTGGCGGGCAGGCGCCTCAGCGAGCGTCGACGGAAACTAGCACGCACATTTTACAGTGTCAACGAAGCTTGTGGCACAAACCACCCTGGCTGTGAGCAGCCAAAAACTAAAGACGCCCCCGACTCAGAAATGCGGCTACCCAACCCCTGATCTACTCATGAAGGTCTTCAAGTTGAACTTCACGCGGAACGCATGCGCTGTATGATCTCAGGCCGGAAGGCCTAGCACATGACAGAAAACGCTACCCTCGGACGGTGTTTGTAGGATCAAAAACGACATACGCAAGTTCCACTGGAACATGACATAGAGCCTCGAAACTACTTTAAGACTTCATGCTTCGCTGTAAGGCTCTCGATTCGATCCACTCGCGGCGCATATCCTATTCCCGGCTTAGCCGAAGCCCGAATCGTGCCGTTGGGCGTCACGTCCACCTCCGGTGCGATGATGTCCTCCGCCCAATAGCGCCTACTGGCCGAGACGTCCCCCGGAAGGATGTAATTGGGCAGCGTTGAAATCGCAATATTCTGCGCGCGGCCGATCCCCGATTCCAACATTCCCCCGCACCAAACCGGTATCCCCTTCCCGTGGCATAAATCGTGTATCCGCCGGGCGCCAGTAATACCGCCGACGCGGCCCAGCTTGATGTTGATGATCTGGCAGGCGCCAATTTCGATAGCGGCGCGAGCGTGTTCGAGCGAGACGATGCACTCATCCAGGCAAATCGGAGTCGCCAGCTGCCTCTGCAGTGTAGCGTGGTTGTAGATGTCGTCGTGATCCAGCGGCTGCTCGATCATCATTAGGTGAAACGCATCGAGTTTCTTGAGCAGCGGCGCATCCGCCAGTGTATAGGCGGAATTCGCGTCCGCCATCAACCGTATCTGCGGGAACCGCTCGCGCAGCGCGGCCACCGGCTCGACGTCCTTGCCTGGCTTAATCTTAATTTTGATTCGCTGGTACCCCGCGCGCAGTTCCTTTTCCACCTTGGCGATCAGTTCATCGATCGAGGGCTGAATCCCGATCGAAACCCCGCACGGAATCTCGATGCGCGTCCCGCCGATCAGCTTCCAGAGCGGCATATTCTTCTGTTTCGCTTCCGCGTCCCAGATCGCGGTCTCCACTCCGGCCTTGGCCATTTGGTGGCCGCGAATCCGTGCCAGCAGATCGAACACCTGCGCCGCCGAACCAAACTCCGTATCGCGCAAAATCGGCCACACGTAGTCCGAAATAATGCGCCACGCCGTCCCAGTCGTCTCGTACGAATAGAACGGATCCTCTCCCGCAGTCACCTCGCCCCAGCCGGCGGTGCCGTCCACATCCACTTCCACCAGCACAATCCGACGCAGCGAAGTGCTCCCAAAGCTAGTCTCAAACGGCGCCAGCAGCGGCAAATGAATTTCGCGCAACTCAATTTTGCGAACGCGCATAAAAAAGAGCTCCCTCTACCCAAAGTTTTCGAATCCGCGCGTGGCGCAGCCACTTCTGGCGGCGGGGCCCCTACAGCCTAAAAATACTCCACATCAGAAACGTGCCGACACCGTCCCACGGTTCTATGGTTCTAAGGTTCTACGGTTCGACGCCGTTATCTTTTCCGGGTGCCCCACTCTTCCCCGGTTTTGGGAAGGGTGGGCGTATCGACCTTCCTCCGTTGCCGCCATCGCTAAGCGCCAGTCCGCACGATGCCGTTGCCTTTTTGCGCCACGTGATAACGCTCGAGAACGTAGCTAACCTCCCGCGCCCCAGTCTCCAATCCCGTAACCGTGTAGCCCTCCGCAAACAACCGCTGAAATTTTTCGCGAATCTCCGTCTGAATTCCCTTCGCCGCCGCGCGATCCCGCTGCTTGATCTCCCCAATATTCGCAGGCAGCCCAACGCGTTTCACCGCTCTCCCTGAAACTGGCTTCCGCGCCGTGCCCGCCACGATGGCCTTCACCCGAGCCGAACCCACCCACCACTCGGCTACCAAACGATCCGTAGGCAAACCCCCGTGCAGCGGACTATCCGTCACCCCGTAACAATTGGGAATGAATCGCGGTATCACCGCGCCCAGCCGCACGATATTAAAATAAGCGTTGCGAATCTCCAGCGGATCGAACGTCCATTCCACCAGCGCTATCCCGCGTGCGAGTGCGTCCTCCCGCTGCGCCAACTTCAGTTGCCGCCCGATGCCGCGATTCTGATATTCCGGACGTACCGCAGTCATGTGCGAATGCAGAAATATCTGCTGGCCGCGGATTCCGGCGACCGCCATCAAAAAACCAACCAGTTTTTCCGGCGCGTCCGGCGAGGTTTTTTCGTACGCGCCCAGAATTTGCCCTCCAGTTTCGTGCGCGACCACGAACATCGCCGACGGAACCACGATTTGCTCGCCCCAAGTGAGGTGTTCCAGCTCGACGCACTCATCAAACTCGGCGACGGTGCCGCATTGCCGGACCGCGATCGATGAAGTGGCGGGAAGATTTGACGTTTTCGACGGCGTGCTCGGCGCGGTGCTCGATGCGGCGCGAGGTGCGGTGCTGGAAACGGTGCCCGGCGAAGCCACTCTGGACGGCTTTTTCTTGCCGACCGGCGGTATTCCTAACCTTGCCCCGCCCTTCATTCGCAATGCACCGTCCCCGTCTCGGTTTTAGATTCGTT
>Ga0302326_10019890_pt1 | contig 13837 bp, 13 predicted proteins | sample Palsa_T0_3_FD_202264 | JGI IMG/M metagenome (GOLD analysis project Ga0302326, IMG submission 202264) | Peat permafrost microbial communities from Stordalen Mire near Abisko, Sweden - Palsa_T0_3 | ecosystem: Environmental > Terrestrial > Soil > Palsa > Peat permafrost | place: Sweden: Abisko... | reverse complement strand
CGCAACAGTAGCTCCGCTGGAGAGAGAATCGGAATCCCAGTGCCCGGCAACCGTCGACCGTGTTTCTCCGGCGATAGATCCACGGTGTATGGCAACAAGGACTCGTCGATCCCTGCTAACGCGACAAGGACAGGGGCCTTGGAAGGCGCTCCGTACCCGGCAATAGAGACCCCCGTCTCTCGCGCATGGACTAAGTGAAGGCGAAAATGCTCCGCGACCTCAAGGCCCCGACGGCCGAGTTCCGCTAACCCGCGCCCGTCATCGAGGCCGATAGCGCACTCAGCTGCGAGAATCTCCTCAACGCCGGGGTCGATCTCTGGGCTGTCCTGGGAGCGTCCGGCCGTGACCCGAAGGCTCCCGCCGAAGACTGGAACCCGAATCGCTCGAGTAACGACCAAATCGTGCCTGCCAAGCAGTCTTTGCAAGCTGAGCAGCGATAGGTAGACCCAATGGCCGTGGCGGATCGTGTCGATCTGCGACTGCTCGACCAGAGGAAGCAGGTGGTGAAACTCGAGTACGAGGCGACCTCCCGGAGCGAGCCGAGCGGCGTGTGCCGCGAGCGGAGCCTCCAGATCCGGCTCATGTGCCAATGCGTGGACGTCGACGACCAGGTCTGCTGTCAGGTTGGGGTCGCGCGGCACTAAATCGCCGTCAATAAATCCGCCCAACCACGAGCCTCCGTGATGACTGTCCAGCTCGATAATGGAGTCCCCAGGCATGAGACCCTCCGTCCGGATCACCTCGATGGCTGACTCCTTGGCATGAAGTCGCGACGTCTCTGACTCAAGGGCACGAGGTGGTTCCGGGGTTGGAAAGACGTCTGGGCCGAGCTGAGCCAGTCGGCAGTCCTGGCAGAAGATGAGTCGCAAGGCCCACCGCGGGTCTTCGCCCGGATCGTCAATGAGGGGAAACCAGTCCGACGCGGGGACGATGCCCAGATCCACAACCTCAGTGGTCCGTACCGACGAACAACCCCGACATGGTGGCCCCGCGGGCGATGAATCGTGCTCGTCTGTCATGCTTGTATTATGGCGGATTCATCCACACCGAGACGCGAATGGGTTGAAGGAGCTACAGGTAGTGGCACCACCGTGGCTTGGAGGGACGATGGAAGTTAGCCAAACGGACCTTCACGGCGTCCTCCTCTTCACTCCATTGCCGCACGTGGACCAAAGGGGGTTATTCTCCCGCACGTTCGACGCCGAAGTTGTTCGTTCCGCGGGAATCGACCCTTGCTCCTTCGTGCAGGACAGCCTTTCACGATCTGCCAAGGGAGTGATCCGCGGCCTTCATCTGCGCTCGGGTGGTGGCGAGTCGAAGATGGTTCGCTGCTCTTCGGGTGCCATATTCGACGTGGTTGTGGACCTTCGCCGTCAATCGCCCACGTACCGACGGTGGGCGTCGTTCCAATTGACGGGCGAATCACAATCCTCGATTTATATTCCGGCAGGATGCGCTCACGGCTTTCAGGCACTCAGTGAACCTGCCGACATCACCTATCGGATAGATCGGCCTCACGATGCCACCGAAGATGTCGCCATCGCGTGGAATGACTCCGAACTGGCGATCCCATGGCCTCTCCCGATGACTTCAATGTCAGACCGGGACCTCGCCGCGCCGAGCCTTGCCACTGTAGTTGCCGAACTAGATGCCTAGCGTCATTCGAGCAATTACCGCCTCATACGCGCGTCCAGGCGAGGCGGCGGGCGTCGGTACGCAATGAATGTCAGTGTCGTTGTGCCCGCATTTAATGCGGCGGCATGGATCGAAGAAACGCTGAACAGCGTGCTCCGTCAAGGCGACGGCGTCGAGGTGATCGTGATCGACGACCACTCGGGGGACAAGTCCGCCGACATCGCTCGCACGTTTCTCGAACGTAATGCAGTAACGGGCACGGTATTGACGACCGACAAAAACCGGGGGCCGTCGCACGCTCGCAACCTCGGGTGGCAACACGCAACGGCGGAATGGATCCAATTCCTCGATGCAGATGATCTCCTCGCTCCGGGAAAACTCGGCATGCAGCACGCGGTCGCGGCGTCTGCTGCAGATGACGTGGCTGTCCTGTATTCGCCGTGGCAGCGCATCGGACTCTTCAATGACCGATGGAGTCCCACCGGACCGGTCGTCCGCTCAGATGTCGACGGGGAAACGGTCCCGAGAATTCTGGCGGACCGGATTTTCGGGTATGTCGGACCCACGTTGATTCGACGCCGAGCATTGGAAGCGTCGGGCGGATTCGCCTCGGAGATGACACTGGGTGAGGACTTCGACCTTATGCTTCGCCTTGCTATGTCCGGATTCGCGTTTCGGTCGGTTTCATCCCCAGAACCGATGTTCTTCTATCGCGACACCCCGGCCTCGCTCTGGCAGAGGTCGGCCATCGATCCCAGCGCAGTGATGCGCCTGATGCTGGCCGTCAGGGATGCGGAGAACTACCTGCAACGCTCGGGAGCACCGACCTCAACATCGACGAAGCAAGCCATCGCCGCACGGTACACCGAGCGTCTCGATATTCTTCACGATCACGATCTCTCTGATTTCGACCAAGTCGTCAAGTGGATATCAGACCTTCATTTGCGGACCGCCCCGCCGGGGTCACGCCCGTCAGCTCGCCTTCTCGCGATGACCGCGGGGCTCAGCAACGCCTTGCGACTCCAATTCGGCATTCGCCGGGCACTTCGATCGCTGCAAGGCGTTCACACAAAGTGACGCGCTGTTCTCATCGAGCCTCCACCGCGGCTGTCTGAGCCTCGGATCTCACTCGAGGCTGACGGTGGGTTTCGGTGCCGCGCTACACCCGCGTACAAAACCGTTGGCCGCCGGGGTACAATGTGCACGGTAAAATTCTGGAGCACGGAGGGAGGGGGCTTCTTATGATGACGACGGTCCTCGTGGATCCTGCACCCGAACAGGGTGACGTACGGCATCTCATCTATCGAGGCGACTTGGTGCTCTTCACCAACGTCACAGCGGTTGCTGAACTCGTAGACTTTGCCCGAGATCAGCTCACTGAGATCTTTGCCCCATTTGACCCAGAGGAGGCGCACCTTCATTTTTCACCGGAGGAAGCCGCAAACATACTGGCCAAGTGGAAACCAGCATTCATGCGACTGGAGCGGACGAAGCACCTCCTGAAAGCCATAGTCGAGGAGGTCGGTTTTCCGTTAAACGAAACTCATGTCGACCTTTTAAAGGCGCGGACCGCCTTCCCGGTGGGCCACCTCTCCACCGGAATAGCTTTCGCCTTTCCATGGCACCGCGATACCTGGTACGCAGCACCAGCCCAACAGATCAACTGGTGGTTGCCCATTTTCGAGGTTTTCAACACCAATGCCATGAAATTCGATCTCGCGCGGTTCGCCGCGCCCGTATCGAACAGCTCGACGACATTCGACTACTACACGATCAATCGGGACCGCCTCAAGACCGCAACCCAAACCAAGGTCGAAACCCAGTCCCGTCCGGCGGCAATCGATCACGACCCGGACGATTTCACGGTTGTCTTACCTCGACCCGGATCGGTGTTGCTGTTCTCTGGTAACCATCTTCATGCGACCATACCGAACGAGTCTGGTCGGTCGAGATACAGCATCGACTTCAGGACCGTGGACCGACGAGACGTCATCCAGGGCGTCGGCGCGCAGGTCGTAGATGCAGATTGCACCGGGACGTCGCTACGCGATTTCGTCAATGCAGTAACTGGCGACCCGTTTGACGAGGAGTTGGTTCGAAAACTTCACGGTGACCCTCCGGTCGACGCGTTCTTGGTTTTCCCCTCGGAGTTGAGCACCCCCAGATGAACGTACGGTGACTCTCTCGTCAGAGATCACCGCTTCGACGAGTCCTCAGGGTCGAAGATGGGCTAGCGCTCCAGCGGTGAGCGGAGACGACACGTCATGCCTACTCATGTCAAGTGCGGATGCGGAGTGGGGGCCTGACCTCAACCTGATCCGTATTCTTTGAATCCCCGAATGACGCCGCGCGCAAGCTCGGGGAGCTCTCGGAGACGACCACCGCCTGCCCGAGTGACGTCACTGAGGGGGAACGGCTTCCCTGATACGCCTGAACTGTGGGGCCAGAGAACCCTCCGCGATCCTCGTGCAGCGGCTTCAGCTGTTGCCACATGAACAAGCGCTGCGTCGGCACCCGAACCGGGTTCCCAGACGTTCCGCCACACAGCCGACGTTCCGGCCCCGTGCGCCACGAGTACGCCGCTGATTGGGCCATCGTGATTTTGTTTCACATGCAAGGTCATCCGACCAGCTCGCACAGACGCGTCGACCGCCGATGCGAAGAACGCCGCCATCGGGGACCCGGGTACGCCTCCTCCCCACGCTGCCGCCGCAGGAGTCCCGGTGAGTACATCGAGGCACTCGCCGGGACTTGTCACCGTGCGAACCGAGCGGCAATCGTCTCCTGGCCTGGCGATCTCGCGGCAGTCGACCGGTACGGTGAGGAAGGCGGCGTCCTTCTGCTCGTTCAGAGCAAGCGACGATGTCGCGACCGCGTCGTAGCCTTGGGCGATCTCGGTCGGGACGGACGTGAGGTCGAATGCCCAGCCAAAAGAAAGCAGCCGTTCCCACAAGACCGCGCTGACGTCGTCGCGCCCGTCGGCGACAAGCAGTTGGTTGTAGCCGCCAATCCCATCGCCAAGAAAACGGAGCAGGTGGCGGCCAATATCCCCCACTCGGTCATGGATGACGGCAAGCCCGACGAGAATACCGGACTCCTCTACGGCGACCGACATCAGCCTGCCCCGACCCATCTCGTACCACCAGGGGATAGGAAACGACGGCCAGGCGAACGGAGAAGCGTCGCAGTTGGCAGCCAGCTCGCTCCATCCTTGCTGCAGGCTCCCGAGCTGCTCCCAGACCGAGAGTTCCGTAACCTTCATCGCCCCGGGGCCCGCCGCCGCCCTGCTCCAATCCGCTCGCGTACGACACGGGGCCCGTCCGCTGCCAAGTCCCATCCCAAGTTCTTCCACTCGGTCCTCATCCACGCCGCCAAGACGGCATAGCAGCGCGCTCTGGCCACCGGCTCAAGTGGCGCCGAGGCGACACTCCGGTGGAGCGCGGCCAGGGTGTGCCACAGGGGGAACCGCGTCGATCCGCGGAACCACTCGGCCCAGACCAGGGGGGTGCGTCCCTTAGAGATCACCGCTGTCGCTCTCGACGGATGCATGCGATTCGCAAAGAGGTGTTCGGGAACCTCGCCGAGCGGGCCCTGGAGTGCAAGCTCGGACATCAAGATGGCATCCGACTTGAACACCGGTTGGAAGGGACGGATCCGGGCGAGGGTTGATCGGCGTATCACCGCGAACCCGTGAGAGTGGTCATGGGGCATTACCAGGATCTGGTTGAGCCGCACCCAGGGCCGAAGGTCGGTGAAGGTCTGGAGCCGGAACGAGCGCATCAACTCATCGCCCCGATCGTTGATAAAGCGCGAGCGGCAGTGACATGCGACAATTTCCGGCTGCTCGTCAAGTTCCTCCACGCAGCGTTCGAGATACGTCGGGTCGTAGATATCGTCGTGGGCGCACCACTTGTAGAACTCAGTGTCGGGAGAGGCCTGCGCCACGAAGTTGCTACTCCATGTGGGCCCACGATTCTTGTCATGGCGCACATAGCGGACGCGAGGATCGGCCGCCACGTACGATCGGCAGATTTCCTCAGTACGATCGGTCGACGCGTTGTCCGAGATGTCGAGCACAAAATCGCCCATTGTTTGGGTGAGCAGCGAGTCGATGGCTTCGGGAAGGTGTTGCTCTCCGTTGTAGACGAGCAGCCCGATTCCGACTCTCGGGGTGGTCATGCCAGGCATGCGATCACCATACGGGTCCAATGTAACCGGGGCCCGGACCTGCCGGAACCTGCCGCTTCATCTTTTTTCCGGTTCCGATGTGACGATTCGGGTGGGCCTGCAGTCATTGGGCGACCATCTTACGGCGTTTGATCCGTAAACCCCCCGTCATCCCGTCCTCCGCAACGATTTCCAGAGAGGCGCGGCAAAATGCCGCTCCGAATGGACCTATCCGCATAACGTCCATTTCAACTTCCTCTTCTCCTAGAAATGGATGAGATCAGCCGTCGACGGGGTCTAGAACCGGCTCTTTCGCACAGAATGGCCGCTCCACATCACCTGAGCGGCTACGCAGTGTCAACGCTGGCCCAACTCTGCATGGAGGAATTCGAGAATTAGAGCTCTCGTCACTTCAGCCGCCAGGAATGCCGGTTAGCGATCGGGGACACCTCCCCCATCCCGCCCTCAAATGGTCCTGAGGAGTGGCGGACACGTGGATTCTTGAAGGCTCTGATTCCCACAGAAACATCGGTTCGGTGGGCTAGTCTTTTCTCATGCGGAGGCCGATCCTCGATGCACTGGCCGTCTCGGGAGCCTGCTGGCAGTGGATTTCGTGACCCGAGCCCATTGCCAACCTGGTCCCGATCTACGGCCCGTTCCCGTTCGCTGTTGAAACCGCCGGGTCCTCAAAACGGCGGATCCGCTAAGACCTACGACGTCGTCGTCGTCGGCGCTGGCATTTTGGGCCTGGCCACCGCTCGTGAGCTCCTCCGGCGCCGCCCACGGATCCAGCTTCTGGTCGTAGACAAAGAAACGGTTCTCGCCGCCCACCAGACCGGCCACAACAGCGGGGTCCTCCATGCCGGCCTCTACTACCAGCCGGGCTCCTTGAAGGCGCGTCTCTGCCGGGAAGGCAAGGCTTCGCTGGAGCAATACGCGGAAGAGCATGGAATCGTCGTCGAAAACTGCGGCAAGCTGGTCATCGCAGCCGACCCCGGCGAGCTTCCAGCTCTCGAGGAGTTGAAGCGCCGCGGGGATGCCAACGGTGTTCCTGGCCTCGAGATGCTCGGCCCAGCCGGATTGAATGACATTGAGTCCCACGCCGTGGGGTGTGGCGCCCTGTGGTCCCCCTCAACTTCGATCATCCAGTACCGATCGGTCGCAGCCGCGATGGCAGGCGACATCCGAGACGCCGGAGGTGAGATCTGGTTGGGCGTCGAGGTCACCAGTATCTCACCTGGGACCGATCACCTGACGCTGACTGCGGGGCGCGAAACCGTCGCATCTCGTCACCTGATCACCTGCGCGGGCCTTCAGGCCGACCGGCTTGCCAAGATGGCCGGTTCCCCGCCACAGGAGCACATCATTCCCTTTCGTGGGGACTACTACACGCTGACTGAGTCGGCAGCCAAAATGGTGCGGGGACTTATCTACCCGGTCCCAGACCCGCGGTTCCCCTTTCTCGGAATCCATCTCACTCGGACCGCCGACGGCCGGGTGCTGGCGGGCCCCAACGCCGTCCTTGCCTTCGATCGTGAAGGCTATCGCCGCCGTGATTTCAGCGCCCGCGACGTCTGGGCAGTGACCGCCGATCCGGGATTCCGGAGCCTGGCCCGACGCTACTGGCGGACGGGTCTCGCCGAAACGTGGCGCGACTGGAACAAGCGGGCCTTTTTGCGGGCAGTGCAACGCTTTATCCCTGAGATAGAGAGCCGTGATCTTCGCTGGGGCCCATCGGGTGTCCGCGCACAGGCAGTGGATCCCGACGGGGCGCTCGTTGACGACTTCCGTCTGGGGACTGACGGAAGGTATCTCCACGTTCGGAACGCTCCATCGCCGGCGGCCACCGCGAGTATGGCCATCGCGAACCATCTCGCGAACCAGGCCGAGCAGCAGTTCGCCAATCTGGACTGACGAGCTCGCTTGCGGATCCCCCGCAGCGTCGACCTGAGCGCCACCCACCAGTTGCCAACGGCACGAATTGTAACCCGTTGAAGCGACCGCACAAGCCGACTGTGACGAGCGAAGACGGCTCACCCCGGCGGATATCTGACCTCTTGTGAGGACCGAGATCCCTCCGAGCGGACGGATTACGACGGATCGCCGGATCCGTAAAAGCGCCGACAATTGCAACAAAAGGGCCTACTTGGGTTGCGCACCGGTTGCCGCTTGGTTGGTCTACTTTCAATTCGGTCTCCAGCCTTGACTTGCGTTCCTAAAACGACAACTCTCTCGCGTATCGAAGTTGTGGGCGTTTCCTTTTTCCGACCAAGGGTGGAGTATGATTACTGCTATGCCGAGGCGTGTTTTAGTAACCGGTGATCGCGGGTACATCGGGGCCGTTCTTGTGCCATTCCTGCGTGCTCATGGACACAAAGTGGTCGGACTCGACGCCGGTTGGTTCGAGGGCTGCGATTTTGGACCGATTCCCGAAATGGACGCTCCACCACGCGACATACGTGACGTCACATCCTCCGAGCTCATCGGATTCGACGCCGTCATTCATCTCGCCGCTGTCTCCAACGATCCTATCGGTCACCTGAATCCCCATGCGACCTACTCGGTGAACGCCGATGGAGCGGTACACGTAGCCGCAATGGCCAAGCTGGCAGGAGTTCCGCTCTTCTTGTTCTCATCGTCGTGCTCGCTCTATGGAGCAGCAGGGGACGCGCCGGTTGCAGAGGACGGAGCATTCAACCCCGTCACGCCCTACGGCGAAAGCAAAGTTTTGGCGGAGCGTGGTATTAGCCAGCTCGCGGACGACAGCTTCAGCCCCGTCTACCTGCGCAATGCCACCGCATACGGGTCCTCGCCACGACTGCGCGCCGATATCGTTGTCAATAGTCTGACCGGTACCGCATTCACACAAGGCGAAGTGAGGCTGCAATCGGACGGGACTCCGTGGCGACCCTTAGTACATATCGAGGACATCTCCCGCGCTTTCCTCGCTGCGCTCGAAGCTCCACGACAGGTCGTTCATGACCAAGCGTTCAACGTCGGCCGCGACGAAGATGTGGTCCAGATTCGTGACGTGGCCCTTCAGGTCTCGGAGGCACTCGGCTGTCCGGTTACATTTGCTGACAGCGCTGGACCGGACAAGCGGGACTACAGGGTTGACTTCACCAAAATCGGACGGCTACTTCCGGCCTTCAAACCGGAGTGGACCGTGGCGAAAGGCATCCAGGAACTTGCGGCCGACATGGCTCGTTTCGGGCTCACCGCTGAAGACTTTGACGGACCCCGGTTTGTCAGGTTGGCTCGCATCAACCAGTTGCTGGCAGATGGCCGGCTCAACGACGACCTCCGACTCGTCCCCGCGTCACAAGGGGTGACCCATTGATAGCGCCGCCGTGCCGTCTCTGCGGGGCGCCCCTCACCAAGACCTTTGTTGACCTGGGCATGTCGCCGCCTTGTGAAAGCTATCTCAGCGCTGACCAACTCGACCAGGTGGAGCCGTTTTACCCGCTGCATGTGCGGGTCTGCTCGTCCTGCCTCCTTGTGCAGCTTCCAGCCTATATAGCAGCGGCAGATATCTTCAGTGACTACGCGTACTTCTCGTCCTATAGCGACTCCTGGGTGGAGCACGCACGCCAATTCGTCGACAATGCGACTGAAAGACTGGGTCTGGACAACGGATCATTCGTGGTCGAGGTTGCGAGCAACGATGGGTACCTGCTGCAGCACACCGTGGCGCGAGGGATTCGGTCGCTCGGAGTTGAACCGGCCGCCAACGTCGCTGAAGTTGCCGTAGCTCGCGGCGTGCCAACTGAAGTGCTCTTCCTAGGTGCGGACACTGGCAATAAGGTTGCGGCCACTCATGGCAAGGCAGATCTCGTCGTCGCTAACAACGTCTTTGCTCACGTACCTGACATTGTCGATTTTGCCCGCGGCCTGCGCGCGTTGATCTCCGACTCCGGTTTCGTGAGCATTGAGATCCCGCACCTGCTGCGCCTTGTGGAGTCGCGGGAATATGACACGATCTACCATGAGCACTTCTCTTATTTGTCACTTCTCACGACGCAACGAGTGCTGGACAAAGCTGGATTGACGGTCGTGGACGTTGAAGAGCTGCGCTCGCATGGAGGATCTCTGCGGACGTGGTCAACCCCCTCCGAGAATGCAAGTGCACCCTCCGCTGCCGTGGTCAAGGTGCTTGCCGATGAGGCGTCGGCCGGTCTGCACGACCTGGAAGGGCACGAGGGGTTCGGGGCAGCCGTCGCCGCGATACGCAACGACTTGTTGGAGTTCCTCATCGAATGTTCCCGCAAAGGCGCAAGTGTTGCCGGGTACGGTGCACCAGGAAAAGGGAACACGCTCCTCAATCACTGCGGCATCCGAGCCGACTTGCTCGAGTACACGGTGGACCGGAACCCGTTCAAGCATGGGAAATTCCTGCCCGGCACTCACATTCCTATTTATTCGGTTGAGCACCTATCTGAGACAAGGCCGGACTACATCATTGTCCTGCCGTGGAATCTGCGCACCGAGATCGCCTCGCAGCTTGCCTACACGCGCGAATGGGGTGCCCAACTCGTGGTCCCCCTGCCCGAGCTTGAAATCTTCTAGGGAGAGGTCGGTTATGAAGGTCGTATTGTTCTGCGGTGGTCTGGGCCTTCGGATGCGAACGAGCGACGACTCAGCGCCGAAGCCAATGATGCCGATCGGCCATCGCCCAATTCTATGGCACGTCATGAGGTATTACGCGCACTTCGGTCACAACGAATTCATTCTCTGTCTTGGGCATGGAGCGCGATCCGTCAAGGAGTACTTTATCAATTACGAGGAGACCACATCGAATGACTTCGTGCTCTCCAAGGGCGGTGAGCAGATCGAAATGCTGGACACGGACATAAGCGATTGGCGGATCACATTCGTCGATACGGGGATCGACACCCCTATCGGCGAACGTCTGCGACGAGTGCGGCGATTCCTCGATGGTGACGAAATGTTCCTCGCCAACTATGGGGACGTACTCACCGACGCACCCCTCGACGAGATGATAATGAGGCTGCGCGCCAGCGATGACGTGGCGACGATGCTGGCCATCAAGCCACAGGAGAGCTTTCACGTCGTTAACCTGAACGATGATTTCCGAGTGAGCGGCTTCATCCCGGTCGTTGATATGCACATTCGAATTAACGGCGGTTACTTCGTGCTTCGCAAGGAGATATTCGAGTTTCTTCACGAGGGCGACGACCTCGTGATGAATGCCTGCACCGCGGCGGCGGCAGCCGGTCGGGTGCAAGCGTTTCCCTATGACGGCTTTTGGGCGCCGATGGATACTCTTAAAGAGCGCTCCATGCTCGAACAACGGTACCAGAGCGGTAACTGCCCATGGATGCTTTGGCGAGAGAAGACCCCAATGAACGGTTCGACTCCGCTCATGGAAGTACCGTCAATTGCAATCGGACGCTGACCGTACTTCCGGACGATATCGGCCGGCCGGACAGGGATGATGCGCCACTCAAATAAGACATCCCGTCGCCCGTGATCGGCATAAACCTTCCCGACGGTCCGCTCACCGTTGCATGCCTCGGAGCGCATCCGGACGACATTGAAATCGGATGCGGCGGTACCCTTCTGGCATTGTCGGCGTCGCACCGACTCACGGTTGACTACGTACTTATGACAGGCTCCGTGCATCGCCACGAAGAGGCTCGCGCGGCGGCCAGTCATTTTATGATGGGGGCGGATATTTCCTATCATTTGCACGATCTACCGGACGGACGGCTTCCCGGGCGTTGGGAAGAAGTGAAACAGCGACTCGAAGACGTCGCGCAGGCTCACCGTGCGGATCTGGTGTTCGCTCCTCGCACCGACGATGCCCATCAGGATCATCGACTCATCGCCGAGTTGGTAGCCACCGTCTGGAGGGACGCGCTGGTCCTTCACTACGAGATCCCCAAATGGGATGGTGATCTCGGGCGTGTGACACACTACGTCGCACTCGACGAGGAAACCGTTCGGCAAAAGACCAGTCTCTTAAACGAGTGCTTTCCTTCGCAAACCGAACGTGGCTGGTGGGACGATGAGACCTTCAACGCCATTCTCCGACTCCGGGGGGTCGAATGCCAAACGCGTTACGCAGAAGGTTTCGTAGTCACGAAGGCCGTCATCGACATCGGGCGTCCGATTTGAGTTGCCTCTTTCGGTGTACCGTCGCGGCCCCTTCTTGCTGCCTGCCAAGGGGCCAAATGGCCCACTCACCTGGGACTATGTTGGCGTGCGGCGTACGGGCCGTGAGCGGAGGTACGGACAATGCGCCGGGCAACCTCAAATAGGGGTCGGCTATGAGTGTCCGGCAACCACTTTTGTGGGCGTCGGCGCACGATCTACTCCCCGATGTGCTGCGGCCAACGCTTCTGAGGCGACTTGGAATTAGGATTCCCAACTCAGCACTCATCCGATCAGGTCTGCGGATCATCGGTGACGGAACGGCAACCATTGGATCGGGGGCATTTCTGAATCATGATTGCCTGCTTGAGACTGCGGATGAGATCACCATCGGCGAGCGGGTGTCTTTCGGCTACGGCGTGATGATTATGACTTCGGCGCATGACATCGAGGACCCCAGCCATCGCGCCGGCCCATGGCGCGTCGCGCCAGTCAAGATTGGAGCGGGCGCCTGGCTCGGAGCTGGCGTCACAGTCATGAGTGGCGTCACTATCGGCCCAGGGGCAGTGATCGGAGCCGGGAGCATTGTTACGCACGATTGCGCCGCCAATGGGCTGTACCTTGGCACTCCCGCGCGATGGGTCAAGGACCTTCCTACCACGGGGAAGTGAGGTCTCGGCCGTAGCCAACCGCCTCTTGTGAGCACCTGCATCGCAAGAAGTCGACGCTCGAACTCTTCGAATCAAAGAGCCTTCCACTAGTCGCGGCTTTGCAGCACAGTTCTATAGGCGACGACAGGCACCGCCGTGTGCGGTCAGTCGTTCGAGGCAGGAGACGACCTCGACGCCATCGCCGCGCTACTCAACGAGCGCCCCCGAACAACCCTCGCATGGGATAGTCCTGCGGAGAGATTCAACGAGCTTGTCGCGTCCACCAGCTGAACTCGGCCCCAGATCACGTTTGGCCGGATCGGGGACATGGCGCCGACGGCCACCCTGATACCGCGCATCGGGCCCGTCCTCTTCCTGTAAGGCACACGCAGGCCTTCGAGGCGACACAGGCGGTGAATACGCTTGTTGTGTTGACCACCCAGCCGGACTTCCTGGCCGCAGTGGCCGCCCTCCTCCAGCCCCAGCGGGGACGCCGGCGTGAGAAGTCACGTAAGAAGGCTCGTAGAGCCAGCTCTTCGTCACCGGGAACCGGTGGCGGGAGGCGTTGGGTGGACCGGGGCTGGCCGACAACCGCACAGGCCCGACGTTCTGACCGACACCCCGAACTGCTCTTGGAGGGCCACAACGGCACGCCGGCGGCGGTACGGGGTCAGAAGTTTCCCGGTTCAGCTCCTTGAGCATGTCGAGGGCCTGGTCGGCCACAATCCGCTTGAGGCGGACGTTCTCGCGCTCGAGCTCTTTGAGCTTCTTGGCGTCGTCGGCATTCATACCGCCGTACTGGTTGCGCCAGCGGTGCCAGGTCGACGCGGTGATTTCAAGATGTCTAACCACCTCGTCGAGAGGCTTGCCTTCACCGAGCACTTTCTTGCCTTCGGCCAGCTTGCGGATCACCTGTTCGGGCGTGTGGTGCCGTTGTTTTATCTGTGCTGTCCTCCTTGCTCCATCTTGGAGCATCGGACCCGCACAAGGTGTGAATCAGTTCACGGGGACCCGGTCACCATTGGCGCTGGGTCTTCTGGCTGGAGGGCGCCATGCACATCGGTCGTCTACCGGCTACCGGTTCGACTGTTCCAGGTGCTGATCGCCCTCGCTGGGATCGGTGGTAGCTTATTTGGGCGCGCAGGCGTTGAGGTCAGCGTCGGCCCGCCAAAGGGCTGCGTCGGTTTCCCCGACGATCAGGAATAAACGGTCGCGGAGTTGGGCATCTACTAAGCCGGTGCGGCCGCGGCGCTCAGCGCTGGTTCCAACGC